>ERZ835051.264-NODE-264-length-59527-cov-6.500420_pt1 | contig 59527 bp, 51 predicted proteins | sample MGYA00519575_ERZ835051 | MGnify/ENA primary metagenome ERZ835051 (study PRJEB31850, sample SAMEA3708769) | human gut metagenome | biome: human gut; feature: human-associated habitat; material: faeces | place: China | collected 2014 ... | reverse complement strand
AAGAAATCAACGAAGGTTTGTGGTATAAAGGTACTACCGCCGTCGTCTTCAAAGATATTAACAATATCAATCTTACCAACCCGCTCGGTTCGGCTTATACGGATGTTAAAGGTGAAGCGGCTTTAAATAAATACGACGGTTACAGCGAATGTTCTTCTTGGAACAAACCCACATTAACAATCGGTTCCAACAGTGGGCATACCTTGCTGACCAAGAATTTGAACAACGTTTATGTTACCATCGACCATGCAGGAACAGAGGGGTTGGGATACACCGGATTAAGTGCCGGCGGCTCCTGGCGGGATGTTTATATTACCGAGAGCAACACCAGCGGTTTCGGCGACCAGCCCTCAGATGCTTACGGGGATATCCATGTTATGAAAAAAAGTACACGTCTGCACGTGGGCGGAACGCTGACGCTTAATGGCAACAATACGTTTTCGAGCGGTTCCTGGGTTTGGACGATTAACAAAGACAACAATCAAAAAATCGGCATGTTTCACTTGGAAGTCAACGGCGGCGGTAAAGTGCACATTGAAGGCGGTACGACCAACTTTTACGGTGTTCCGATTTTGCAATATGAAACCACTGCCGGCGCAGAATTCGTTATCGGCAATGCCACGTTTAAGCAGACAAACAGCGGTTTCAGAACAAACGGTGGCCAGGCCTGGCTTTATCTCAGCAATGCCGATGCAACCTTTTATAAAATTTGGATTGATGGCAGTTCTGCCGCTCATGAAAACTTTCATGTTACCAACAAAAGCAATCTTCACGTAACCGGCAATATGCGAATGTATAACTCCAAACTGTCTATTTACGGCAATTCTACCGTTATTCAGGATTGGGAGACTATCGGCGTCTGCAACAAAGACCGTATCTGCATCGGTTCGGGCAGCAAACTTTGTTCATCAGGAACCGCACATTGCAAATACGGCGCCGCGGCCTATCATGCGTCTCCGGGTAAGGGCGACTGTGACTGGGCCTGGGCCGGCTACAAAGACTGGTATAAAACAGATTATAATACTGTAACCAGTTGGTGCGGCTGGTATTACAAATAGCTGAGCCTGAAAAGCCCCTCTTTCGAGGGGCTTTCTTTTATTGATAGGAAGGAATGCTGCACTCCCGCCCGTAGGTCGCCTGAGGAATGGAATCGTATGTGAAGCAGTTGCCGTTCGGATAACGACCATCCCAGTTTAAATCCATATCATCCAAACATTGCCACTGATTTGGACGCTCTGAAAACGGATAAATTGAACATTTTCCGCTGCTCAGATAATTATAGTGGTAGCGTTTGCGCTTGTATGAATAGACTTTGCCCCTGATTGTCATACCGACTATTGATTGATTTCCGTCTTGTTTGAAACAATGGTCATAGGCGCAAAATCTTCCGCTGTTGTTGCCGATTGAATAATGGGAATTAAACGAATATGCGGCTCCGTCTGTTGTCAAAAGACCGACCAGGTTGATGTCCGAGTTATCAGCCACAATGCTGGCTCCGCAGTCTGACTGCAAACCAAGGTAGCTGTATTCTTTATACGGCAGTTTTCCGAAAACCCGGAGCGACTGTCTGTCATAAATGTTAATTTTGCCGTTTTCACCCCGCAGCGAAGCAATCGTGCTGATATGACTGTCTTCGCCTCGCAGGTTCAGGCTGCTGCCGCTGCCGACATAAATATACATTTCAGGGGCATAGAGCGACGCATCCTTAATCTCCAGCACTGCATTCTCCCGCAAGGCAATATGTTCAACACGGTCAAAAATCGTCTGCGAATCACAAGAGGCCGAATAACAATTGTCGTTATTGATTTCAACAGTGGTTCCAAACGGACGTATATCAACATCATCATTGGAATAAAGAGCGGTTATTTTCATTCTGGTCAGCGTCAGTTTCTCTTTAACGATAAAGTCGTTAAAGGTCCGAGTGGTCAAATTCAGGTTAAAGTCAGACAATGTCAGCCCGTTTAACAATGTTTCGGCGTGGTTGGCCGTAGAAACCGTCGGCCGGCTAAGGCTCCGGCATTCTTCATAATTATAACTGTGCGGCCCGCGATATATCTTTGCCGAAGTTCCGAAATTATTATCCGTCAGAGAATTCAGATAGACCATCGGTGCCCCGGCAAAGGAAAGTCCGCCGTCAAAATTGATTTTTCCTCCGGTCTCTTCATAAATGCGGCTTTTACAGGTATGCGTACATTTATGATAGATGTCAGCCGTGTCATAGGGACATTTTTCCGAACTGAGAAGCTGATAGTTTCCGCAGGCCCCCGTAATAAACCCATGGTTTTTGCAATATTTGTCAGGATCTATGCGGCAGGAAAAATAGCTTCCGTTTTTCGGACAATAGGCGTCAGGGACTTCGTCCGCCGAACAGGGGTTGTCTGCCGAATGGGTAAAGCCCAGCCCTTCGCAAACTTCCGAGGCGGTTTTACAGTCTTTGTAGTATTTGGTTCCCTTAAAGAAACAGTAATCTACCGGTGATTTTGGGCCATAATCATCACAAGTTTGGGTATATCCGCTTTCACAGCGGCATGAAGCATATTTGTCCTCTTCCCCGTTCTCCCGGCAGACCGTTCCGTTTCCGATCAGGTTCAGTTCCGGGTCACAAATTGTCCAAGATGACGGGCAAGTACAACGAGAATAATAATTTCCGCTGTCGTCCATGCAGCGGTCTTCGGCAATATTCGGCGTTGAACAATTTGTATTGTCAAACTTATAGAGAGACCTGTCGCAGTAACATTTGTATTTGCCGCCGCAGGAAGTCGAACTGATAGTATTTGGATAAGAACATTCGCCCTTAGTGTATTTATAGTCGTTGTCACAGCAACGGTCATAATAGGCGTCATCATAAGGACAGAGCCTTGCCTTAAACTGATTAGCGGCACAGGCGGCAGTTTGGGCAAAGCCTAAATCTTTGCAGCGCTGCGCATTGTTATGGTCAAAAGACTGTTCGATGTCATCGAAACCGATTTTATCGGCAGTATCGACAACAAAATGAACCTTGGCCAGCTTAAAAGACGAAGCTGGAGCAGCAGGCAGCTTTGGCCTAAAGGCTAGGTTTTGATTCAAATCTGTGAGGCCGGTATATAAAGAAGAATTTCCTGCGGCGAAAGCGTGCACGGAAACAAGGCATAAGGCAATGCCGACGGGAAGTACATTCATAATACACCTCATACATATAACTAGACCAAAGCTTGACTCTCACTTTAGCAGATTCGGCAAGCAATGTCAATACAATATGAGTAATGAGGTTTATTGAGACTAACGAAGCTAAATATTTGGATATAAAAAAAGCCCCTCCAAAGAGGGGCTGCTTGAACAAAAATACGGATTAAACCGGTTTAACGTGCCAAATGCGGTCGGCATATTCCAGAACCGCACGGTCGCTGGAGAAGTTGCCGATTCTGGCGACGTTGTTAATGGCTTTCTTTGCCCAGACGTCTTTGTCCAGATAATCTTTTTCCGCATCATGAATGGCCTTGGTGAAAGCTTCCAAATCTGCCAGAATGAAGTAATAATCGCGATTCAGCAGTTCTTCGTAGATTACTTTGAACAGCAGAACATAGTCTTTCTCGCAGAACATATTGGAATTAATGGCATTCAAAATCCGTTTAATGTAATCTGAATCTTCATAATACTTGCGCGGATTATAAGAATTTGTCCGGCGCATTTCCTGAATTTGTTCTTCTCTCAGGCCGAACAGATAGAAGTTGTCGGCGCCGACGGCTTCGCGGATTTCAATATTGGCACCGTCATAAGTGCCGACGGTGAGGGCGCCGTTCAGGGCAAATTTCATATTGCCGGTACCTGAAGCCTCAAAACCCGCCGTCGATGACTGAATGCTGACATTGGCGGCCGGAATAAGAACTTCGGCCAGAGAGACTTTATAGTCCGGCATAAAGACGACTTTCAACAGGCTGTTTGCCCGCGGGTCGGCATTGATGACGCTGGCCACGTTGTTAATCAGCTTAATGATTAATTTGGCAAAATTGTAAGACGGAGCAGCTTTGCCCGCAAAAATATAAGTCCGCGGAGCCGCCGGCTTGACGCCGTCTTTGATAATTGCCAGATATTCGCCGATGACATGCAGAATAGTCATCAGCTGGCGTTTATATTCATGAATGCGTTTGGCATGAACGATGAACATGCTGTTCGGGTCAACGATAATGCCGTTGGTTTCAAAAATTTTCTGAGCCAGACGGACTTTGTTGGTTTGTTTGACTTCATTGAATTTTTTGATGAAGTTTTTGTCATCGGCAAAATCGGCAATTCCTTCCAGCAAATCGAGATTGGTAATCCAGTCATCGCCGATTTTAGACGAGATAAGGTCAGACAACGCCGTATTGGCATGCAGCAGCCAACGCCGCGGCGTAATGCCGTTGGTCACGTTGGTGAATTTTTCCGGCCACAGTTCATAGAATTCCGGAACCAGTGATTTTTTCAGCAGTTCGGAATGCAGCTTGGCCACGCCGTTGACCGAGAAAGACCCGACGATTGACAAATTGGCCATACGGATAATCTGATTGTCGCCGTCGCCCGAAACAATCGTTACTTTCGACAATTTGCCGGCATCATCGCCGAATTTGCTCTTGGCAAAATTAATAAAGCGGCGGTTGATTTCATAAATAATCTGCAAATGCCGCGGCAGCAGTTTGCCCAAAATGCGGGACGGCCATGTTTCCAGAGCTTCCGGCAGCAGGGTGTGGTTGGTGTAGGCAAAGATTTTTGTCGTGATGTCCCAGGCGGCATCCCAATCCTGACCGTGAACGTCCATCAGCAGGCGCATCATTTCCGGAATGGCCAGCGAGGGGTGGGTATCGTTCAGCTGAATGCAAACCTGATTCGGCATTTCGCTGAAATCGTTGCTTTTCTCCATAAAGCGGCGGATAATATCCTGAATGGCGCAGGAAACGAAGAAATACTGTTGTTTCAGGCGCAGCTCCTTGCCGGATTCAACCGCATCGGACGGGTACAAAACTTTGGAAACGGTTTCGGTTTCGATTTTGTCACGCACCGCTTCGATATAGCCGCCTTCATTAAAAATATTAATATCCAGCTCATCGTCGGTTTTGGCCGAGAACAGCCGCAGATAGTTGACCGATTTGCCGTCATAGCCGACGATCGGAAAATCAAACGGCACGCCGTACATAGTTTTGGTATTCATCCAGATATAGCTTTCCTGGCCGCTGGCGTTTTTAAAAGTTTCAACGTCGCCGTACATCGGAATGGCAACCTTCCGGTCCAAACGGGCAAACTGCCAGGGAGAGTCTTCGCCCTGCCAGGTGTCGGCCTGCTCAACCTGATAGCCGTTGTCAAATTTTTGTTTGAACAAACCGAACTGATAGTTGATGCCGTAGCCGAAACCGGGAATGCCGAGCGAAGCCATGGAGTCCAGATAGCAGGCGGCCAGGCGGCCCAGGCCGCCGTTGCCCAGCGCCGGATCGTATTCGGCGTCAAAAATTTCTTCTAATGAAATGTCTTCGGGAAAACCGTCAATCTTAATGTTTTTAAGAATATTAAATAGGCCGAGGTTGTGCAGGTTATTTTCCAGCGACCGGCCGATAAGATATTCAATGGAAAGATAATAAACGCGCTTGGTGTTGACTTTGTTGTACCGGGCAATCGTTTCATACATCTTGTCCATGGCAAATTCGCGAACAGCCAGGGCAATGGCGTCCAGGGCTTCGTCTTTGTTGATTTCGCGGGTGCGTTTGCCGATAAAATACTTGATGTAATGCTCGATTGATAATTTTAAGCGGGCTTTGTCAATTTCATTGATGATTGCGGAATCTTTCTTGCTCAACTCTTTATCCCCTCTGTTATGATAACATACTAATTTATCCTCACACTTACGATAAATTGTTTGAAATATGGTTAATATATAGGTAATTTTTGAAATAAATGTAGCGGTTATGACTTTTTTAAGAAATAAAGTTGCAAAATACCGTAAAATAATAGTATGTTCAATTAACGACAATTAACTAAGGTGAATTCGATGAAAAAGACTTTTTGGTCTTCTCTGCTGCTGGCGACGGCTCTTTCGACGACGGCCAATGCCCAGTCTATTTTTGAGGCCCTGAGCAGCGCTTATGAAACCAATCCGACCCTGCAGGCGCAGCGGGCTTATTTGCGCTCGATTGATGAAAATGTTGCCATAGCCAAATCGGGATACCGTCCCAGTCTGGCTTTGACCGGAAGTTATACCGACGCAAGCGTTGACAGCAACGTGGAACCCAAAAATCAGGATAATGACAAGACGATTTTGGCCGCGACCATCAGCCAGCCCTTGTTCAGCGGTTTTTCTACCGTCAACAGCGTTAAGTCGGCAGACAGCACGGTTCGCGCCCAGCAAAACAATCTTTACAATGTGGAACAGACGGTCTTTCTTGACGCTTCAACCGCTTATCTTGACGTGTTGCAGAACACGGCGATTGTTGACCTGCAGAAAAACAACGAAAAACTTTTGAAAAAACGTCTTGATGAAACGGTTGAGCGTTTTAATGTCGGCGAGGTAACCCGGACAGACGTTTCACAGGCCCGGGCGCGCTACTCGCAGGCCCGTTCCGACCGGATTGCCGCCGAAGGCGATTTGGAGGCCTCTAAGTCAACTTATACCAAAATTATCGGCGCCACGCCTGATAAACTGAAAAGTCCGGAAATCGGAGCTTTTCTGCCGAAAACTTTTGAAGAAGCGCTGGATTATGCCAAAATGAACAACTACGGCGTCAAATATGCCAAAGATATTCTTAACTCCAAAACCTACGACGTAGCTACCAATACCGGTGCATTGCTGCCGCAGGTTACTTTGGACGGAAGCATTTCCAACACCAAAACCAGCGGCGACATGTATGACCGCGACCCTGATGTTGACAGTGCTGAAATCGGCATCAATATGACCATTCCGCTCTATAATTCCGGCGAAAGCCGTGCCAAAATCCGCCAGAGCAAATATTTGAAATGGCAGGCGCAGGAGCAGGTTCTTGAAGCCGAACGCAAAGCCGTGGCCGATGTAACCTCGGCGTGGGAATATATGGTTGCCAACCGGGCAAAAATCAAATCGATTAAAGATCAGGTCAAGGCTAATGAAATCGCCCTTGACGGCGTTCAAAAGGAAGAAGCGCTCGGCAACCGGACGATTCTGGATGTGTTGGATGCTTATCAGGAACTGCTTAACTCAAATGTTGAGGAAGTTAAAGCCCGCCGCAACTATTATGTTTCCGGCATGAACGTGCTGATGGCCATGGGCAAATTAACTGCCGAAGATTTGAAACTAAACGTTGACATCTATAATCCTAAAAAATATTATAAAGAAACACGTGATAAATGGTTATCTTTGTCAGTTGAAAAATAATTATATAATTTTTGGTGGTAAATTATGGCTGAAGAACCTAATGAAGACCTGTCTATGGATGATATCCTGTCCTCAATCCGCAATATTTTGATGGAGGATAATGCCGCTCAACAGTCTGTACCGCAGCCCGCCCCGCAAACCGAAAAAAAGGCGGAACCCGTTTCTGCCCCGGCGGCGGAACTGCCCCCGGCCATAAATACCGCTGATGAATTAAATACCGCTGACCAAGATGACGAACTTTCCGCCGAGGCTTTGCTCGGTCTGGGTGATAATGCCCAGACGCCGGATGCTCCGGAAGATGATGTGTTCACCCTTTCCCCGTCAATGATTGTTGATGAAGCGCTGGACGAACCTGTTCTCAGCAACCCCGCAGACAACGAACCGGAAATCTCGGAAGACGATATTCTTGATTTGAGCCGTCTGGCGGCTCCTTCGGCAGATGAACTGACCGGAGAAACTGCACCGGCAGCCATGCCTATTGCCGAACCCGAACCTCAAACTCCGTCGATGCAGGCGCCGCTGGCTTCTCAGGTTCTGGCGGAGGAAGATGCGTTTCCCGCAGGACCGCCAGTCTCAGAAGAACCGGAAGTTACTGTTGACGATGTAATGAATTTAAGCAGCCTGGTTGAAGAGCCGGTTTTGCCGTCCGAACCGGAATATGGTTCGTCTGACAGTGTTTATCCGCATACGGAGGCCGAACCTGTTGCCGCCGTGCCGGAGTTTGGTTTGCCGGATGATTTGCCGGAGGAAACGGCCGACTTCTCGATTCGTGATGAAGAATTGAGTGCGGAGACGGCTCCCGCCTCGGAAGAATTCCGCGAGGAGGGCGAGGGAAGTGTTGCCGTGCCGCCGCTGGATTTTGAACTGCCGCAAATTGATGTTGACGCCGAACCGATTTATGAACCCGAACACTCGGCCGCACCCGAAATTGACCCCAGCCGCGTTATGGCGAGCATGCCGCAGAGCGAAGAGCTGCCGGCTGAACCTGAAGAGGAAAGCGTTATTGACGATGCGACGCTGAACGAGATTTTGGATTTCCATGCTCAGGTTGAAGAAACCAAACCGACGGAACCGGAATATAACGAAAGTTCTTCTTCCGAACCTGAAGCGGTTGAACCGACGGACAATATTCAGGATGTTCCGTCCGAACCGGTTATTGAAACCGTTGAAGCCGAGAGAGAAACCGAAACGCCTGTCGAAGCACCTGCCGCCCCAAGCGAAGATGCTGCTGATGTTTCGGCAAATATTATCAGCAATTTTGCCAAGCTTTTTGCCGAGAAAAAAGCGGCTGAAATGCCGCAAACGGCTGATGTTTCGGAAACGGAATCCCGTCCGGAACCGGCTAAGGCGGCATCTCCGAGCATTTCCGAACTGGTGCGTGAAGCTGTTGTCCGCCAGGTGACCCAGCAGATGGATGTTAATTTTGAAAGCTATGCGCGCGAAGCCGTGGCCGCCCAAACCCAGGCCTGGCTGGATGCAAACCTGCCGGCGATTGTTGAAGCCGTTGTTTCCAAAGAAATTGAACGAGTGATGGCAAAGGTCGGTTCATAACGGCTGTTCCGGAACCGGTCTCATCACATTTGTGCTCTCAAATTGATTTTTGAGAGCATTTTGCGGTTTACAGAAACGAATTTTAATGTTAAGAAACAACCAATTATAAACTGAATATAAAGTTCAAGGATAAAAAATGTTAGAGAAAAACTATACCCCTAAAGATTTTGAGGAAAAAATTTACGCCGATTGGGAAAACAGCGGTGATTTTCAGCCCGATATGCGCTCTTCTTCCGAGGCTTTTTCGATTGTCATTCCGCCGCCGAACGTTACCGGTGTTTTGCACCTCGGCCATGCGCTTGATGATACGTTGCAGGATATTTTAGTGCGCTATAACCGTATGCAGGGCAAAAAAGTTCTCTGGCAGCCGGGAACTGACCACGCAGGTATCGCAACCCAGATGGTGGTTGAGCGCAATCTGGCCAAAGAAGGTGTTTCCCGCCATGATTTGGGACGTGAAAAATTTATTGAAACCGTTTGGAAATGGAAAGAACAGTCCGGCGGCACAATTTGCAAACAGCTGCGCCGTTTGGGTGCGTCTTGCGATTGGTCGCGCGAACGTTTTACCATGGATGAAGGTTTAAGCCGCGCGGTTCGCAAAATCTTTGTCAATATGTATAAAGACGGCCTGATTTACAAAGCCAAAAAACTGGTCAACTGGGATTCCAAATTTATGACTGCCGTTTCCGATTTGGAAGTTGTTCAGAAAGAAACCGTCGGCAAAATGTATTACTACAAATATCCGATTGAAAACGAACCGGGCGAATTCATACACATTGCCACCACCCGTCCCGAAACCATGTTCGGCGATACCGCGGTAGCCGTTTCCAAAGACAATGAAAAACTGAAACATCTGATTGGTAAAAATGCGATTTTGCCGATTGTCAATCGTCCGATACCGATTGTCGCCGATGACCATGCCGATCCTGAAAAGGGAACCGGTGCGGTTAAGATTACTCCGGCGCATGACTTTAACGACTTTGAAGTCGGCAAGCGCCACAACCTGCCGATGATTAATATTTTGAACGAGGATGCCACCCTCAATGAAAATACGCCTTTCCCGGGGATGGATACGCAGACGGCGCGCCGGAAAACCATTGAAAAGCTGGAAGAACTCGGCCTGATGGAAAAGATTGAAGACCACCCGATGGTTATTCCTTACGGTGATCGTTCCGGCGTGGTTATTGAGCCTCTGATGACCGACCAATGGTTTGTTGACGCACCGAAACTGGCGGTTAAAGCGATTGAAGCGGTTGAAAACGGCGATATGGAATTTGTGCCGAAGTCATACGAAAAAACCTATTTTGAATGGATGCGCAATATCCAGCCTTGGTGCATTTCCCGTCAGCTGTGGTGGGGACACCAGATGCCGATTTGGTACGGCCCGGACGGCGAAATCTTCTGTGAAGAAAATGTTGAAGAAGCTCAGGCTGCCGCAGACAAACATTATGGCAAACACGTTGAGCTGACCCGTGAAACTGATGTTCTTGATACCTGGTTTTCTTCCGGGCTGTGGGCCTTTTCAACTCTCGGCTGGCCGGATAAAAGCGACTATCTGGATACGTTCTATCCGACATCTGTGCTGGTAACCGGCTTTGACATCATTTTCTTTTGGGTTGCCCGTATGATGATGATGAGCATGTACATGATGAAGAAGGTACCGTTCCGCAAATGCTACATTCATGGTCTGGTTCGCGACGAAAAAGGCCAGAAAATGTCCAAGTCCAAAGGCAACACCATTGATCCGATGATTCTGGTTGAGCAATACGGTGCCGATGCGCTGCGTTTCTTCATGGCCGCCATGGAAACTCAGGGGCGCGATATCAATATGTCGGAAGCCCGCATTGCCGGTTATCGCAATTTTGCTACCAAATTATGGAATGCCGCCCGCTTCGGTGAAATGAACGAATGCAGACTGCGCTCGGATTTTGATGAAACTAAGGCAGAGCTGGCGGTCAACCGGTGGATTATTGCCAAAGCCAAACAGGCGACCAAAGAGGTAACCGATAATCTGAACGCTTTCCGCTTTTCGGAAGCGGCCAATGCCGTTTACCAGTTTACCTGGGGCTCTTTCTGCGACTGGTATATTGAGATGATTAAGCCGATTTTGTATGGCGAAGACGAAAAGGCCAAAGCCGAAACCCGTGCTGCTTTTGCCTGGGTTCTTGACCGGATTTTGGTTATTCTGCATCCGTTTATGCCGTTTATTACCACCGAACTGTGGAATAACACCTGCGATGAACGTAAATGCAAACTGATTAATTTTGCCTGGCCGAAAGATGCGGCTTTTGATACCGCGGCCATGGACGAGGTTGACTGGTCGATTGAGCTCATCAGCGCCATTCGTTCACTGCGGGCGGAAATGAATATTCCCGCCGGTGCCAAATTGACGGTTTATCTGAAAGACGGCAACGCGCAGTCCTGTGCTAATCTGCAAAGCTTTAATCAGATTATCTGCTCTCTGGCGCGTTTGGACAAGCTGGAATGTTTTGCCGCCGGACAGGAAATCAGCAAAGATATGGTTTCAGGCGTTTTCCGCGAAGGCATCATCTTGCTGCCGTTGAAAGGCGTGGTTGATTTTGCCGCCGAAAAAGAACGTTTGAAAAAGGAATTGGACAATCTCAACAAATATTTGGAAGGCTATGCCCGCAAACTGAGCAACCCGAGCTTTGTCGAGCGCGCTCCTGCCAAAGTAGTCGAAGAAGAAAAACGCCGACAGGCCGAAGCAATGGAAAACAAAGCCAAAATCGAAGAAGCCCTGCAGCGTATTGCCAACTTCTGATACAAAAATCCCCTGAAATTTTTTCAGGGGATTTTGTTTCGGAAAAACGTTTCTGACAGCAAAACTTGCTAAGGGATGGTTTTTCTGTTAGAATTAAAACTGATTTATTATTGTTTCCGGGGAGAAGGCTGATGCAGGAGAATGACGAAAATACGGTTAATCAGGAAGATGAAATGCCGTCGCAGGATACAGCGCACGAATATCCTGATCAGGAAGGGGCATCTGTGCCGGCGGAAGATGACGGAAATGAAAGCCGCTCCCGTCCCAATCGGGGAAAACAGATTTTAAGGGCAGTGACCGAAGTGGCAGGCGTAGAGGATGTATATGAAACCGTTGCCGTTATTGTAAAAAAAGATGAAAACGTTACGCCGAAAGAGAAAAGAAAAAAAGTTTTGGATGCGGTGCTGAAAGTTACCGGCGTTCGGGGCGCATATAATGATGTCAAAGAGGTGTTCAAGCGCAGAAACAAGGAGAAAAACGCCGAAGAAACTCCTGAAAAGCCGGATAAAAAGACAAAGCGCAAAAATGTTTTTAAGAGGATTGTTCAGGCCGTCAAACTGGCTTGCAAAGCCGGAATATTTGTTTGCAAATGTCTGATGAAAGTTGTTGGTCCCGGTGTTTATGTTATTGAAAAGATACTGGAAAAAACTTTAGTCGTGGCCAAAACGACATATAAGGCTATCAAAGCCGATGATAAAAAAGAAAGGAGAGAAATCCTGATTAACGGTGCCGTTGAACTGATTGGCTGGAATGGTAAAACCGGAAAACTGCAAAAAAAATTACAAAATGCCGCTAAAACGGTTCATACCGTTTCCGGCGCTGTCGGCAGCATAGCCAAAGAGCCCAATGTGGACGGATTGATTGGTGCTGCGGTAATTATCGGCAAAGATGCCGTCAGTGATACCAAGGTCGGACGGATTGCCGATGATGTAAATAAATACAGTGAAAAGCTGAATAACGAATTGCGACAGAATGAAACGGAAAATAAGCCGTCTGTTTCACCGGTAACCAACGCTGCCGATAATCGGGAAACAGCAGCTCCGGCAGAGTCGGAAGAAAATATCGTCGTCGCAGCAGCGGAAACAAATATGGAAAATATCACCGAAACAACGGTACGGCCCGAAACACAGACGGAAAATACGAATACGCAAGCCGAGGCTGTATTGCCGGAAACGGTTGCGGAGAAGTTCAAAAATAATATGATATCCGGGCACCAACGCCTGCAGGAAGTCAGAGCAAAAATAGCAGCCCGAAAAAACAGTACGGAAGACAATCCCCAAACGGCGGCAGACGATATTGCCTTGATACGAAGTTTGCGAACCCGTCCTGCCCGGCAGACGGTTATCCGCCGGCCACAGAATTTCAGCGCCGAAAGAATGATGTTGCTGCAAGCGATGCAACGCTGTTAGTTTTGTAATAAAATCATGATTGTCTAGGATTTAAGCCCCCTTTTCATGGTGGGTTTAGCGTAAAGATGTTCTTATAAAACATGTTATAATGCTGCTGATTTCTGTTTTATATAAGAAGAAATAAGCAAAAGGGGCGGATAAACCGCCCCGATTTACAATTTAATCTCCATACCGTCATAAGCCAAGTCAACCTGCGGCGGCAGCAGGGATTTAAAACTCTCATAATCAACTTTTGCCGAAAGATGCGTCAAAATGGTTTTTTGAGGCTGTAATTGCTCCAGATAAGGCTGTATTTTTATCCAATTGCTGTGTCCGTTGCGCACCTGCTGCATTCCGTTGTTGCATTCCAAAAGCAGCAGGTCCAGTCCATGCAGGCAGTCCAGGGCTTGTTGCGTCAGATTATCGTAGTCGGTTACCAGGGCAAAGTTTTTATAGCGAAATCCCCAGCTATGAATCCGGTTATGCGGCAGTTCAAAACAGGTCCAGTCCATATTTTCAATCAGATTATTGCCGTTTTTTATTTCAAGCCAGCGAATACGGTCTTTACCGTTTTCCTGATAGGTTCCGAACATATACCCGTAGCAGCGTTTCAGTTCGGCCAGAGTTTCTTCCGCGGCATAGACGTTAATCTGCTTTCCGAGCAATGCAGCCGCTCTGAACAGTTCAGGTACGCCGGCGATATGGTCATAATGTCCGTGAGTTAAGAAAACGCCGTCGATGTCGGTAATATTATTGGCAAGCGTTTGCAGACGAAATTCCGGCCCCATGTCAATTAAAATTTTATGGCCGTTGTCTTCCAGATAAACCGAAAATCTGGATCGTTGGTTATACGGGTGAGTGCGGTCTTTAATTTCACCCCAGTGGTTAAAGCACATCGGCAAACCGTAAGCCGAGCCTGAACCTAAAATTTTAATAATCATTTCCCCGCCTTTCGCTTATATCTTAAAAAAATCCCCCGTAACGGTCGCTGCGGGGGATTTTTTTATAATGAAAAATTACTTTTTCAAAATAGACTTACCGGCATAAACCGCCATATCGCCCAGTTCTTCTTCAATACGAATGAGCTGGTTGTATTTAGCCATACGGTCAGTACGAGACATCGAACCGGTTTTAATCTGACCGCAGTTGGTGGCAACGGCGATATCGGCAATCGTGGTGTCTTCGGTTTCACCGGAACGGTGAGACAAAACAGCGGTGTATTTGTTGCGCTGAGCCAAGTCAACGGCTTTCATGGTTTCGGTCAGAGAACCGATTTGGTTAACCTTAACCAGAATAGAGTTGGCTACGCCTTTTTCAATACCCATTGCCAAGCGTTTCGGGTTGGTAACGAATAAATCGTCGCCGACCAGCTGAACTTTGTCGCCGATGGCGTCGGTCAGCATCTTCCAGCCTTCCCAGTCATCTTCGGCCATACCGTCTTCAATGGAGAAAATCGGGAAACGGTTGCAGAGGTCTTTATAGAATTCAACCATCTGAGCGTTGGTGTAAGATTTTCCTTCGCCTTTCATCTCGTATTTGCCGTTTTCATAAAATTCGGAAGAAGCGGCGTCAATAGCCAGGACAACGTCTTCACCCGGCTTGAAACCGGCATCTTTAATGGAGTTGACAATGAAAGTCAGAGCTTCTTCGGCAGACTGCAGATTCGGAGCGAAACCGCCTTCGTCGCCGACGTTGGTGTTGTGGCCGGCTGCTTTCAGGTTCTTTTTCAGAGTATGGAAAATTTCGGCGCCCATACGAACGGCTTCTTTGATTGAAGAAGCGGAAACCGGCATAATCATGAATTCCTGAATGTCAATCGGGTTGTCGGCATGCTGGCCGCCGTTAACGATGTTCATCATCGGAACCGGCAGAGTGCGGGCCATGGTGCCGCCCAGATAGCGGTACAGCGGCAAGCCGGCTTCTTCGGCCTGGGCTTTGGCAACGGCCAGGGAAACGGCCAAAATGGCATTGGCGCCCAGACGGCCTTTATTTTCGGTTCCGTCCAGGTCAATCATGGCCTGGTCGATGGCAATCTGGTCTTCGGCATCCAAACCGGCCAAAGCGTCATAAATTTCTTCGTTAACATTGTTAACGGCTTTTTCAACGCCTTTGCCGCCGTAACGTTTCTTGTCGCCGTCACGCAGTTCGACAGCTTCATGAACGCCGGTAGAAGCGCCGGACGGAACGGCAGCGCGGCCGAAAGCGCCGGACTGCAGAACAACGTCGGCTTCAACGGTCGGATTGCCGCGAGAGTCCAAGATTTCTCTGGCATGAATATCAACAATAGCACTCATTTTTTTCTCCTAATTAATTTATAAAATGAACTGCGTATAACTTCCTGCATTTTGAGGCGAATGTCAAGCACAACTATACTTATCAGTAAGATAAAATGCATTTTGTGCCGGGCTCGGAAGCGTCGTAAAACTATTCGGTTGCCGCAAAAATTTGTAGCCCGAAGGGCGGAATGAAAAGCTGCCGGAGGATTTGGCTTTTCGGCTTATCGTGCTGCGGCCGTTTGTCCGGGATTTTTTTATTGCAAGTTAATTTTTGAACGGTTAAATTAAAAAAAACGATTGAAAGGAGCTGCCCATGTTTTCGGAAAAATGGCATAAACGTTTTATGGAAGTTGCGGAATTGGTTGCCACCTGGTCAAAAGACCCTTCAACCAAAACCGGTGCAATTGTCGTCGGCCCTGACCGTGAAATCCGTGCCACCGGCTATAACGGCCTGGTCAGAGGCGTGGATGATAATAAGCCGGAACGGATGGAGCGCCCGACCAAATATGATTTTTTTGAACATGCCGAACGCAATGCCATTTATAACGCCTGTCTGACCGGAACCTCGCTGAAAGGCTGCGTAATGTATGCCACTCACGCACCCTGCACCGACTGTGCCCGCGCCATTATCCAATCGGGAATTAAAATGGTGGTAACTCACGAAGTCAAAATTGATGAAAATACTCCGCAGAATACCTGGCGCGATAAGCTTGCTTTTTCCGAGCAGATGTTTCGCGAGGCCGGCATTGAATATTTAACGCTCCCGCGCGAAAAATAATCCAGTCATCTTTAAAACCGCATATTTTGAACTATGTCACTTTTATGAGACGCCGCACTTTAAAAGTTTAATAGGTCATATTATCTATAGCCCAGAGATAAATTAATGACATATTAAAACTTTTGGTGTAAAAAACAAACTGCCAAAGTTAGTACCATAGGAGGTTATACGTATGAAAGTTCTCATAGCCGACGACCATGCCTTATTTCGTGACGGCCTTAGTCTGCGATTGGAAAAAATTGAGCCTAAGTCCGTCATTTTTCAAGCTGCTAATTTTACCCAGGCATTGAAAATTCTTGATGATGAGAAGAAAATCGATTTGGTAATTCTGGATTTGGATATGCCGGATATGAATTGGGAAGAAGGCCTGGCCGAACTCCGTCAAAAGGCAAACGGAGCCCGCTATGTCATCGTATCTGCTTCCGAAGATCCCCGCAATATCCGCAAATCGCTGGAGCAGGGAGTTTGCGGTTATATTCCCAAACGTTCCGAACCGAAAATTCTGACCAGTGCCCTGCAGTTGATTTTAGACGGCGGAACTTATTTGCCGCCTTCCGTGCTTGAGCCAAATCCGGCCATCTCGGGGTCGGAGAAAAACAGCGCAACGGCGCCGGTTTCCAGCGGCAAAACCTTAACCAACCGTCAGCAGCAGGTTTTGGGATTGGTTGCTCAGGGAATGTCCAATAAACAGATTGCTTATGAAATGGGTGTTTCCGAAGCGACCGTTAAACTGCATATAAATGCCTTGCTTCGTTCGGTCGGTGCCACCAATCGGACACAGGCGCTGATCCGCGCCCAACAGATGGGGCTGATTTGACTGCCGGAAATTTTTCAAACCGCAACCGTGTGTCGAACCACACGGTTTTTCTTTGCCGGAAAAATAATAAAAAGCCCCTCGGGAGGGGCTGTGGAGTTAGTTGTGGTTTTTAATGATATTGCCGCAGCAGGCCGCTTAAAATACCTTGAATCTTAACCCGGTTGGCCGGAAGCCTGCGGGTCTGATAATCTTTGTTGCAGGGAATAAGCAGAATATCGTTTTTGTCCCGCTTAATGACTTTAAGCGTTGCTTCGCAGTCATCTACCAGAGCAACGGCAATTTCGCCGTTGTTGGCGCTGTCCGTTTTTTTGATAATGACCGTATCACCGTCCAAAATGCCGGCTTCAATCATCGAATCCCCTTCAATGGTCAGGGCATAAAACAATCCGCGGTTAACCATTTCAAACGGAACGGAAACCTTTTCATTCTCGTCGGCAATGGCTTCAATCGGGGTTCCTGCCGCAATTTTTCCATAAAGGGGGATTTGCGCTGCTGAATTCTGTAAGGCGGTTTCCCGCTTTTTTTCTTCTTCAATGATTGCGCTGGGCTTAAACTTGGGAAGTCTGACAACTTCCAGCGCCCGGGCGCGGTGAGGGAGCTTTTTGATAAAGTTTCTTTCTTCCAGCGCGGTAATCAGCGCATGAATGCCGGACTTTGATTTCAGGCCGACGGCTTCTTTCATCTCTTCAAAAGAAGGAGAACAGCCGGTTTCTTTTAAAACTTTGTTGATAAACATCAGCAGTTTGTATTGTTTTTCGGTCAGCATCCGTTTCCCCTAAAAAAAGTAGAACAAACAATATATTTGTTCTACTTTAGTTCTTTTTGCTTGTCAAGGGTGATTAACTGCGTCCGGCGCTTTTTTTGCGCTTGAGCTGACGATAGTCGATCAAATCTTTGGCCGGGGCTTTTACCTGTTTCTTCTCTTTTTTGTTGTTTGAAGCCAGTTTCCGGGCAATTTTCAATTCCTGCATGTTAAGCTCTTTCGGGGCCTTGGGCAACAGTTCCGTCAATGGTTGCAGCTTCAGCGGCTGTATTTTTGCGGCCTGAGCGATTTTTTCGGAATTGGCGTTGCTTTTTTTCTTGACGGAATCCTTTTGCTGAGCCTGTTCTTCAAACCAGGAGCGCATGTCGCCGTGCCCGGGAACGGCCTGGGCAACCAGCGTTGCGAATTGCGCCGTTTTCCAGTCAACCGTGGTGTCGTTCAACAGCTTGATCGCTCTGGTCTGAATGCTCTTGTTGCGCGTGAGCGTTTTGATGAATTCCTCCGAGTTGAGCGAAGCTTCGTCGCCGCCGTGTGTTTCGATAAATTTGACGGCCTTGTTGGCAATAGCTGTTCTTGACGCCGGCCTTTCCACCATAATCTGATGCATCAGCGACAAAACGGCCGGATGAAGCTTGCGGACGCTGGCTTTAACGCCGGATTTGTTGATAATATCCTGAACGGCCTTGAAATTATCCTGATTGTAAACCTCAACCATATACCATTCGAAAGCTTCGGTCATTTGATGTTCGTGCTGTCTGGCGGTTTTCTGCCAGTTGGCTTTGCCGACCCCGCCTTTTTTCAGGGACTGGTAAACCTCTTTATATTTTTCGTGATTTCCCAGCCATTTCAAAAATTTCTGAGCGTGTGCCGGGCTGATTTGGTTAATGCCGCGGTAGCCGCCTTTGTCATTCCAGGTGGCAATTGAGCTCGGGTTTTTACCGATACCGGCACCGTTGGTTTCATAAGTCGAGGCCAGCCAACAGGGAGAACCGTTGCAGACTTCGTTGTAATATTTGCCCGGGTAAGCCCGGAAAACGGCGCTGAATTCTATCGTCTTGGCGTCATTGCTTCTGTTTGGAGCCGCTGTGACTGACGCTTCGGTCGTGTCGATTTTGCGGTCTTCCGAGCGTCCTCCCGTTTCGGCCGCATGCGAATTAAGGCTTTTGCCGCTTAACAGCAAGGCCAACCCTCCGATTTTTACCGAACGGGGAATTCTGATATTTTTTGCTTTTTCGATAAGGTCAAATTCATTGGCAAACTTCCAGGCTTTCTTCAGAGACTGCGAAGTTTTTTCCAGCCAGATTTTCCACCCGGTGCGGGCGGTCGTAGTTTCTTCTTTTTTCATCTTTTTCTCCGTTTATTCAATAAAATTATAGTATCCGTCACTAAAAATGTCTAGAGCAAAATCATACTTTTTTATTGAAAAAAGGAATGCTTGTGTATATAGTGCTTGCTAGATTTTAATATAGATGAAATGGAAATTTTAATATGAGCGAAGAGACCAATATTCACCGTGAGTCCCGCCTGGCCAAATTGCGTGCTTTGGAGGAGAGCGGTTACAATCCTTATCCTTATCGTTTTCAACCGACGGCTTTTGCGGCTGATTTGCAGAAAAAATATAAAGACCTTGAAGCCGGTACCGACACCGAAGACCGCGTAACGGTTGCCGGCCGAGCCATGGCTGTCCGCAACAGCGGCATGTTTATCGACATTAAGGATAAAAGCGGCAAAATACAGGCTTTTTGCCATAAAAACCATTTGTCTGAAGAAGAACTGGCCCGCCTGAAAAATCTGGACGTCGGCGATATCGTCGGCATCAGCGGCTATATCCGCCGCACGCCGCGCGGAGAATTGTCTATTGCCGCCGAAAAGTTTGACATCATTGCCAAGTCGTTGCAGGCGCTTCCCGAAAAGTTTCACGGCCTGACCGACGTTGAAGCCCGCTATCGTCAGCGTTATGTCGATTTTATCATGAATGACGACAGCCGTGAAATTTTTGAAAAACGCTGCCGGATTACTTCTGCTGTCCGCCATTATTTTGAGGACAACGGTTTTCTTGAGGTTGAAACGCCGATGCTTCACCCGATTATGGGCGGCGCCAATGCCAAGCCGTTCATTACTCATCACAATACGCTGGATATGGATTTATATCTGCGCATTGCTCCGGAACTTTATTTGAAGCGCCTGGTCGTCGGCGGATTTGACCGCGTGTTTGAAATCGGCCGAAACTTCCGCAACGAAGGTATTGACAAAAGCCATAACCCGGAATTTACCGCGCTGGAAGCTTATCAGGCTTATGCCGATTACAACGACATGGCCGAACTGATTCCGAACCTGATTGCTTATGTTGCCAAGCAGGTTCTCGGTACTCCGGTTATTCATGTCGGCGAGCATGAAATTGACCTGAGCAAGCCATGGGTTAAAAAATCGATGATTGATTTGGTTAAGGAATATACCGGAGCTGATTTCCTGACTGCCGAAACACTGGACGACGCCAAGACTTTGGCCAAGTCGGTCGGTGTTGACGCTTCCGACTGCATTTCCTGGGGCAAGGTTATTTCCGAGGTCTTTGATGCCAAAGTTGAAGAACATCTGATTCAGCCGACCCTGGTTATGGACATGCCGCGCGATATTTCGCCGCTGGCAAAAACCCATCGCAGCAATCCCCGCCTGGTCGAACATTTTGATGCCTATATCGCAGGCATGGAAATGGGCTGTGCCTATTCCGAACTGTCTAATCCGCTGGAACAGCGCGCCCGCTTTGAAGCGCAGTGCGCCGATCGTGAAGCCGGTGATGATGAAGCTCAGATGCTGGATGAAGATTTTGTCGTCGCTTTGGAAAACGGCTTTCCTCCTTCCGGCGGTATGGGAATGGGAATTGACCGCTTGGCTATTCTGCTGACCGGAGCTTCCACCATTCGTGATGTTATCGCTTTTCCGACCCTGCGCAAAAGAGATTAGCCTTGACCAAAGCCCGCCTGAAATCATCTGCGCTCGGCAGAAAACTGAAGAATATATTAAAAAAAGGTTTTGCCGGATTGCGGATGGTTTTAGCCTGCGGGCTTTTTCTCGGCCTTTTTTTCTGGTTGCTGCATCAGCAGGAATATCGTTTTAAAAACGATGCGGCCAAAACCGTCGGTGAAACGGCTATTGAAATAAGCTATCCGGATATTATGGGCGGAGAAACGGCGGTGGAAGAGGCCGTCTCACAGGAAGAAAACACTCTGCCGCAAAATTTTTCCGATGGCCCGATTGAAGAAAAATATTTAATTGCCGATGAAATTGAAAGCGGCGTTTCTTTCCCCGAGCAGCCGGTGGAAGCCCGTTTGTTGCAGGAGCTTCCTCAAGCTGCGGCGGTAGCCGTTAAGGAAAGCGAAGAAGATTACTCCCATTATGAAGAAAATCTTCCGGTAAATGTCATTGATCAGGGAAAACCCTGTATTATTCATGACAACCGCCGCAAAATCAGGGACATGAACATAAAAGTTTATGCCAAGCCTCCGTATTTCGGAGACCGTCCGGTGATTGCCGTTGTCATTGACGATATGGGAGACAACGTCCGCCGCACCCGGGACATAAGTTCTCTCCGGGCGCCGATAACCGCTTCGTTTCTGACTTATCCGCCGCAGCTTGAACGGCAGGTCTCCCGCTCTTTGGCCGCCGGGCATGAAATAATGGTCCATGTGCCGATGCAGCCTAAATCCAATATCAATATGACGGCGGATATTTTAACGGTTGAAATGACTCCGCAGCAGGTCAACGATAATTTTCGCCGCATGCTGACAAAATTCCGCAATATCCGCGGTGTAAACAATCACATGGGAAGCCGTCTGACCGAAGATCGTCCGCGTATGGCTGAGATTATGAAGGTTTTGAAAGAACAGGGATTGTTTTTTCTTGATTCCAAAACCACGCCGCATTCGGTCGGAGACCGTGTCGCCCGTGAATATGGTGTCGGCTATGCTACCCGTAATGTCTTTCTTGATAATGTCAATGAACTCGGCTATATCCTCAAGCAATTGGCTCAGACCGAAAAGATTGCCCGCAAAAACGGTTATGCCATTGCTATCGGTCATCCCAAATCTCAGACTTATGAAGCTCTGAAGCAATGGTTGCCGACCTTGGAGCAAAAGCAAATCAGGCTGGTTCCGCTCAGCCACATCGTTACGGCGTTAAATCCCCGGCCGTCGGAGGGGACTGAGGTTAAAAAATAAGGGAGCCGGAGCTCCCTGTCTTGTTACATCGGACAATTGCAGCTTTTGAATTCTTTGTCATAACGCTGATGGTCTTTCATAATTTGCTTATGTTCTTTCATCAGTTCTTTATGGTCTGCCATAATTTGTTTGTGCTCTTCTTTAATCTTGTCCATTTCCTTTTGCAGCTTTTCGGTAATATCCATTGTTTTTCTCCTAACAAATTGCTTACGGCAAAAATATAAGCCGGACGGATAAAAATCCAAGCCCGGCTTATCCTAAAGTAGGGGACGTTTATTGAAAGTCCTTGACGGCTTTGTCGGTAGCAAAATCTGCCGTCCGGGAAATGGTATTGTTGACTGATTCGGCCAAATAAGTGTCATAATAGTATTTGCCACCGTAAGCCAGCGCAGCCAGAACAATCAAATAAAAAACAGCTTTCATTGCCAATCTCCTTTGTTAATAAGCGCCAGTCTATGTCATGACGGTTAAAACAGCATTAATAACGCTTGATAACACAAAATAAATGATTAAATCCCTAACGAAATTTTTAATAAAAAAGGAGAGAAGTATGAAAAAGTGCTGGCTTTGGGCGCTTCCGGTCCTGTTGACGGGCTGCGCCAATACCGTAGAGGTTAAAAATGCCGCGGATTTCAAATGCGGTGAACAGATTATCCACGCGGAAGTGTTTGATGACAACTCAATGATTGTGCGGATTAACGGCGTGAATAACGTCCTGACCAAAGTAGCTTCCGCCTCCGGCGAGAGATATGAAAATATCGCCAGCCGGGTTGTTTTCAGCCAAAATGACGGCGATACTTATCTGACCATTAATAACCGCCGCTATCCGCTGTGTCAGGAAATTGTCAGATAAACGGCTTAATCGATAACCTTGACATATTCCTGATAGCGTTCGGCATACTGAGCTTCATATTTTTGAGCAATCTCGACCAAAGACTTTTGCTCTTTGAAACGGTTAATCAGCGTTTCGTCGGTTTTCACGCTCAGAGTTTCGGTGGCTTCGTCATAGGCCAGAGTAAGACGGATTAACTGAGCCTGAAGCGGAAAAGACATAATCTGGTCGTAATAGGTTTTGCCCAAACGGAATTTGGTTTCCAAATTCGGATTTTCATTTGTCAGGCAGCGGGCAACCGTTGTCTGACGGATAAATTCCATAATTAAAATCGGCGAAAAAGGGGCTTTCTGTTCGTTGTTTTCCATTTGTTTCTCATCGCGGTAATGTTGCAATGGATATAAGTTAATCCAATTCCCTGAAAAAATAAATATGTTTCTGCCGACTTGTGCAGGCTTGTCTGAAAAGAAATTATTCTGCATAAGTAATAAAAAAAATAGACGTGCCTCGAATAATGGTTTATAAAATTTAAAAGTAATAATTAATAGTTACATATCAGGGGAGAGGCCGTGAACAACAATTATATAACGATTACCGCTGTCCGCCCGGCCGAAACGGATAAAAGGCCCGGCAGCGCAAACCGGAGAATGCTTCTCTGCCGCCGGTTTCAAATTTTACCGCAAAGCCTGAAACTGACCGTCAAAACGTTTATTGCCGACGATAGGGAAATATCCTCAGAAAACGTCGGCTTTTTTGTATCTGGTGATTTTCGTTGTTTAAGAGAAATATAATGCGCAGAGGAATCAGAAACCGGCCCGCCAAACCATACAGTCAGGGCGTTAAAATTGAAAACAAACCTTTTTCTTCCGGTTATTTTCCTCAGGTCAAAAAGCCGTGCAGCTAAGCGAAAATGTTATTGCCTGCCAGGTAAAAATATTGTAGGTTAGCCTCAGCAAAAGGAGCAGTGAATGCAGATTTCAATTATAATTCCGATTTATAAAGTCGAAAAATATCTCCGAGAATGTCTGGAGAGCATTAAGACGCAGAATTTTCAGGATTATGAAGTATTAATGATTAATGACGGGTCACCGGATAACTCGGAGGTTATCTGCAAGGAGTTTGCTGCCGGCGATGCACGTTTCAAATATATCCGGCAGGAAAATCAGGGCGTTTCCGCCGCACGGAATAAAGGTCTGTCTCAGGCCCGTGGTAAATATGTCTATTTTATGGATCCGGACGACACCTTCAGCCCTGATTTTCTGGAAGCCCTGTATAATGAGGCCGAAGCCGGCGGTGCTGATATCGTTTTGAACAATTCGGTGCTGATAGGGCTTTCTCCCCGTAAGGTGTTGCAGCTTAAGGATATTCCGAACGGCTGTTATGATGCAGATATTCGGAACTATTTTGTTGACGGATATTTGTGGTATAAACTTTTCCGCAAGGAAACGATTGACCGGGCGCAAATTGCTTTTTTGCCGGGCTGCCGTTTCCGGGAAGACGAACTTTTCGGAATGATGCTCTATCCTTATTGCCGCAAATTCAGCGTTATCCGGCAGGGATATTACTATTATCGCCAGCACGGAGAATCCGCTTTGGCTTCCGTTTTGAAAAATCGTAAGGCTTATAGTGAAACGATTGCCCGCAATTTGGAAACAATTTTTCGTTTCTATAAGGAACGCGGACTTGATGAATATTTCCCGATTGCCCTGCGTCTGCTTCCATATTTTCATGAATGGCATAATCCCCGCCATTATTGGCAGACAATGCAGCAATTGAATATGCATCTTGATTTGGAAAAATGGAGAGATTCCCTGCCGATTCATCTTCGTTTGTCCTTGTTGCCGCAGAGCTATCCCGCTTTCCGTCTGCGAATGTTTTGGCTGTACGGTTCCGGCGAACTGAAAAAAATCCGCAAACAGATGTTGTCGGTCAAACTGAGCAAGAAACACAAACTGATTCGGATTTTAGGGATAACACTGTTGGAAAAGGATAATCGGGATATAAAAAATAAAAAAATTGCATAATTTTAATTTTTTTGCTTGACCTGATAAAAAATAACCAGTATATATGCTCTCGTATTCAAATGGTCCCATCGTCTAGAGGCCTAGGACATCGCCCTTTCACGGCGGTAACACGAGTTCGAATCTCGTTGGGATCACCAATTCAAACAGCAGTCGGTAAAACGGCTGCTTTTTCTTTTATTTCCAAGCCTTTTAGCAAGTTCGGATGTTTCTTTTTTGAAAATCATCATTTTTTCAATTTGTCCGAACTTTTGTAATCTAGTTTATTTGTTTTTCAATGTGTTAGTTGAATTATCATCTCGTTAGGTATTGGGATTATGAGTTATCCTAAACTTACGCACAGGTTGAGTTTTTACCGCTCCGATTTGATGAATAACACGACAATATAATTTTGGAGTTCAAAAACTGTATAGCATAGACTTGTAGAGAGGCAAGGATTTAACTATCTTTGTCTCTTTATTTTGTGTTATACATAGGGATGCTATAACCGGTATCGAATACCCAAGGTGCCATACCTAATACGGGAGCGATAGCCTGGCCACATACCGTACTGGATACTATCCAGCTGTATATGGCAGGTATCCCCATCTATAGGCGGGTAAAAAAGCCTTTACGTATGGTGAATTTTTAAGATGTATTTTTTTAGTAAATTTTTAATTTTTGTAGAAATTGATTAATTTACATTAATGGTACTTAACGGATTTCAACTTTTGATATAGTCACGTTAAAAGTCTACTTTCCTTTTTTTATTTTCGGTTTTACTTTTTATAAAACTGCGGTAATCTATTATAAAATCGGGAGTTTTATAAAATGACAAACATGGAAGAAGATTTTAGAAAATGGTTGATTGATATAAAAAAAGTTAAAAATAATACGGCAAGTACCTATATCAGAAACATTGTTAGTATATACAAGAAAAATTTTGATATTCAAAAATATCATTTGGATAACAATGATTGGGGAAATTTATCTGAAAATCTTCTTCCTTTACTTGTTAAATATTACGAACTTTCCAATAAAGAATATTTCGTCGATCGAGTAACAATTTGGCATGCCTTAGGCTATTTTGCAAAAGTTATCGGTTTTATAAACGATACGAAGCATTTAAAGAAAGATGAAAATCTAACCGTAAAATTATATCTTTATTGTTATGAAGGAGACTTTTTTATAGATTCTGTTAACTTTGAAAATCTTTTAAATTATGTGCAGATTTTTAACTCCTTTTGTTATAGCAGAGGAAGCAATAAAATTGATTTTAGACATAGAGAAACAAATATATTTTTAAGTAAAATAAGAGAAATTATAGACAACAACAATCTTCCAGCTTCATCAATCAACGATAGTGCCTTACATATTATATATGGAGAAACAGGAGTAAGCCAGAAAAAGACCGTTTTAACTCATTATTGTAGTTTTTTGTACGACTTGACCGGTGCAAAACAATATGATTATCAAAATCATTTTATGCTAATCAATATTTCAATCGAAAATCCTAACAGCAAAATTGGAGGCAATTATCAAATTGCTCAAAATTTGACAGGTGCGACCCCTTTACAAATAGAACTTAAAGATAATACGCGCGTTTATATTCATGATGAAAAAGATTTACCTTCGTTCGTCCTAATACTTTCAGATTTAATGCATATTTTTCATCTTGATAAGGAAACAGTATCTAAATATTTTTCAAATAACAATATAATTAGTAATAAAGAAGGAAGTGAAATTACTAATATTGACAGAAGCAATACTGTTTTAAGAACTTATTTTGATATTAATTCTGTTAATGTTTATTTGGAACAACATCATCATTCAATAAAAAATAAATATGCTGATGTTGATTATACATTAATCGGTTATAAAGAGTGGAAAACAAGAAAAGAAGCAACGGATATATTAGAGATAAGTCATAATGCCTTTTGCAACTTGGTTAAAGCAAATAACTGTTCATATCTAAATTATCTTGATGAAACACTTCGTGCTGCAAACGAATCAAAGCATTATAAGTATTATAGATATTACGAAAATGATTTAAAACATTTAAAAAACACTCGTTTGGTTAAAGAAGCTCAAGGTAGAAAAACAAAATACAAAAACTAGAAGCTTTCCCCCTCTTATCTTAAAGCATTTACAGTATTAATTTATTTTTGGCGATGGAAGTAAAGCAGACAAATTACTGCTTTACATTTAATGTATTTGGAGAACACTTTTTATGGAAAATACAAAAGAAATCGCCAATCAAAATGGTGAAATTTTAAAAAATGTTTCTGGTGGTGATTTTCAAGTCGGAAACAATAATATTAATATACCGGGGCAAGCAGGTAGTGCATTGGAAACTATGCTTAACCGAGTTCAAAAATTCAAAGATCAACAAGCTCAAAATGATAATTTCTCAAATGATGATGGAGGCGATGACGATACACCACCGTCTTCACCAGCAGGAATGGTTATTGAGAATTCTGTTGTAGATAATGAGGGTAACTCGTATCAGGTTTATATTGATGTAGATGAAGTTTCTAAGCGGACTCATATTAATAAAAACGAATTAATGGCAGTTTGCAATAATACAACAACTGCTGTTTCTATTCCAACGAATTTAACTGAATTGAGTGCTTTTATTACAGTGAATCAGGGAATCTCTTCTACCGCGGCAAAATTATCAAAGAAAATGCAACTACCTGCCGAAAGCCGTCTTTATTTTTTAAGAAAGGCTCAGGAACATGCATACATATGGCTTAAAGGAGAGGTACAACTTGGTTATGAAATTAAAAAAATTGCAAATCGCCGGGGCAAAAGAAGCGATTTAGATGCTGCTAATGACAATGCCTCAAATCAACGCAAAACGGCAAATTTAGATGAGGTTTTAACAGACTTACGGACTAAAAAAGAAGTTTTAAAGGAAGATTATAATATTGGATATACTCAAGCTCGCCAATTGTCCCGTTTAACTGATGAGTTAGTTGAAAAAGAACTGGAATACGCTATCAATCATAATGATGTACCCAGCCGCAATCATGCATTGTCATTTTTAAGTCGTCCACCAGAGTTAACTGATGAAGAAAAAAATGAGGCTGACACTAAAGAGGCAAAAGCAAAGTTTCAATTTGAAACAATTAAATCTACCATTCCTTTCGAAACATTAAGAAAAAACAAACTGAAAGATTCTATTTCTTATTGTTCACTATTTGCTTGTTTTGGTACATGTGAATACTATCTTGAGCAACATGGATTTATTTGCAAAGTTGCCTCTGAATTAGATGAAAATTCGGCGGAATACTATATCGCTATGCATAAAATGCGCTCCCAACACCCTGTGGAGATGATTCAAGGTGACTTGAAAAAGAATTTCAAAAAAGTTGTAAAGGCTTTTAAGAAAAATAAATGTGAGATGGTTATTGGCGGTATCCCGTGTCACTGTTTTACTAGCCTAAAAGGCAAGAAATGGATGGACAACCAAGAATTAACATTAGTGCTGTGGTTTGTAAAATTCGTTAAAGCGACACAAACAAAATATATTGTATCCGAAAACGCTAAACAATTTTTTGGTTTTTCATTACCTCTCACCGTTGATACAACGGGGCATCCGTTAGCTCAGTTACTACAAGCCAAACTTAAAGGTCGAACAATTGGACAGTATTTGAAAGACGAACTTGAACCAGAAGGTTATAATCTTAATTTTTCTATTGAAGATGCTTGTTTTTATGGAACCGCCCAAAGTCGTGTCCGCAGTATTATGTTAGGTACTAAAGAAGGTGTATGGAAATGGCCTTGTGCTGAAAAATATGCGAAACCTCTTTGGGAGGCTATAGGGCATCTTCCTTCCTTAGATGATGGGGATAGCGGTATTCGTTATCATGATATTGAACCATTACATTCGAATCCGGTTTTAGCGGCAAAAATTAAAGAAGCTTTAGAGCACACAGCTACGGGTAGATGTTCAAAAGATAATGATCCTAAATATCAATTATCTGGTTTTGGCTTTTATTCTGGCAGAGGAACTCGTAAGTTTTGGAACTATCCATCAAATACAATCGATAGTGGCAATGGAAATGTTGATGGTATTCGTACCATTCATCCCGGGTGGCTTCGTGCAGATGGAACGTACTCAGATGCACGCCCATTATCATTGCTTGAAGTCATTCTAGTAAATGGTCTTCCACAAAGTTATAAAATTCCTGATGAGTTTGAGAATCGCCGTGCTTTTGTTCGGCGAGGAATGGGGCAAGTATTTCTACCTCGTTTACTACAGAGGATTTGCCTTGAAATTCCTGTTGGTGTTGATGCTTGGGAAGAAATGACAACAGAACCCGAATAATCACCTAAAATAATTAGTCAACCTTTGACATTGCTATGTTAAAGGTTGGCTTTTTTTATGCACCTACAAAATAAAAAAGTATGCTAAAAAACTCACATAATGAAAAATTTTTCCTCAAATCCGCTCAAACAAATACTTCTAGTAATAAAAACTGGAGGAAGTGTTTATGCGAAAAAAACAGAAAACAAATAAGAAAAAACAGAGTCAACGCACTTACAAAGACTTTATTACCATAGTAAAATGGCATAAATTTCATTTTGATGTCATACCTTATATAAGTAATATATATGAAAATGAGAAGAAAAAAGAAGTTAATGTTTATAGATTACCACCGTGGAGAGATATAACTTTGGTACAGAAACAAGCATACTTCTTTTATTTTATGGCAGAAACAGAACCTTTTAGAAAGATTAAACCATTTACATTGAAGTTAAGTAAATCATTCCGTGATAGATATAAAAATTTAACTTACAAAGAACTAAAAGTAATTATCATCAAAAAAATATATGGCAATCTTGATTATGTATTACAATCATCCAACAAACCTATGATGTCATTTATTCTTGAAAACAAAACGAAAAGTAAAAGAAAAGATATAAGCGATAAAGAAACACATATACACGGGATAAGAGAAGTATTTAGTAAAGGAATGGATAGTAAAGTAAGATTAGCCTTAAAGACATCCGTATGTAATGGTAAAAAAGAATATGAGAAACCTGAATATCGCAATATGCTTCAAACCAAGAAAAAATTCAATAATGATAAATATGGTGTTTGTGGTTGGATGTGGTATATAAATAAAGGTTCATGTTCCAATAACGGACTTTATATATCAAAATCTCTTTTAGAAAAAATACGTGATGACTATGAACAGCTTTACCAAGAATATAGAGAAAATATCAAAGTATTAAAAGAAAAAGGTATCAAAATAAAATACAAAAAAGGAGGAGATAATAACTGTGAGTAAAATAAATCGCATGAATGGTGTCTCGCATATCATTTTTATTTCCAAATGTTCCAAAATCTACAACTCTTAACTAAAACACTCACATAAACAAGCCTAAAACGACTCCAGATTCACAAAATGATGTTAATGTAAGCAAACCTATACCAAATAAAAATACTGAATCCTACGGTCAAAAAATGAGATATAAAAAAATAACATCTAACTCTTGATAACAAAAGTTAAATTATAAAAAACATCATAATGGAAATTTAACCGTTTACAAATCCCAAAATACACGACAATACATTTATATCAGATTCTTTTGAATAGTTATAACACATTGTAAATAGGTATTATTATGTTTAACTTCTACTGAATTTTGTAAAAGTTGTATCTCATTGCTTCATAAATAAACCGTTGATAACTGAATTTAGTAAAAGTAATAAAACCTATACCAAGTAAAACGATTGTATCCACGGGTTAAAAAATATATCTTTATATGAGTGTATTATATTTTTCTAGAAACTTTTGGAAATTGTAAATTCAATTAATGATTTTTGATATTCTCTTTGCCAGATATTAGAGCTTTTATCTGTATAAGAGTAGGTTAATGTCGGCATCATTCCCCAAACAGACAAATTACGATTAGATAAGGAAATTGCATATCTTTGAGTAACATCTCTTTCCTTAATTTGCTCAAATTGATAATCTTTAACAGTCCAACGAGCACCTTTATAGTTTGTAAACAAAACAGATGGCTCAGCATAAATATGAAAACCATACGGCAAATCAGTTCCCATTCCTAAGGCAAAGTTTATGCGATCGTTAGTATAGGTAACATCTTTAGTTGTCTCATATTCATAACCGGTTTTAAAAATAAGGTATTTTGAAGAATCTATCGCATAAAACAAACGCAATCTGGCACTTTTGGTATCTCCATCTAAGATATCGCCATAATCGTCATAATATGTTGGTGTGTAACTTAGAGTCAGATTGGCATTAAGTTGCTTTGTTATATCATAGCCGGTTTCAACCATAAATCCGGTAGAATAATTATAAGCCTTATGCCCTAAATATCTTCGAGAAACTGTCGGTCCAAAGAAAACTTCTCCTCTTTCATAAACATATTTGGCACCTAAAACATAGTATAAATAAACATCATCATATTCTTTATTGCTATAAGTAGAAGAGTAAACCAAAGCCTCATTACGCAATCGCCAGTTATCAGAAAGCTTAAATTCATAATTTCCACCAACCGTAACATTTAGACCAACATCTTTTTCCGGTTCATCTAAAGTATTACACATTACCCCAAACATTGTCTCAATACATTGTTCGCCGGATGTTGTATTGTTTATATTATTATCAGGAGCAACTCCGACATTAAACCAAACATTCCAATTCTTATTTTTTCTGATGTAATACAGAGCTTGTTTAATTCTATGTTGAATAGGTAACGGCAAATCTTTATGGGCCAAAGCCAAACGATAATGATAATCTGCCCGCCACCAATCTTCTTTAATTAAATAAAGTTCGGCCAAACGAAATCGAATATTTGCAACATCTGGCTGATAATTAAGAATAAACAAATAAATATCGATTGCTTCATCATATTTATGCTCTTTGGTTGTAATTTGAGCCAAAAGATAAAGCCTTTCGATTTCAAGTTCTTTATTATCATATGTTTTGGCTAACAATGCCTTTCTGGCATCATCAAATTTTCCTTGCACAATCAAATCGGTGGCAAATTGCAGAACTTGCTCATGTGTCATTGATATAATGGTTTTATGTGCTTTTTCTTCCGATACCAAAACCGGCGATGCTTCTTTACTTCTAACCCACGAGGGAGAAAATACCCAAAGCACCGCCAGCATGGAAATAAGAGGTCGTAACATCTACTTATTTTTTCTGCATACCTACGCCCATTTGCACTTCTAAAACGTCTAACAAATCATTGTCTTGCTTGTTTTTTACTTCTTCATGGTACATCACGTAGCCAGTTGCTTCACTAGGAACACCATCTTTTCCATAATATCCGATATCCATGGCACCCGCTGTTCCTTCGCTTGTTGCTGCATTGTAGGTTTCTTTTATAAAATCATCGTTTTTGTAATTATCCTGACCTTGAAACTTAAATTTATTATCAACACCATCTCCTCCAGAAAAAGAAATGCTTCCTTTTCCGGTGTCTAAATCTTTTGTTACATCAACATCATACCAATTATTAAAATTAGCGGATAAATGTTCTTTGCCATTGGCAAAATCTAAAGAAGCCTTGCCTTCAAGCTTTAATGTATCACTTGCTTTGATGGTTTCATCTCCGGCAACAATTTGCTTATAGTTAACACCACCAACAGCATCGCCTTCAAAATGCATATTTTGCGATTTATCCGGATTAATCTTCATGGCATCATATCCACCGGCAAAAACCTTTGTTGCTACAAGTGTTTCATACTTGTCTTCATCTCCTTCTGGCAGATTGATATTATTGCGCTGTTCATTCCATCCAATCAAACCAAAGTCAGAATAGAGCAAATTTCCATTGCCGTTTTTCAGATTTTTAGCATAGCTTGTATAGGTAGTATTAATCGTTCTTTCAATAACTTCCTCCATATTAGAAGCAGAGCTATTATCAAGTTTATCAATATTATTAATCATATCGTCTTTAACGCTGTTATAATACTCATAAACATTTTTACCTGTCTCGGAAGTATCAAGTGCAAGTTCTTCTAGCTTTTCTGTCAGTTTTAGTTTTAACTTTTCTTTAAGTGCATTTAATTCAGGTTTTTGCCCCTCAGTATCTTCAGAAAAGAAAACCTCTAATTTTCTACCATTATAATCATATGTATATTTATGTAAGGTGTTCCGACTTCCACTAAAATTATTTTGATTGCTTAGAGAAAGTTTATCTTTATAGGCTTCAGAACTAAAATCATTATTTGAAACTTCTATTCCATTAATGTTTTTATTTTCATCTATAGTAAAATTAATAAAAGTATCTTGATTAGCTGTTTCTTCAACTAAATGAAGCTTTGCATTATCCAAATATACAGATTGTTCAGTTCCATACATATTATAAGCTTTTTCTGCGTGGCTTTTTATCATATATTTTCGGTTTGAAATCCAATCTTTTAACGAGGCTTCATCTTCAGGTAAATCTTCAAAGCCAGCCAAAATCAAATAAGGACGTAAAGCTTCTGCATTATTTTCATCAATAGATGTATCAACCAACTGCGTTTTCATTTCTTGATAAGCACCATCAATATCTTCTTTTGAAGGTCCAATTGGAGAAAACAAAGAAATTCCAGAGGTATTCAGGGCATTATTATACAGCTCTTCGCGTTTTGTTTTATTGGACATGCCTTCATTTGTCATACAAGTTACACCATTACATGTTACATCTGGATTATCCGGTAATGTTGTTGGTGGCACATATCCATGTCCGCCACCACCGCCGCCGCAAGCAGATAAAATTGTCGAAATGGTTAAAATTGTTGCAAATGATATCTTTTTCATTGTCATCTCCAAATAAATTTTAGAAAATTAATTTAATTCAATAACTTGCCCTTGGCGTGCGGTATTATTTTTTTTCATTTGCGAGTTGATTTTATCTAAATCACGTTCGAAACCATCTGTGCGACAAAAATGTGCAGGACCAAAATTTTTAATATTATTTACTATTTCCTTGCCAAAAGCATCTGAATAAATGGCTCTAAAAAATAGAGTACTATCTTGTTGTTCATATCCTGTTGCTCTATTAACAATACTTGCATTTTTTATTCTATTGAGAACATCTCTTCCGTTTTCCAACATGCTATAATATTCGTTTTTATGTGTATCTCGACAATGAGGGGCTTTCCCAGACATCAACTGATTGATAAACTTTTTAATATCTTCAACACATTGTTTTTTCTCTGTTGTGGTTGTTTCTTTTTTATTGGCGCAATACTTTTCTTCTCCGTTTTCTGTAAAGAAAAAACTAATAGCATCGGCCAAATTCAAAAATTCTTGATCTGTCTTTATAGAGGATGTTTCCGGCAAATATTTTTGATAATTAAACCAACATATATCTGATTTCTTTGTATTTCTACGTGCCAAGATACATTCGTCCGATTGATCAAAAAAATCTCCTGTATAAGAGTTTGAAATAAAACATTTTACTTTAACCTCTGGTTTTACCCATATTTGCAAAACATTAATTTCGGCATCTGACAATTTTTGACTAGATGGAAAATTACCATCAGGACACATTAGCTGTCCTTTTTGTCTGAAAATAGAATTAAACATGGCTCCAGCAGCTATTGGATTCTTTTGTTTGGCTATTTCTTTTTCTAATTGATCAATATTATTTATCGTAGCACTTGCATTATTACAAAAAAACAAAGCTGTTACTAAAACTAACAATGCCGATTTCATCGCAAACTCCATATGAATATAAATTAATGACAATATTACTATACTAAAACCAACGATTGTGACCGGCTCATTTGGAAGAATACCCCTGAGAAGATTAAAGAATATGCTTTTCTTTTTATATGTTGTTTTAACGTGATTTTATTTTTGAAATAAAAACGTGCGAAACTTTCAAAAATTGGTTGAATTTATCGTTCTAATAAAATGACCGGTATTTTTAATAATTTTTAGGGAGAACAATATGTCTGTCATTGGTTATATTCGTGTTAGTTCTAATAAACAAACACTTGAACACCAACACTTTGAAATTGAGCAATTTGCACAAAGTCATGGATTAACAATAAACAACTGGGTAGAAGAAAAAATATCTAGCCGCAAAGCTCTTAAAAATCGAAAATTAGGCTCTTTATTGGATACTTTACAAGAAAATGATATATTAATATCTTGTGAGATATCACGTTTAGGTCGCTCTTTGCTTGAAGTTATGAGGATTTTAGAAACTTGCCTTAACAAAAATTGTCAAGTATGGACAATTAAAGAAAATTATCGCTTAGGCAATGATATTCAATCTAAAGTATTGGCTTTTGCCTTTGGATTAGCCGCTGAAATAGAACGTAACCTTATCTCTCAAAGAACAAAATCATCACTTGCTAACCTAAAAGCATCAGGAAAAAAACTTGGAAGACCCTTAGCAGCTGAATCTCAAAAGTTAAAACTTTCAAAAAATACAAAAAAAATTAAACATTTACTAGCCAAGGGGCTCTCAAAATCCCAAATTGCAAGAATTCTAGGTGTACAAAGAAGCACTTTAAGGAGATTTATCTATCGTATGCAATTGTAAACTTATGGTCTTTAATGACAACAAGTAAAAAAACAAGCCCGATTTGATTATCGGGCTTAGCTTTTAATATTCATGAGACAACATAATCGTCATAACTTTATTGGTTATATTTGGATTACATGGATTTTCTGAATAAAATCGATAATTTTTATCATAATAATCAATTTTCCAATAAATTTGCTCTCCTTTATAGTAAAAACTTCCAAAATCATGCTCATTATAAGGATCATTTGCTTTGGTAAAGTTATTAAAACACCTAACTTGATTTAATATTTCAGCTAATTCACTTTGACTTTTGGCTGATATTCCACAAGATAAGGTAACTTTTCCGCCGTTAAATGTTCTTCTAAAGTTATCATTTAATGTTTTAATATCAGTCATTAGTTTGCACTTTCAATTAATTTATTTGATATCAAAAACATTTTAAAACGTCTTAAGGCTTGTCTAACTGAAGTATGGCTTCTTTTACCATAACTTGATTTTTTACCATTAATTTCATATTCAGGCAAAATTAAAGATATGTTTGCAACTAAATGAGATAGAGTATAACCTTCAGCACGACACAATCTTTCAATTCTTCCTTGATAATCAAAAGCGGTGGTAGCTCTGTAATTATTATTTAACAACCAATTTTCAAAATCTTTTAACATTGTAGCTCTCCTTATAAACGAACAATTTCAGTTATAACAGCACAACCTCTTGCTTTTTCAGCTGCACAAGCATCCATTGCTTCGGATAAGGACCAATAAATAGTAGGTAACAAGATACCGTTAACTTTAATTTGATACATAGCATTTCCTTTCATAAATAGTTGTTTTACTCATTAACTATTTAAATCATGCCGTGTATTTTCTAATTCGGGAGCCCCTTATTTTCTACTTTCTGGTAACATTTTGCTACGATTTGGACGGGATTGCTGATTTACAGACAGAATAGACGTCTTCTTTTTAGAAGAACAATTTTTAATATTATATAATTTATACATCTTGCGTTCAGATATATTTTAATTCCTTTACACATATAATAACTCTTTTGCCAGTAAATCTGCTAAAGTTGCCTTCAAAACTTGTAAACAAATTTTTGCTGTATGTATGTCAGGATAAAATTTTGATTTAACTTGTTCATGAGGATGAATATAATTTCTAAAATCTCTAACACCTTGACTAAATTTTTTTACATCTTCTCTTATATATCCTAATTCATAGCTTACATTAATCAAATCTATTAATTTCCATTCAGAAAATTTTTTTACTTGATTATTATATATAGGAGCGCTGCTAGCTTTATTAAATTGATCTGGATATTTTTGTGCAATAGCTAACAACATTCCCTCCAGAATGCTTCCTATCATAAAAATAGCTGATAAATAAGCTTCATTTTGTATACAGATATTAATTTCCTTTATTCTTCTCGACAATATCTCTGAATAATCTGAATCTACTTTCAAAGTATCTATATTTAATTCAGAAAAGTCTAATTCAATAAAAGCTTGTTCTTCATCTGTCAGATTTGTTTCTTTTTCTTGAAGTAAATTATATCTTTTTAATTGGGATAAAATTTTCTTTTGTGCTGATAATAAAATTTCATTATCAGCATTATCTTCTTGTAAAAAATCTTCAATAAAAATATATAACTTATGTATCTTTCTGTCATCATCACTTTTATTCAATTGATCAAATGAATTTTGTATTTTTGACAATTTGTTTGTATAATTTTGTGCAACAGCTATATCTGCTTTAAATAAAAGGTTATCAATTTCTGAATGACTATAATGCTGAGATAATTCTGCAGCTACTGTACTGATAATAGGATTAGGAATTAACATGTCCATTTTTTTATCCTTCATTTTTTTCTAAAACACTAAAGACAACGTCATCAATTTCTTTTGCAGTTTGTTCTAATGTCTTTCTCGTTTTATATATTTTATCAATAAAAATATATAATATTTCTCGAGTTATATTATCCAAATAATCTCTAATGAAAATAAATGCTAAAGATAAAACTTCGTCTGTATCATCATGTTCAACAAGTTTTTTCAATTTTTTTATTTCATCTTTTTGTATATCTCCACTATGGACAATATCACTACGAATATCATAAACTAAAGCTAAAATTTTTGATATATCTCGATGCAATAAAGCTGAGGTTCTCACTTGTAATCTGTATTTTAATTCATTTTTACAATCATTTAATATTGTTGTTTCCCAAACTATTGCCAATCTTAACAATTTTGCATATATTTTATCACTAGCATAATATTCCATGAAAAAAGAGATAGGTATTTCTATTAATTTCCTTACTTTAGAAATTTTTTTTGCAAAATTTATTGCCTTTTTAACAATGCTAGCATTAAACTCATATTCTGAAAATGTTATATATTTACCTCGAATCCTATAAAATCTTTCTGTTAAACATTCTGGGGGAGTACTGTTGGGAAGATATCCAACTGAACTGTATTCTTCTGAAAAAACAAAATATCGATTATATTGGATATTACCACTCTCAATGCAACGACAAGATATAAGAAAAAAAATTATTTTCTGTACATACCTCGGAATAATTTGCTCATATAGTTTTGAAACGGTACATTCTTGAATACTTTTATCTAAATATATTTCCTTTACTAAAATATATTTAGAAGTAGGCGATAATGGCACTTGTCCCAATCTAGGAGATGCTACTATCTCATTAAATGTTTGTGATAAACTTGGCCATTTAGAATCATAATAAGAAGCAAAATATTGTTGAGATGTAATAAGTTTATAACCATAAATATCTTTATTTAATATATCTTTCTCAACTTTAATATTAAATAAAGGTACAAACAAAAATATTTTCTTACTACATTGTTCAGTATTCTGCATTCTTATTCCATCAATTTTACAACATAACTCTGTTTTCTAATACTAACATTCATTCTCATTCATGTACAAGGTTAAGTTTAGAGTATCCTTCCATAAAAAGAAATACAACCTATTTTCGCACATATTTAATATATAAAGAAATTTTAAATAAAAAAATATCTTTTACAAGTCACTATTCTAATATAATGTGTTCAACCTTTTTTTTCCACCTGAATAGATATAACCGTACAATAATATTGAAGTCTTGAAATATTGCCGACATAAAAACCTTCTAATAGTTTACATATTTGCATCTCTAAAGGCAAAAAACGAACAAGAACATCATAAGATAATTAATAAAGCGATGGATTTTGCAACTCGAGACAGCGTATTTCAAGTAAAAAGAGTCTTCCTCTTTTTATTAATATTTCTTATAAGAAATATATTGAGTTTCATATTGCAAATATCATGTCTAACATTCTTTAAAAACTAATAAATTTTTATCTTTATCATTTATTTTTAACCTTTGTTTCTCATAAACACAGGTCGTTATATATAAATTTCAATTTTCTTGAAAAAATTTAGTAGAAACTCAAAATACAAACACTTCTATATAATATGATAAATGATAATAGAAGTAAGCTCGCTTATGAGTTGTCAATTCTTTATCCTGGCATTACGGATATTGAATTAAATGAAATAACTACAAATCTTATAAACTTTTATAAAATTGCACTTGAAACGGTTTTAGAACAAAAAAATCAAGAGACAAAATAAATTGTCGTCAATGGCAACAACTTTTAACATACGGATGTCAAAAGTCAACATTTTGAAGTAAACATATAAATAAAATTTATTTTTTGTTTTCTGTTTTACATTTGCAACAAAACACGACAAATCAAATTTGTTTAATAAACTTAATTACAAAAGGAACATATAAAAATGACTAATATAAAAATAAATCATGCATTCACATATATACCTCAATTTCTTGTATTTACGTCAAGAGAGCGTATTTGCTTAAGTTTGCAACATTGCCGATCTAAAGGAAAACTAACAGGATTAGCACCGATTGGTTACCAAAATATTAGAGATAGCAAAAACAATCCAGATGTTGTCGTAAATACAAAACAAGCAAATATTATTATAAAGTTGTTTAAAGAATATGCGACAGGTAACTACTCCATAAAACAAATTACCTATCTTGCTAATTCGTTAGGTTTCGTAAATCGATACGGAAAACCTGTTTCAGAAAGCGGTATAAACAAGATGCTAAAAAATCCATTTTATTATGGAGAAATGCTTATAAAAGGCTCTCTTATACCACATAAATATCAGAAACTTATTGATAAATCATTGTTTGATGATGTTCAAAAGGTTATGAAATCACATAAGTGATAACAAACAACTTGCAAAGTAAAGCTATCATATTGAAAAACCAGTAAAATATTAGTAAAAAAGTTACATACGAAGTCATTTTTTTTGCGTACATTCCCAAATTATCGCGACATAATAAATATAGTGTAAAAACAAAGGAGTAACAAAATGGCTAAAAAATATAGATATGCCAAAGCAGAACCTTGTGTGCAAGCTATTATATTTGCGAGAGTGTCAACAAAAGAACAAGAACCTGGAGCTTCTTTAAAAGCTCAACGAGAAGCAATGGAAGATTATTGTAATAAAATCGGGCTACCAATTGTTCAGAAATATAAAGTAATTGAAAGTTCTACCAATGGTAAACGAGTGCAATTTAATGAAATGTTAGATTTTGTAAGAAAACAGAAACGCAAAACAGCAATAGTTGTCCATTGTATTGACCGTTTTCAAAGACGATTTAACGAATGTGTTGAGGTAGAATCTTTATTATTAGATGACAAAACAGATTTACATTTTTGTAAAGAAGGCTTGATTCTTACCAAAAACAGTCCGTCATCTGATATTATGCGTTGGGACATGGGAATTTTATCAGGAAAAATGTATGTTGCAAATTTACGTGATAATGTTAACCGAGGAATGAATTACAATTGGTCTATTGGAAAATACCAAACTAAAGCTCCTGTTGGCTATTTAAACGTCAATAAAGATATTATTATTGATGAAGAGCGAGCACCCTTAGTTAAAAGAATGTTTGAGATGTATGCAACAGGTAGACATTCAATAAAGAGTTTACATAAGTTTGCAGAAGAGATGCATTTATGTTCTTCTCATACAAAAACAAATAAACCTCTTGGTCGAGAAACAATATATGCAATGTTAAAAAATCCATTTTATTATGGAGAAATGGTAATACGTGGTGAAAAAATGCCACATATGTATGAACCTCTTATTACAAAAACATTATATGATAAAGTGCAAGCCTTGTTATCGGGTAGTAAAATTCATACAAAAGCTCAAGAATATGCAACTTTTCCATTTGCATTTAGAAGACTGATAAAATGTGCTCACTGTGGTTGTACGATTAGTCCAGATCCACATAATAATGGTGCAAATACATATTTACGTTGTCCGCATAGAAAAGGTAATTGCACTCAGGATTTAGTAGATGTAAATATTGCTCTCAAACAGTTAGATGACGAAATTTTCAGTAAAATTAGCTTAAATAGTAAAATCTTGGAACCATTAAAAAAATGCGTACAAAAGAAATTATTGGAAGAAACTGAAGCAAATGCAGTTATGAAGCGCCAAATTACAAATGAATTAAATCGTCTTGAAGATAGAGAAACTGTTGTTAAAGAAGCTTTTTATAATAGAGATATAACAAGAGATGAATGGTTACAAGAAAAGGCAAATATTGCAAATAAACGAGAAGAGTTACAAAAAACGGCTGAAAAATATTCTGATATTAGCAAAGAAATACAATCAACTGTAAATGACGTTTTGGATATAGCGACTAGTGCATCTCAAATTATGAAAACGGCTAATCCAATACAACAAAATAAATTATTAAGTTTAATTCTTGAGGAATGTTATTTAGACGGACAGCGTTTGATATATAAGCTACAAAAACCATTTGATAAACTTGTTAACCTTAAATCCGCTAGTTCATGGTTTGATTTTCAAAAAGAAGATATTAAAGAATATGAAAACTTAGCGGAAAAAGTACAGATGTATAAGATTGATTAAAAAAATTAAGAAAATAGCCTTAAATGTATTTGATTAATTGTTTATTAATGGTTGTATTTTATACTTTACTTTTAATGTTTATGGTTTATTATGATATTAATGGGGTTATGTAGATATGGCAACGGCAGCACAAATCAAGGCTTTATTAGAAAGCTATAAAAATGGAGATGACGGAAGATTTAAATCCGTTGCTATGCAAATTGCTGCTCATGAAGCAAATAAAGGGAACACATCTTTTTCTAAGGAATTAAATGATTTAATTTCTAAGTTTTCTGAACGTACAAATAATAAAATATCAGCAGTAAATACTATTTCTATTTTAGAGCCTAGAGGCGAATTAGCTGGTTTATTTGAAGCGAAATATACTCATATAAAATTATCTAATTTAATTTTACCAGAAAATTTAGAAGTCAAATTGAAAAGAATTGTAGAAGAGCAAAATCAGCAACAAAAGTTAAAAGAATATGGATTAGCTCCAAGAAGTAAAATCTTATTAGTTGGTGCTCCAGGAACAGGAAAAACCATGACGGCGTCAGCATTGGCAGGGCAATTGAAATTGCCGTTATTTACTATTCAACTAGATGCTATCATTACCAAATATATGGGAGAAGCATCAATGAAACTTAGATTAATTTTTGACCACATTAAGAGAATTCGAGGAGTGTATTTTTTTGATGAATTTGATGCGATTGGTAGTAGTCGAGGTGCTGGTAATGATGTTGGAGAAATTCGTCGTATTTTGAATTCATTTTTGCAGTTTATGGAAAATTCTCGTTCAGATAGCTTAATTTTGGCAGCAACAAATTTGCCAGAGCTTCTAGACACAGCATTATTTAGAAGGTTTGACGATATCTTAAAGTATAATGTCCCTAATGAAACATTACGAGAAGCTACTTTTAAAAAATATATATGCCATAATTGTATTTCAAAAAGTATTGATTGGTCTGAAATTGTTAAGGCTGCAGATGGACTAAGTTATGCCGAAATTTCAAAAATTAGCGAAAGTGCACTTAAAGCTAATATATTAGATGGGATTACCATTAATACAGAGCTATTGTTATCATTAATACGCGAAAAGCAAACTTGTCTGGAGTAAATTGAATGCCAGATTATAATCTACCGCATATTGTTTTACCTGTCGATCAAATTTCAGTAGCTCCTTTTGCTTCTAAATCAGGGGGAACGAGTAAGAATAAGCCTTATAGAACAAATAGAAGAGAGCATGCTGATAGATTAAGACAAGAATTGGAAGAAATAGAAAGCGAACATCCTAAAACAGGTTTTTTTACTATTAAATTCTCTAGCCGTCCCAATATGGAATTATTATGTGAAGATTTAGATAAACAAGGCTTTAAAATGGAATTGTTATCCATCAAAGAAAATGACGGTATAGTGATTGCTAATGTAAGAATTGATGCAGCAAAGACTTTTGAGAAACTTTATAAAAAGTTGGAAGAATATAAAGAAAAAGATACTCAAACACCTCTTCCTTATATTGCAAGTATTGAAAATATCAGTGAAATATGCGTAAAAGACTTATTTACTGATGATGAAAATTTATTTCCATCTAACTTTACCAATTATATCTGGTGGGAGATATGGATTACAAATAAAGTTGAAGAATCTTCAGAAAAATTTCAACGGATTGCTAGAGAAAACAATATAATTTTTAACAACAAACCTATTGTTTTTGAAGATAGAACAGTATTTTTGGTAAAAGCTTCAGTTATTACATTAGAAAATTTTATAAAAAAGTGTAGTTTTATTGCGGAAATAAGAGTAGCTAAAAAATTACATCAATCCATTTTAGACTATTCTCCTTATGACCAAGAAGAATTTGCCGCAAGTGTACAATCCAAAATACAAGATTGCACAACCGATAATAATACTAGAATAGTCATTTTAGATGGTAATATTATTAAACGACATCCGCTAATTTCCCCGTTTATTGCAAGAAATCAGCAAGCTTTAACTACTTTTTCATTAGAAAATAGTGAAGAGCATGCAACAGAAATAGCTAGTCTAACATTAATGGGAGATATTCAGGAAGCTATAAAAAAAGATAATATATGTATCTATCATAAAGTTGAAGGCGTTCAAATCTATGACAACATAAATAACGATAAAGATTTATATGGAAAGATTACAGAAGAGGCAGTTCAAAAGACTCAAGATATCATTAATAGTGCGTATGTTATGCCAGTAACAGAAGAAGATAGTGAGCACTACAAAGGAAAACCATCCTCTTGGTCGGCCTCAATAGATAATATAATATTTCAAAACAAAAAATTATTCTCTATTTCAGTAGGGAATATTAAAGAGATTTATGCTGAATCTGATTATGAAAATATTCAAATAAAATCATGTATAGAAAGTCCTGCACAGTCTTGGAATGCTCTTTCAATTGGATCGTATACTGATTACTGCAATTCTGATTTGTGTAAAAATGAAGGAGCTGTTCCATATACATTATTATCTAAAGATATTTCCCCCTATTCAAGAACATCTTGTTTATTTTCTTCCTCTTGGCCTATAAAACCAGAAGTTTTATTTGAGGGAGGAAATAAAGCTGTACATAATGACCATAATGTGTATCAACATGCGGCATTAGAGCCTGTTGCTTGTTCTGGTGATTTTTCAGAACAAGTATTTACTAACATCAATGCAACTAGTGCCTCTACTGGATTAGCTGGAAATTTTATAGGTGAGTTAATAAGTCAATATCCTTCCTTTTGGCCTGAAACAATCAGAGGTTTAATTGCACATTCAGCCGAGTGGTCTGAGACCATGAAAGATAAACTACCACCTAATTATAAAAAAAGTGATATTAATAAGCTTTCTCACATATTTGGTTATGGTATACCAAATTTAAAAAAAGCAAAATATAGTGCATCAAGTGCTTTAACAATTATTGCCGAAAAAGATAATTTTCAGGTTTTTGTTCCTAAAAATGGCTCGCTATCTCCGAAAGAAAAAGAAAAAAGTTCGAGTATTTTGTTTATCAAACTACCTTGGCCTAAAGAATTACTAGAGAATGAATTAGGAGAAAGAAAAATAAAATTAACAATTACATTATCTTACTTTATTCAACCAAATCCAAGTGAAAGAGGTTATACTAGCAAATATGCATATCAATCTTATAATTTACGGTTTGATTTACAACGTCCTACTGAAACCTTGGAACAATTTCGTAGTAGAATAAACAAACTTATAACTACAGAAGAAACAGGAGGAACAGCAACATCAGATTCATATAATTGGTTATTTGGAGCTAATTCTCGTACTCATGGTTCTATTCACAAAGATATACTTGAAATTTCTGGAGCTGATTTATCTGCCGCTGAGTATTTAGCCGTTTATAGTGTATCAGGTTGGTGGAAATCTAGAAAGACAAAACTTGCAAATGATACTTTCTCTAGATTTAGTTTAATTGTTAGCATTGATGCTGGGGATATAGATGTAAATTTATACAATGAAGTTCAGAACCTTATAACAGTACCTATTATATTAGAAAATGGTTTGTAAATTTATTGTTTTTTAGTTCGTAAACTGTGAGTTAAGCATCACCAATTGCGATACCCTCAGTTTTTGAGGGTATTTTTTTATTTAAAGACTTGATGTAATCGTAAGGTTTTCTAAAGGTATAAGAGATTTTACGGTCTTGCAATTTCAAGTTCGAAAGTAAGATGTGCAAAATCTCTCTTTTTGTTTCTACTTTCGAACTCTGAAAGATTTTATACGCATTATTGCCCAAGGAAAGTATTGTCGCGACTGCGATTGAAAACTTTTCATCAGCTTCTGTCAACAATTCTGATTTCCCCTCTAGTTCGTACTGCTCATTTTTAAGGTCTTCATTCATGTCACGGTATTCTTCCGGTGTAATATATCCCTCAAGCAGTAATGACCGCAGACGTTTAATTTTATCCTGACAGTCATCGTATTTCTTGCGAATGGCTTTGACTTCACGGTTATGGGCTTCATTCTGTCGATTTATGATTTTCTCCATATCAGCTTTAAGATAGCCCATTATCTCTTGCGGTACGGACAAGTTTTTCAATTCGTCTTCAATTTGTTGTAAAACAACGTTTTCATTAACTTGCGGATTGTTACAGTTTCCCTTGAAATGCGAACATTTCAGATAAACATATTCTCTACCGCTAGGTTTCGTTTTGCGGTAGCTACTAACCATACAACCGCATTCTCCACAAGTTATCAGTCCTCGAAAGATAAAGGGCTTTTCGGTGGTTTTGAAATGTTTAGGTTCTTCTGGTTTGCGACCGTGCATAATATCCTGACAAGTTTTGAACAAAGCAGGTGCAATCAATGTTTCGTAATTGTGCTTGTGCCATTGGTCTTTATACAGCATTTCCCCAATGTAGAATTTGTTATTTAATATGCGGTGAATTGTGCTTGTATCAAACGGTTTACCGGAAAACCGACTGACAAGCCCCCATTCTTTGCATTTTTTCATCATGTCCTTAACCGAATAAAGCCCTGTTGCGTATTCTTCAAAAAGTTTCTGAATAATTGGAGCTCGTTCATTGTCAATAATTACAGCGGCTTTTCCGTCCGGTGTTCTTATATTTAAATAGCCTGCTGGAGCTTTCGACATACACCGTCCTTGATTGACAGAATAATCCATACCGTAAACCACATTATCTCGTAAGCTAAGAGCATAGTTTTGAGCCATAACGACATTTAAACCGAGTATGGTTAAGTCACCGGCTTTGGAATCTTTATTTAACACTAAGTTTTCTTGAATCAGGTGAAGCTCAAGCTGTCCGCTTTTTCGCATTTCATCAATCAATGTATAATTCTTGAAGTTTCGAAACAGTCTGTCAGTCTTCAAACATACTAAAGCAACACCACCGCGTTGTTGTTGGCAGAACTTTATGACTTCCATAAATTTTTTACGTTCGCCTCTGGTACTGCTCTCGACTATTTCTGCGTCTTTAATGATAGTCATCTCTTTTCGTTCACAGTATTGAGTTAGCATTTCTGATTGATTTTGAAGTGAATTACCATCACGCTCCTGCATAACGGTCGATACTCGCCTTAATAAAACTGCATTTTTTATCATTTTCAAATCTCCAATTGTTAAAAATAATAATATTATGTGATTTTAGACAAAACAAGCAATTTATTTGTTTCCAATAACGATTGTTAGCTTTTTCTAATGATTGTTACAATATCGTTGGATGTTTCTATCAATCACACAAAACCCTTAGAAACTAACAATTTCCAAACTAACGATGTTTACGCTATTGTTCATATTGTAAGGCAAATGAATTGTCTTTCCAGTCAATCGGCTGTGTATCAATTTTGTCTAAATTATGAAGCTATGAGAAAAGAAGATGTAATTAAATCATGGTATCCAAATGAAGTTTTATCTGATGATGAGGCTTTGGCTATTTATGAGCAGTTATTGAAACTTTTTCTCACTCTTTATTATACAGACAAAGAAAATAAAAAGGATTTATCATGAAAATGGAATGTTATAATAAAGATAAAATTGTCGAAAAACTCAACACAGCAAAAGAAGCTTTCAAATCTTTTGGAAGATATGAACTAAAAGGGCGTGCATATATACAGGATGCAATCATTGGCTGTTATGATATTACCCTTCATTACAATGAAAAAGTTATTCAAAAACGATGTATGAAGGCGAATATTAAATATTCAGCTTCAAAACCAGAGAAAATGGTATTAATGCTGGCAATGAATGTTTCAAGCACCTGTGATGATGAACGTAAAAAAGCAAGAATTAGAACGTATGTCAGAGTGTTGAAACGCTTTGATGAGCTGGAGTATGATGTTGAGAAGGCTAAAGAAGAATTGGAAGAATTTGGAATTGATTATTTTGCCAATCCTCGTTCAAAAGAGCAATCTGAAGAAGAGGAAGGAGAGAATGATGAAAACCAATTGGAATTTGACTTTGGCAATGAAACATCTGAAGAGAATGACGCCCCTGACGAAGATAATGAGGATGATGAAGATGAAAGCGATGATGATACAGATAAGACTACAGAAGAAAATCATGAAGGCTCCTCATCTAATTCAGCACAACCGTCTTTGAGTACTAAAATTGTTAACTTTTTGAAAAATAATAAAATTAAAGATAAAAGTTACGTCATTTGGGTTACAGGAGGTGAAGCATTCAAAAGTACAGATGTTACTCTGCTTCAAAAGCTGGATGATTTCGAGTTTTTTGAATTACAGTAATAGAAAGGGGGAGCAATTTAAACTGTTCCCCTTTTTTTTGAAAAACGTTGTATTACAACGTTTTTGCGAAAACTGCAAATATATGTATACAACCATATTTGAAATATAATGCAGTTAAGTCAGTCAATTAAGGAATAAATTAAAATGAAAACTTTTTCAGAAAAATTTGAACAGAACGCAAATTTACAACTCAGAAAAGTGACAAGAGCAATTGATTTATATGTTAAAAATGTTTACGCAAAGAGCCGATTAATAAGGTATGTTAATAGTCGAACTGGATTTGAAATGATGCAGCCTCTAGCTCTCAAAAACTTTTCAGATGTTGCTTATTCATACTTGGAACCAATTATCGGTAACGATAATATCTCTATGTTTACTATTGTTGTCAATAAATATGATTTTGGGCAGGATAACTGGAATTTCCAATACAAATCATTTCAAAAGGAAATAAAAAAGATTCTTAAAGGATATGATTATATTGCCAATGTTGCTTTAGATGAATTTCCTCGGATATCGTTCCTGCAAGATGGTACTCTGATGACACCACATATTCACGGAATTTTTTTCAGAACTTTAACTAGATGGGAAAAAGGGAAACTATCGAAACGTATAAAAAAATACTTCCCTCAAAGTCGAATTAGGCCTTTTGTCGTCAGACCTCAATACGATTTAGAATCTGCAATACAGTACAGTTTCAAAGCATTATTTGGCGGAAAAAGAACATTTATGAGGAGAAATTTAACGATTGGCCTCAAAAATACCAACATGACCTACAAGGCTGTTTATGCTAACTTTATTCATCTCAAACGTTTTAGAATATATGATTTAGCTTTCGCAGGGGGAAAGGGGAAAGAAATTTTACGCAATATTATTAGCGACATTAAAAATGGGAATTAATTGTTGGGCGGTTGGCTTATGGGCTGACCGCTTTTTTTCATAGGTAGTTATAAATTGTTTGGCGACTAACCCCATATTTTCTTGCGATAGAGCTTATTTTTTGATGTTCAGTGACCATTTGTCGTATTTCATCAACTTGCGTATCTATGAGCTTCTTTTGACTTCCTTTGTACCGCCCTTTAGCTTTGGCAATTGCTATCCCCTCTTTTTGACGGTCGAGTATAATAGCTCTTTCAAATTCTGAGACAGCTCCTAAAAGGGTCAACATTAACCGTTGGAAGGCATCTGCTTTTTTGTCGGCATAAAATATCAAATTCTCTTTGAAAAATTTAATGTTTGCACCATTTTTGATTATAGCATCAATTAATTGTAGTAAATCTTGAACATTTCTCGCAAGTCTATCCATGCTGTGGACTTGAATTGTATCTCCTTGTCGTAAATTATCTAAAAGAGCTTGCAGTTGCGGTCGACATGTGTCTTTGCCGGAAAGTTTATCGCAATATTCCCTATCGCACGAAACTCCAGCTAATTGTCGGTCAGTATGTTGCAACACGGTTGAAACCCTAATATAATTAAAAATCATCGTCATTTTCCCTATAAATTGTAAAAATCAGTTCATACATGTTATTTGGTATCTGTCAAAAAACTCTATTTTCAGACTTTATTTTGACATCTTTTCCCTTGTCAAAATCAATCATACTTCATTTATACAGCCTCCGTATCGGCAACAACGATGCATACTTCTTCGGGACAAATCTGGTGAATATCGGGAATTTTATCAATATTAATATATTTAAGATGATTAGAATCAATTAAATAAATGCGATTACCGACTACTTTATCGAGCAGGCTCCAGTGATAGTATTTTCCCTCTAAAGGCAAAATTACCGCGATGTGTTTTTCAGAAGACATATCAGTAAGTCGTTTGATAACTGTTTTAGTTCTGGTTCTTTCTGAAAAAGGGAAATAATGATGTATATTTATTTTTTCGGCGAGTTTGTCTTCAAGTAAGGTCAAATATTCGTTAAGCTGTTGCACATTCGTCCCATGTTGGTGAATTTTATATAATAGCCTCCGACGGTGTAAATGGCTGATAATTTCCCCGAAAAGGGTTCTCGCTCTGGTCTGACTAATTGTCATCACACCATCGGTTGCTTTGATAATACTATTTAGGCTGGCATAAATGCCGCATAAGTTGTCGGTATCTCCCTGACATTTGTAATTCGGGTTACTCAATATTCGTCTCCCCGCATAATTGTTAAGACACGGTTTGTGACATTGGAGTCGCTTGCGTCGGGGCTTAAATAATTATAATCGGTATCGTAATAGTCGATTTTCCAGAAGTATGTATCGTTTTTGAAACTTATTGCCCCAAAATCATGTTCCCCGTAGGGGTCGTTGTCTTCGGTAAATTTATCGAACTCCTGAACTTGTTTCAAAAGCTCACTTCGGTCATCAGTAGGCATTGATTGAATACCTACGGTTAAAACAACGCGTCCGCCACAGAATGTTTTGCGGAATGTGTCGTTCAGCTGTTTTATTTTTTCAACATTCATATTTTTACTCCTTTAAAATAAAAAAAGAGCCTCAATCTTGGTGACTGAAGCTCTAACTGTAAAATTTGGGTAAGTAATATGCCCGACAAAACTTATTTTTGATGTTTGCAATGTAGAGCATATCTCCTCACTTTCAACCGACAATATAAACCTTATCTGCTCTGATGAAAAAGCAGACCATACAGGCTGATATGTCGGTGATTTATATTTGAAATAAAAACGAATCGAATCAATTTCAAATATAATATATTATAACATACTCTACCGCAAATTGCAACAGTAAAATAAAGTAAAATAGTGAAAAATCAAATGCTTAAATAATTTTATCATATAAACAATAATCAATTTTAGGAGCTCAAAAAAATGAAAAAAGACGATGTCAAAGCTATTCGTGAAATTTTAGAAAGGCTAAAAAAGGACTTAATCCATCGTCAAGGCTTTATTTGTCAGTGGTGCGGTCATAAGGAACTAGCTCCAAAGGGTGGTACTTGCCCTAATAGCCCCAACCACAAACATCAATTCATCAAAGCCAGTATTGACAATAAAAAATGCTCTGCAACCAATAAGTAACAGAGCATTTTATACCGGTTAGCTAATTATTAAAACTTATATTTAGCATTAATCAATCCGGTATGGTCTTGGTAGTCCTCACGGAATTTACCTTCATAACCTAACGACAATTCAACATTGTCATTAAATTCTGCGGTTACCCCGGCACCAAATTCCATTCCGAAGCGGTCAAGAGCTTCACCGTCAACAGCATAAGCCGAACCATTCGCCAACGTAACAACCGAATTAACATCATCGTTAAACAGGTCATAAGTCGCGGCAATGCGGGCTTCCGGTTTGACAGTCATACCATTAGACAATTCCCAAGACTTGCTGACTTTGGCACCGATAACACCGGTCAAAATATCGCTGTCATTGGCAGATACGCGCTGGTCAGCAGAGTCTTTATAAGCATCCTGCTTAATATGGACATAGCGCAAACCGGTTTCCGGCGTAACATTGATACCTTTAATGTTCATATCATAACCGGTCATCGCCTGCAAACCAAAGGTTTCAACATCATAGTCAGCATTAACTTTGATACCGGCAACGTTCTTGCTTTCGTCATAATCAGACCAACCATAAGTCGCAATACCATTTACATACCAATTTGACGGTTTGTATTCACCATACAAAATAGCGGTATGAGTATCAACATCTGTATCACGCTTAAAGCCGTCAATATCAGTATTACTGTAAGCATAACCGATACCGGCTTTAACATCATCGGTCACAAACTTCTCAAAACCGAAAGCAATACCGTTGGTATCGGCATCAAAACCTTTGGCTTTGGACGTATCATCAAGTTTGGAATGATTAAACAAGCCCTGAACCCACATCGCTGCGCGTTCAAAAATGTTATCGCCGGAAGACATACCCTTGCCGCCGGTTGAAACCGAACCACCGGTTAAACGAGTTGATACAGCCCCGAATACCTGATTAGCCGTTTCAGTCTGTGTTTTTTGAACCATCGGTGCAACTTCAGGAGCCACCGCGGTCAAAGCCTCAACATAAGCCTGTTCATTATTCTGCGATAAATCATTCAGAACCGAAGCAACTGCTTTAGCTCCGGCACTTGCCGTTGATGAAGATGTCAAACTGTCCCAGGCCTCCGCTGTTTTGGCATTATTCGTAGAACCACCGGCTTCATTAACAACATCAGATGCCGTCGCTGTTCCGGTAATATTCAAAGAACCATCCTCTGTCCATTCAATCGCATAACGGTTATTTTCAGCAATTTTATTTGTAAAATCACCATTAACCGTACCGTTTAAGAATTTAAATTCAGAAGTTTTACCGTTACCAACGACACCATTATCCAAAGTGACATTCATTGTTGTTTTATCGCCGATGGTAATATTGTCAGCATTGATTTTACCGTAATTATCAGCCGCAGCTACACGCAGGGCTAATTTTGAATTATCTTTAAAATCAACGGCTGTTGCATTGACGGTATTTGTACCAATATCCAAACCGCCGGCAACATTCAAATTACCGATTGTACCGGTTTGCTTATCATAGGTCAATGTGCCTTTATTAACACTCAGAGAAGCCAAATCGCCGATTGTACCTGAAACCGCCTTACTTAAAGAATGGTCAGTCTCAAAAGCCAGATTAGAACCGGAGACGTTACCGCTGACAGTAGCGGCAGCGTTTCTGAAACAGAGATTGCCATTTCCATTAACGTTACCATTAATTGTACCGCCTAAGTTAATCAGACCGCCATTAAGGTTTAATGTTCCTTGTTTCTTATCAGCCGAATTTGAAACCAAAACCTCCCCGGCATCGGCAACATTCAATGTTGCATTATTCAAATTAATAGAGCCTTCGGCGCCGATTTCGTTTTCCGTACCGGAAATATTAATGGTTGCATCTGTAATATTAATATTATTTTTCGTATGTGTTCCAACATTAAGGCGGTCATCAATGCTATCCATATCCGCATGGCCTTGCATATTGATAACGGTATCAGCTCCGGAAATATCTAAATCACCGGCCGCAGACCATAAAGACGCCTCATTGGTTGAAGTTCCTTTTAATGTAATATTTCCGCCGGTAATATTCATTTTTCCGCCAAATGCAGCCATGGTTGTTGAATTCAAATTAACCGTTCCACCACTGATTTCAACGTTTCCGTTGGCAATGAGAGACATAACCTCTCCGTCTCCGTTACCGGTATATGAGGTGGTAATCGTCCCATCTGAAATATTAATATTGCCGCCACGGGTTTTAATAGAACTGGCATCTTTCAAATTAATTTCACCGCCACTGATGGTAATATCGCCTTTGGAAGTGTCTATTTCCGTGTTGCCGTTCATCGTGATTTTGCCGCCGCTGATAGTCACATTACTGGAAGTCTCTTCCGGCAAATACAAACCACCGTTGTTCTGTAATTCAAGGTTGCCTCCGGTAATGCTCAAACCCTTTCTGACAAAGATTTCAGCATTATTCATCTTAACATTGCCGCCTTTAATATCGGCATTTTCACTAACAGTTATAGTTGAGAAATAGTCACTGTTGCTGGACATATCAACAGAGGCGCCGTTATTGACAGTCAGATTCCCGTTGACGCTCATAAACGGCTTTTTGTCATCATCGCGTTTTACCGATAAACTACCGCCGCCATTAGTAGCATCGCCGACTTCCAAATTTCCTTGTACGTTAAAAATATGGCTTGTATCGGTGACCTTATCCTGCTCGGCATCGATATCGACATAGGTATTTACTTCTAAAGAAGCCTCTTCCGAGAGTTTGATATTTCCGTTATGGATATTTTCCTGACCAGTATCTTCAACAACATATTTACCTGTTGTTAAATTTGACGCATCACTCGGGAGTGATTCCGCATAAGCGCTAGTTGTACTTAGAACGGCAACTAATGCGGTTGTTATGAGTAAATTTTTTTTCATATGATTAAACTTCCTTTTCTTTAATTGCAATTAAAAGAAAACCACCTGTTTTATAAGGTGGTCGGAGAGTTCATCAATCATATTAGCTAAAATGATTCCTTTAACCTTTAGAGCCATATTTTTTCAGAGATAGTTATATGGTTCCTGAACATACGTCAAAAGCTCCCCGACCATAGTATGAATCGGGGATATATTTACTGCCAGCTATGATGAGTAGCTGACAATATGACGATGCTATATCCTAACACCGTAGCTAATAAAAGCCGATGAAAGCTCCGTACCACTCAAGGTACTAAACACAAAGCAAACTTCGTGCCTGACTGTATGTTATCGGGAGTGTGGTTGATTTGCAATTAAAAAATAAAATATTTCACCGTATAAAACCACATTTTTTGATGATACGCGGCAGTTTTGATTAAAAATGATAAATTATGCGGTTTAAGCGATTTATGCGTATGCGTGCGAAAAATACCGTAAAAACAGATATAGAGTTAAAATATTATTGTGGTTTAAAATATTAGGGGGTATGGTTAACGTTATGAAGACTTTAATGAAAATATTTGCGGCGCTGTTGCTTTTGACAAACTGTTCCTCAATAACAGTCCCCTCCGACTATGTTTATAAAGAAGTTGAAACACGGAACTTTACGATTGTAACATGGCAGAAGATAACTAATCCGCAGGGCGTATATAAAATTTATATTGAGGGGGACGGTTATGCTTTCAACAGTCACGGCAAACCGACTCACGCCCCGACACCTCGCGGAACATTAGTCCGAGAACTGGCTTTCGGCGACAAAAGCCCGAATGTCATATATTTAGCAAGGCCGTGCCAATATATCAAAAGTCCGATGTGTAGTCAAAGACATTGGACTACAGCCCGATTTGCTCCTGAAATAATAAATGCTGAATATGAAACAATTAAAAGTATCGTCGGCAATTCTCCTGTAATTTTGATTGGCTTTTCTGGGGGAGCTCAAATATCAGGATTAATCAGTACTGCCAAAAAAGGCTTAGATGTGAAAAAAATTATAACTATTGCTGGAAATCTCGACCACTTGTCATGGACACAATATCACAATTTGCCGCCGCTTAATGAGTCAATGAATTTAGAAAGTTACCGCCCAAAATTTGCAAAAATTCCGCAAATTCATTATATCGGCAGTGATGATAAGGTCATGCCGCCGATATTGGCGCGCGAATTTGTCGGTAATGATGATTTAATCATTGAAGTCAACGGAGCAAACCATAATGAAGGCTGGAAAAGTATTTATAATAAAGTCTGGGGTGAAAGATGAAAAGAACCTTATGCTTATTAATTTTCCTGCTTTTATCCGCCTCGCTTGTATCTCCTTTGAACAAATAATACCTTAGTTGATTTCTTTTAATAACATATTAGAAATAAACTGCATTTTTTGACCATATGCGGCAGTTTGTATTAAAATTGATAAATTATGCGATTTTAAACAACCTATGTGCGTACAAGTGACGTTTTCAGCATATTGACAATTTTCAAGATTAACACATCTTCGTAAACTATATTTAAAGTTTTAACTACTACATTTATTTCTAAACTTCAATATGTAGCAAATAGCAGAAGAGGTAAATATGGTACGCGAAATTACATTTCCCTATTTGAATCATAGAATATCTGAAAAATCAAAAGAATGTGCAATAGAAAACATATTGTTTCACCTTATTCCATATATATTTGCTATTGAGGATGAAGAAAAGTTAAAAAAATATAAGGCGATGGTTTCTTTTGACTTAATGAACAGTATCGCCGATGACAAAGAAGATTCTCTTAACTCTCTTATGTACCGTTCTAAAGTTGCAAAAAAGCAGAAATGTTCTAAAGAGCTATTTGATATTTATAAATGCGAGTACGAATCTTATATTACAAATGGAGGTGCCCAATCACTAATATATGGGTACACGTACGAGAATATAAAAAATATTATAAAAGAAGAAACTTCACCACTTTTAATAACGTATTTTTTTGTGCTAAATTTATTACGATTATATACTTACTGCCGAAATAAATTCTCTCGTAATAAAGCGAAAGAAATGGTACATAGACTAAGTTTGACTATACAAGGTTCTGAAAGTTTATTTTCAATATCCGGTTGGGGAATGACTAATATTAATGAAGCTTTGAGCCATTACCTCTCTAGAAGTCATATTATTTTTGGATATATCCACACTCTAATAACCCATAACATAATAAACATTGAAAATTTATCGTCGGCAAATGATTTAATTTCAAACACAGTTAAAAACGTCTTAGCCTCTTTTACCGAAGAAAAATGCTATAGTTTAACCTCTGAAATTATTGGCTACGCTTTATATGTAGAAAATATCCTTGGAAAAGAGAAAGGCAAACATGCTGAATCCCCAATTCAATTTATATCAATTCCTTCCAAAGCAATAAAAAAATTTGGATTTAAGGAAATCGAGCCTATTTTGAAAGAATTTACAGATAAAGAGAAAGAATTACTTAGTCGGAAGTCTAATACAAATACGGTCAGACGACATAAAAAAGAGCATAATTGGGCTGAGTAATCGCAAACGATAACCCTTAATACAAAATATAATACATGTTTAATGTGTATATAAATTTATTAATAATAAAATTTCCCTTATAAACTTTATAAAATTTGCATTTATCTAATTGAAAAACTCATATTTTATATTTAACTCTTATTAAATATTTTAATACATGTTATTAAGATATTATGTTTTTCTTAGCTCTAGTTCTATGCTTTTATTTAATGTTTCAAGTTGTGTTTTTGATATCCTAAAAGTATACAAGCGATAATGCCAGTGGCAACTGAAAGGAACTGCCATGAGAAATACGATTAGGACATTTATTCAACAAGTAATTGAAGATAATATGATTTATCAAAATTTGCTAATACGGGCTGATAAAATTCAATTACTAACCTCAGATACTAATTTTAGCAACTTTGATATATATGAGGAAATGCAGGCCTTAGAAAATATGGGGATTATTAAAATTAAAACAATCGCAAGGCAAGGACAAACGTATAGCGACCGTTCTCGTTGGATTGAATTATGTGACCAATTTACTCGCTACAATATTGATGTATTAAAACCAGAATATTTTGCAACATCCAAAATTGAAAATAGTGGTTGGGCAATAAAAGCATCTATTGACACTAAAAAGCGGAACTTTATTATTGAACTAAATGGCATTGATGAGAAGATAATAGTAAATTTCAAATCCGCTAAGAATGGTGTGGTAACTGAAATTATGAAATTTTGGGAAAACGCTCAAAATAACGCAAATAAATGGTGTGAATGTAATTTTCGCAAACCCTTTGGGTCAATTGATGCATTCTTTAAACGTTTTTGTAAAGAGCTAAAGCCATTTCTGATTGAGTTCAAAACGGGTGGATATGAGGCGAGATTCACACCAGTGGTTTATCCTGACCTACTAAAAGCAAAAGCGATTAAAGATTTCGTCTTTTTTGCAGAGCGTGAAGACAGATTTCATTATGAATGCAAGTTTGATAATAACGGTAAATTCCTCGGTTGGCACAAATGTTGATATTCTTGATTGCTTTGCATGAATACTTTGGCTAACTGATATGTCTGCATTGTTGCTTCATGATATTCAGGGGTAAGCAAAAGTTCGAAATTCATTGCGGAACTATCACCACTAAAAAAGCCCTCATTATGAGGGTTTTTTTAGTGGTCAAATCCGACATAAAAGAAAACCCCGCAATCAGCAGGGTTTACTTTATTCCGCGGCGGTCAGAGCCGGACAGTCATACGGAATGTCGTCAAAAATGACCGGAATTTCGCGCTTAAGGGTGCCAAGCAGCATTTTCATAACTTCCTGGACCGTAGGGTGAGCCGCCGGAGCGCAGCGCAGTTTGAAAATATGCCGCCATTCACGCAGGTTGGCTGTCATAATTACGTCGGCCTTAATTGAATGGGGCAGCAGCATGCGCAGTTGATCCGGTTTGCAACCGAGTTCTGCCATGGCATTATAATTCTTTTCAATGGTTTCCATTGTGCTGAGCCAAATCTGATATTCCAGCGTTCCTTCCTTGATATGGCAGGGCTTCATCACCGTCAGTTCATTGCCGAATTTTCCTTTGGAATAATTGCAGTAACGGGTGCTTTCAATCGCATAGGAAACATGGCGGTGGCGGGTCAAATCTTTATAAACGCCCATATCGCAGGTGAGTTTCACCGTGAGATTATAATGTTCAATCATCGCCTCATGTCCGAGCTCCAAAAGTTTGCGAACCATCTGCCGTGCGGAATCCTCGGTAATTTTGTCTTCGCTTTTATAACAGTTGCGGGCGCATAATTCGAGATGTTTAAGAATGGCGTCTCCGTCAAGCGGAGTCAGCACTTCTACTTTCGGGGCTGCGATTTTTACCATTGTCTGTCCTTTCAGTTAACAACCTGCAAACAGGATAAGAGGGCAGCCTGCTTGAGTCCAGTTTTAAAGAAAAGTTATGCTATGGAATCATTTTAGTGTTTTATTTAATCTTCCCGGATATGATAAACCGAAAACCGGTCAGAAAGGAAGGAAAAGCGATGACCCGCCGTTTGAAACTTATTTTGCTGGCTGCCGTGTTTATCGGCGGTTTTGCCAGCCTTTCGCTGGAGCTGATTGTCTTGCGCCAGTTGAGCAGCTTTGTCGGCGCCACGGCCGTTACCGCATCAATCGTCATCGGCGTGATTATGGCTTTTATGTCGCTGGGGTATTATGCCGGTTCGGTTTTTTGCCTGGCGCGCGGAGCTGTTCGGCAGACGGCGGTTGCTTCTTTCTATTCTCTAAGCATTCTGACTGTTCTGGCCGCCAGTTATATTCTGATTGACCTGTATTTTTCAATGATGGATTGGCTCGGGCTGAACGATAACATTGTCAAAACCTTCGTCTATTGTCTGGCTTTGCTGTCTTATCCGTCATTTCTGTTCGGCAAGATTACTTCGCTGCTGAGTCGTTATCTGCACAAATATAACCGCAATTTTACCGGAAAACTGATGGCTGTGGATACGGTCGGCTCGGTGTTGGGATCGATTCTTTCCACTTTGCTGTTGATGCCGCTGATCGGGGTTAATTATACGGTGGTTCTGGTTGTGGCAATGTGCGCGCTGGGTGCCGTGCTGTTGGATAAAAAATTTAACTTTTACTGGCTGGGGCTGATTATTGCGGCGGCGGTACTGCTAAACCGCAGTTCGCTGCTCTATAAGCTTTACTATATTGTCGAAGATAATGCCGTTTCCACCATTTCAATCTTTGAAACAGATAACGGACAATCGCGTTTTATGTCGATTAACGGCAGTTCGTCCTCTAAAATTTCCGCCGATGAAAACCTGCTTTTCCCCTATATTTCTTATATCGAAAATAATTTTATCAAAACTCTGCCGCACGACAAGCCGCGCAAGGTGCTGATTCTCGGGGCAGGGGGCTTTACGCTGGGCCGTGACGACGATTTCAACCGCTATGTCTATGTTGATGTCGATAAGGTTCTGCTGCCGCTTTCGGAAAAATATTTTCTGAACGGCAGGCTGGGCAAAAACAAAAAGTTTGAAGTTCAGGATGCTAACCAGTTTTTGAAAGAAAGCCGCGAAAAATACGATTTAATCATACTTGATACTTATTCCTCCGCCCGGGTCATTCCGCAGGACCTGGTTACCCGGGAATATTTTCTGCGGGTTAAAAATCATCTTGCCCCGGGCGGAATTGTTGCCATGAATTTGATTGCCAGCCCTGATTTTGCTTCTGATTTCAGTATGAATCTGGACAACACGCTGCGCTCGGTTTTTCCGCAAAACCTCCAGCGTCAGGTCATCGGTGATTTTAATCCGTGGAAAAGCGGTGAACTGTCCAACTTGATTTATGTTTATTATGACCGCCCGAACCCGAGGCAGATTTATACAATCAATAAAAACGCCTCTTATCTGGACAATTAATCACTGTTCGGCCTCTGCGATAACCTTCCCGATAAGAATAGTCCCTGCCCGAAAGGATAAGAAGTGATAGCCGCAAGGAATTGCAGCTGTAATTATTTATTGACATTGTTTCTCTCTTGTGGCATTCTATAAGAGGTATGGTTTCAGTTATAGAGAGGTGTATGATGAAAGTTCTTCCTTGGTTCGCGC
>ERZ835051.245-NODE-245-length-61154-cov-10.436799_pt1 | contig 61154 bp, 60 predicted proteins | sample MGYA00519575_ERZ835051 | MGnify/ENA primary metagenome ERZ835051 (study PRJEB31850, sample SAMEA3708769) | human gut metagenome | biome: human gut; feature: human-associated habitat; material: faeces | place: China | collected 2014 ... | reverse complement strand
CTGGCCTCCCCCTCGGGCCACATCGTTTACGCCGACTACCTCAATATCATGTATATCCCGCAGAGCGGCGAACTGGTGGTCTTCGCCGCGGCGCTGGTCGGGGCGCTGGTCGGCTTCCTCTGGTACAACTCCTTCCCGGCGCAGATCTTCATGGGCGACACCGGCTCGCTGTCGATCGGCGGCATCATCGCCGTCTTCGCCCTCTGCATCCGCAAGGAGCTGCTGCTGCCGCTGTTGTGCGGCGTCTTTCTGGTCGAAAGCTTCTCGGTGATGATGCAGGTCGGCTACTTCAAATACACCAAGCGCAAATACGGCGAAGGCCACCGCCTGCTGCTGATGGCTCCCGTACACCACCATTTCCAGAAGAAGGGACAGTTCGAGACCAAGATCGTCCTGCGTTTCTGGATCATCTCGCTGCTGCTGGCGGCCATCACCCTCGTAACGTTAAAGATCCGGTAATCATGAAAAAGATAGCAGTGCTGGGCGGCGGCATCAGCGGATACGGCTCCGCGATCCTCGCCAAGAAGAAAGGGTTCGACGTCTTCCTCTCCGATGCGGGACGGATCGCCGACCGTTACAAGGCCAAGCTCGACGTTTGGCAGGTGCCCTACGAAGAGGGCGGCCATACCGAAGAGCGCATCCTCGACGCCGCGGAGGTCGTCAAGTCGCCCGGCATCCCCGAAACGGCGCCGCTGGTGCGAAAACTCCGCGCCGCAGGCATTCCCGTGATCTCCGAAATAGAGTTCGCAGGCCGCTACACGGGCCGGGCGAAGTGCATCTGCATCACCGGCTCGAACGGCAAAACCACCACCACGTCGCTCATATACAAGATCATGCGCGACGCCGGGATGCGGGTCGCTCTGGGCGGCAACATCGGCGAGAGCTTCGCCTACTCGGTCGCCACGGGCGATTACGACTGGTACGTGCTGGAGCTAAGCTCGTTCCAGCTCGACGGCATGTACAAGTTCCGGGCGCATATCGGCGTGCTGATGAACATCACGCCCGACCACCTCGACCGCTACGACCACTGCTTCCAGAACTACGCCGATTCGAAGATGCGCATCACGCAGAACCAGACTTCGCGCGACTATTTCGTCTATTCGGGCGACGACGAAGTGATCTGGCAGCAGCTTCCGAAATACGACCTGCGCATGAAGCAGCTCCCCTTCGCGGCGAAAAATGCCGTGGCCAGCGGCGCGGGAGACGCTTTCCTCTGCGACTGCAAATTCACGGCGGCCGTCGGAAAGGCCTCGGTCGAGATCGACACCGCGAAACTGCAGATCAAGGGCCTGCACAACGCCTACAACGCCATGGCGGCGGCGCTCGCAACCCTCGCGGCGGGAATCGCTCCGGCGGCGATCCGCCGTTCGCTTTACGGCTTCGCGCCCGTCGAGCACCGGCTCGAACCGGTCAGGGAGAGCGGCGGCGTGCTGTGGATCAACGACTCGAAGGCCACCAACGTCGATTCGGTCTACTATGCGCTCGAAAGCATGAAACGCCCCGTGGTGTGGATCGCCGGCGGTACGGACAAGGGCAACGATTACGGGCCGCTCAAGGATTTCGCCCGCGAGAAGGTGCACACGCTCGTCTGCATGGGCATAGACAACGCCAAACTGCTCCGGGAGTTCACGGGCGTCGTGCCCGAAGTGATCTCCACCGATTCGCTCGACGCCGCGATGACGGCGGCCAAAGCCGCCGCACGGCCCGGCGACGCGGTGCTGTTGTCCCCGGCCTGCGCAAGCTTCGACCTTTTCAAAAATTACGAGAACCGCGGCGAGCTGTTCAAGGCGTGGGTAAACGAAAAGGCATAAGGCGATGAAATTCGGCGAACGGAAACAGACACAGGGCGCGCAGCAGGCGCAGGAACCTTGGTCGGAAACGGCCGGGAACGCTCCGCGCACGGCCGGAGCGGCGGCCGCAGAGACTGCTCCGCACGGTAGCGAGGGGCGGGGCGGCCGGGGCAAGAGCCGATCCGGAGCCGAGTACGGGACCGCTGCGGACGGGGAAAACCCGCAGGCGGCGAACGCGTGCGGCGAAACGGCCGAAAAGCCCAAATTCAGGCTTTTCACGGGCGACCGCGTGTTGTGGATCATCATCGCGGTGCTGGCGGTGGTTTCGGTGCTGGTGGTCTACTCCTCGACGGCCAAAATGGCTTACGACGCCCACACGGCCCGCACCACGGCGCATTTCCTGCGCCAGCAGCTGATGATCCTGATCGTCAGTCTCGTCGTGATGGTCGCCGTGCAGAAGATCAACTGCCGCATCTACAACCTCTTTTCGCGCCCCGTCTACATCCTTTCGGTCCTGCTGACCGTCGCCGTCTACTTCATCGGCGCCACGACCAACGGCGCCGCCCGCTGGATTCCGCTGGGACCCTTCCAGTTCCAGCCCTCCGAAGCGCTGAAGGTCGCCACAGTGCTCTTCCTCGCCAGCCAGCTGGCGGGACGCCAGTCGAAGATCGACAAAATCCGCATCGTGCCGTCGCTCAGGTTCTGGACATGGCGTTCGTCGCGCGAACAGCGCCGCATCTGGCGCGAAGGGACATGGCCGATCCTGATGCCCGTGGTCGTCTCGTGCACCGTGATCTTCCCGGCCCACACCTCGTCGGCCGTGCTGGTGTTCCTCGCCTCGTGGGTGATGATGCTCATCGGGCGCGTCCGTTTCGGCGAACTGATGAAGCTCGTCGGGCTGGCCTGCGTGGGCATCGTCCTCATTATGACGCTCAACCTCGGCCGCAGCGAAACCGCCGAAGGGCGCGTCTCGACATGGATACACCTCTGGACCCGTTCGCAGACCGACAAGCCGATCGAACACCTCACCGACACCGAGCGTTCGATGATCGCCATCTACAACGGCGGCATCTTCGGCGAGGGAGCCGGACAGAGCGCCATGCGCGTGGAGATGATCCACCCCGAAAGCGACTACGCCTACGCCTTCTTCGTCGAGGAGTACGGCATCGTGCTGGCCATCGCGCTGCTGATGCTCTATCTGTGGATCTTCTTCCGCGGAATCGAAATCTTCCGGCGGTGCGGCACGGCCTTTCCGGGACTGCTGGTGCTGGGACTGGCGCTGCTGATAACCTGTCAGGCGCTGCTGCACATCATGGTGACGGTAAACCTGATCCCCGAAACGGGGCAGACGCTGCCCCTGATTTCGCGCGGCGGCTCCTCGACGCTCTTCACCACCATCGCTCTGGGCATGATCCTCAGCGTCAGCCGTCAGAACGACGAACAGTCGCACGACACGCCCCGCAGCGAATCCATTTATGAAAAGTAACGACCTATGGACGACATCAGACTGGACAAATACCTCTGGGCCGTACGGGTGTTCAAGACCCGCAGCGACGCCGCGGACGCCGTCCGCAACAACAAGGTGACCGTGAACGGCGCCTACGCCAAACCTTCACGCGAAGTCAAGATCGGCGACGTGATCGCCGTACGCCGGATGCAGGTGACCTATTCCTACAAGGTCCTCGACCTCGTGTCGAGCCGCCAGCCGGCCAAGAACGTTTCCCTGTACTGCCTCAACGTCACGCCGCAGGAGGAGCTGGACAAACTCAACGTTCCGCGCGAGACCGTCTTCGTATTCCGCGACCGCGGCACGGGCCGCCCCACCAAGAAGGAGCGCCGCGAGCTGGACGGCCTGATGGACGAACTCTATTACGACGAGGAGTAGGCGCACACCCCGCTGCGGGGCCGCGACATGCCGGCAACGGCTATCCGCCGCCCAAGACGCCGCCCGAAGGCGGCAGGCCGGCCATTCCGCCAACCGCCCGACGCTCCGCCCCCGAAATCACGCCGCATTCGCCGTGTCCACACCGCACGGCGCGATTTCCACGGCGAAACTGCCGAAAACGACAAGATTCCTGCGGAATACACAAAAACGAAAAACCGGGCCTTTCCGTGCAAGCACGAAAGCCCGGTTTCCCGTTTCATATGCCGGCAGGCATCTATTCTTGTTTTCGGCTACTTCTTGTTGAAGAAGTTCATCGTCCGTTCCATGCCGATCGTGGCGAACGACAGAATCGCGTCGCAGAAGACTTTGAGCCGTTCAGGCATCGCCTTCCGGTCCTCTTCGCTCCACTCGCCCAGCACGTAATCGACCTGATGCCCCTTCGGGAAGTCGCCGCCCACGCCGAAGCGCATCCGGGCGAAATTCTCCGTTCCCAAGAGTTCGGCGATATTCTTCAAGCCGTTATGCCCTCCGGCGCTCCCCTTCGGGCGCAGCCGCAGCGTACCGAACGGCAGTGCGATATCGTCCGAAACGACCAGCAGATTCTCCGGGGCGACCTTTTCGGCCTCCATCCAATAGCGGACGGCCTTGCCCGAAAGATTCATATAGGTCGAGGGTTTGAGCAGAATCAGCGTGCGGCCCTTGTGTTTCACTTGGGCCACATCGCCGTAACGCGCCGTGGTAAAAACAGCGTTGGACGCCTCTGCGAGGGCGTCCAACACATTGAATCCGATGTTGTGTCGGGTCCCGGCATATTCGGCGCCGATATTTCCCAGCCCAACAATAAGATATTTCATACGCTACCGGACTAATCCTGAGCCGCAGCGCCGCGCGAAGCACGGGTTACGCGAACGGCGCAGACAGCGGTGGTTGCGGGAGTAACGAATTTCAGGTTCTCGAACTTGAGGTCGCCCACGAAGATCGTCTTGCCGACGCCCAGCGTGGTCACGTCTACGACCAGTTCGTCGGGCAGGTTCTCGACCAGCGCGCTGACGACCAGCTTGCGGGCCGACAGAGCCAGCTTACCGCCGACCTTCACACCCTCGGCGTTACCCGTCAGGCGTACCGGAATCGCGATCGAAACGGGCTTGCCGTCGGCGATACGGTAGAAGTCGAGGTGCAAGATCTGCTCGCGGACGGGGTGGAACTGAGCCTCACGCAGCACGGCCTGCTCCTTCTTGCCGTCGAAATCGAACTCGACGATGTAGGAGTTGGGGGTGTAGATCAGGGGTTTGATCTCGCGGGGGTCCACCGAGAAGGCGACCGACTCGCCGTGGCCCGACAGTACGCAGGGAACCATGCCCTCGCGGCGTACGGCCTTGGCTGCTTTCTTGCCGTACTCTTCACGCTTTACGGCCTTTACAGAAATGGTTTTCATTGCAATTTGTTTTTAATGTGTTACCTTGGGCGGTTCTCAGCGAGACCTCGCGGGCCGCGCCCCAATTCCGCCTGTTTCGGAGCGCAAAGATAAGCCAAATTATCAAGAATCAAAAACCGGACGCGGAAAATTCGCCCTCGGAGCAGAAAAATTTCGGATTCGGATTTAACTTTCGCACCTTTGATGCGTCTTATTGACAAACCCTCATGGAGACGACCCGCGACATATCGGCAGAAGAGCTTGCGGCGCTGCGCGACCCCGGCGTCCGGCACGGGGCCTTCGACCGGCTGGTTGGGGCGTACCTCCGTCCACTTTACTGGCATGCGCGGCGGCTGGTGGTGGTCCACGAAGACGCCGAGGACGTGGTGCAGGAGACCTTCGTCCGGGCATACGACAGGATCGGCACCTTCCGGGGCGGGAGCGACGAGATGGGGGCATGGCTCTACCGCATCGCCACGAACACGGCCCTGACGCTGCTCCGACGGCGCAAAACGGGACTGTTCGCCTCGCTCGACGAAGTGAGCCGGACACTGGCGGACCGCGTGGCGGAAGAGTGCGGCGAGGACGCCGACCAAATGCAGGTGCGTTTCCAGCAGGCCGTGCTGGAACTGCCGCTCAAGCAGCGTCTGGTCTTCAACCTCCGCTATTACGACGGGATGTCCTACAGACAGATAGCCCGCGTGCTGGGACAGCGCGAACAGACGCTCAAGGTCAATTACCACTATGCAGTACAGAAACTGAAAGAAAAACTAACGCAGGAAATATGAACCGTGAATTTGAAAACAGCGGCCGGGAAATGCCTTACCGCATCCCGCCGCAGAGTCTCGAAGCGCTGCACGAGCGCATCCTGCAGGTCAATCCCGGCTGCGAGCTGGAAGTAGACGGCGGCATCGACCCGGAGACGTCCCCGCTCGTGAAGCAGGCGGGCGCAAACGTGCTTGTTGCCGGCAGCGCCGTGTTTCGCCAGGATGACCGTGCGGCAGCCATCGCCGCCATCCGCAACGCTTGATTCAGGACGGTATTCCCATGTCATTTTTTCCGAATGCACTCGAAAATCTCATTGACCAGTTCGCTGCACTGCCCGGCGTCGGGCGCAAGAGCGCGCAGCGTCTGGCGTTTCATGTCCTGTCCCTCCCGGAAGAGGAGGCGCTGAAGTTTGCAGCCGCCATTGTAGACGCCAAGAAAAACATCCACTGCTGCAGCATCTGCCAGAATCTCACCGATCAGGAGACGTGCACCATCTGTGCCTCTCCGAAGCGCGACCAGAGCACCATCTGCGTCGTGGCGCAGCCGCGCGACGTGCTCTCGTTTGAGCGCAGCCGCGAGTATAACGGCGTCTATCACGTCCTGCACGGCGTGCTGTCACCCATGAATCACATTGGCCCGGACGACATCCGGATCCAGGAGCTGGTCAAGCGTGTGGCTGCCGGCGGGATCACGGAGGTCATCATGGCCACGAACCCCGACACGGAGGGCGAGGCAACCGCGATGTATATCGCACGCCTGCTCAAGCCGTTTGACGTGAAGATCACGCGCCTGGCTTATGGCATTCCGGTCGGCTCCAATCTGGAATATGCGGACGATGCCACGCTCCTGCGGGCGCTGGCCGGCCGAATGGAAATGTAACAGGTTTGACGGTACGGATTTCTGGGGATACTCTGGTCATCCGCTGCCGCAGGCAACGCATTTCGTACATATTTTTCGAAACATCACATCAACCAGCTTCCGGGGGAGAAGTCTGCCCGAAAGCGAACGCAAAGGAGTTACGAATGGCATCCAAATTGAAAATCATCCCGCTCGGCGGGCTCGGTGAGATCGGTAAGAATCTCACCGTCTATGAGTATGGCAAGGACATGTTCCTTGTCGACTGCGGCATGGGCTTTCCGGATCAGGACCTCTACGGCGTCGACATGGTCATCCCGGACATCAGCTATCTGAAAGCAAACAAAAACCGCATCCGCGGCATGGTCATCACGCACGGGCATGAGGATCACATCGGTGCGATCCCGTATGTGCTCAAGCAGCTCGACATGCCGATCTATGCAACGCCCCTGACGGCTGCGATCATCGAGCTCAAGCTCGAAGAGCACGATCTGCTCTATCATACGCAGATTTTCACGAAAAAACCGGGTGATAAGTTTAAGCTCGGCTGCTTTGAGATCGAGTTTATCCACACGAACCACAGCATTGCCGATTCCGTCGCGCTGGCCATCAAAACGCCGATCGGCACCGTCATCCACACGGGCGACTTCAAGATTGACCTCACGCCCATTCAGGGCGGCATGATCGATCTGCCGCGCCTAGGCCAGCTCGGCAACGAGGGCGTGCTCGCACTGCTGTCGGACTCCACGAACGTGGAGCGGCCCGGCTACTGTGCCTCGGAGGCGCGCGTGATCGACTGCTTTGACGAGCTGTTCAAAGACTGCAATAAGCGCATCATTGTCACGACCTTCGCGTCCAATGTCCACCGCCTGCAGCAGATCATCAACGTGGCGGCAAAGTATAAGCGCAAGGTCGGCATCACCGGCCGCAGCATGGAAAATGTTATGCGCGTGGCGACCGAGCTCGGCTATGTGGACATTCCGGACGGCGTCATGATGGACATGTCGCAGATCGGCAGTCTGCCGCGCAGCAAGACCGTCATTGTCTGCACCGGCAGTCAGGGCGAGCCGATGTCCGCACTGCACCGTATGGCATTTTCGGAGCACAAGCAGGTCACAATCGACGCCGGTGACCGCATTATCATCTCTGCTTCGGCCATTCCCGGCAACGAGATCACGATCAGCCGCGTAATTGACGAGCTGTTCCAAAAAGGCGCAGAGGTCATCTACGACCGCAACACACCGCTGCACGTCTCCGGCCATGCGTGTCAGGAGGAGCTGAAGATGATGCTCGCACTGACAAAGCCGCACTACTTCATTCCGGTGCACGGTGAATACCGTATGCTGTGCAAGCACGCCGAGATCGGCAAACTCATGGGTGTGGAGCCAAAGAATGTGCTCGTAGCCAAAAACGGCGAAGTGATTGAGATCACCAAGCGCAGTATGCGCGCGACGAGCAATGTTCCGGCAGGCGACGTGTATATCGACGGCACCGGCATCGGCGACGTCGGCAGCGCCGTGCTGCGCGACCGCCGCCATCTGGCCGAGGACGGCATCGTCATGGCCATCATCACGCTCTCGTCCGAAAACGGTAAGCCGGTCGCTGATCCCGAGATCATCACCCGCGGCTTTGTATATGTCAAAGAGGCGGAGGCACTCATGGGCGAACTCAAGCGCGTCGTCAACGAGAGCCTTGCCAGCTGTGAGCGACAGAAACAGCACGATTGGGCGACCATCAAGGGCCGCGTGAAGTCGAACATCAGCGGTTATCTGTATAAGACCACGCGCCGCAGCCCCATGGTGCTGCCCGTGATCATCGAAGTCTGAGCAGGGGAGCGCACCATGAAGATCCAGATCTGGGGCAAATCCAAATGCTTTGACACAAAAAAGGCCGAGCGCTATTTTAAGGAGCGCCGCATCCCGTATCAGGCCATCGACCTGCTGCGTTACGGTATGAGCCGCGGCGAGCTGACGAGCGTGAAAAACGCCGTCGGGCTTGACGCCATGCTCAATCCCAAGGCGGCGGATTACGCACTTGTACAGCACCTGGCCTATGAGCAGGACAAGATCGAGCGGCTGCTCGAGGATCCGTCCCTGCTGCAGACACCCATCGTCCGCAACGGCAGACAGGCCACGGTTGGCTACTGCCCGGATGTATGGAAGACGTGGGAATAAAATACGAAGAAGCCCGATATGGCCATTGCCATATCGGGCTTTTGCTATCACTTTTTAATGATCTGCCAGCTCGTTGCGGATCGCATCGCGCATCCGCTCCAGACCGGTCTGAATGATCGCGCGCGGCATGGCAAGATTCAGGCGCACATACCCTTTCGCGTTGCCAACAAAGAGGGAATCCCCGCCCTCGAGCAGCACGCCCGCCTTGTTGGCGAAGAAGTCCGGCAAGTCCTCCACATCCGGCAGACAACACGACAGATCGACCCACGCCAGATATGTTGCCTCCGGAATGTACATGACCGCCTCCGGCAGCTCCCGGGCCAGAAACGCCTTGACAAACGCGAAGTTTTCGTCGAGGTATTGCTTGAGCGCCTCGTGCCACGCGCCGCCGTGCGCATAGGCCGCCTGCGCCGCCGTCAGCGACATTGGATTGACCATGCCGAACAGCTTGTCACGCTCCTGAAAGTGCGCCCGCAGCGCAGGATCGCGGATGATGATGTTGGAAAACGCCAAACCCGCCATATTAAAGGTCTTGGTGGGAGCCATGCAGGTAATGAGCTTCGGGTAGCTGTCCATGACCTTGGCCATCGGGATGTGGCGGCGGCCGCAGCGGATCAGGTCGCAGTGGATCTCGTCGGACACCACCCAGAGGTTATATTTTTCGATGATCGCAGCAACCCGGCGCAGCTCGTCCTCCGTCCACATACGGCCGGTGGGATTGTGCGGATTGCACCAGAATACCAGCTTGCACGCCGGATCGGCGCACTTGCGCTCGAAGTCCTCGTAATCCACTTCAAACGTGCCATCCGCCTTTTTATGCAGCGGGGAAGTCAGCACATCCACGCCGGCGTACTCCGCCGCATGGAGAAAATAGCCGTAGGCAGGTGTGTTGAGCAGCACCTTTTCGTCCGGGCCGCAAAGTGTTTCCGTCAGCTGGTACAGCGCGGGAATGATGCCCGGCGAGACGCACAGCTGCTCTTTGGGAAAGCCCCAGTCATAATGATCCTTGCACCATTTGGAGAAGGTGTGATAGTATTCATCGTCATACAGGCCGGTATAGCCAAAAATGCGGCGGTCGATCCGCGCGCGCAGCGCGTCGAGAATCTCGGGTGCCACACCAAATTCCATATCAGCGACCCACATGCGGACAAATTCTTCGTCCTTAAAAGCAAACACCTTTTCCGGGCCGGCGTGAAAAATATAGCCGCGAAAACCATCCGTGTTCAGCGCATTGGTATGGCGGCGATCAATGATCTCATCAAAATTGTAGGTCATAGCGATCTTCCTTTCTGTGCACTTGCAGTCATATCCGGCTGTACAGCTATTATAGCAAATATTTTAGGAAACAGGCAACCACGCTGCGAAAGAAAAAGCACTATGTGCGCGGTTTCCCACGCACATAGTGCTGCAAAATAGTTTGATTTTGTCCTCAGCTGAAGTTTGCGCTGCCGCCGTTGGTCGGGATCACGCCAACATAGGTCGTTCCGCGCGAGAGGTTCAGCGCCGTGCCGTCCTCGAGCGTGTAAGTAAAGCAGCTGTTGATGTCGCTGCGGGACCACTTGATCGGCACGTACTCGCCGCCGGTCACAAAGTAGCCGGTGCCGCTGCCGATGAGGTCGACGGCCAGACGGCCGTAGCTGTCCACCGTCTTCATATCGGCCGAGAGGATGAGCAAATTGGAGAACGGAACCGCTTCGCCGGTCGCGCCGTCCTTATAGTCGGCCTTATACTGCACAGCCGTGTACTTGCCGCTGTCGGCGTGGTAGGCAAAGGACGTACTCTTGGACGTGTTGAATGTCACCTGCACATTCGCAGCCGCGCCGCCGGTGCACTGCTGGACAGCGTTGTCGGCAAAGTTCAGGCCGGTCTTGTAGCTGCTCTCGTGCTCGGTGCGGAACTTGTACTGATCCACAAGGGCCTCCACATTTGCACCGTGGAAGAACAGCGTATGCTCCGAACCGTGCTGGCCGCGGCTGGCGTCGCGGTAGAACATGGAGCTGGTGTTGCCGTCGCGCACGCCGTCGAGATGGTCAGCGTTGTAGGTCCTGACATCGCTGTAGGCCTGCTCGCTGCCGCCGGCGTGGATGACGATGGCGTCATACGACAGGGCCACGCTCAGGTAATACGGGCGCAGGCTGCGGATGCTGCCGACAGACTCCACGTCATACAGGTGGCTGAAAATGGCCATCATGCGCGTGATGCCGCCCTCGGCCGGAATCTCGTAGATGATGTCCGCGTTGCTGATGCCAACCTGCGGCTGCGCGTAGACGATGTTGTTGATCATGACGGCAAACGGCCGGGTATTTTCCGGCTTGGTGCTCAGCGGCTCACCGGTCAGCGGGGCGTAGTAGTTCTCCGTTTTCCCTGCAGCGCCGTTGGTCGACGGTTTTTCGGATTTGATGCCGCAGCCGGAGCAGACGAGCAGCGCCGCAGCGAGAAGACAAGCAAAGAAGCGTTTCAAAACAGCAATCCTCCTGTTATGATTTGGTCAACGCTCATGATACACGCCTTGCAGAGGATTGTCAAATGCACCGCGCCGTGCTACAATGGAAATAAGAATTTTTAATAACTGTCTGGAGATGACCATTCATGTATGAAGAGATTCGCAAATCCGCCCGCGCAGCCCTGCTCGAACTGCTGGATGTTGCCGCGCTCAAGCCCGGCCAGCAGGTCGTGATTGGCTGCTCCTCGAGCGAGATCATGGGGCAGAAGATCGGCAAGGGCTCTACGCCCGAGGCGGCAAAAGCCGTAGTCGATGAGATCATGCCGATCCTGAAAGCACGCGGCCTCTGCCTGGAAGCCCAGTGCTGTGAGCACCTCAACCGTGCCCTGATCATGGAGCGCGCTGACGCGGAGCGGTTCGGATACGAGATCGTCTGCGTCCGCCCGCGGCCAAAGGCCGGCGGCTCGTTCGCCACGGCGGTCTATGAGGCGATGGATGACCCGGTCGCGGTCGAGTTCGTGAAGGCCGACGCCGGTCTCGACATCGGCAACACGATGATTGGCATGCACCTCAAGCATGTGGCCGTGCCGCTGCGCCTGTCGGTCAAGACGATCGGGGAGGCGCCGGTCAATGCTGCCCGCACACGTCCGAAGCTCATTGGCGGCAGCCGCGCAGAGTACCCGGACTAAGGACATGAGAAAAGCGCATCCCCCGGAAATACCGGGGGATGCGCTTTTCTACAGCTGCGCCGGAAATTACGCGCCCTTGTGCATCAGGACGGTCAGCACCAGCGTCAGGATGACAAAGACGAGGCCGAACCATTTCGTCGCCTTGGCGAGCTTGGCATCGAGCGTCTTGGCTTTGCCTTTGGAAAGGAACGTTTCCGCACCGCCGGCAATGGCGCCGGACAGGCCGGCGCTCTTGCCGGACTGCATCAGCACGATCACGGTCACGGCGAGACCGGAAATCAGCTGGATAATCGTCAGAATCAGTTCCAAAGTAGTCATGGTATTCATCCTTTCATGATAGGGGAAATCATCTAATATAACGGAGTTACTATATCACAACATCTGGTGCATTGCAAGAGAAGTTTTAAAAAACTGCCGAATTTTCATATATGAAAACTCTATGACCAGCAACAGATGATACAGGTAGATCTCTTCCTAGGGGTTACTCACATGCAGGCTTATCAGAAGAGAGAATAAACTTCTTTCTTTAACAGTTTGACAACGCCGATCGCTGCACCCAAGTACAAAAAAGCTGCCAGCATTAAATCACCTGATACCGCTTTCTTGCGTTGCACAGTGGATTGATCAAAATCTACGATTGTCTTACCATGGCTCACCATTTCCAAAACCATATCGCTGCCTGGCTGTATACGCAGCGTCAAACTTGTTCCTGGTTTTATCGCTTCAATCTGGCTGGCAGCATCGCCGTACAAACAATAGCAATCAATCGTTAATGGCTCATGATCTGCAAAATATAGAATAACGCTTCCCACACCGCCTCCGCCACGGCTATATATCTTTCGGCAGGAAACATATTCAGCAGTTACGCTAACTGCGTCAGCTCTTGTTATGAGCACCTTTGAAGTGTATGCTCCGTACAAGAACACACTGCCAAGAAAAATCCCAGCTATCATAAGGAAGATTGCACAGCCTTTTGGAATTGGCTCAGCACACTTTCTTTGAATTTTTGCTGCAAACCGTTTCACGGCTGGTCACCGATTTCTCGTTTGGAAAGCGAGATACCTGTCTCAATGTGTTCCTCGCCTTGAAGTTTGGACAATAATGCGCACGTCTCGACATGCGGTGTCTGCGGGAACATATCCACGGCCAGCGCCTGCTTGAGCGTGTAGCCGCGCTGTGTGAGCAGCTTCACGTCGCGCGCGAGCGTGCCCGGGTCGCAGGAGACATAGACAATCCGTGGCGGCTGCATGGACACCATCGCGTCGATGGCTTCCGGGGACATGCCCTTGCGCGGGGGATCGACCACAATGCAGTCCGGACGGACGCCGCGCCGGGCCAACTCCGCCGCAGCGGCACCGGCATCGGCGCAGAGAAACTCCGCATTCTTGATGCTGTTTCGCTCCGCGTTGCGGCGCGCATTCTCGATCGCCTCCGGCACGATCTCGGCCCCGATGACGTGCGCGGCCTTGCGCGCCAGACACAGGCTGATCGTCCCGGCGCCGCAGTACAGGTCCAGCACCTGATCCGTCGGCGCGTTGACGGCGTATTCCACCGCGCGCTCATACAGCCGCTCGGCCTGCACGGGATTGACCTGATAAAACGCCTGCGGCGAGAGCGTGAACGTCAGCCCGCAGAGCCGGTCAGTCAGCTCCGGCTCGCCCCAGAGCGTATAAAAGTCTCCGGCGAGCACGACGTTGCCCTTTTGCTTGTTGACATCGAGCACGATGCCGGTCAGCTCCGGGGAGTGCTCGCGCAGATAGGCGATCAAATCGTCCGTCTGCGCGCCGAAACCGCGCGCAGAGACGATGCACAGCACAGCGTCGGGCGTGTGCATGGCGCAGCGCGTGAACAGATGCCGCACCGTACCGCGGCCGGTGGCTTCATCATACGGCGCGACGCCGCGCAGATTCATCCAGTCGCAGACCGTCTGCGCCGCCTTGTCCGCGAGCGGGAGCTGGAGCAGACACTGCTCCACGGGCGTGATGTCATGGCTGGATGCGCGGTAAAAGCCCTTGACCACGCGGCCGTTCTTTTTGCCGACGGCGTAAATCGCTTTGTTCCGGTAACAGAGCGGATACTCCATGCCGATAATATCCTGCACCGGCGTCGAAACGCCGCCGATGCGCTTGAGCGCATCGTTGACGCGCTCATGCTTCATGCGCAGCTGCTCGTCATAGTCCATGTGCTGCAGGCTGCAGCCGCCGCAGGTGCGGTAAACAGGGCAGGGCGGCTCCGTGCGTGCCGCGGCAGGGGACAGGCACTGTTCTGCCTTACCGTAGACGGCATTTGCCGTCACCTTCAGGATGCGGACCTGCCACGTTTCACCGACGAGTGCGCCTTTCACGAACACGGCGCGACCGGCGATGTGGCACACACCCGCGCCGTCGGACGTATAGCCCGTGATCTGCGCGGTATGCAGTTGGTTTTTCGCAAGCTGCTCCATGGCTCATTCCGTTTCCTGACCCGCGATGTGCATATACTCGTCGTACGTGCAGCGGCGGTCGATGATGCCGTCGGGCGTGATCTCAATGATGCGGTTGGCGACCGTCTGCGTGAGCTGGTGGTCGTGGCTCGTAAAAATAATATTGTAGGGGAAGGCAGCCATGCCGTTATTGAGCGCCGCAATGCTCTCCAGATCGAGGTGGTTCGTCGGCTGGTCGAACACGAGGAAGTTGGCTCCCGAGAGCATCATCTTCGAGATCATGCAGCGCACTTTTTCGCCGCCGGACAAAACCTTGACCTGCTTATAGACATCGTCGCCGGAAAACAGCATCCGGCCGAGGAACGTGCGCAGGTAGCTCTCACGCTTATCGGTAGAGAACTGGCGCATCCAGTCGATGAGGTCATAGTCGCAGTTTTCAAAATAGCTGTTGTGATCCTTCGGGAAGTAGGCCTGCGTGGTCGAAACGCCCCATTTGACCGTGCCCTCGTCCGGCTCCTCGTCGCCCATGAGGATCTTGAAGAGCATCGTCACGGCGAGCTCATTCTTGCCGAGAATGGCGATCTTGTCCTCTTTGCCGACAATGAAGCTCACGTGGTTGAGCAGCTTTTCGCCGTCGACGGTCTTACTGATGTCCGTCACGAACAGACGGTCCTTGCCGGGCTCGCGCTCGGCCTTGAAGCCGACCCACGGATAGCGGCGGCTGGAGGCGGGCATGTCCTCGACGGAGATCTTTTCGAGCAGCTTGCGGCGGGATGTCGCCTGCCGGGACTTGGACTTGTTGGCGGAGAAGCGGGCGATGAAGGTCTGCAGCTCCTGAATTTTCTGCTCGGCGCGCTTGTTCTGATCCTTGACGAGCTTTTGCATGAGCTGGCTGGATTCGTACCAGAAGTCATAGTTGCCGACATACATCTTGATCTTGCCGTAGTCGATATCGACGATGTGCGTGCAGACGTTGTTGAGAAAATAGCGGTCATGCGACACGACGAGCACCGTGCCGTCGTAATCCATCAGGAAATCCTCCAGCCAGACGACACTCGCAAGGTCAAGGTTGTTCGTCGGCTCGTCGAGCAGGATGATGTCCGGGTGGCCGAAGAGCGCCTGCGCCAGCAAGACTTTGACCTTCAGGCGCGGATCCATGTCGGACATCATGGTCTCGTGATGCTCCGGCGCGACGCCGAGGCCCTGCAGGATGCGGGACGCATCCGACTCCGCCTCCCAGCCGCCGAGATCGGCAAACTCCTCCTCCAACTCGGAGGCGCGAATGCCGTCCTCATCCGTCATCTCGTCCTTGGCATAGATGGCGTCCTTCTCCTTGCCGCAGTCGTACAGGCGCTGGTTACCCATGATGACCGTGTCCACGACGGTATAGGCATCGTACATGGTCTGATCCTGCTTGAGGACGGACATTCTGGCCTTGGGGTCGATATAGACGTTGCCGGTGCTCGGCTCGAGCTGACCGGAGAGGATCTTCAGGAACGTGGATTTGCCGGCGCCGTTGGCACCGATGATGCCATAGCAGTTGCCGGGGGTAAACTGCAGGTTCACCTTGGAAAACAGCGGGGCGCCGCTGTACTGCAGCGAGAGGTCATCAACAGTGATCATTTTGGAAACTCCTTTGTTACAATTGTTACAATAGATAATATATTAGTTTATCATATTTTCCTGCACTTGAACAGCACAAATGAACAGAGCCGGCGATTTTTCGCCGACTCTGCGTTTTGCTTATTCTGCAAGCACCTTTTTCAGCCGCGCATAGCGTGGGAGGCCGTTTTCCAGCGGGATCTCCGGCACGCCCTGAATGAGCGGCAGGGCATAGTCGATAAAGTCCTGCGTGACGTTGTTGCCCTCCGGCACGATCCATTCCACTGGAACCTTCTTTTCGTAGTTCGCAACATCGGAGAGCGGAATGAGCTTCATGCGACAGGTATACTGACCGTCCATCATCACGCGCTCAAACGCAACCATCTTGCCGGTCTCACCGGAAAGCGCTGCCTCGACGGCCATCTTGCCTGCAGCAAACGCCTCGTCGATATCCGTCTGGGAGGCGAGATGCGCGCCCGCGCGCTGCAGCAGCGACAGTTCAATGCCGCGCACCTTGGCGTGCTCGCGCTCTTTAATCACCTGCGCCAGACGCGCCGCCAAACCGCCAAGCTGCGCATGGCCGAAGCCGTCGGTCGCAGAGGCCTTGGCCTCGGAAACGAACGAGCCGTCCGCGTAGTGGATGCCCTCGGAAACGGCGATAAGAACGTTGTTTTTCTCCTCATAGATGCGGTGCACATCCGCAAGGAACTGCTCCATGTCAAAATCAACTTCCGGCAGATAGATCAGGTCCGGCCCGGAGCCGCAGGCCGATGCCAGCGCGGCGCTGCCGGCCAGCCACCCGGCGTGGCGGCCCATGATCTCCACGACCGTGATCGTGCCGGTGTCATATACACGGCAGTCCTTGGACACTTCCATGCAGGAGGTCGCTATGTATTTGGCGGCGCTGGCAAAGCCTGGGCAGTGGTCGGTACCGAAGAGGTCATTGTCAATGGTCTTGGGCACGCCCATCACGCGGCAGTCCCAATCGTGCGCCTGCATATAGCGGCTGATCTTGTTGCAGGTGTCCATGGAGTCGTTGCCGCCGTTATAGAAGAAATAGCGCACGTTGTATTTCTGAAAGATCTCCAGAATACGCCGGTAATCCGTATCGTCCGTGTCCGGATCCGCCATTTTGTAGCGGCAGGAGCCCAGCTCCGACGACGGCGTGTGCAGAAGCAGACGGAGCTCACCCGGATCCTCCTGACCGATATCATACAGGCGATCATCCAGAACGCCGCGGATGCCGTGGGCCGCACCGTAAACGTTGGTAATGGCATCGGATTCCAACGCAGTCTTGAGTACTCCGTAGGCGCTGGCATTGATGACTGCAGTCGGCCCGCCGGACTGCCCAAAGATACACGCGCCTCTCAATTCACCGGACATAACGCACCTCCACAAATTCAAAGAATTGATAGATTTTACTGAAACATTGAATTCCGCTATTGATATTATCTAAAAACATGTGTAAAATAAATTGAATCGATTATCTGTTTTGGATCATATTGCTGTTCTATATATTATATGAAAGTGAGTTGACTTGTCAATGTCGATTGTAACTTCTCAGGAAATGTTTGCAAAAGCGTATGCGGGCGGCTATGCCATCGGCGCCTTCAACGTGAACAATATGGAGATCATTCAGGGCATCACGGAGGCTGCCAAAGAGTGCAATGCGCCGGTAATTCTGCAGGTATCCTCCGGTGCGCGCAAGTATGCCAACCGTACGTACCTGGTCAAGCTGGTGGAAGCTGCCGTTATCGAGACCGGTCTGCCAATCTGTCTTCATCTGGATCATGGGGACTCGTTCGAGTTGTGCAAGGCCTGCGTCGATGACGGTTTTTCTTCTGTCATGATCGATGCCTCCTCCAAGCCGTTTGAGGAAAATGTCGCGCTGACGCGTCAGGTCGTGGAATACGCACACGCGCATGGTGCCGTCGTGGAGGCGGAACTCGGCACACTGGCCGGCATCGAGGACGACGTCAAGGTCAAGGCCGAGGATTCGTCCTATACGCGCCCGGAGGATGTGCAGGAATTTGTCGAGCGTACCGGCTGCGATTCACTCGCAATCGCAATCGGCACGAGCCACGGCGCCTATAAGTTCAAGCCCGGCACGAAGCCGCAGCTCCGGTTCGACATTCTTGAGGAAGTGTCCGAGCGTCTGCCCGGCTTCCCGATTGTGCTGCACGGCTCGTCGTCCGTACCGCAGGAATATGTTCAGATGATCAACGAATTCGGCGGCGATATGCCCGGTGCGATCGGCGTGCCGGAGGATCAGCTGCGCCAGGCGGCGCGTCTGGCCGTGTGCAAGATCAATATTGACTCTGACCTGCGTCTGGCCATGACCGGCACGATCCGCAAATATCTTGCGGAGCACCCGGCGGAGTTTGACCCGAGAAAGTATCTCGGCCCTGCACGCGAAAACATCAAGCAGCTCGTCAAGCACAAGATCGTCGATGTGCTCGGCTGCGACGGAAAAGCCTGAGCTGCCATCCGACGCGCTGCTCAGTCTGAACAGGGGGAACACCCATGAATTTTCAGGAACTTCTGACGCGGCTGTCTGCAAGCTGTTTTGCTGCCGACCGGCCGGATTATGATTGGAAAACGCTGCGGCTGTTTCCGGAAACGGGGCTTGATCTTACGCTGATCGCGCGCTTAGCGGCGGCGTTGATCCTGTGCATTGTCGGCGCACTTGTGCACAGCACCGTGCTGCGCTACGTGCTTTTGGTCCTGTCCGTGCTTGCCGCCGGATATGATTATCTTGCCGCTGCGATTGTCTGCATTCTCGACCGGCAAGTATTCCGACCGTCCGTGATCGTGGTCGTGTGCGTGATCGGTACCATGGCGGTCGGGCAGCCGGTGGACGCCGCTGTTTTTCTGCTCGTGTACCGGGTCGTTTCGATCCTGATCGCAGTCGTTACCGTTCATGCGAAGAAAACGCTGGAGGCCGCCGTCGGCGGTGAGATCCATTCTCCGGCTGAATTTTCCGCCCCAAAATGGGTCGGGTATCTTGCACCGGCCGGTTTGTGCATTGCGGTGCTGGTTGCCGTGCTGGAGATCGTGCTCAAAGTTGCGACGGTTTCCCGGGCAATCCACGCCGCCATGATCGTGCTCTTTCTTTCCACACCGTGTGCGCTGCTCATTTCCGTGCCGCTGGTGTGGTACAGCGCCGTCAACGGCGCTTACAGCTGCGACGTGCTGTTTCGCAGCTGCCGGAGCATGCGCGCGCTCAATGCCGTGCGTGCGGTCGCAGTCGATGAAGGGGAGGGGAACAGCCAGCTCCCGAAGGTGGTCAGCGTGAAATCCAGCCAGCTGACGCCGGAAGCACTGCTGCAGCTGGCGGCTAATGCGGAGTCCTGCTCGAACAGCCGCACGGCGCGCGCGATCTGCGCTGCCTATAATGGCCCCATCCTCACACAGTATCTCTCCCGCGCGGTGGATATTCCCGAGAGCGGTGTGGAGGTCTATATTGAATCGACCCGCGTTTGCGTCGGCACACGAGAGCTGATGATCCTCAAGGGCGTGGACATTCCGGATGCAGACCTGACGGACGGCTACGTAGTTTATGTGTCCGTAGGTGAGCAGTACGCAGGCAAGATCCTGCTGCAGGAAGTTGTGCAGTCGGACACGAAGCCCGCACTCAAAGAGCTGCGTGCACTGGGTGTGCATACAATCACGCTCTTCAGCAACGCCAGCAACGACTCTGTATCCGAGAACGCGAAGGAACTCAAAGCAGACCATCTCTACTGCAAGTGCAGCGGAGCAGAAAAGGAGCAGATTCTGTCGCAACAGGTGAATAACCTGAGTGACGGGGAACTGCTGCTGTATTATGACCGCCGCTGCACGGCGCATCCGGAACACTCGTCCGCTGATCTTGACGCCTGCGTGATCCCGGAGGAAAGCGACGAGCGGTTCGACGCTGACATTCTGCTCACAAGCCAAGATCCGTACCTGCTGCCGGAGGCGATCGAGACGGTCGGCTGGGTCGAGGGCATCTGCCGCGAGCATCTGGCGATTGGTGTTGTTGTAAAAGTCCTGCTGCTGGTGATGGCAGAGCTCGGCTATTGCACACTGTGGTTTGCCGCTGTTCTGGACGGTGCCGCCGTGCTCGGCACACTGCTGATGGCAATTCGCGCTTTCGGCTTCGATAAGCCGCATCATCGTGTCCGCGATTACTTGCCGAAAATCAAATCCAAATAAGAGCCAAAATCTCCGGTCCCTGTTTTCAGAAATCGGAGATTTTTTTTGCCGTATTCTCGTCAGGGGAGAATTCTCCCAGTGGATTGGCCGCCGCTGCCGTGCGCAGCTGGTCATTATCCACGTGTGTGTAAATCTGCGTTGTGTTCAGGTGCTCATGGCCGAGCACTTCCTGCAGCGTGCGCACATCCACACCGTTTTGCAGCATGAGGGTCGCCGCCGTATGCCGCAGTTTATGTGTGGAATATTGGCTGGCATCCAGCCCCGCACGAGTCAGATTCTTCTTAACCATGACCTGTACAGAATCGCAGCTGATGCGCGTGCGCCGATTGGAGAGAAACATGGCTGTTGTGCGCGGCGGCGCAATTTCACTGCGTACAGTCAGATAGCGGTCGAGCGCTTCGCGGCAGGCATCATTGAGGTAAACGACACGCTCTTTGTTGCCCTTGCCAAGGATACGCAGACTGTCTCCGTGGTCATCCTGGAGGTTCAAACCGACCAGCTCAGAGATGCGCAGACCGCAGTTGAGAAAAATACACAGAATGCAATAATCACGTTCCTTGTTTTTCCCATCCACGGCAGACAGCAGCCGCTTGCTCTCTTCCAGTGTGAGATAGTGGGGGAGCGTCTTTGGGATCTTTGGGGAATCAAGATCCTGTACCGGATTTTCCTCCAGCAGCTTCGCTTTTACGGTCAGGTATTTGAAGAAGCTGCGAATCGCCGCGATTTTGCGCGCACGGGAGTTGGCGCTCAAGCCGTATTCCGGCTCATGTGCATTTGGCTGCTTGACACGGTCACGCGACAGATAGGCCAGAAAACCATAAACCTCCGTAAGCGTCACTGTGCGCAGAAAGGAAATATCAATATCTCCGATCGAGATTTCATCGAATTCCGCCGTGCGCGGTACGAGCCCGCGATCAAGCTTCAAAAACCGCAGGAACATCCGCAGATCAAGATAATACTGATCGACCGTAGCCTTGGAATGTCCACAGATCGTTTCATGATAAATCAAAAAGTCGCGCAGCACCTGCGGCGCATCCGTATAGTCCATACCCAACACCTCAATAATTTCTGGTATGAGCATACCAGAAGAACGGGGCAGAGTCTATTGACAAAATCCACAAATAATTCGGCAAAATAAAAATTTTGCCGAATTTAGAGGAGGAGAAAACCGCCGAAAAGCCGCAAATGGGCCTTCCGGCGGTTTTCGTCGTCATTTTTACAATTCTTCAGCGCATGCCTTCTCGCAGCAGCAATCAAATGATTTACGCACCGAACACGGCCTTGAGCGCTTCTCTAATGTTCTTGACCGGGATCGTCTGCAGACCGTTTTGCTTCTGCACATCGTCGCGCACATGCGCCGGGATGATACAGCGCTGGAATCCCAGCCGTGCAATCTCGGACAGGCGCTGGTTCAAATGGCTCACAGAGCGTATCTCACCAGACAGGCCGACCTCACCGACGGCAGCCAGATCGCTGCCGACCGGCAGATCCTTATAGCTTGACGCGATCGCCAGAATGACTGCCAGATCTGTGGCAGGCTCGTCCAGCCGCAGGCCGCCAACCACATTGATGTACGCGTCGCAGCCCGACAGCGAAAAACCGGCACGCTTTTCCAGTACGGCCAGCAGCAGCATGGCGCGGTTATAGTCAATGCCGTTGGCGTTTCGGCGTGCGCCGCTGTAGCCCGACGGTGTGACAAGTGCCTGCACCTCGGCCAGGACCGTGCGCGAACCCTCCATGACGCCGACAACGCAGGTACCGGGCGCGTTGATTGGGCGCCCGGACAGTAACATTTCTGATGGATTTGTCACTTCTCGAAGCCCGGAATCTTCCATTTCAAAGACGCCGATCTCGTTTGTCGACCCAAATCTGTTTTTAGCAGCGCGCAAAATACGGTAAGACATGCTCTGGTCGCCCTCAAAGTACAACACACAGTCGACCATGTGCTCAAGCACTTTCGGTCCGGCAATGCTGCCTTCCTTATTAATATGGCCGACAACGAACGCCGTATAGCCGCTGTCTTTGGCTGAGCGCATGATGCGCATCGTGCACTCGCGCACCTGGCTGATGCTGCCGGGCGTCGAGGCTGTCTCGGCGTCGTACATGGTCTGAATGGAGTCGACGATCAAGACGGTTGGCTGCAGGTCATCGATCGTAGACAGGACGGTGTTCAAATCCGTTTCAGCCAGCACATAAATGCTGCCATGATCGACACCAAGGCGCTGCGCGCGCATTTTCAACTGGCGCTGACTCTCTTCGCCGGAGACGTAGAGAATCGTTTCCCGCTCGCTGATGCGCCCACAGAGCTGCAGCAGCAGCGTGGATTTGCCGATACCGGGTGCGCCGCCGACCAAAACCAGCGAGCCGCGCACGGCGCCGCCGCCGAGCACACGGTCAAATTCACCGATTCCGGTAGAAAAACGCAGTTCTTCCTCGACATCCAACTCTGAGATCAGCTTTGGCTGCGCGATACGCTTGGCGCGCGTGCCAAGCACCATTTTGGGCTCCTTCGGTGCCTCGACCAGCGTGTTCCACGCTCCGCACGCCGGGCACTGTCCCATCCATTTTGCCGTCTCATTGCCGCATTCCGAGCAATAAAAGACGGTTTTTGTACTCGATTTTGTTTTCATATAACCATTCCTGTTTGCGGCAATGACTGCCGGTATTGTAAGTAGGATGCGATGATCACAGCTGCCAGCTTTGTCTGGTAGACGCCGTCTTCAAGCTTTGCGCACTCGGATTCATTGGATAAAAAGCCGCACTCAACCAGCACTGCAGGGCAATTCACCTCGCGCATCAGGTAGATCTTCTCCGAGATTGGCACTGCGACGCGCCGGTTTTGCGGATCAAGATACGCGACGAGATTATCGTGCATCCGTGAGCCGAGCGCATCGCTGCCGGGGCTCGCTGCATACAGCACCTGTGCACCCGACGGCTTCCGATCCGGATAGCAGTTCTGGTGGATGCTGATGAGCACGGCATTGTCTGTTCTGCGAATCAGCTCTGCGCGCTGGTGCTGGTCAGCCTTTTTCCGCTCTGCGATCGTAGTGGCATCGTCCGGATAGGCAATGTCCGGGCTGTCGCGTGTCATGATGACTTCAATACCGGTCAGTTCCGCGATGGCGCGGGCGCGCAGCGCGATCTGCAGGTTCACATCTGCCTCCACAGTCCCGTTTGGCGCCACTGCCCCGCCGTCCTCCCCGCCGTGACCGGCGTCAAGGATCAGGACCTGTTTCTGATCTGTCCAGTTTGCAGCCGCTTCCGCGCGCCGGAGCTGCCAGTCGGCAGCAAACCAGCCGCCGAACACCACGATCAATGCCAACAGCACGACCAGGATCCGTTGATAGAGTAACTTTGTCACGGCGCTCCCCCCTCTTGCTATGGTATGCGGTGGGGATAGGCGCTTATGACATGCCCTCAGAATACCATTTTGTGCCCGGCGCGTCAACCAAGGCATAGAAAAAGAGGCGCGCGGTCGGCCCACGCGCCTCATAAATATCGGTTTACTGAAGCTGCTTCAAAAACGCCTCCAGGCGATCCATGCCGGTCTCGATATTTTCCGTCGAGATCGCATAGCTCAGGCGCACAAAATTCGGCGCGCCAAAGCCGCTGCCCGGCACAACAGCAACCAGGCTCTTTTCCAGCAACAGCTTTGCAAAGTCATCACCGCTGCCGATGACCTGACCATCGATCTGCTTACCGATGATCTGCTCCAGATTCATCATGACGTAGAACGCGCCGCTTGGCTTCAGGCAGCTGACGCCGGGCATGGCATTGATGCGGCGCACGATCAGATCACGACGCTGCTCAAACACCTGACGCATCTGCTCTGCCTCGTCCTGTGGGCCGGAGAGCGCCTCGATGGCCGCACACTGGCACATGGTGCCCGGTGCGCCGGTCGAATGGCTGAGGTAATTGGTCATGGCTTTGGCCACCGGCGCCGGGGACAGTGCATAGCCGATGCGCCAGCCAGTCATGGCATAGGTCTTGGAGACGCCATTGATGAGGATCGTGTGCGCCTTGATCTCGTCACTGAGCGCGGCGACGCTGGTGAACGGCACGCCGTCATATACAAGCTTGTCATAGATCTCATCTGAGATGATATACAGGTCATGCTTGACACAGACATCGGCAACGGCTTTGAGCGCCTCTTTCGGATAGACAGCGCCGGTCGGATTGGAGGGGTTATTGAGGATGATGGCCTTGGTCTTGTCCGTGATGGCCTGCTCGAGCTGCTCCGGCGTGAGCTGGAAGCCCTGCTCCTCGCTGACATTCACAACCACGGGCACGCCGCCGAACAGGCGCACCATCTCATAATAGCTGACCCAGTATGGGGCCGGAACGATCACTTCATCGCCCGGATCGACCAGCGCGGCCAGCGCAATATAGACCGTGTGCTTGGCGCCGCTGGCGACAACCGCCTGCGTAGCCTCGTATTCCAGACCGTAGTCCGCCTTGGTGCGGTCACAGATTGCCTGGCGCAGCTCGATCATACCGGCGGCCGGGGTATAGCGTGTCTTTCCGTCGCAGATCGCACGCACGCCGGCATAACTGATGCGGTCTGGCGTGGCAAAATCGGGCTCACCGGCGCCAAAGCCGATGACATCCTTGCCTTCTGCTTTCATCTTCTTGGCCAGGGCGCTGACGGCCAGCGTTGCGGACGGGCTCACACCGGCAGCAATTTTGGAAAGTGCCTTCATAAACATCCCTCGTTTTCTTTAGAATTCTTGCCCATAGTTTACCACAGCATTGTGAAGAAAACAACGCAAACCTTACACAAAACACAAGCCGGAATCCCCGTCGTTTTTGCCGGTTTGAGAAAAAATCTACTGCACCGTCCGCCGATATACACAAAGACGCAGCGCCTCCATGTCGTAGGCGCTGCGGCGCAGCGTAATGCAGCAGGCAACGATGATGATCTGTGGTTGTGTGCCGACGGTTGTACGCATCATAGTGACCACTTATCTATCTTTCTGCGGGCGGTGCAACAGCACCGCCCGCTTGATGAATTTCCTATTTACAGGGCGGGACTTTTCGCTTTTTTGTCACTCGATAAGGCCCCTTAACGCTGCACTGGCCATGGTAAAAGCGCTCTTCCGTATAGCCGGTCAGATATCCATCTTTTACCGAAAAAACGCGGCGGTGATGTTCGTGAATCCAGGTCCCTGCAACCGCCGCCTCCCGATACCAATTATCTATAACCTGATCCGGCAGATAGCGAAACGTCTCTCGGGTCATGTGGGAAACCTGATCTGCCTTCGGAGTAAGTAAATAATACTCATATATTTGAATTCTGCTATTTTCGTCATACCGGCAGATGCTTATCGTATTTGCACTGTTATTTCTTATCTCCACCCCCAGCGTCACTCCTGCACCGTACAAAATATACTCCTCTAAGCAGTGCATGTGCTTGACCGTGATCAAGCGGTCCGATGCATCAAAGCCGTATATATGAGAAAGTCTTTCCTCCGGCGGCCGCTTCTTGCAAAGGCGGCCACGTTTTGTGTTGCCGAGCCAGAGATCTTCCGTCAAACTTGGACAATAGTAGCCACGATGCATCGTACCACCTGCGCAATACTGCTGATAAACGATCTGAGATCTCTGCTTCTGCAATTCGGCTGCGACATCGATCTCTTTTGCCAGCAACGCCCGCATGTAATCATGAGCGAAGTCCATGCTTCGCCTCCTTCCTTAAAATTTAGGGGTAATTCCATCCAATACAACGAGGTCGAGCCGTCGTTATAGATCATGGCGAACGGCTGGTTGCCATCGTCATAGACAAACTCGAGGGACTTCCATGACCACAGTTTACCATTGCATCAGTGCAAATTCAAGAATAATCATGATTCTTGATTTCAAGACACAAATCCTGAAATCAAGAACAGAAGCAACATAAACAGGCATCTGGCGCTTTGCCGGATGCCTGTTATAACGATTTGCTATTCTCAAAAAAAGCGTCTGCAAGCCGGTTCCCGGACACCAGACAGAGCTCCTGTCACAAAATAATACAGATCAGGGTGCCGCTGCCATCGTTGACGACCCGCTGCAGTGTTTCCTGCAGCTTACTGACGGCTTTGGTCGGCAGACAGTTGAGTTTTTCCTCCACGCCTTCCTGCGCGATCGTATAGATCGGCTTGCCGAAAATGTTGGACTGCCAGAGCTGCTCGACATCCCCGTCAAAGCCCTGCAGCAGGAAGCCGAGAATCTCGCTCGAGGCATTCTCTCCGCCAATCTCCGGCGAGACTTCTGTCTCAATATTGGTCTGGAACATATGAATGGCTTTGGCGCTGGCCTTGAGCCGGACGCCGTAGCGCCCGCCCTTGCGGACGATCTCCGGCTCTGCCAGCTGCAAGTCACCGGCCGACGGCATGACGACCCCGTAGCCCTTGCTGCGTACATCCTCCAGTGCGCCGCGGATGTGCTGATAGTCGGCCTGGATGCGCCCCATTTCTGCCAGAAACGAGATGAGCTCCCCGTCACTGTGCAGCGCAACGCCCGCCTGCTCGCTGATGATGCCGTAGTACAGCGCGCGCGGAAATGAGAGCACATAGCAAACGGCCCCGGTGTCCACGGAGACGTTTTCCACGTCTGCCGTTTCCAGCAGCTCGCTGTCTGCGATCGCCTGTGCCGCGCGGCGCGCGTCACGCAGGCGGTGCAGCGACGGCATTTGTTCGCGCAGCAGCGCATAGAGCTGCTGCTTCGTCTCATTCTCAGGCGGCAGTACATCCATCCACTCCGGCATGCGAAAGCAGATCTCCGTGACCGGAAATTCGTACAGGACCGAGCGCAGGATCTCCAGAATGTCCTGCTCTGTCAGCTCCAGACAGTTGACCGGCAGGCAGGCAGCATCGTACTGTTCCTGCAGCTGGGCAGCCAATGTTTGTGCAGCCTCCCCCGCCGGATCGGCCGTGTTGAGCAGGATGAGAAACGGCTTTCCGATGTCCTGCAGCTCTGCGACGATGCGCGCTTCCGCCGCGGCATAGTCCTCCCGTGCAAGCTCAGTCACACTGCCATCGGTCGTGACGACAATACCGATCGTCGAATGCTCGCGGATGACTTTTCGCGTCCCCTCTTCCGCTGCTGCGCGCATTGGGATCTCATGATCGTACCACGGCGTCGTGACCAGGCGCTCTTCCCCGTTTTCGTACTGACCGTTCGCGCCGGGAATCATGTATCCAACGCTGTCGATCAGGCGCACGGAGGCGCGCACGGACGCGTCCAGCTCGATCGAGACGGCATCTTCCGGGACGAACTTCGGTTCTGCGGTCATGATCGTCCGGCCGGAGCCGCTTTGCGGCAGCTCGTCGCGTGCGCGCTCCCGCACATATTCATCGGTGATATTCGGCAGTACGAGCGTTTCCATGAATCGTTTGATGAAGGTCGATTTTCCGGTGCGCACCGGGCCGACAACGCCGATGTAAATATTCCCGCCGGTACGGGCGGCAATGTCTGCGTAAATTGAAGAATTGTCCATTCTGTCGTCCTCTCCTCATCAGTCTTACCAAAACTGTATGAGGTTTGGGACGAGAATATACCGCCGGCAGCATACCGGCGGCATACATTATGGACAATATGTCTGCACTGTCTGATGGTGCACCTGACTGATGGGGAACGCGACGGCCGGAAACCGCTGCTGAAGCTTGGCCTGCAGGACCGGAATGACCACATTTTCCGTGCAGAAGTGGTCAGCATCGATCAGATTGATGCCGAGCTCCTTGGCTGCAAGAAACCGGTCGTACTTCACATCCGCCGTCACAAAGGTATTGCAGCCTTTTGCAGCCGCCAGCTCCAGCATATTCCCGCCGGAACCACCGCAGACCGCGAGCCTTTCTACCGGCGAACCGCCGTCCACGTACCGCAGGCCGTTGGCATGCAGGCGTCCGGCAACATAAGGCAGAAATTCCGCCATGGTCATGGGTCTCTTCAGCTTCCCGATGCGTCCGCAGGTAAGCGCGCTCCCGTCAGCTGCCGCACCGGCCGGTTCCAGACCGCCCGTGACCTCCGCACCCAGCGCCGCCATAAGCGCGTCATTGACCCCGCCATCGGCAATATCCAGATTCGTATGCATGCAGATGGCGGAAATGCCGTGCCGCGCCAGTACCAGCACCTTACGTCCGGCGAGATCATCCGTCGTCGCGTGCCGCAGCGGCGTAAAGATGAGCGGGTGGTGCGAAACAATGAGCTGCGCGCGCAGCTCGACCGCTTCCGCGATTACATCATCCGTGATGTCCAGCGCCAGCAGTGCTTTCTTCACCGCAGTGCCGCCGTCACCGACCAGAAAGCCGGCGTTATCGAAGTCCATCTGATACCGTACCGGCGCGATCTCGTTTAAGAAAGCGTAAATGTCGTTTACGGTTGCCATGACTGTACCTCCTTCAAACAGGTCTCCAGCTCGCTCAGGCGCGCATCAAGCGCCGCGAGCGCCGCTTCCGGCGTCTGCTTTGCGTGTGCCATGCCGGCACGTGCACGCTTTTGACGCCGAATCTCTTCCTTCAGGTGCTCCGGCAGCAGCGGGTCACGGTGCCAAAGCAGCAGCTGCTCCACCGTATATGTCTGCGCCGCCGTTTGCCCAAGCACACGCAGGGCAAGATAGCGCTTCCCGGCGTCGCGGCATAGGGCCGCGTCCTCAATCGTGAAACCATTGTGCCAGAGCCAGTCCGTTAGCTCCGCCACTTTGCTCTGCGGCTGCAAAACGAGCTGTTTTCCATGCTGCTGCAGCCATGGCGCCGCCGCCAGAATCGTGCAGATCGTCTCCCCACCCATACCGGCGATGGTAATGACGTCCGCTGCCTGCGCGCCCGAAAACTGCAAACCGTCCGCCTGCACGAATCGAAAGCGCTCTTCCAGATCGTAGGCAGCGGCAGACTGTCGAGCGTTGGCGAGCGGGCCGGCATGAATGTCGGCCGCGATGGCCGATTGAATGACGCCGCTTTGCAACAGCCAGACCGGTAAATATCCGTGATCCGTGCCAATATCCGCAGCGCAGGCACACGGCGGCACAAAGTCCGCGACCATCTGCAGGCGCGGCGACAGGCGAATATGATCCATAACTCTCTCCCCAGAAACGCCAAAAGCCGGCATATCGCCGGCTTTTGATCCTCATCTGTATCTCTCTCTTACAGGCTCTCCAGATAGGTGCGCAGCTGCTCGAGGAACGCGTCCGGGTCGACGTCGTGTGCGAGGCAGGCCTGCTCCAGCGTCTCACCGCTGGCCATGGCGCAGCCGAGGCAGTGCATGCCAATGTTCTGGAACACGGGCATGGCTTCCGGGGCGTTGGCCAGGATCTCCGAAATCATCGTATCTCTGGAAATTTCAAACATAACTTTTTACCTCCGGTAGTTTGCTTGTGAGAAAATGATTGGGTCGCACGAAGCGCCCCAATCATTTTAACCAGTTTATCTGCTGATTAGTGCTGCTCTCTCATCTTCGCGAAGCACTCGCTGCAGTAGACAGGACGGTCAGACTTCGGCTCAAACGGAACTCTGGCCTCGCCGCCGCAAGCAGCGCAGGTGGCCGTGAAGAACTCGCGGGGACCGCGGGCGGCGTTCTTGCGCGCGTCACGGCAGGCCTTGCAGCGCTGGGGCTCATTCTGGAAGCCCTTTTCCGCATAGAATTCCTGCTCACCGGCGGTGAAAACGAACTCTGCGCCGCACTCTTTGCACTTCAACGTTTTGTCTTCGAACATGATAAATCCTCTCTTTTGAAAAACTTGCCTATCGGCTATATTGCGCTCAGCTTTTGCTGAAGTCGCTGAAATTGGGGAGCCGCGCCAGTTTGCGGCGGATCCGCTGCACGGCATTGTCAATGGATTTTTCGGATTTATTTGTCTCGGCTGCCATTTCTGCATAGGACAGGCCGGACAAATACAGCCGAAGCACCCGCGCCTCAAACGCTGACAAGTACCGGGTAAATGCGGACAATAGCTCTTGTTCACTCTCTCTGGCCAGAACCTGCTCCTCAGTAACACGACAATTTGCTTCCGGATAGGTGGATGCCTGGGTCTGTGATTCTTCTGAGAGGATGCTGTCTAGGGAAATGCCGCTGTTGAGCGGAGAATGCTTCTGCCGGGAAGCAGACTTGATGGCACTGTAAATGCGGTTGCTGATGCATACTTCCGCATAAGCTTTGAAAGGCACATTGGATGCCGGGTCATACTGCCGGATCGCCGAGAGCAGACCAAGCATCCCCTCCTGAATGAGATCCTCGCTGTCACCACCAGCGAGAAACAGCGGCCGCGCGCAGATACGCACCAAGCGGCTGTAGCGCTCAGCAAGCGCTTCCTCGGCGGCAGTGGCCCCGCCACTCACCTGCGCCAGCAGCTCTGCATCGGACAGTTGGGAATCATCCATCATAGCCTTTTAAACTCCAATACCACACAAAACAAATTATAGCTAAAATCGTTGAAAAGTCAATACATTTTTGTACAAAATGCACGTTATGTACGTTTTCGGCGACCTTCAGCATTTTTTCAGAGATCGATCTCCTGCTGGCCGATATATTCCAAGCCAAGGTGCTCGTAAGCGCGGCGTGTGACGCAGCGGCCTCGTGGCGTGCGCGTCAGGAAGCCCTGCTGCAGCAGATATGGCTCATAGACATCCTCGAGCGTCACGGCTTCCTCACCGATTGTCGCCGCAAGCGTCTCCAGGCCAACTGGTCCGCCATGATAAAACTCGATGATGCTGCGCAGCATGCGCCGGTCCGTCGCATCGAGCCCCATTTCGTCCACTTCGAGACGCAGCAGAGCGGCGTTGGCAACTTCTTTCGTGATGATGCCGTCAGCGCGTACTTGCGCATAGTCACGCACGCGCTTGAGCAGACGGTTGGCGATACGCGGTGTACCGCGCGAGCGCGAGGCGATCTCGTACGCGCCGGCGCTGTCAATCTCCACCTTGAGGATCCCGGCGCTGCGCTCCACGATCTTTTGCAGCTCAGCCGGGCTGTAGAGCTCCAGCCGCAGGTTGACGCCAAAACGGTCGCGCAGCGGCGCGGTCAGCTGCCCGGCGCGCGTGGTCGCGCCAATGAGCGTGAAGCGCGGCAGATCCAGCCGGATCGAATTGGCTGACGGGCCCTTGCCGATGATGATATCGATCGCATAGTCCTCCATGGCGGGGTAAAGGATCTCCTCGACCGCACGGTTGAGTCGGTGGATCTCGTCCACAAATAAAATGTCATTTTCTTGCAGGTTTGTCAGCAGCGCCGCCAGATCGCCGGCCTTTTCAATGGCAGGGCCGGAGGTAATGCGCATATTCACGCCCATCTCATTTGCAATGACGGCGGCCATTGTCGTCTTGCCCAAGCCCGGAGGCCCGTAGAGCAGCACGTGGTCGAGCGGCTCACCGCGCAGGCGTGCCGCGTCAATGCAGACCTGCAGATTTTCTTTCGCTTTTTCCTGCCCGGTATAATCCTTCAGCAGCCGCGGGCGCAGAGAACCCTCACCGGAATCCTCCGGAAGTACGTGGGAAGAAGTAACGACCTCCTGCTGGGCGTCCTCGGAAAAGCTGATGCTCATATATGCTCCCTCCCCTGCTTACTGCTGCATCATGGCGCGCAACGCAGCCTTGATGATTTGATCTGCGCTCATGCCCTCAATAGACGGCAGTGTGCGCAGTGCTGCATTGATCTCCGGCATACTGTAGCCAAGCACCGTCAGGCCGGCAATCGCATCGCTGCGCGCGGCCGAAGCCGAATCCGACGCGGGCACCGCCGGCATCAGGTCCGCAAAGTCGACGCTCGCGCTTTCCTTGGCCATCTTGTCCTTGAGTTCGAGCAGGATGCGCTGCGCAATGCGCTTGCCGATGCCGGGCGCGCTCGTGAGCGCCTTTTCATCGCCGTTGAGCACTGCCAGCGCCAGCCCATCCGGCGTGTTGGACGAAAGAATCGACAGCGCCGCCTTCGGCCCGACGCCGGAGATGGCAAGCAGCAGCTCAAAGCAGTGCTTCTCGCTCTTGCTGGCAAAACCGTAAAGATCATGTGCATCTTCGCGGATGATCTCGTATGTGTAGAGCTTGACGCGCTCGCCGGTTCTGACGCTGCTGATCGTGTTCAGGCTGGCGTTGAGCGCGTAGCCGACCCCGCCGCACTCCAGCACGACCAGATTCGGTTCGATATCGGTAACGACACCGTTTATGTGGTAGAACATGGGTCAAATTTCTCCTGTTGATAGATCAAAGATGTGGCACTGCGCGCATGGCAGAGTGCGATGGCGACAGCGTCCGCCGCATCATCTGGTTTCGGGACCGACTGCAGGGACAGAATGCGGCGCACCATATCCATAACCTGCTTTTTGTCCGCGCGGCCGTAACCAACGACTGCCTGCTTGACCTGCAGCGGCGTGTATTCATAGATCTGCAGCCCGGCCTGATGGCCCGAGAGCAGAATGATGCCACGGCCATGGGCGACAGCAATGCCGGTCGTGATATTTGTGTTGAAAAACAGCTCCTCGACCGCCATCACCTCCGGGTGAAACTGCGCGATGAGTTCATTCAGGTCCCGGTAGATCTGGTCAAGCCGGCTGGAAAGCTGCGTTTTGGCCGGCGTCGTGATCACGCCGCAGGTCAGCAGCCGCTGGCTGCGCTTTTCCGCGTCCAGCACCGCAAAGCCGACCGTGGCGATGCCGGGGTCAACCCCCAGAATCCGCATAAGCATCACTCCAATTAAATAAATATAGCACATTTTCGTCCTGCAAGCAACTGCCGGGAAAAGAAAAAGCGCCCCGAATGTTTCGGAGCGCTTGAAAACCAACTGACTACGCACGCGGGTGCGCTTTGTTGTAAACATCCTTGAGCTGCTTGCTGACCAGATGCGAATAAATCTGCGTCGAGGAGATGTCCGCATGGCCGAGCATTTCCTGAATGGCGTGGATATCGGCACCATTTTCCAGAAGATGTGCCGCGAAGGAATGACGCAGTGTGTGCGGTGTGATCGTCTTTTCGATGCCGGCCTTGGTCTGATAGTTCTTGATGAGCTTCCAGAAGCCCTGACGCGACATCCGTTCCCCGCTGACATTGACAAACAGTGCCTGTTCATCCGGCGCAGCGATCATCTGCGGGCGGATGAAGTTGATGTACTCCGTGAGTGCGCGCACGGCTGCCGGATACATAGGGATCATGCGCGATTTGTCGCGGCCCTGGCAGCGGATAACGCCTGCAGAAAGGTTCACGTCCGTAATGTTCAACGAGATCAGCTCGCTGACGCGGATGCCGGTCGCATACAGCAGCTCGAGCATGGCGCGGTCACGGTAGCCCTTGGCGTCCGTACATTCCGGCTGTGCCAGCAGCAGCTCGACTTCCTTGCTCGAGAGGATCTGCGGCAGCTTCTGCTTGGCCTTGTCCGGCACGAGCTTTCCGGTCGGATTATGCTGCACATAGTGATTATTGAGCAGAAACCCATAGAAATTTTTCAGCGATGCGATTGCCCGGGAAACCGTGGCAACAGACTTGCCGTTGCTGCGCATCCAGTCGATATATTCACACAGCTCTTCCTCTTCCGCAGAGCCGAGGTCGGCGTCCGTGTGTGCATGCAGGTATTCGCTGAGTTGGCGGATATCCCGCAGGTATGAGGAAATCGTGTTTTGCGAGGAGCGCTTAACGTCGCGCAGATAGGATTCGAACAATTCCATTCCGTCGGAATCCCGCATGACGACTTCCCCCTTTCCAATCAGATTTCATCCACAGTGACCACAGGTCACAGAATAAGCCGTGTGAAAAATGGTACCGCATAGCACGCAGCGGCCGCAGCCGCCAGCAGCAGGCAGAACACAAGCGCCAGCTCCCGAGAATATCGCTCCGATGTCACGGGAACCGGCAGGCCGCGCCGCTGCTCGAGCAGGCGCACAGACATCTGCGCGCAGAGCGTGCCGAGCAGAAACAGCGCCGGCACAAGAAAAACGCCAGGCAGCCCGACCGCAACGCATGAGAGCCAAAACGCATGGTCGCAGCCGGAATTCAGGAAGGCAGCCGCCGTACACGCGGACAAAAAGCCTTTAACGCCGAAAACGGCCGGTATCAGCAAAAAACCAAGATAAGATGTAGACAGCAGCAAAAACGCAAAACCATAGGCGCACGAGACACACAATTCCGGCAGCAAACCACCGTACAGCGTCCCGCCCGCGCCGCTGCTGCTCAAAAACGAAAGAACCGGATTCGACGGCTCCGGCAGCACAGCGTTGGCGCCGAAGCAGCAGCCAATCACATAACCTGCCGCCATACCAATCGCGATCAGCGGCGGCAGCGGAAAGTGAGATGCGGCCGGTTTCCGGCGCACATGCAATCTGTTATGTCGCACATTCATCACCACTGACAGCTTATGAAAGTGCGCTCATAACATGACAATTTACATAACGCGTTGTAGACATAATATAATACAAATCAAAAATGTTATCAAGTAGTTCGTCAGAATTTGTTCATTTTTGTTTATTATGACAAGAAATTATGTTAACAATATTATGTAAACCTTGTAACTGAGCAGGGCGAGGTGCTCAGTGCTTTCAGCATTGTATGACTATATTTCGGTAATCGCAGCACCAGATACGCAATATATAGGTAATCACGTTATAATTATGTAAACCGGTTGCCTGATTACAATGCGTAATTTCTCTTCTGTTTCCGTTTTTTCTTCTTTGTTCTATTTCGTAACTTTTTATGAAAAATGCACGAACCAGCGATTGCGGCAGCCAGCGTGGTCAGCAGCGTAACGCCGGTAGCGGCGCAAAAAATCTGTGCTCCGACAGCCGCTTTCAGAATGAGATATCCGATCGCCCACATTGCCCACGTCATGGCTCCACCAAGCGCCCTCCCCTGCTCCGGCCGCGGCGAGAATGCGCCGGCCGCTAAGCACGCGAGCGCACAGCAAATGAGCGCCACAAGCCGCGCCTCTACCTCCGGCACCAGTTCGCAGTTCATCGCAAACGCAGCCAGCCAGCTCAACAGCAGCGTGAGCCCAAGTCCGGTCAGGGCAGCTGCCGCCGTGCGCGAGAGCATCGGCAACCATTTTTGTTCCGTATTCAAAAAAACACCCCCTGCAGAACGTATGCATCACAGCATATTCCTGCAGGGGGTGAATCATTCCGAAAGCAGCTTTACACCTCGGGGCCCTTCGGCTCCTCGTGCTTCGGCTCTTCCTTTTTTGTTTCTTTCGCTTTCTGCTTGGCAGCCTTGCGCTCCTGCGCTTCCTTGGCAGCCTGTGCCTCAGCGCGGGCATTCGTGGAAATGGCCCACTTGGCAACCTGGATGCGAACCTGATCTTCGCTGGTCTCGAAGGTCACGCTGTCGTCCGTAACGTGGACGACTTTGCCCATCATACCGCCGATCGTGACAATATCGTCACCGACTTTCAGATTGGAACGCATTTCATTGAGCTTTTTCTTCTTCTTGTTCTCCGGAAGGATCAGGAACAGATAGAAGATGACAAGCATCAGAACGATCATGATAATGGATGAATATCCGCCAGAGCTTCCCATGGTTTTACCTCCGTATAAAGATAAAGATATTATATCTGTTTTGCTATGCAAATGCAAGCATTAAATGCGCATATCCAGTACGGATGAGTAATTTTTCCGAAACGTCTCGTACTCCCCCGCCTCGATCGCCGTGCGGATGCGCTGCATGAGCGTGTTATAAAAATACAAATTATGCATCACGGCAAAGCGCATGGCCAGCATCTCCTCCGCCTTGAACAAATGGCGCAGATAGGCGCGGGAATGCCGCCGACAAACCGGGCAGTCGCACTGCGGGTCGATCGGCTGCTCATCGCGCTGATATTTCTCGTTTTTGATATTGATAACGCCCGACCAGGTGAACAGATGTCCATGGCGGCCATTGCGGGCCGGCATGACACAGTCGAAAAAGTCCACGCCGCGCGCGACGGATTCAATGATGTTCCCCGGCGTGCCGACGCCCATCAGGTAGCGCGGCTTGTCGGCCGGCATATAAGGCTCGACGGCAGCAATGGTGTCATACATCTCCTGCGTCGTCTCCCCCACCGCAAGGCCGCCGATTGCATAACCGGCCAGATCAAGATCCGCGATCTTCTTCATGTGCTCAATGCGCAGATCCTGAAAAATGGTGCCCTGATTGATACCGAAGAGCACCTGCCCGGGATTGACAGCATCATCGCGGCCGGTATAATCATCGAGTGCCGTCTTGCAGCGCCGAAGCCAGCGATATGTACGGTCGCAGGAGTTTTTCACATAATCGTAGGGCGACGGGATCTTGATGCACTCGTCAAATGCCATCGCAATGTCAGAGCCGAGGTTTGCCTGAATGCGCATGCTCTCCTCCGGCCCCATGAAGATGTGCCGGCCGTCCACATGGCAGTTGAAGGCCACCCCCTCCTCTGTGATCTTCCGCAGCTGCGCCAGAGAAAAAATCTGAAATCCGCCGCTGTCGGTCAGGATCGGTTTGCCCCAGGTCATGAATTTGTGCAGGCCGCCCAAGTCGCGAATCAATTCATCACCGGGGCGCACGTGCAGATGGTAAGTGTTGGACAGCTCGACCTGACAGCCGATCGTCTCCAGATCCTCTGCCGAGAGCGCGCCCTTGATCGCCGCTTGTGTGCCGACATTCATAAACACCGGCGTCTGAACCGTGCCATGCGGTGTCGTGAACACACCGCGGCGCGCATGGCCGTCTTTGCAAATCAGTTGAAACATAGCTTGTTTGCCTTTCTGTTGGTGTTGCCTACTTATTCTAACAGATTGCCGCATCAAGTCAAGCGTTCCCGGCAGATTTGCGTGTTACGTGTTAGTTGGCCGTCGCTTTCTGCATCTGTTTTTTCAGCGCTTCCAGCCCCAGCACCACGGTAACGCCGAGCACAAACCAGAGAATGCAAAAATCAGAGAGCGTTATGACGCGCACTGAACTGGCGCTCTCAACAACATCATGTCAGAAGGAAAGCACTGAAGCTTCTGTGCAAAAAGATCACGGACCGCATGCCGGTCGCGCTGGGTCTGGAAAAGGTAACGGAGGAATTCCCGGAATATCTAGGGCTGAAAAACGTCGTGACGGATGAAATGGCGGAAGTCGCCGTCATCATGGACAAGCGCGTACCGATCGCGGCAGCAGAAGTCACCAAAAAGTGCGGCAAACCGCTCGCACGCACGGAAGAGCTGCTGGAAGAGCTGGCTCTGCGCGGTGTGATTGAATACAACTGGGAAAACGAAGATCATCACAAGCAGTACGTGCTGCCCATGTTCGTACTCGGCAGCGCAGAATATATGAATATGAATCTGGACACGGTCACGGCGCACCCGGAAGTGGCGACGATGTTCGAGCGGATGTCCCGCCTGCCGCTGGAAAAGATCACGCCCATGGTGCCGCCCGGAGGTGCCGGCATCGGCATGCACGTCGTCCCGGTCGAAAAAGCGATCCCATCGGAACAGAAATCGGTCGATCTGGAGCATCTGTCTCACTGGCTGGATAAGTACGACGGCAAGTGTGCAGTCGGCGCCTGCTCCTGCCGCCGTTCCCGCCGGGCCCGCGGCGAAGGCTGCGGCCATTTGGAAGAGGATATGTGCATCGCCGTCGGCGACATGGCGACCTACGCCATCGAGACCAACAAGGCCCGTCCTGCAACGCGCGAAGAAGTCATGGAGATCCTGCAGCGTGCTGAGGACAACGGCTTTGTACATCAGATCACGAACATTGACGGTAAGGATAAGATCCTCGGTATCTGCAACTGCTGCGTCTGCTCCTGCTATGCGCTGCGCACCAGCCAGCTGTTCAACACGCCGAACATGTCCGCTTCCGCTTACCGCGCGCACGTCGATCCGGAAAAATGCGTTGCCTGCGGCCAGTGTGCCGAGGTATGCCTGGCGGGCGCCGCCAAGCTCGGACAGAAGCTGTACACGAAGGATGGCCCGATCGTCTATCCGAAACAGGTACTGCCGGATGAGACCAAATGGGGCCCGGAGATGTGGAACGAAAATTATCGCGACGACAATCCGTCCGCCAACTGCTACGACACCGGCACAGCCCCCTGCAAGAGCAACTGTCCGGCACACATTGCCGTTCAGGGCTATATCCGCATGGCAGCCGAAGGCCGCTACATGGATGCGCTCAAGCTCATCAAAAAAGAGAACCCCTTCCCCACCGTCTGCGGCCACATCTGCAACCGCCGCTGCGAACAGGCCTGCACCCGCGGCAGCGTGGACCGCGCCGTTGCCATCGACGAGATCAAGAAATTCATCGCAGAGCAGGAGCTGCATGCCGACAAGCGCTACGTGCCGAAGATGCTCAATCAGCGCAACATTCCGTTCACGGAGAAGATCGCCGTCATCGGTGCCGGTCCGGCCGGCATGGCATGCGCCTACTATCTGGCCGAAAAGGGCTACCCCGTGACCGTGTTCGACCGCAATCCGGTTCCCGGCGGCATGCTCATGCTTGGCATTCCGAGCTTCCGTCTCGAGAAGGAGATCGTGAATGCCGAGATCGAAATCCTCACGGAGATGGGCGTAGAATTCCGGTGCGGCGTAGAAGTCGGCAAAGATGTTACCATCGCCCAGCTACGTGAGCAGGGCTACCGCGGCTTCTATGTTGCCATCGGTGCACAAAAGAGCGCAGCGATCCGCTGCCCGGGCGAAACGCTCACGGGCGTGCTCGCGGTGTGGATTTCCTGCGCAGCGTAAATCTCGGAGAACAGCCGGATATCGGCAAGGCTGTCGCCGTCATCGGCGGCGGCAACGTCTCCATCGATGTCGCCCGTGCGGCGCTTCGTCTCGGTGCGGAGAAGGTCTACCTTGTCTATCGCCGCGGCGAGAGTGAGCTGAAAGCCGACCGTGATGAGATCGAGGATGCGCTCGCCGAGGGCATGGAGCTCAAGCTCCTGCGCGCGCCGTCAGAAATCGTCGGCAAGAACGGCAAGGTCTCCGCGATCCGCCTGGAAATCATGGAACTCGGCGAGACCGACGCTTCCGGCCGCCGTGCCCCGGTCGGCACCGGCGAATATGAGACATGGAATGTGAACACAGTCATCGGCGCCATCGGTCAGCGCGTAGATTGGGGTGCGCTGCTTGACGGGGAAAACGTGGAGCTGCGCAAAAACGGTACTGCCGTCTGCGACGGTCTCACGCTTCAGACCGCGCAGCAGGATATCTTCGTCGGCGGCGACGTGGCCACCGGGCCGAAATTTGCGATCGACGCCATTGCCACCGGCAAGGAAGCCGCCATTTCCCTACACCGCTATGTACACGAGGGTCAGAGCCTGACGATCGGCCGTAACCGCCGCTCGTACCCCGAACTGGACAAGCGCAATGTTGCTCTGCCGACAGAGTGCTTCGATGCTCCGGCGCGTCAGGTGCCCGCAGCGCTCCCCGGTGCGCAGGCACGCAAGACGTTCCGTGACCCGCGCTGCACATTCACAGAAGAGCAGGTCAAAATGGAAGCGTCCCGCTGCCTTGGCTGCGGTGTGAGCGTCGTTGATATCAATCGCTGCATTGGCTGCGGTGTGTGTACGACCAAGTGCGAGTTTGACGCCATCCACCTGCGCCGCGACCACCCGGAGGCAACCAAAATGATCCGCTCCGAGGACAAGATGAAGGCCATCCTCCCATACATGATCAAGCGCGCTGCCAAGATCAAAGTCTAAGAACTGCGCAGCAAGCACAGCTGAAGGCATTTATAACAGACAGATCCCCACCGTCGCCCTTTCAGGTCACGGAGGGGATCCCCCTTTTAAAGCGCCAAGCGCTCCGGCCGAAACGGCCGGGGCGCTTGTGCATTGCTATGTGTTACTCGATCGCGATGGTGGTGTGCTTTGGAAGCTCCTTCGGCGCCGCCTTCGGGACGCTGATCTTCAGAATGCCATCCTCGAACTTCGCGGAGACATCTGCGGATTTCACATCGGCACCGACGTAGAAGCTGCGGCTCATGGAACCAGCGTAACGCTCCTGACGCAGGAACTTGCCCTTCTTATCGGGCTCGTCCTTGTCCAAGCCCTTGGCAGCGCTGATCGTCAGGTAACCATCCTGCAGATTGACTGTCACTTCATCCTTCTTGAAGCCCGGCAGATCCACGTCCAGCTCGTACGAGCCATCCAATTCGCGGACATCGGTCTTCATCAGATTTCTGGCATGCTTACCATACAGTTCACTGCTGACCTGCGGCATAAAGCGGCCGAAATCAAAGAAATCGGACAACGAATCATCAAACAGGTTTTCACCAAAAATGCTCGGCAACATAAGTCATTCCTCCATTCAAACCTTTCGTAGGCGCTGGGGAAAAACTCCACGCGTTGGCGAACTCTGTTACCGTTTGTACAACAATGCCCGATCTCCGGAGTCCTCTGAAGGTTCTCCCTCATCGATCGTCTTCATCATAGCACGCTTTTTAGCACTGTCAAGAAGAGAGTGCCAACATTCATAAAAGGCGCCATATTTGTTCACAAAATATGTGATTTTTACAAAACAGCACGCTTTTGGCAGGCTGAGCAGCCCGCAAAGCCGCGAGTGAAACGGCTATTGCACCAGCAAAAAGGCACCGATACAAATCGCCGCGATCCCGAGGCATTTTTCCACGGTGATGCGTTCATGGAGCAGCAGCGCAGAAAAAATCAAAGACCATACATAAGTGATTGCTGTCAGCGGGTAGACGATCGAATAGGCATAGTGGTGCAAAAGCGCGATGTTCATCAATGCACCCGCAAGATAAAAACAGCCGCCGAGCCAAATTTTCGGTGTCGTGAAAACAGAACGGATCCCGGTGATTCTCACGGCCCCGGTTTTCAAAAAGAGCGCGCCGAGCGCACCGCACAGCGTCATGATAAGGACGCAGAAGAAAAATTTCATGGTTCTTTCACCCCGCTGCGTACGATCAGGATCAGGCCGAGAAGGATGGCAAGAAGGCCGATCATCTTCATAACCGAAATGGATTCCTGCAGGAAAATACGCCCAAGCACAAAGGACAGCACATATCCGGCGCCGAGCATCGGGTGGAGAACGGAAAGATCCCCATAGTTCATGGCAAGGAGCATAAGCAGCGCACCGACGCCATAAAGAGCGAACCCTGCGAGAAGAAACAGAACGGAACCGGTCGCAGATAGTTTCCAGAAAAGCTGCCCAACGCAAGTGGAAAAGGAAGAAATGAGCATGAGCAGAACGCCGCGCAGAATCGGCCGCGTAGAATCAGATCGTTTCATAGTATCACACCAAATAAATGAGAGCGCCGATTATGAGCGCAAACGCCGCAATCAGGCGCAAAAGCGTTTTATCCCGAAAAATGACCTCAACGGGGTCCCCGTCGGAATTGCCGTCAATGGTCAGGAAGTATTTAAGACACAGGCAGATAACAAGAGGAACTGTCCAGATCATGTATGTATTTGCCGAGTCTGCACTCCAGAGAGAGTAAAACACGATCGCAAGCGTCAGGCACATGTTCATGTTCTTGTTCAGGAAATTGTCGTTATAGTATTTCAGCACTTTTCGGGTCGTGTTTCGCTGCCGGCGCAATTCACCGCGGCGCTTACTCAGCGCCAGATAAAAGGAGATCGAAACGACAGTGAGATAGAGCCAATTTGAAATCACAACGCCGGTGATCGCCGAGCCAAAAAGCACACGCAACAGAAAGCCGGAGACCAGCAGCGCGACGTCCAGAATCGGAACGTTTTTTAACCCGAAACTGTATCCGATGTTGACTGCCAGATAAATAATCATGCAGAGCCAGCCGCTCAGCGGGAACCGTATACCGATGCCGATGACAAGGATCGCAGCCGCAAGAATCGCAGCCATGATCAGCGCAGCGGGAATGCTGACCGCGCCGCTGGCGAGCGGGCGCAGACACTTCGTTGGGTGCTGCCTGTCGGAATCGATGTCCCGGATGTCATTGATAATGTATACCAGCGACGAAAGAAAGCAAAATGCCGCAAAGCCCGCAAGGCCGCTGCAGAACATCTCGCGTTCAAAAAATCGCCCGCTGAAAAAGAGCGGCAGCAGCACCAGAACATTCTTCAAATAATGTTTGGGCCGCAAAAGGCGGATGTAATCTTTCATGATATTACCCCTTTAGAAAATCCATCATTATCCGGCATCATTTTGACGTCTCCTGGGGGACGAACGTGATCGTAAAGTCGTTTGGGGTCTGATAGTAGTAGGCATACTGCATTTTGGGCGTGTCCGGTTCCCAAAGCCAGCGGTCGCTTGGATAGGCCTGCACCTCTACCGAGCGTTCGCCCCGGGCAATCGCGTCTTCAATGGCACTGCGCTGCTGCACATCGACCTGATGGAGCGGGTAATAAACGGACCAGTTAAAGACGATAACGGCCGCACATAAAACGGCACAAACCGGGAAAGCAAACTTGAAGTTCAGCTTGAGCCCCGACAGCAGCTCCAGAGCAACGGCCAGAAGAAATACATAGGAAATATATAAGCACCGCGGTCCGATGGGGTTTACAAACAGCAGTGGAAAAGCCGCGCAAAGCGCTGACAGCAAAAAATAGAACGCTTTGCCGCCGATGGCTTTTCGAAGACGGAAAACAGCGACCGCAACGAGCAAAAGCCACAGCAGACTGATGCCCACGGTCACCCGATCAGACCACGTTCTGAACAAAAAAGCAGCGCAGCAGCCAACCAAAAGAACAAATCCGATTTTCTCTGCCGCGGTCGGCTTCTGCGCGCGCAGAAGGTATGCGCCGAGCAAGGCGGTGATGGACAGATAGAGGACCGGGCAATCCGCCAGCAAGGCGTGAAACACAGTCCCGCAGTTATTGCGTGCCGACGTGAGCAGTCCGCGCAGACCGTGCGTAGCACCGATCTGGTAGTTTTCCCCCCGGAAAAGGATGTCCAGATAAGACGGTGATGCGAGCAGCAGCGCCGCTCCCATGATGGAACCGATGAGATAGCAAAGCAGCTCAGCCGAGCACTTTCTGTACCGCACGCATTGATAAATGTTGAGCGCAGCGGCGGAGCATACCACGTAAAACGTAACGTTCTCCACAAACAGCTGCGCGGAAAATGCAACGAAAAATAATGCAATGCTGCGCTTTATGGAGTTGCCCGCGGGCTTCCCGGCCCAGAGCTCCGGGATCAGGCACAGCGCAAGCAAAGCCAACGCAACAGGAGGAACATAGTTGAAATATCCGGCTGCCCACGGGTAGACTTCCCGGAACATGGTGCTGGGCAGAAACAGCACCAGAGCGGTGCACAGCAGCAGCCCGGAAGCAGTCCACTGTTTCGTGATACGGGAAAGCCAGACCACAAGGAGCAAAAGAACGCCTGCGCGCAGCACGTCGCGCACGATGGGCCTGCTCCCGGCGGTGTAAGCAAGGACGTTTCCGAGAATACGCCCGTTGGAGGTGCTCCATTTCTGCGCGACCGTCCGCACCAGATCCTGAACGCTGTGCAGAGACGCGCCCAGCCCCTCCCGGAACCAATCGTCACCCGTGAGTGGAAAAATGCGAAAAAGTAAAAAAAGCAGCACAGCCAAGATCACTGCGGTCACATAATATAGGGTGTTTGTTTTCTTCTGCACCTGATTTTCCTCCGTTTGATGCAAATTCTCAACATAGTGCGTTGGCACGGCAGCATGGCACGGTGCTCGTGAAACCGTGTCACTGCAATTCACTGCGCCAAAGCGGGTGAATCACCGCTGTGGCAAAGCGATGTCACAAAATGAATCACCAACATGCGCTGCCCCGTTTTGCAGCAGCCAGTCGATTTCCCGGTCAATACAGGAATGCCTTCCGGGATCATCTCCAGCGGGCAGCCGACATAGCTCAGGCGCAGAAAACGCTGTGCGCTGCCGGTCAGGCTGAACACCGTGCCCGGCATGAGCTTGCCCCCCTGCAGACGCAGCCGTTTCCAGAGCAGGACGGCATCAACGGCGTCCGGGATCTGCGCCCAGAAAAACACACCGCCCGCCTGCTCCGGATATGGCAGGGACAGATGCTTTGACGCCCGAATCGCCTGCGACATGCAGCGGCGCTTGGACGCATACTGCGCGACCAGCCGCTCCAGATGCGCCGCATACAGCCCGCGCTGAAGATACAGCGCCAGTATCTCCCGACGTTTGCGCTCGCTCCAGCAGACATTCGACGGACATTGAAAGTGCGTCATCGTGTAGTAAAAATCAATGGGTGTCTGGTCAACCACGGCACGAATCGCGTCCATATCCGGCCCGTCCGCCAGCAGCGGTACGGTCACCACCCGCGCACCGGCGCGCTGGAAACAATGCAGCGCGGCCGAATAGCTGGGGCCCTCTGCGAGCACGGCCGTGTTCTTGCCGACAAGCGCCTTGCAGATGAGGTCGATGCCCTGCTGGCTGCCGTTGACGACCAGAATGTCCTCATCCACAGCTGCGATACCGCGCGCAGCCAGATGCTGCCGCAGCGCCTGCGTGAGCGAGGGCGCACCGCGCGTCGGCGGATAGCGCAGGAGCGCCCCCGGCCGCTGCTGCGCCAGCTCATCGGCCAGCGCGACAAACTGCCGTGTCTCCTCCTGCGTTGCCAGCGGTGTGCTGGTGGCAAAATCATAGACGGGCCCGGTCTCCGACTGCCCTGCCTGAAAACTGTCGAGCACCACGCCGTCGGCAAAAAACTCAAAGTTATCCAGCGAAGGAAATCAAACCATATATTGTGACGATTGAAATCATTTTTTCAGAAAATCAGAAAAGAAAGGAAACATCATCATGGCTCAAAAAACTTACGCTCCCGCAACGGTCGTCGTCCACGGCAACCATGTGCACAACGACTTTGGTGCGCTGTCCACGCCGATCTTCCAGGCCTCCACCTTCGTCTTTGATTCCGCCGAGCAGGGCGGCCGCCGCTTCGCCGGTCAGGAGAGCGGCTTCATCTATTCCCGTCTCGACAACCCCACCACCAGCCAGCTCGAGCAGAAAATCGCGCTGCTGGAGGGCGGCAGGACTGCACGGCGTTCTCGTCCGGCATGGGTGCCATCTCCGCCACGCTGCTGTCGCTGCTCAGCTGCGGCGATCACCTTGTGGCAGACAAAACGCTCTACGGCTGCACGTTCGCGCTCATCCACGAGACACTGCCGCGCTTCGGCATCCACGCCGACAGCATCGACATGACGGACATGGCGCAGGTGAAAGCAGCCATTCGCCCGGACACAAGGTCGTTTACTTTGAGACCACTGCCAACCCCAGCATGAAGGTCACGGACATCGCCGCCGTCGCGGACTACGCGCATGCACAGAATCCGGACTGCATCGTCATCGTGGACAACACCTTCGCCACGCCGCTGCTGGTGCAGCCGCTGAAGCTGGGCGCGGATGTTGTCGTGCACAGCGCGACCAAGTATCTCAACGGCCACGGCGATGTGGTCGCAGGTTTCTCGGTGGCGCGCAAGGAGATCATGGACAAGATCCGTATGGTCGGTCTCAAGGACATCACAGGCGCGGTGCTCGGGCCGCAGGAGGCGTTTTTGATCCTGCGCGGTCTCAAGACACTCAAGGTGCGTATGGACACCGTCTGCGCCAACACGCAGAAGGTGGTCGACTTCCTTGCCGGCTCCAAGTATGTGCAGAAGGTGTTCTATCCCAGCCTGGAGAACCATCCCGATCACACCGTGGCCACCCGCGAGATGACGCGGTTCGGCGGCGTTGTCTCCTTCGAGATGGGCAGCTTTGAGGAAGCCAAAAAAGTGCTCAACCACGTGCATCTGTGCGCGCTGGCCGTCAGCCTCGGCGACTGCGAGACGCTCATCCAGCATCCGGCTTCCATGACGCACTCCATGTGCACAAAAGAAGAGATCGAGGCTGCCGGCTACTCGGATCGCCTGATCCGTCTTGCAGTGGGTTTGGAGGATCCCGACGATATCATCGCCGATCTGCAGCAGGCATTTGAAGCTGCGCAAAACTTAACCGATCCAGTAAAAAAACAGGTTTGCGATCGCGAGCCTGTTTTTTATTTCCTCATTTGCAGCTGCCGGCATCGAGTCCGTCCGCAATGAACATTGCATCCCCAAACGAGAAGAACCGGTAGCGGTTTTCAACGGCGATCTTATATGCGTTGAGGATATGCTCCCGTCCGGCCAGCGCCGATACGAGCATGATGAGCGTGCTCTCCGGCAGGTGGAAATTCGTGACAAGCGCATCCATGCACTTGAATTGATAGCCGGGATAAATGAAAATGTCCGTCCAGCCGGACTGCGCGCGGAGCGTTCCGTCCGCATCCGCAAAGCTCTCGACCGTGCGGCAGGACGTCGTGCCGATGCAGATGACGCGGCCGCCATTGGCCTTCGTCTCGTTGACCATGCGCGCCGTTTCCTCCGGGATGATGCAAAATTCCGAGTGCATCGGGTGATCCTCGATCTCGTCCTCTTTGACAGGTCGGAACGTGCCGAGGCCGACGTGCAGCGTGACGTAACCAATCTTCACACCCATGTCCGCAATCTGCTGCAGCAGTTCCTTCGTAAAATGCAGGCCGGCCGTCGGCGCGGCGGCGCTGCCGAGCTCGCGGGAATAAACCGTCTGATAGCGCTCCTGATCCTGCAGCTCTGCCTTGATATACGGCGGCAGCGGCATTTTTCCCAGCCGCTCGAGCACCTCCAGAAAGATGCCGTCATAGTGAAACTGCACGATCTTGTTGCCGTCGGCGATCGCGTCGATGACCGTAGCGGTCAGTTCCCCGTCGCCAAATGAGAGCGCAGTGCCGGGCTGGGTCTTGCGGCCTGGACGGGTCAGGCACTCCCACTTGCCGTCGCCGAGGTCGCGCAGCAGCAGCACCTCGACTGCACCGCCCGTACTCCGGTGGCCGAGCAGGCGCGCCGGGAGCACGCGCGAATCGTTGAGCACAAGGCAGTCGTTCGGGCGCAGAAACTGCGGCAGCTCGTAAAAATGGTGGTGGGCGACGGCGCCGGTCGTTTTATCCAGTGTCAGCAGCCGGGAAGCATCACGGCGCTCGAGCGGCGTCTGAGCGATGAGCTCCTCCGGCAGATCAAAATAAAAATCCGATTTTTTCATGCTACATAAGCTCCGGTATAATAGAAACTGATGATCTCTTCGTATGTTTTGCCGTGTTCCTGCGCCATAGCTTTGGCGCCCCACTGGCTCATGCCGCAGTTGTGGCCATAGCCGCCGCCGACGACAGAATAAGCATCCGCGGCAGCGTCATACTCTACAGTAAAGTGGCGGCTGTTATAGCGCAGACCGCAGACGCTCGTCAGGAACGTGCGCACGGCATCTTTGCTGTAGGTCTTGTCCCCGACCGTCACCGTCATGGCGTTGCCGATGGGCGTATAGGTGATGGAGACGTCCCCGACAGCAGCACGGGAGATGGACGTGCTCCAGCTTTTGCAATAGAAGTCGATATCTTTCTCATAGGGATCGACAACGCCGCGCAGGTACGGCACCGCCGTCACCCAGACATTTTCGGAGTCCTCGGTCGCACCGCCGTCCGCCGCGAAATAAAATGTCTCACAGAGCTTGCCCTCATAGCGGACAAACTTTCCTGCCGTCTCATCCACGGCGCGGTCGCTGTTGGCCGAGGCGTCCAGCGTACCGTAATAGACCTGACTGGTCGTCGTCCCCGTGACGTCAAAGCCGTAGGCCGGTGAGCCATTCATGTGCGAAGCAACATAGGTGCGCGCGCAGACCGCCTGTGCCTTGAGCGCCTCGAGCGGCCAGCCGCTGCTCATTTCATACGGCGTGACACCCTTGACATAGGGCTCCAGGCCGACGAAATTCACCAGCGTAAGCTTTTGCGGGTCCTGCGTACTGAGGCGGGAGAACTGAAAATCGCCGTAATACGTGCATGAGCGGGTGCCGCTGCGATCCTTGCACTCGGCCACCTGCGTAACGGCGGCGCCGCTGCCGCTCTGCGGCGCCAGCGAGAGCGAATACGTCGAGCCGCAGTCGAAACCAAAGAGGATCTGATCCGTGCCGCTCTTCACGACCAGCACGCTGCGTGCGCCGCCGGAGACAACGGAACCATAGGCCGTCGCCGCCGAATTTGACGCCGCATCCATGGATGTATAGCTGCCGACATGAACGCGATACTTCCCGTTATAGAATACCGGATAGCCCCCTCGCTCATCAGCAGCCGCCTGTGCGGCCTCAAAGCTGGCATAGATATCACTCAGCTGAACGTGATAACCGCCGAAGGTGCTGTCCCCAACCGCAACGTTCGTATCCGCAACGACGGTAACAGCACTCTCACCCGTAGAACCGACAGACCGGAACACGCGGTCGGAATCATAATACCCAAACGCAAAACCGGAACCGGTCTGGATCTGCAGATGGAACGCATCCAGTTCCGTCGAACCGAACGCCAGGCCGACACGGACGATGCCATTCGGAATATTGGGCTGCTCATTTTCATATTCGCTGCCGCCGAGCAGCTGTGTGCCGCTTGCCGTGGCGGCATAAACGCCGCGCTCCGGCAGCTTCGCCGTGCTGCCGTCCGCTCCAATGGCATACGCATCCGCCAGCGCCAGCGTGCTATCGCCGTCATTGACGTAGTACGTCTGCGCACCGAAGGCCGACGTGCACGGCGCTGCAGCCAGCAGAACGACGGCAAGCAGCGCCGTTATCCCTCTTTTCAGGTTTGATCTCATAGCGCACCTCGCTGTTTCGTGAGTGTGGTCATACGCAAAATATGACACTTTATTATAATGATTTTCCACGCATTATGCAAGTGCTTTTCCATGGCAAAACGCCCCCGGTTTCTCCGGAGGCGTTGCAGTATGCAGGTCAAAAATGCAGGAACATTTTTGCAATGGAAAAATAGATCAGCAGCGACACGGCGTCCGTGATCGTCGAGATGAGCGGGCTTGCCATGACGGCGGGGTCCACACCGATCTTTTCCGCGATCATCGGCAGCAGGCTGCCCACGACCTTTGCGAACATGACCACGAACACAATCGTGCAGCAGACGGTCGCCGCGACCGACATCGTAACGGCGGTGTTGCCCAGCAGCAGCCGGTCAACAAGCAGCATCTTGATGAAGTTTGCCGCCGCCAGTGAAATGCCGCACAAAAATGCAACACGCAGCTCTTTCCAGATCACGCGCAGCGCGTCCGCCGGGGATGTATCGCCCAGCGACAGGCTGCGGATGATCGCCGTGGACGACTGGCTGCCGGAGTTGCCGCCCGTGCCCATGAGCATGGGCATGAATGACGCAAGCGCAACCTGCGTCGCCAGCGCGTCCTCAAAATGCGTGACGATCATGCCGGTAAACGTCGCCGAGAGCATGAGAAACATCAGCCACGGGATGCGGTTTTTCCAGATGTCCACGACGCTCGTGCGGGAGTAGGGCTTATCGGACGGCGTGATACCGGCCATCTTTTCGATGTCTTCCGTGGCCTCCTGCTCCATGACGTCGATGATATCGTCGACCGTGACGATACCGACGAGGCAGCCTTCCTTATCCACGACCGGGATCGCGATCAGGTCGTAGTTAGAGATCATGTCCGAGACCTCTTCCTGGTCGTCGGTCGTGGAGGCATAGATGACGTTCGTGTCCATGATGTCTTCGAGGATCACATCGTCATCCGACAGCAGCAGATCCTTGACCGTGACGACGCCCTCGAGCTTGCGCTTGGCCGACGTGACATAGCAGACGTAAATCGTCTCCTTATCCTCGCCAATCTTGCGGATGCGGGCAAATGCCTCACGCACACTCATGTATTTTTTCAGATCCACGAACTCGGCCGTCATGATGCTGCCAGCAGAGTTTTCAGGATATTTCAGGTACTGGTTGATGAGGTTGCGCGTGGCGGGTGTCGCCGTGCGCATGACACGCTTGACAACGTTGGCAGGCAGCTCCTCCATCATGTCGACGGCGTCGTCTACGTACAGCTCTTCGATAATGCCGGCGAGCTCCGTATCGGTGATGGAGTTGATGATTGTCTCCTGCTCCTCGACCTCGAGGTTGGCAAACACGGCCGCCGCGATCTCCTTGGACAGGATGCGGAACACCATGGCCATCCGCTGCGGATTGTCCTCCCACAGCTCACCGAGAAACTCGGAAATATCAAACTCATTCATCTCGCCGAGCTTTTGACTCAGCGCCTTCATCCGGTGCTGATCCAGAAGTGCAAAGAGTTCGTCGTGCAGCGCCTCGTAATCTTCGTATTCCCGGTTCTGATCGTCCATCTCCCTGCCCCTCCTTTCCATCCGGTCTCAAAGGATCAACCGTTGAGGTATTCTTTCTGGCTGCAGCTCAGGCTGTCAATGGAAACGCCCATGGCCTTGAGTTTGCGGCGCGCAATGTTATCATCGATTTCTGCGGGAACCGGCACGACACCCGGCTTCAGCTGGCCGCGCGTGCGCACCAGATACTCTGCGCTCATGGCCTGCACGGCAAAGCTCATGTCCATGATCTCCGCCGGGTGCCCGTCACCCGCCGCCAGATTGACCAGCCGGCCCTGCGCAATGACATAAATCGTCTTGCCGTTCGGCAGACGGTAAGCATCAATATTGTGCCGCGCCTCATAAATTCCATCCGCGCAGCGATCGAGCGCCTCCATGTCGATCTCGACATTGAAGTGTCCGGCGTTGGAAACGATCGCACCGTCCTTCATCCGCTCGCAGTGCTCGAGCGTGATGACGTCTTTGCAGCCCGTGACGGACACAAAAATGTCGCCGATGGCGGCAGCGTCCATCATCGGCATGACCTCATAGCCGTCCATGACGGCCTCGAGCGCCCGGATGGGATCGACTTCGGTCACGATGACTTTCGCGCCGAGCCCCTTCGCGCGCAGGGCCACGCCCTTGCCGCACCAGCCGTAGCCGCTCACGACCACGTATTTACCGGCGACGACGAGGTTTGTCGTGCGCATGATGCCGTCCCACACGGACTGGCCTGTGCCGTAGCGGTTATCGAACAGGTGCTTGCAGTCGGCGTCATTGACCATGATCATCGGGAAGCGCAGCGTCCCGGCGCGATCCATGATCCGAAGGCGGTGGATGCCCGTCGTCGTCTCCTCGCAGCCGCCGATGACCTGCGGGATAAGGTCCGTGAACTCCGTGTGCATCAGATGCACAAGATCGCCGCCGTCATCAATGATAATGTTCGGCCCAACGGAGAGCACATTGCGCAGATGCGCCTGGTATTCCTCGTCCGTGCAGCCATAGACCGCGTGCACATCCATGCCCTTCGCTGCCAGTGCCGCGGCAACATCATCCTGCGTGGACAGCGGATTGGAGCCGGTGACGTGCATCTCCGCGCCGCCCATTTCGAGCACGCGGCACAGATAGGCCGTCTTGGCTTCCAGGTGCACGGACAGCGCGATCTTCAGGCCGGAAAACGGCTTTTCCCGCGCAAAATCGCTGCCGATATCGCGCAAAACAGGCATATGTGCTTCCACCCAGCGGATCTTCCGCTCACCGGACGGTGCCAGGTTCAGATCTTTGATCGTGCTCATAAAGGTAACCTCCCGCTGTAAAAATCGTTTTCGGCGCTTTATTCTAACACTTTCGTCAAGCGTTGACAACCGGTTTTTCCGCAGAAAACGCCCCGGAGGACATACGGTCCTCCGGGGGGGTGGAAATTTGTCCGCTCACCAGCCGCAGTACAGGCAATAGCCGATGCCTGCCGCCAGCACACCGGCAATAGAGCACAGCCAAATCAGCAGGCCGGTGCAGGTTTTTTGCTGCGGCCTAGGTGCGGGTGTTGGCGGCACACGACCAACGGCATCGCGTGCCTGCTGCACCAGATCCGCTGCCGTGATGCCGCCGCAGGCAGCATCATCCCGCACAATATAAATAATCTGCTCAAACAGCGGACTTTCGGCCGCATCGACCACAACGACGCGGCGCGAAACGCCGTGGGCAAAGGCGATCTCGCCCGCGTCCGCCGGAAGCGGGAGCGGCTGCACGGTATCCTGCCGGCGGATGGGCTTGTTTTTTCGTTTCATTAGCTGCGCACCTCCACTTTCAGTGCCAGGGCGGTCATATCGTCGCTGCGCCCGTATTCACGGATCGCCGCGCGCACAACGCTGCCCGCCAGCGTTTTCATATCGCCGTCGTCCGAATCGCTCAGCAGCCTTCGCAGCCAGTCGTCGTGTCCGTCGGAGACGACACCGTCGCTCGCGATCACGGCCACGCTGCCGGGCTTGAGATGCATGTGCAGCTCGTCCGGCGCTTTGCCGCTCTCCTGCTCGAGCCCGGGGGCAAAAGACGTGCAGCGCAGCTTTTTGAGCGCGCCGCCGGACTTGACATACGTCGGCGCAGCACCGTATTTATAAAAATCCGCCTCGCCGGTGAACAGGTTCATGCACATGAGATCAACGGTGGCATAGCCCCAGTTCTCCCCATCACGCAGGAGCATGGCGGAGTTGAGCAGCTTCATCGCCAGTGCCGGGCTGACACCGGAGCGCAAAAACTCCTCCAGCATACTGACCGTGCTGATGCTGCCGTCAGCCGCCGTCTCACCGCAGCCCATGCCGTCGGACAGGATCACGCACAGCTGCCCCGCGTCCGTCTTAAAATAGGTACCACGGTCGCCGGAGACAGTCTCCCCCTTCTTTCGCATGGACGCAATGCCAACGGAGACCGCCAGCGGCTCCGCCTCGAGCAGAAGCAGGCTGTCGTCCCGCGCGGCGTTTTCCGGCATGCACAGGCGCACGCCCAGTGTTGCCGAGAGCTTGTCGAGAAAGTCCGGCAGCTCCAACAGCGGGCGCAGATAGCGGCTGTCGATCGTAACGCGTAGGCGGCCCGTGCTCTCGCGGAATACGGCCGCGTCCGCTTCCACGCCGATGGTGCGAAGCCAGCGGATCAGGCGCTGCTCCGCCAGCGGGTCGGCGCCGTAGCTGCTGTCGAGCTCGCGGGAGACGTTCGTGAGCACCTGCGCAAAGTCGGCATACTGCTCCCAGAGCACGGTGCGGTTTTCCTGCAGCATTTCCTGCATCCGCTGCCGGTAAGCACGCAGACGCAGCTCGCCGTTGACGACCTCGGTGTACTCGTGCAGATGGACGCAGCGGTCACGAAAATACGGCGGGAAATCCTCCGGCAGCAGCCGGCCACGCGCATGAATGCGCCGCGTGACATCATTCATGACGTTGAAAGTGTCGAGCGCCCGGCGCGTCCAGCACTCCTGCTGCAGTTTGCACCGGCAGCAGACGCGGTCGGCCGCGCGGTCAAACACTTTCGCGACATCGGCGTCATTTTCTGCGGTAGAAGCCGCCTGACTTGCCGTGTCATGCAGCTGCTGATACGCGTGCGCAACACCGCCGACGCGCGCGGCGACATAGCGGCGCAGACCGGACTCCCCGCTCCCGCCGCGCAGCGGCTGCAAAAAAGCGCCGACCGCTATCACGAACTTCTTCGGTATGATCACGTACGCGCCAACGGCGAGCACCAGCTCCACACCCGCGCCGATGCGCAGTTCCGGAAGCGGAATGCAAAACAGCGTCAGCAGGTACGCCGCCGCAAAAACAAGCAGATAAAACCAGCGCCGATGCTTGCAAAACTGCCCGGACAGCAGTCCGGCAGCGGCATAGATGACCGAGAACAGTACGCCTGCACCGGCGGCCACATCCATGGCAATGCCGAGGATGAGCCCTGCTGATGCTCCACACAGCGCGCCGCCCGTCCCGCTGATGATGATCAAAATGAGCACCGAGAGCGCCCGGCCGACTGACAGCGTGTCAAACAGCAGCAGATTGTTCACGCCCATGAGCAGGCACGCCAGCAAAAACACGGTCGAGACGTTGCGGCAGATCTCCGCATTGACCGTCCGCGGCTCCTGTGCGCGCAGCAGATCGTCAAATCCATAGGCCGACGCAGCGCACAGCAGCAAAAACAGTGCCATTCGGGACACCAGCAGCAGCGACAGGCCGCCCGTGAGCAGATACAGCACCAGCCGCGTCAGTATGTAAGCCGCCGCGGAGACGGCCGGCGGATACCAGCGCGTCTGCACAAAGGGATGGCTGCGCAGGAAATACGCCGTCAAAAATGTCAGGCAGCAGCCGGCGGCGAGCTGTGTTCCGGTCGCAACGCCGAACGCCGCAAAGTAGCCGAGCGCACAGCCGACAAGGCACAGTGCGCCGCCGGAGCCATACCCCATGGCCGCCAGAAACGCCAGCCCGAACGGCGCCGGCGACCCGGCAATATGCGCCGTTGACAGGATCAGCCCGAGCGCAAAGCTGACGAGCATACCGACCCATTTGGCATTTTCGCTTGCCGGCAGCAGCCCGATCGGGCTCGGCAAGGCGCCGGGTGCACGCACCGGCTGGTCGTGCCCCGCAATCTTGACATGCATAGTGGTTCCTCCTGACGCAAAACAGTTTACATAAATTATAGATTTTTATTGTTATGAAAACTGTCATTCCCCGCTGTCGCAGAAAATGTCTTTGCGCAGGAATCGTTTGCTTTTGGGCGCAAAAAAGCTGCCGGCCGATAACCGACAGCTTTTGATGCAATTCGCTTCCAGCCGCGCGGACTCAATCCTTGTTGTCCGCCGGATGCAGGAGGTGCTCGCCGATGCGGAACACATCGCCGGCGCCCACGGTCAGGATAATATCGCCCGGGCGGGCAATGCGGCGCAGCTCGGCCTCGATCTCCGCGAACGTCGGGTAGAATTTCGCACCCGGGATCTGCGCGGCCAGATCGGCAGACGAAATGCCGATGGTGTTTTTCTCGCGCGCAGCGTAGATCTCCGCCAGATAGACGATCGTCGGGCGGCGGAGCTGCTCGACAAAATCGTTGAAGAGCTTCGCCGTGCGGCTGTAGGTATGCGGCTGGAACACGACGATCGTGCGCTGATAGTCGAGCGTATCGACCGCATCGAGCAGCGCGCGCAGCTCGCTCGGATGGTGCGCATAATCGTCATACAGATCCGCGCCCTGGAACTTGCCCTTATAGTCAAACCGGCGGCCGGCACCTTCAAAGCCGGCGAGACCGTACTTGACGGCGTTCGGGCTGACGCCGAGCACGATGGCCGCAGCCGTAGCCGCGAGCGCATTGCGCACATTGTGGATGCCCGGAACGTGGATCGTCACATGGGAAAAAAGATTTCCCCGGTGATAAATATCAAACTCGGACGAGGAGCCGCGGTGCACAATGTTCTCGGCGTACACATCCGCCTTCGGGCTCAGGCCGAAGGTGATGACCTTGCGTTCGATCCCGCGCAGGGCGTCCATGGTATTGGCGTCATCGCAGTTTGCGATCACAGTGCCGGTCTCGGACGGGACCCGCTCTGCAAACAGGCGGAACGAGTGCTTGATGTCCTCGATATCCTTGAAAAAGTCCAGATGATCTGCCTCGATATTCAGGATCACGGCAATCGTCGGATTGAGGGCAAGAAACGAGTTATAGTACTCGCACGACTCCATAATGATCGTATTGCCCTTGCCGACACGGTGGCAGGCATGCAGCAACGGAAGCGTGCCGCCGATCATGACGGTCGGGTCCTTCTCCGCCGCCATCATGATGTGTGTGCACATGGATGTCGTCGTCGTCTTGCCGTGCGTGCCGGAAATGCACAGCGCGTTCGGGTAGCCGCGCATGAGCGCGCCCCACGCCTGCGTCCGCTCAAAGACCGGGATGCCGCGGCGGTGCGCCTCGTGCACCTCCGGATTGTCGTCATGCACGGCAGCCGTGCGGATCACGAACGCAATATCATCCGTGACGTTGGCGGCGCTGTGACCGATGTGGATCGGAATGCCGCGCTCGCGCAGCGTGAGCGTATTGTCGCTCTCGCACATGTCCGAGCCGCGAATGTCCAGTCCCGCACCGTGCAGCACCTCTGCCAGCGGCGACATGGACACGCCGCCGATACCGATCAGCAGCCCGGTTTTCCCGGGAACCAGATAATCCTGAAAATCCATTGAAAGCACCAAATTTCATTCAAAATATTGTGACGTCCGGCACGGCAGAGCTGTCCAGTGCTGCGCGGGCTGGTTACAAACAGGTTACAGTTGTTATTTTCACACCGGGGTATTATAATACGTTTGACGCTACATTACAATAGATTTTTGACGAACCGGCTGCAAAAAGCCGGTTTATCCAAGGAAAAGGAGCCAGAACGCATGAACGAAGCCTGGACAGAACTCAAGCAGGCGTGTGCGCAGTGCCGGCGCTGCGGCCTCGGCGAGACGCGGCACCATCTCGTCTTCGGCGACGGCGCCGAGGATGCACGCATCATGCTCATCGGCGAGGGCCCCGGCGAACAGGAGGATCTGCAGGGCCTGCCGTTTGTCGGCCCAGCCGGAAAGCTGCTCGACGATATGCTCGAAATGATCTATCTCGACCGAACAAAGGTTTACATCGCCAACATTGTCAAATGCCGCCCGCCGCACAACCGTGACCCGCAGTTTGTGGAGCAGAAATGCTGCAGCGAATGGCTGCGGCGGCAGATCGCACTCGTCGATCCGGCGATCATCGTCTGCCTGGGCCGCATCGCCGCGACTGCGCTCATAAAGGATCCGTTTCGCATCACACGCGAGCATGGACAGTGGTTTGATGTGAACGGCCGGCGCTGTATGGCAATCTATCATCCCTCCGCCCTGCTGCGCGACACGAGCAAGCGGCCGGAGACATTTGTCGACCTCAAGACGCTGCAGCGCGAGATCTATGCCCGCTGCCCGGAGGTGTATCCCGATGCCTGATGTGCATATCCGCCGCACCGCCGCGGCAGACCTGCCGGCGCTGACCCGACTCTGGCAGACGGCCTTTGGCGACCCGCCGGAGCTGATCGGCGCGTTTTATGACCGCTTTCCGCCGGAAACGTCCACCTGGGTGGTCGAGGCTGACGGGAACGTTGCCACGGCTGCGCATCTGCTGGACGGCCGGCTGCATACGTCTGACGGCCACACTCTTCGCTGCGCCTATGTCTATGCGGTCTCCACCGATCCGGCGCAGCAGGGGCACGGCTATGCGTCGGCGCTGATGCAACGCTTTGCCGCCGATGCGGACGCGAGCGGCTGTGTGCTCTATACACTCCCCGCGGAAGCCTCCCTGTACGCCTGGTATCGGTCCGTTATGGGCACCACGCAAACCGCTCGCGGCGAGCGGCTGTTCATCACACGTGAGCCGGATATGCAATGTCTGCCAAACGTCCAACGGGTCAGCGCGCAGGAATACGCCGCGCTGCGGGAGCAAGCGCTGCAAGGTAGCGCGCACGTGGAGCTGTCAGCGGCGCTGCTGGCATTTCAGGCAGACCTCTGTGATATGTGCGGCGGCGCACTGGTGCGCATCGCCGGCGGCTGCGCCGCCGTGGAGCGGGACGGGGATCTGCTTCTCGTCAAGGAGCTGCTGGGTGCGGACACTTTGCCGGCCGTTCAGGCGCTGCTTACCGCCTTCGGCGTGCAGGATGCGCAGCTGTGCATCCAACGTACCGGCGGCGCGCAGGCGCTGGCCGCTTACCGCCCGTTTTCCTGTGCGGATCCGGATGTGCTCTGGGGGCTTTATCTGGACTGAGCGGAAACTTAATGAATTGGAAATACTTTTTCCCTTGCTTCTGTAATATTGTCCCGATATCCTTTTATTCAGAAGCAAGCAATCCTTTTTCATTTTATCCTCATCCCCTCAACAAAACAAAGCGAAACGGCACAGAAGCATTCTTCTGTGCCGTTTTGTTTTGGTGGCAAAAAATTTTCTTTTCGGACACCATGCAAAAGCATGTCCGGTTACTGAACATATTCCACAAATAATGTGAAAAATCCGCAGGAAAACAACGAAAATTTGAACAAAAGAAATCCCCCTCAGACGGATATTTTGTTTGACAATTAACAACAAATCCGCTATACTTCAGGTGTATGAATAGATATCCACATCGGCAAAGCTGTCTGGTAGACGCGCATATATCCAAGCATTTTTGTCGGGTTTTCATAAACCGGAATGTCAAATCATACAAAGTCTGTTGTTGAATGCGAAAAATTTTAAGGGGGCTTGCACATGAGAGACTTGAAACACCTGATCGCATTTGAAAACCTGCTCCAGGAGGCCAACAACGAGTTGGTCCGGCAAGGAAAGGCAGACGGCAAGAGAGCGTTGGGTTACACCTGCTACTTCATGCCCGAAGTTCTGCTCGACCTGCCCGGCTGCTTTGCAGTCCGTCTGAGAGCGCCGAAATGCACTTCTCCGGACATGGCTACATACTACATGTCCAGCCGTACCTGCCATTACGGCCGCAGCCTCTTCGAGCGCGCACTCGAAGGCGGCTACAACTTCCTGGATGCTGATTTCGGCACCGAGACCTGCACGGTCACCTGCCGTTTCCAGGAGCACCTTGACTACATGGACGTCATCCAGAATCCGGACTTCTTCGTGACGTTCACCGACGTGCCGTTCAAGAGAAATCAGAACAGCATTGAGCACTATGAAGGCCAGCTTCAGGCCCACGTCCTCGATCCGCTGCACGAGAAATTCGGTATCGACATCTCCGACGAGGCGCTCATGAAGGCCATCGACCTGCACAATGAGATCAGCGCGGTCATCAATGAGATCGGTGATTACCGCAAGCTCGACAACCCGACCATCACGGGCTATGAGTTCCAGGTCATCCAGCTCTGCTCGCTGGTCTGCCCGAAGGAACTGATCCTCCCGATGCTGAAGGAAACGGCCAAGGAACTCAAGACCCGCAAGCCCGATAAGAAGAGCCCGTTCCGCTGCAAGGTCGTTCTGGCCGGCTCCGAGAACGATGACCCCGAGTTCACCAAGCTGATCGAAGGCTGCGGCGCCGAAGTCGTCTGCGACCGTCACTGCTACGGTGCTGTGGAGTCCCGTGCTCCCATCGTGGTCAAGGAAGGCGAAAAGCCGCTGACCGCGATCGCCCGCCACTACCTTGAGACCAGCAACTGCCCGCGCTTCATGCCGCAGGATATCATGCGCGAGCGCAAGCAGCGTCTGGCCGACCTCGCCAAGGAGTACAAGGCCGACGGTATCATCGTTGCCTCCAACAAGTTCTGCGAATACTGGAGCTACGAGCGCACAATCGATACCATCGTCATGCCGCGTGACTTTGGCTACCCGGTCTGCTCCATTGAAAAGGAATACATCAACGGCGCCTCCGGCCAGCTGCGTACCCGCTTCCAGGCCTTTGTCGAGAGCATCGAAATCAAGAAGATTCAGGAGGGCAAATAATGAAATACGATATGAAAGCACTTGCCCATGATTTCTGGTACGGCAAGCCCCATCAGGAGCGCCGCCTGGGCGATCTCTACATTGACAAGACCGGTCTGTACAAGCACAGAGAGTGGCGTGGTTTCAAAGACACCATGTACTACTTCTACAACATCTGGATGTACAACTACGCGCACATGGTCATGGACGTTGTCCGCTACGGCGGCCTCATCAACTTTGCCAAGGGCGTGTGGCGCTACCGCTGGGTCGGCCAGACCTACCTGCCGGTTCTGCACTGGTTCGACCGCGGCATGGAAGGTATGCGCGGCGAGGGCCTGAAGGCCTCCGCGTGGCACTACCGCGGCATGGTCAACGCGACCATCTTCCAGTTCCAGCGCATGTTCTCCTCCGACGCCAACCTCCGCGGCGGCAAGAAGAACTACAGATGGCATCACAACGTTGCCCACAACGAGACCGTCTGGGGCGGCGTGTTCTATCCCTGGCACGGCAAGCTGACGAACGTCCCGATGGAAATGATCCCGTACTTCGTCACCTGCCACGTCAACAGCCACACCGTTCTCAACTACATCGACGCGGTGCAGTCCATCGGCCTGCCGGGCGATCCGTGCCCGATGTGCCAGGCGGAAGCCGGCCTGTTCGTCCTCGACGACATGCCCGATTACGCGCCGATCGTTGTCACCTCCAACGAGGCCTGCGACGCTTCCGTCGCCACCTCCATCCTCCAGGACTGGTTCCTCGACAAGCCGCTGTTCGCCATGCCGCAGCCGATGCAGTTTGACGATCCGCTGCTCAAGAAGCATTGCCGCGACGAGATCGAGCAGTGCTGGAAGTTCGTCGAAGAGCAGACTGGCATCCCGTTCGATTGGAATTCCCTGGTCAAATGCATTGAGTCCCAGAACGAGCTGATGAAGTTCGAGTGGGAGAAGTGGGATGTCGCCGCCAAGACCAACTACTACCCGGTCAACGGCGTCGCGCAGGCTCTGTACCGTATCTACCAGTCCCAGTTCGGCGATCTGCCGGTCTGGCACGAGGTTGACGGCCACGTCCGCAAGATCCTCAATAAGTGCGTCAAGAAAAAGATCAACAGCTTCCCGGAGACCCGCCACAGAGTGCTGGCATGGTCCTGCGCACCGCTGTACTACTCCAACTGGTGCACTTGGGCGTATAACTGCTGGGGTCTGAACACCGTCATGAACATGGACTCCCTGATGTTCAACATGACCATCCGTACCGACAGCTACGATCACTGCCTGGACGACATGGCACAGTATCACATGTGGGCTCCGATGCGCCGCATGGCCGTCGGCGGCATGCACCACATCTTTGAGTGCTGGAAGTACATGGAAGAGTTCAACTGCGACATGGTCATGATGTACGATCAGCTGCAGTGCAAGGGCATGCAGGGTGTGCACGGCCTGTTCGAGGACGAGTTCCGTGAGAGAAATATCCATGCGATCTGGATGCCGCACGCGCTGCCTGACAGCCGCACCGTGTCCCGTATGGAGATCCGTCAGATCGTCAACGATTACATGACAACCGTTATGCACGAGGAGCCTCTCGACCCGACGCTGCTTGAGTTTGACGACTCCATGACTTGGTAATTGAAGGAGGAAACGATATGAAAGCAAAAATTCTGAAAGCTCTTCTCATGGCGCTCGGCGTCAACGCCGCGCTGTTTGCCGTTTTCTTCTTTGACCTGGACGGCAAATTCCTGTTCTACGTGGTCGAGCCCACGCTCAAAAAGCATTACGACAACATGCCGCGCCGCGACATGACCAAGATGCCGTATGAGATGAACAAGCCGAACTACGAGTACAACGTCTGATCACCTTACAATCTAAAAACATAGATATAACAGGAGGAGAAGTAATACTATGAAATACTTTGGCGGATGCGACGTAGGTTCCACCTACACGAAGGCAGTTATTCTTGATGAGAACGGCAAAATGT
>ERZ835051.243-NODE-243-length-61322-cov-11.549023_pt1 | contig 61322 bp, 56 predicted proteins | sample MGYA00519575_ERZ835051 | MGnify/ENA primary metagenome ERZ835051 (study PRJEB31850, sample SAMEA3708769) | human gut metagenome | biome: human gut; feature: human-associated habitat; material: faeces | place: China | collected 2014 ... | reverse complement strand
TGAAGTTCAAAGTCGTTGAGCTGAAGACCGACCCGCAGCTGATGGGCGCTCTGGGCGCTGCCGAGTACGCTCGCCAGAAGGGTCTCGCCAAGAAGTAAGGAGACGATTACATGAAACTGTTGAAGAAGCTTCTCACCATCCTGCTGGCTACCTCCGGCGCTCTGTTCACCGTGTACCAGTTCAATCTGGATATGAAGCTCGTTGGCTGGCTGTACAATGTCCTCCATGAGTTCCATACCCGCAAACCGGTTACGACCGAGTTCTAAGGAAATCCCGCAAGCGGCCGCTGAGCGATCAGCGGCCGCTTTTTTTCTGCGCCTGCGCTATGCGCAGGCAGCAAAAAAGCGAAATATTCCATTCGAGGCGGGCGCTTCGCCCCCTCGAGCCCCCCCGCTGCTCAGAAATTTTCCACGGGAGCGGGCGCCTGTTGGAAGTGACCGCCGATCATCGACGCCCTTTCGGTTTGCGCCATGCGCAGGAAAAAGCAAACAATCCCATTGAGGCGGGAATTTTTATCCCCAGTAACCGGAGATGCCGTCGGGCGCATGCGCCTTGCTCGGCGGGATGACATCGTTTTTCCGGTTACCGTGCGGGGTACTGTGGTCGCGCGCCGCCGCGCGCTGGTCGTGCCCGGTCGGCACCGGCGCGGGTTTGCGCCCGCCGCGTTTGTCGTCTTTCATCTTCGTCCCTCCTTGTCAGGCCAGCCCAAAGACGGCCAGAATCAGCCCGTAGATCACGCTCGCGCTGATGCCGTAGACGATCACCGGCCCCGCGATCGTGAAGATCTTGACCGCCGTGCCCGTGACGAAGCCCTCGGTCTTGAATTCCAGCGCCGGGGACACGACGGAGTTTGCAAACCCCGTGATCGGCACCAGAGATCCCGCCCCGGCGAACCGCGCCAGATCGTCGTAAACGCCCAGCCCTGTCAGCAGCGCGCCGAGAAACACCAGCGTGATCGAGCACCACGTCGCCGCCACGGTCGCCGATGCGCCCCAGTGTTCATACAGATTCACCAGCGCCTGGCCGACCACGCAGATCGCGCCGCCGACCAGTCCCGCGCGCAGCAGGTCGCCCCAGATCGGCGAGCGCGGCGAGAGCGAATCGACAAACGCCGCATATTCTTCGTTGCTCATGCGCATTGATCTCATCTCCTGCGCACAGTATGGCCGCGCGCGCGCAAAACTATGCAAAAACAAGCGCCTCCGCGCGGAACGCACGGAGACGCTTGTTGTTAATTTGAAAATAGCCTTTTGCATTTTATCGGCGAAGCGGCTGGTGTCGGGATACCGGATGATCTGCGCCGGATCGCCGACCGCGACTGTGGCGCCAGGCGTGTTCTTCGTCACGATCTATCGTACCTCTGTCCCTCCGCATTGGTTCTGCTGCCCGCCGCGGGTACTTTATTTTAAAATGTTGATTCCCTCAAGCGCCAGCAGCCTCCGCTTGATCTCCAGCCCACCGGCATAGCCGGTGAGCGTGCCGTTCGCACCGATGACGCGGTGGCAGGGGATGACGATCGGAAGCGGATTGCGGTGGTTGGCCATGCCGACGGCACGGCTGGCATTCGGGCTGTCGATGGCGGCGGCGAGCTCGCCATAGGTGCGCGTCTCGCCATAGGGGATGGTGCGCAGCGCCGCCCAGACCCGCCGCTGAAACGCCGTGCCGTGCGGGGCGAGCGGCAGGTCGAATGTCCGCCGCGCGCCCGCAAAGTATTCCCGCAGCTGCGCCTCGGCCGCGTCGAGCAGGGGCGAGGCATCCTGCGCGCCGCCCGCGCTGAAGTGGATGGCCGTGACGGCATTCTCGTCCGCTTCCAGCGTCAGCGGGCCGATGGGCGTTTTGATGGCGCGTGTGCTCATGCCTCCAGCACCAGATTTTCCACGCCGGACTTTTCAAATTCGTCCATGTATTCGTCCATGCGGGCGTTGAGCTCCGTATAGTCGGCCGGCTCGCTGTCGAGACAGCCGAGATCGCGCCGCGCCAGCTCCTCGGCCAGAATGTCGAAAAACACGGCGTCCTCATAGTCGGCGATGGCCTCGTGAATGCCGCCGTTTTCGTAGGCGGGCGAGGGGAAAATGTGCCCCTGCCAGCGGGAAATGAGCGCGTTCATGCCGTTTTTGGCGCACTGCGCAAAGAGCTTTTCCTGCAAAATATCGTAATCCTCAAACCGGTCTTTCTCGCGCGTGGAGTTGAGGATCCAGTTGCCGATGTAGACGAGATCCAGCAGCCGCCGGAACTCCTTGTCGGTGAGTTCTATGTTCATCCGGTCATCCCTCCCGACGGGAGCCTGTGCCCCCGAAAAAATGGCTGGCATCCGCAGCGGTCGGCGGCGGATGCGCTTGTGCTACCATTATAGCAAACGGCGGCGGGAAATTCTACACCATTTTTCTGTTGCGAAGTTGGGCAAAACAGTATATGATAATAGAATCGCACTGTTATGCAAAGGAGGCGGCGTATGCAGGTCGTCATCACGATCGAGGGCTCGCAGGCCGATGTTTTCGAGCAGGAGCCGGACGAGCTGGTGCAGTTTTCGACCGACGGGGAGTATACCTGCGTCGACGGCTGCGGGATGCTCACCTATCCCGAGAGCGAACTGACCGGCATGGCCGGCACGCTCACGACCATTACCTTCACGCCGTCGAGCGCCGTGCTCAAACGCACCGGTACCGTCACGAGCCGGATGGTCTTTGCCCCCGGCGCGCGCAACACGTTTTTGTACCAGACGCCGTACGGCACCAGCACGGTCGGGCTGGAGACGCAGCGCTACCGCTCCACACTGGGCGAGCACGGCGGGGTGCTGGATCTGCTGTATGTGGTGGATTTTGACCACGCCTGCGCCAACCGCAACCAGCTGAAGATCACTGTCCGAGAACAATAAGATTATAGAATAGAGGGTAACTGATTATGGCCAATCGAATCGAACAGGCACGCGCCGCCGTGGATGCGTGCATCCGGGAAGCATATCTGCGCGCCGCTGCGGCGCTTGACCTGCCCGAGGGCGCGGACGTTCGTGGCTCCGTCGAGCAGCCGAAGGACACCGCCAACGGCGACTTTGCCGCCAACCACGCCATGGCGTCGGCCAAGACCATGCATATGGCCCCGCGCAAGATCGCCGAGGCGCTCATCGCGCACATGGATCTGGACGGCACGTGGTTTGCCTCCGTCGAGGCGGCCGGGCCGGGCTTTCTGAACTTCCGCCTGTCCGACAAGTGGTATCAGGACGTGCTGACTGCGGTGGACGACGCCGGCGCGGACTATGGCCGCGTGGACGACGGCCACGGCGAGAAGGTCATGGTGGAGTTCGTGTCCGCCAACCCGACCGGGCCCATGACGATCGGCAACGCGCGCGGCGGCGTGCTCGGCGACGCGCTTGCGTCCGTGCTCGACCGCGCGGGCTACAACGTCTGGCGCGAATTTTACGTCAACGACGCCGGCAATCAAGTCGACCTGTTCGGCAAGTCCATCGAGGCGCGCTACCTCCAGCTCATCCAGGGGGAGGACGCCGTCGCGTTCCCGGACAACGGCTACCACGGCGACGACATCAAGGAGCTGGCCCGGCTCATCTACGAGCGCGACGGCGACAAGTACCTCACCGTGCCGAGCGCCGAGCGCTGTGCGGCGTTCGTGGCCTTTGGCCTGCCGTACAACATCGCGCGTATGCAGCGCGATCTTGAGCGCTATCGCATCCATTTTGACCAGTGGTTCCTCGAGAGCAGCCTGCACAGCTCCGGCTACGTGGCCGAGACCGTGCAGCTGCTTGTGGACGCCGGCCTGACGTATGAAAAGGACGGCGCGCTCTGGCTGCGCAACACCGACCTTGGCGCCGACAAGGACGAGGTCCTGCGCCGCTCGAACGGGTTTTATACGTACTACGCGGTCGACATTGCCTACCACCGCAACAAATTCATCGAGCGCGGCTTTGACCGCGTCATCGACGTCTGGGGCGCCGACCACCACGGCCACGCCATCCGCTTCGCTGCGACCATGCGCGCGCCCGCGCTCGGCCTTGAGGGACGTAAGCTCGACTTCCTCATCATGCAGATGGTGCGCCTCATGCGCGGCGACGAGATCGTCAAGGTCTCCAAGCGCACGGGCAAGGCGCTCTCGCTCGCGGACCTCATGGACGAGATCGGCGTGGACGCCTGCCGCTTTTTCTTCAACGCCAAGCCGGACTCGCATCTGGAGTTTGACCTCGACCTCGCCATCCGGCAGGACAGCGAAAACCCCGTCTACTACGTCCAGTACGCGCACGCGCGCATCTGCACGCTGCTGGCCGCTATGGCGGAGGCCGGCTGCGCCGTGCCTGCCGCGGCGGATGTGGATGCGGCTCTGCTCACAACACCGCAGGAGCGCGAGCTCATCAAGCAGATCGCCATGCTCCCGGAGGAGATCCACCTCGCCGCGCGCGACTACGATCCCAGCCGTATCAACCGCTATGTGACGGAGCTGGCTGCACGCTTCCACCGGTTCTACAATGTCTGCCGCATCAAGGACGCGGAGCCTGCCGTGCGCGATGCCCGCCTGAAGCTGGCCGACACGACGCGCCACGTGCTCGAGATCGGCCTCGGTATCATCGGCGTGACCGCACCGGAAAAAATGTGATCTCTATATACACAATGCACAGCCCTCCCACCGCATACGCGGGGGAGGGCGTTTTTTTGCGTTTTTGTCCGGAAACGGCAACAGCGTGCCGCCGGAGAGTGGCGACACGCTGCTGTCGAGAGAGCAAAAATAAGAAGAGAAAAGAAAGAAATCGGAAGAACGTTGAGTTAATTTATTAACTAACGTGATTATTTTATAACACATTCGTGCGGCGTTGTAAAGTGAAAAATAAGAATTTTTTCAAAATAGGCGTTTCGTCAAAAAAATATCAAGTCATGGAGATGCTTTTGTGCAATTTGTCTGCTGACTTATGTACCCCAGATCCAGCGCACGAGCGCGGCTGCCACGAGAAAGCCGGTCAGGTCGGCGGCGACGGCGGCGGGGATCGCCCAGCGGCTGCGCCGGACGCCGCAGGCGCCGAAATACACGGCCAGAACGTAGAACGTTGTCTCGGTCGAACCGAGCATGACGGCGGCGGTGCGGCCGATGCGGGAATCGGCTCCATAGGTCCCGATAATATCGCTTGCCGCGGCCAGCGCACCGCTGCCGCTCACGGGCCGCACGACCATGAGGATCGCCGTCTCCGGTGGGATGCCGAGCCACGCCAGCACCGGGGCACACAGTCGTGTCAGCGCATCGAGCGCCCCGGAGGCGCGCAGCATGCTCACGGCTGCCAGCAGCGCCAGTAGAGCGGGGAAGATGCGCCCGACGGTTTTCAGCCCGTCAAGCGCTCCGGCTGTCAGCGCGGAAAAAACGTCGGTTCCGGTCAGCGCGCCGTAGAGCCCCACACCGGCCAGCAGCACCGGGACCGTCAGCGCCAGCACATCGCTCACTGCCATATGCGCGCCAGCCCTTTCCCGGTCAGTAGTCCCACCGTGACCGAGCACAGGGAGGTCACCCACACGGCCGGCAGAATATCAAACGGCACGGCCGCGCCCGCCGTCTCGCGCACGGCGGCGATCGTGACCGGCAGCAGCTGGATCGATGCCGTGTTGAGCACCACCAGCAGGCACAGCTCGTCGCTGGCGGCGTCGCCCCGGATCTCACGCGCCATCGCCTGCGCGGCGCGCACGCCGGCCGGCGTTGCCGCGTTGCCGAGTCCGAGCAGATTCGCGCTCACATTCATGCTCAGTGCGTCAAGCGTCTGCGCATCGCGCGACGCGTGCGGAAACAACCGCCGCAGTACCGGCTGCAGCAGTTTCGACAGGCCGGCTGCGATGCCGCTGCGCCGCATGACCTCCATCACACCCGACCACAGGCAGATCATGCCGCCCACTGTCAGGCAAAATATGATCGCTTGCTGCACGCCCTGTGCCGCCGCTGCGCCGACGGCCGCGCTCTGGCCGGTCGCCGCGCCGAAGACCAGCGCTATGCACACCATGCCTACCCAGATCCAGGTCAATGCCATGAAAAACCCCCGCCCTTTCCCCATCATGCTGCGATTTTCGATGCCGTTTGTTGAAAAAATCCTGCGTATTTTCGCCGCGCACCGGTATTTCGGCAGCGGCAATGCCCTGAAAAACCGGGATATATGTGGGCTTTCTGCTGTGGGCGCCGCGTCGGAGCGCACATTGCTATCTGGTTGTTCTTGTGCTTAAAATTCTTTAAATTTTCGGTGATTATTCACAAAAACATATTATGCTGGCACGTACCAAAATATGCAAATGGTAGAAAAACGCAATTCGTAGGACAAGTTGGCGCGAATTTGTTGACTTTTTGTCAACCTTTGGTATAATGCAGGTGTTGAAATGAATGATCGATGAAATTTCTCATTTATCCCATTCGTATTGGAGGCATTTTACTATGAAGTCTACAGGCATTGTTAGAAAAGTTGACGAGCTGGGTCGTATCGTGCTCCCTATCGAGCTGAGAAGAACCCTTGGCATCGAGGAAAAAGACCGCATTGAGATCTTCGTGGATGGCGAGTCCATCATCCTGCGCAAGTATCAGCCGGCCTGCATCTTCTGTGATAACGCGAAAGACATCATCAACTACAAGGGCAAGAATATCTGCCCCGACTGCATCCGCGCCATGAACGAGAAGCTCTGAGCACGGAGCAAAAAAGTCCCCTGACCGCCGGTCAGGGGACTTTTTTTATCATCTGCAGCGCCTCAGGTATGGAGCGCCATCTGGTACAGTTCGTTTTTGCCGAAACCGGTGTCCGCCGCGGCGAGCTTGCACGCCTCCTTGAGCGCGCGGCCTTCACTGCGATAGCGTTCCACGATCTCGAGCGCCTGCTCGACTGTGACAGTCGGGTCCGAGCATTCGGGCGCGCCGCGCAGCACGAGCACGAACTCGCCCTTCGGCGGCGTCTCGGTAAAGTAGGCCACTGCGCCGTCGAGCGTCGTGCGCAGCTTCTGCTCGTGGAGCTTTGTCAGCTCGCGCGCGAGCGTGATCTCCCGCGTGCCGCCGAAGGTATCGCGCAGGTCGCAGAGCGTGCGCAGCAGCTTGTGCGGTGCCTCATAAAAGATCATTGTGCGCGTTTCATTGCGCAGGCGATCGAGATGCGCGCGCCGTGTCTTGCCGCTCACGGCGAGGAAGCCCTCGAAGCAAAACTGCTGGGTCGGCAGGCCGGACACGGCCAGCGCTGCGATGGCCGCGCACGGGCCGGGGATGACCTGCACGTCGATGCCCTGCTCGGCGCACTGGCGCACGATGTCCTCGCCGGGGTCGGAGATGGCGGGCATACCGGCGTCGGTCACGAGCGCGCACGTCTCACCGGTGAGCAGGCGGGCGACGATCTTCTCGCCGCTGGCGTATTTGTTGTGCTCGTAGTAGCTCACGCACGGTTTTTTGATCTCAAAATGGTTGAGGAGCTTCGCCGTCACGCGTGTGTCCTCGGCGGCGATGAAGTCGGCACTGCGCAGCGTTTCGAGCGCGCGCACGGACAGGTCGCCGAGGTTGCCGATCGGCGTGCCGACCAGATACAGTGTTCCGCTCATGGTTGCGTCCTCCTGTGATAAATTCTGCATATTTCATCCGAGTCCGTGCCGTCCGGTGCGCAGAGCGCCAGCGGCGGCAGAATGTTGAGCCCCGGCTTTCCGCCACGGCGCGCCTCGACCAGCACGAGGCTGGGCGCAGCGTCCGCGGTGTGCGCCACGGCGCGCAGACGCTTCGGCTCCAGCCCGGCAGCCGTGAGCGCGCACAACAGCTCGCTCAGCCGCTCCGGCCGGTGCACGAGTGCGGCCGAGCCGCCCCAGCGCGTGAGATAGGCCATGGCGGCGCAGATATCCTGCATGGTGCAGGTGCGCTCGTCGCGCGCATACGCGCGCATGGGGTCGGGAGAGGTGTAGCCCCGGCCCTCGGCAAAATACGGTGGGTTTGCCACGACGAGATCAAAGCCCCCGGCCGGGAGCACCGTGCGGTGCTCGCGCAGGTCGGCGCAGAGGATCTCCGCCCGAGCGTTCAGACCATTGGCTTTGATATTGCCGCACGCGAGCTGCGCCGCGTCCGGCTGCAGCTCCACGCCGACGGCGGTCGCCTGCGGCAGCGTGTGCAGCAGCAGCACCGTCAGCACACCGGCGCCGCAGCCGAGATCGGCAAAGCGGCGCACACGGCGATGGGCTGCAAAATCGGCCAGCAGCACGCTGTCCGTACCGAGGGCAAACCCGGCGCCGGAGCGCAGAAATCGCGGGCCATCCGGCCACAGGTCGTCATATTGTACGCAGGGGGGCATGGCGCACGCTCCTTCCGCTGAATATCGTTTGAAATAGATAGAGGCGATATGCCTGGAGCATATCGCCTCATTCGTTTGCGTTTTTCTCCGGCCGAATCTTAGTCGACAGAGATCGCGCCCACCGGGCAGTTGGCAGCGCAGGTGCCGCACTCCATGCAGCTGTCCGCGTTGATGACGTACTTGCCATTGCCCTCGGAAATCGCCTCAGCCGGGCAGTTCGCAGCACAGGTGCCGCACATGACGCAATCGTCGCCAATAACAAAAGCCATTGTAATTACCTCCTATGTTTTTGACCAGACTTCTCTTCCTCTGGTATGGAGTCATTGTAGCACAAAAATCCGAAAAATCAACCGTCATTTTCGAAATTCGGAAAAGCGTGTTGATTAAAAAACAGGAAGGGGTGGAAATAATAAAAATCAGCTTCCCGGATTCGGCAGTTTCCTTGTGCCGTCCGGGCGATAATAGAGGCGTATGACCAGCGAAGGAGGCAAACGATCTATGCGCGGCAGCGAACGGTTTACACAGCGGGCATCCACGGCGATCACAAAAGCGCACGATGCGGCCATGGGCATGGGGCACAGTTATGTTGGCACGGAGCATCTCCTGCTCGGCATCATCCGGGAGGGGGAGGGGCTCGGTGCCCGCATCCTGACCGACAACGCGCTGACGGACGCCGTGCTCACGCGCATGGTCACGGAGACGGTCGGCCGCGGCGTGCCCGGCGCCCCCGAGCAGGGGCTCAGTCCCCGGGCGCGGCACGTCATCGAGCTGGCCGCCGAGGACGCCAACCGGCTCGGTCACTGCTACGTCGGTACGGAGCACATCCTCATGGGCATCCTCCGCGAGGCGGACAGCGCCGGCGCGCGCATCATCGTGGCGGCCGGCGGCGACCTGAACAAGATCTACACGGACATCATGGACGTGTTCGGGCGGCCGGAGTATAAGCCCCGGCCGCAGCAGTCGGCGCCGCGGTCCCAGACGCGCCGCGCCGCCGACACGAAAACGCTCGATCAGTACGGCCGCGACCTCACGGAGCTGGCCGCCGGCGGGAAGATGGACCCGGTCATCGGCCGCGACCGGGAGATCGAGCGCGCCATCCAGATCCTCTCGCGCCGCAGCAAGAATAACCCCGTGCTCATCGGTGAGCCCGGCGTCGGCAAGACGGCCGTGGCCGAGGGGCTGGCGCAGCGCATCTCGGACGGCAATGTGCCCGAGGACCTGCAAAAGAAACGTATCGTGAGCGTGGACCTGACGGCTATGCTCGCGGGCACAAAGTACCGCGGTGACTTTGAAGAGCGCGTCAAGTGCGTCCTGCACGAGGTGCAGCGCGCGGGCAATGTCATTCTCTTCATCGACGAGCTGCACACGATCGTCGGCGCGGGCTCGGCCGAGGGCGCGATCGACGCGGCGAACATCCTCAAGCCCGCGCTCGGGCGCGACGAGCTGCAGATCATCGGCGCGACGACGCTCGAGGAGTACCGAAAATATATCGAAAAGGACGCGGCGCTCGAGCGGCGTTTTCAGCCCGTGCGCATCGCGGAGCCCACGCCGGAACAGAGCCTGCTGATCCTGCGCGGCCTGCGCGAGCGGCTCGAAGCGCACCACCGCCTGCACATCACGGACGACGCGCTGCGCAAGGCGGTCGCGCTCTCCGTGCGCTATATCGGTGACCGCTGGCTGCCGGATAAGGCCATCGACCTCGTGGACGAGGCGGCCTCGCGCGTGCGCATGCAGGCGCTGGTGCAGCCGGAGCGGGTGCACGCGCTGGAGATGCAGCTGACGAACGTGACCGCGGACATGGAAAGCGCCGTGCGTGCGCAGGATTTTGAGCGCGCGGCCCGGCTGCGCGACCGCGAGCAGAAGCTGCGCACGGAGCTCGAGCAGCAGCGCAGCCAGTGGGAGCAGACGCACTCCGGCCCAGTGCGCGCCGTGACGGGCGAGGATGTAGCCGAGATCGTCTCGCTCTGGACGGGCATCCCGGTCGCGGGCATCACCTCGAGCGAGAGCAAGCAGCTGCTGCAGATGGAGACGTCGCTGCGGCGCCGCGTCGTCGGGCAGGAGGAGGCCGTGCACGCGGTCTCGAACGCGATCCGCCGCAGCCGCGTCGGCCTCGGCGACCCGAACCGGCCGATCGGCAGCTTCCTGTTTCTCGGCCCGACCGGCGTCGGCAAGACGGAGCTCTGCCGCGCGCTGGCCGAGGCGCTCTTCGGCGATGAGAAGGCGCTCATCCGCGTGGATATGTCGGAATATATGGAGCGGCACAGTGTTTCGCGGCTCATCGGCTCACCTCCTGGCTATATCGGCCACGAGGAGGGCGGCCAGCTCACGGAAAAGGTGCGCCGCAAGCCGTATTCCGTCGTGCTCTTCGACGAGATCGAAAAGGCGCACGAGGATGTGTTCAACCTCCTGCTGCAGGTCATGGAGGACGGCCAGCTCACGGATTCGCTCGGGCGGAAGGTGAACTTCCGCAACGCGGTCGTTGTCATGACCTCGAACGTCGGCGCGAAGGCCATCACGGACAATCGCCGCAGCCTCGGCTTCACGCAGCAGACGGGCGAGGGCGCCGGGCGCACGGACGCCGAGATCCGCAGCATGGTCATGTCCGACCTGAAAAAGACGTTCCGGCCGGAGTTTCTCAACCGCGTCGATGAGATCATCGTCTTTCACAAGCTCACGCGCGCCAACATCCGCCAGATCGCGCAAAAGCTCCTCGGCACGGTCAACACGCGCATGGAGCGCGCGGGCGTGGAGCTGCAGGTGCCGGATGCGGCGCTCGATGCGCTCTCGGCCACGGGGTATGACCCTGTGTACGGCGCGCGGCCGCTGCGCCGGGCCATCCAGAGCACGATTGCCGACCAGGCGGCGGGGATGCTGCTCGACGGAACGCTCCAACATGGGGACGTTGTGACGGCAGAGGTGCATGACGGAAAAATTGTTTTGACGAAAACGTGTGAACGTGGTACGATAACGTCCTGAATGTAATCTGGACGGAGGCGTATCCCAACATGGCACAAAACACCCAAGAGGAAAACAAGGCAATTTATCTCGATCCGTTTCGCTACAATGAGTTTATCGGGTTTAATTCGCATAATCATATCGTCGTTCAGGAGGTCGGTGACGGCACCAGCGTCGTGGAGGTCGAATTGACGCAGGACGCCATGAACCCGCTTAGCATGGCACATGGCGGCCTGATCTTCAGCCTTTGCGATGTGGCGACCGGCGTTGCCGCGCGCACCGGCGGCCGCATCACCGTGACGCTCGACAGCAGCATTCACTTCCTGCGTCCGGGCAAGGACACGACCAAGCTCGTGGCGCACGGCCGCGTGGTCAAGGAGGGCCGCACGACGGGGCTTGTTACGGCGGAAGTGTTCAACGATGATGGTGCGTTGTTGGCAACAGCCGACATGACGGTTTATTATGTGGATGAGACCACGTATACGGATGCCAATACGCAGAAGTGAGCAAATGAAAAGGAAAGAGACGTTCTTGGAACGTCTCTTTTTTATCTACCCCTCCGCACGGATGAGCGTCGTGCCGGGGTAGTAGTGCGCGAGAATGTCGGCATACCCGCTGCCGCGCAGGGCCATGACGTTCGCGCCGTACTGGCTCATGCCGACGCCGTGGCCGCTGCCCGTGACGGTGAAGGTGAACGTCCCGCCGCCGTATGCGACGGAAAACGCCGCCGAGCGCAGGGAAAAGAGCGCGCGCACCTGCGCGCCCGTGAGCGTCTCGGAGCCGACGGGGATGCTTGACACGCGGCCGCTGTCATCGAGCACCGGCGTGCCGAACCATGTGCCCGGGTCGTCACCGAGCACGCAGTCCGGATAGCGGTCGAGTACGGCCGTGCGCACGGCGTCGGCCGCGATCTCGGCCGTCGAGACGTAGTTCGGCACGTCCTGCGCCGTCTCGGGGGAGGACACGCTCACGAGATACGGCGCGTCGCCGCTCCAGAGCGCGGCGCTGTTCTCGGTCGCCCCGGCGGACGAGGCGTGGAACACCGCGCGGATGAGCTGCCCGCCGTAGGTGAGATACTGCCCGTCCGTGTCGGTCACGGCCTGGCGGATGCGCGCCATGTTGCGCGCGTAGTCTGCACCCCATTGTTCGCGCAGCGCGGCGTCGTCCTTGTGCGCGCAGCAGCAGGTGTATTGGTCGCAGACGCCGGCCTCCGGGTGGTTGGCAGCCCCGCCGCGCACGCGCTGGAGGATATACGTGCGCGCTGCGACTGCCTGCGCCCGCAGCGCCTCGGGCGCGAAGGATGCGGGCATCTCGGCAGCTACAACGCCGGGCAGCCAGTCGGCCATCGTCGTCTCGACGAGTGCGCCGCCGCTGAGCGCCGTGATGGCCGTTTCGCTGTCGGGTGCGACGGCGGCTGATGCCGTCACGGACGGGAGGGGCTGCGCCGCGGGCTCTTCGGCCGGACTGAGCGTGACCACGAGCCACGGGATCACGAGCGAGAGCACCACGAGCAGCAGCGACAGCAGGAAAACTTTGCGCACGCGCGCCGCCTCCTTTCTGCCCTGCGGGGGCGTTTTGCGCCTTGACGCAGGGGGGAAATCAGTATAAAATAAGTCTATTCAATATGTATTGGGACAGGTAGTTTGTTATGCGCAAAAATGCTTGGGTAATCTGCTGCTGCACGGCTGTGCTGGCAGCGTTTGGGACCTTTTTCCGCTGGCTGCAGGATCAGGTCTGTTTTGAAGAAGAGACCGGCCTTGCCGTGCGCGGCAGCATCTGGCCGTATGCCGTCGCGCTGATGATCGTCATCGCCGCGGTCGTGCTGGCCGTGGTCTGCTTCCGGATGAAAAACCAGCCGCACACCAGCTTTCCGGATTCGCTTCCGGCGGCCTTTGTCGCGGTGCCGCGCGTGCGCACCATCGGCGGCGTCGTGCTCGGTGCGCTGCTGGCGGTCGGCGGCGCCTGGCTGATGATCAGCTCCGGCACGCTCTCGTCGCCCGGGCTGCAGCGGGTGCTGGCTGCGCTCACGATCGTGACGGGGGCAGCGTTTATCTGGCAGATGCTCTCAATCGGGGACGGGGAGACGACCTCCGGCACCGTCGTGTGTGCGTCCATGCCGATCGTACTGCTCGCGTTCTGGCTGATCGTGAGCTATAAGGTCAACATCATCAATCCCACCATTTCCGCCTATGCGATTGAAATTCTGGCGCTGTGCGCCGCACTGATCGCGTTTTATGAGCTTGCCGGCTTTGCCTACGGCCGCCCGAAGGCAATCCGGAGCATTTTCTGGAGCCAGTTCGCGGCCTTCCTGTGCATCACGGCGCTGCCGGATGACCGCACCGGCGGGCAGCAGCTCATGCTGGCGGCCATCGCGGGCATGCTGCTGTTTCAGTCCTATCTGACCGCATCCAACATCCGCCCGGCCGTGTCCGGGCCGGTCGGCGGCGCGCAATAAGCTGTGAAAAGCCCGCATGGCGCTGCCATGCGGGTTTTTCCATATAGAGACCGGCACCTGCCGGAGAGGAGAAACGTCTATGAACAACATCTTAGCCCAGCTCAACAGCGTACCCATGTATGCGATCTGCGGCGGCATCATCGCGTTCGTTGCGGTGGTGTGCGTCATTTTCCTCGTGCGCTCTTACCGCGCGGGCCTTGCCATCGGCATCGACTCCGCGCGCATGAAGCGCGCCATCACGTCGAGCGCCACGTTCTCGGTCCTGCCGAGCGTGGGCATCCTGCTCGGTGTGATCGCTCTGTCCGGCAGTCTCGGCACGCCGTGGCCGTGGCTGCGCTTGTCCGTCATCGGCGCACTGCACTATGAGACGCAGGTCGCCCAGGCCGCAGCCGAGCAGGTCGGTATGCACGCTCTGTCCGCCGCCGAGATGACGCCGCAGGGCTTCACAACGATCGCCCTGCTTATGAGCGTCTGCATCATGTGGGGCATGATCCTGTCGATCTTTTTCAATAAGCGTTATCTCAAGCGCCTCGGCAATGACGGAGCCAAGTCCGCCTCCGGCGTCGGCTTTGGCGACAGTGCCATGACGGCCATGTTCATCGGCCTTGTATGCGCGTACATCGGCAGCTACATCGGCGCGTTTGTGTCCGGGGAAGGCCTGTTCACCTGCACCGGCGACTGGACACCGCTGATCGTCGTGGCCGTGTCGGCTGCGGTGATGGCACTGTTTGTGTATCTGGCGGAGAAAAAGAACATGGCCTGGCTGGAGAGCTTCTCCATCGCCGGCAGTATGCTCATCGGCATGGCGGCGGCCGTGCTCGTGCGGCTGTAAGGAGGGGACATCATGAACGAAACCGAACGCAAAGCATATCTTGAGCAGTTCAACCGCCGGACGCACGTCCTCGGCCGCATCGTGAGCGCGATCACGCTTGTGCTGCTCGTCGGCGCGCCGTTTCTCATCGGCACGTTCCTCGGCGCCATGCCCGATATGGGCGCCGTGGCCAAGGGCTTTTTGTCCGTCGGCCTCGTGTGGACGGTCAGCAGTGTGGCGGAGTTTCTCATCTACACGCCCATGCTCGGCGCCGGCGGCGGCTACCTCGCCTTCATCACCGGCAACCTCATCAATATGAAGATCCCGTGCGCGGTCAACGCGCGCGATATCGTCGGCACCAAGACCGGCACGGCCGAAAACGAGATCATCTCGACGCTCTCGATCGCGACGAGCTCGCTCGTGACCATCGTCGTGCTCGCGCTCGGTGTGGCGCTGCTCGTGCCGCTGCAGCCCGTGCTGCAGAGCCCCGTGCTCCAGCCGGCGTTTGCCAACGTCGTCCCGGCGCTCTTCGGCGCGATGGCGTATCAGTATTTCCGCAAGAACGTGCAGGTCGCGGTCGCTCCGCTGGTCGTGATGAGCCTGCTGTTCATGCTCGTCCCGTCGCTGACGGGCTCCACGAGCTTCATGATTATTCCGAGCGGCGCATTGGCCATCGGCATTGCCTACAGTATGTACCGTAAGCAGAAAAAGGAGGCAGATGTCAAATGAAATTCCGTCCCGGTTATCTCGCGCTCGCGCCGCTGACACCGCTGGGAGCGGCCGTGGCGCACGCCGCGCTCACGCCGCGCAAAACGTCAGATTATCAGCCGCAGCCGGATCCCGAGCGCGCCATGGCCTATGCCAAGAAGCTCTCGGCCATGATCCGGTGCGACACCACGTCGTATGCCAACGTCCGCGAGCCGGAGAAGTTCGAGCGCTTCCACGCCTTGCTGGCGGAGCTCTTTCCGCTCGTGCACGAAAAGCTCGCGCGCACGGACATCGACGGCAACCTGCTCTATTATTGGCCGGGCCGGGAGCACGACCGCCCGATCGTGCTCATGAGCCATCAGGATGTCGTGCCCGCCGAGGGCACGTGGACGCATGCGCCGTTTTCCGGCGACATTGCCGACGGCAAGGTCTGGGGCCGCGGCGCGTCGGACACCAAGTGCTCGGTCATGGCGTTTTTCCAGGCGGTCGAGGAGCTGCTCGCCGCCGGATACGAGCCGGCCAACGATGTCTACATCGCCTCGTCCTGCACGGAAGAGTGGGCGGGCGACGGCGCGCCGAAGCTCGTCGCCGAGCTCAAGCGCCGCGGCGTGCGGCCGTTTCTCGTCTGCGACGAGGGCGGCGGCATCATCACCGAGCCGATCGGCGGCATCCCCGGAAACTTCGCCATGGTCGGCGTGTTTGAAAAGGGCAAGGCGGACGTGAAGTTCACGGCCCGCAGCACCGGCGGCCACGCCAGCGCCCCGACAGCGAACACCCCCATCGCGCGCCTGTCCGCGTTCGTGACAGAAGTGGAAAAGCACGCGCCGTTTCGCAAGAAGTTCCTGCCCGAGGTCACGGCCATGTTCACGCGGCTGGCGCCGTATGCGCCGTTCGGTCTGCGGCTCGTGATGGGCAACCTCTGGCTGTTTGCCCCGCTGATGAAGGTCGTGCTGCCGCGCGTGTCGGCACAGGCGGGGGCCATGCTGCGCACGACGATCGCGTTCACGATGCAGTCCGGCTCGGACGCGTACAACGTCCTGCCGCAGGAGGCGACGCTGGGTGCGAACATGCGTTTCATCCCGCATCAGGGCGAGCAGGAGAGTCTGGCCATCATCCGCCGGCTCGCCGAAAAGCACGGTCTGGAGATGGAGGTTGTGCACACGAACGACTACTCCGAGCCCGTGGACATCCACGGCGAGGCGTTCCGTCAGGTGGAGCGTGTCATCGGGGAGACGTTCCCTGGTCTGCCCGTCAGCCCCTATGTCATGACCGGCGCGACGGATGCGCACTTCTATCAGGAGATCTGCGACAGCTGCGTGCGCTTTGCGCCTGTGATCTACGGCCCGGAGCAGATGAAGGGGATGCACGGCATCAACGAAAACATCGAGTACAGCTGCCTGCCCGGCGCGGTCGATTTTTATAAAAATCTCATCCGCGCGCAGGAAAAGTAAAAAAGCAGCAAAGCGCCCGGACGTTTCGTCCGGGCGCTTTGCTGTCTTATGGTGCACGTTTTATTCAAACGAGATCATGTAGTAATACACCGGCTGGCCGCCGTCAACGACGTTTACGTCCGCCATCGGCAGGCGCTCGCCGAGCAGGTCGGCCGCGTGCTGGGCGGCGTCGCCCTGCACGTCCTCGCCGTAGTAGATGGAGACGATCTCGGGGTCGAGGTCGTTCGCGGCGTCCGCGATCCTGGTCAGCACCTTGTCGAGGTCGGCGTCGCTGCCGAGCAGCGCACCGTCCATCAGTGCCAGATACTCACCCTTGTGAATGTCGTGGCCGTCAAAGTCGGAGTCGCGCGCGGCGTAGGTGATCTGCGCGGTGTGCACACTCTCGATCGCGGCGCTCAGCTCCGCCTCGATGACGTCCTCGGCGCTCGCCGGGTCGAAGGAGAGCATCGCGGTGATGCCCTGCGGCACGGTCTTGGTCGGGATGACGATGACCTTCTTGTCCGACAGCGGGATGCACTGCTGGGCGGCCATGATGATGTTTTTGTTGTTCGGCAGCACGAACACGACCTCCGCCGGCGTCTTGTTGACCTCGGTGAGGATGTCCTCCGTGGAGGGGTTCATGGTCTGGCCGCCGGTGACGACACGATCCACGCCCAGCTCGCGGAAGAGGTTCGCCATGCCCTCGCCGGCGGACACGGCTACGACACCGAACTGCTTTTCGGGCTTGGCCACTTCGGGCTCAGCTTCGGCCTCGGCTTCGGCGGCCGCAGGAGCGGCTTCCTTGCCGGAGAGCGCGGTGTGCTGGTTGCGCATATTTTCGATCTTCACGGTCTGGAGCGGGCCGTAGGTCAGCGCCTCGGTCAGCACCTCGCCGGGCACATTCGTGTGCACGTGCACTTTGATGATCTCGTCGTCATCGACCACGACGACGCAGTCGCCGAGATTCTTCAGGAACGAGCGCAGGAGCTCCGGGCTCTTGCTATTTTCACGCGCGACGATGAACTCCGTGCAGTAGCCGAACGTGATCTCGCCGGTGTCGAACTCGGAGAAGTCCGCGCCCTCTTTCGGCGCCTGTGCGGCAGCCGGAGCGGCGGCGGTCACGGGGGCGGCGGTGCGGCCCTGCAGATAGCCGAGCATGGCGTCCATGACGAGCACGAAGCCCTCGCCGCCGGCATCGACCACGCCTGCGCGGCGCAGCACGGGGTTGATGTTCTGCGTGTCGGCCAGCGCCTCGCGCGCGGCGGCGAGCAGCGCGTCGAGCATGCCCTCGAAGTCCGTGCTGTCCTTGGCAAAAGCCACGGCGGCCTGCGCGCCCAGACGGCTGACGGTGAGGATCGTGCCCTCGGCCGGCTTCATGACGGCCTTGTAGGCAGCGTCCACGCCGGCGGAGACGGCAGCGGCAAATTCCGCGGCGTTTGCGGTCTCGCGGCCCTTGAGGGACTTGGCGATCCCGCGGAACAGCAGCGACAAGATGACGCCGGAGTTGCCGCGCGCACCGCGCAGCAGCGCGCTCGCGGCGCAGTCAGCCACGGCGCCGACGGTCTCGGTCTGCTTGCGGCCGAGCTCGATGGCGGCCGAGTTCATCGTCAGGCTCATGTTCGTGCCGGTATCGCCGTCCGGAACGGGGAAGACGTTGAGCTCGTTGATCTTCTGTTTGTTTTCTTCCAGTGCCGCGTTCGCGCACAGGAGCATTTCCCGAAGCGCTGCGGCATCAATGATCTCTCTCAAATCTGTACACCTCCGACAGGGGGAATGAAAATGGCCCGGAAGCGCGGCTCCCGGGAGGGAAGCGGTGCGAAGTTCCTGCTTAATCGAGGAACATGGTGTCCACGTACACGTCCACGCGCGCAACGGGCACGCCGGTGGCCTGATTGACCTTGTAGCTGACCTCGTTGATGATGCTGTGGGCAAGCGCGGAAATGTTCACGCCGTGGTCGACCGCGATGTGCAGCTCCAGCGAGATGCTGCCGTCGTCGGCAAACGTGGCGTTGACGCCTTTGGACATGGATTCACGGCGCAGGAGCTGGAACGGTCCGCTGTCTTTGCTGCGGCCGACCATACCCTTCACGCCGAAGCAACTGGTCGCGGCGTCGCCTGCAAGGTTGGTGAATACTTCGTTGGTGATGCTGATGGTGCCATTCGATTGTTCGATTTTGACCATGTAGACAGCCCCTTTCTTAACAGCAGTGATATATTATATAACAATAGGTGAGAAATCACAAGCGAAAAATTAGCGAAAAAACTGGACATTTTCCGTGAAAACGCCGGTTTTCACCCGGAAACTTGCACGTTTTCAATAGTTGCGTTTCGAAAAATGAAACAAGAATCAAAAAACTATTATTTACGTTTTTTTGAAACTGTGTTATCATATTGACGTGAATGGGCGGATAGGTGCCCATTGCACGAATATAGGATAACATATAAGAGAAATAGGAGATGAAGTTTATGGCAAGAAAGCTCGTTACCATGGACGGCAACAACGCTGCTGCCCACGTGTCTTACGCGTTCACGGAAGTGGCTGCCATTTACCCGATCACCCCGTCGAGCCCGATGGCTGACCTGGTCGATCAGTGGGCTGCTGCCGGCCGCAAGAACATCTTCGGCACGAAGGTCCGTGTGCAGGAAATGCAGGCAGAGTCCGGCGCAGCCGGCGCTGTCCACGGTTCGCTGAATGCCGGCGCCCTGACCACGACGTACACCGCCTCTCAGGGCTTGCTGCTCATGATCCCGAACATGTACAAGATGGCAGGTGAGCTGCTCCCGGCCGTGTTCCACGTGACGGCCCGTGCGCTCGCGTCGCACACGCTGTCCATTTTCGGCGATCAGTCCGACGTCATGGCCTGCCGCCAGACCGGCTTTGCCATGCTCGCTGAGGGCAACGTGCAGGAAGTTATGGATCTGTCCCCTGTGGCGCATCTGGCCGCCATCAAGGGCCGCGTCCCGTTCCTGAACTTCTTTGACGGCTTCCGTACCTCGCACGAGATCCAGAAGATCGCCGTCTGGGATTATGACGATCTGGCCGAGATGGTCGACATGGATGCGGTCAATGCCTTCCGTCAGCGCGGCCTGAACCCGCAGCATCCGCAGATGCGCGGCAGCCACGAAAACGGCGATATCTTCTTCCAGAACCGTGAGGCGTCTAATAAGTATTATGACGCCGTGCCGGATCTGGTCGAGGAGTACATGGGCAAGATCAATGCCAAGCTCGGCACCAACTACCAGCTCTTCAACTACTATGGCGCTCCGGATGCTGACCGTGTCATCATCTCCATGGGCTCCATCTGCGACGTGGCTGAGGAAGTCATCGACTACCTCAACGCGCACGGCGAGAAGGTCGGCCTCGTGAAGGTCCGCCTGTACCGTCCGTTCCGCGCCGACAAGCTCATCGCGGCCATCCCGGCGACCTGCAAGAAGATCGCCGTGCTCGACCGCACGAAAGAACCCGGCGCGCAGGGCGAGCCTCTGTATCTCGACGTCGTCACCGCGCTGGCCAACGCCGGCCGCAACGACATCGTCGTCACCGGCGGCCGCTACGGCCTTGGCTCCAAGGACACCCCGCCGTCCTCTGTGTTCGCGGTCTACGAAGAGCTCAAGCACGACACGCCGAAGCGCCAGTTCACCATCGGCATCGTCGATGATGTGACCAACCTCTCCCTGCCGGAGACGGATGCGCCCGACACCTCTGCCGAGGGCACCATCGCCTGCAAGTTCTGGGGTCTCGGCGGCGACGGCACCGTCGGCGCGAACAAGAACTCCATCAAGATCATCGGCGACCACACCGATAAATACGTGCAGGCCTACTTCCAGTACGACTCCAAGAAGACCGGCGGCGTGACCATCAGCCACCTGCGCTTCGGCGATCACGAGATCAAGAGCCCGTACTATATCAATAAGGCCGACTTCGTGGCCTGCCACAACCCGTCCTACATCACCAAGGGCTTCAAGATGGTCCAGGACGTCAAGCCCGGCGGCGTGTTCATGATCAACTGCGAGTGGACGCCCGAGGAGCTCAGCCACCATCTGGACGCTTCCGCCAAGCGCTACATTGCCCGCAACAACATCCAGCTCTACACGATCAACGCCATTGACCTGGCCATCCAGATCGGCATGGGCAAGCGCAACAACACCATCCTGCAGTCCGCGTTCTTCTCTCTGGCGAAGATCATGCCGGAAGAGGACGCCATCCGCTACATGAAGGAGAAGGCCAAGGCTTCCTACATGAAGAAGGGCGAGGACGTGGTCGAGATGAACTACAAGGCCATCGACCTCGGCGCGACCGCGTATGTGAAGATCGACGTTCCGGCCGACTGGGCCGACGCCGTGGACGAAGCGCCCGCCAAGGAGCTGGCCGGCCGTCCGGCCACCGTCAAGATGGTGCGCGACATCCTCACTCCGGTCGACAAGATGGACGGCGACAGCCTGCCGGTCTCCGCGTTCGTCGATCACGCCGACGGCACGTTCGAGCTCGGCGCCTCCGCGTATGAGAAGCGCGGTGTGGCCGTCTCCGTGCCCGAGTGGGACAGTGCCAAGTGCATCCAGTGCAACCAGTGCGCCTATGTCTGCCCGCACGCGACCATCCGCCCGTTCGCGCTCACTGCCGACGAGCTGGCCGCCGCGCCCGCGCAGACCAAGGCAGTCGACTTCAAGGTCGGCGCCGGCAAGGGCGTTTACAAGTTCTCCATGGCCATCTCCCCGCTTGACTGCATGGGCTGCGGCGTCTGCACGCACGTCTGCCCGGTCGGTGCGCTGACGATGCAGCCGCTCGAGAGCCAGGAAAACCAGCAGCCCGTGTTCGACTACATGGTCGCCAAGGTCGCCGAGAAGAAGGAACTTCAGGACTTCACCGTCAAGGGCAGCCAGTTCCGGCAGCCCATGCTCGAGTTCTCCGGCTCCTGCGCCGGCTGCGCCGAGACGAGCTATGCCCGCCTGATCACGCAGCTGTTCGGCGATCACATGATGATCTCCAACGCGACCGGCTGCTCGTCCATCTGGGGCGGCCCGGCTGCCACCAGCCCGTACACCGTCAACAAGGAAGGCAAGGGTCCCGCCTGGGCCAACTCCCTGTTCGAGGATAACGCGGAGCACGGCCTCGGCATGTATCTCGGCCAGAAGAAGATCCGCGACGATCTGGCGGAGGATATCCGCTACATCGCCGAAAACGGCAAGGATCCCGCCAAGGTCGCGGCTGCGAAGAAGTATCTTGAGACCTATAACGACGGCGAGGCCAACCAGACCGCCACGGCGGAGTTCCTCGCTGTGATGGAGGCCAAGCCCGCCTGTGACTGCGAGCGCTACCAGCGCGTCATGGCCAACAAGGACTTCCTCAACAAGAAGAGCTGCTGGATCTTCGGCGGCGACGGCTGGGCTTACGACATCGGCTTCGGCGGTCTGGACCATGTCCTGGCGCAGGACGAGGACGTGAACGTGTTCGTCTTCAACACCGAGGTCTACTCCAACACCGGCGGACAGGCGTCCAAGGCCTCCAACATCGGTCAGGTTGCGCAGTTCGCGGCTGCCGGCAAGGAGCTCAAGAGCAAGAGCCTTGCCGAGATCGCCATGAGCTATGGCTACATCTACGTGGCGCAGGTCGCCATGGGCGCCAACCCGGCGCAGACCATCAAGGCCATCAAGGAAGCGGAGGCTTACCACGGCCCGTCCCTGATCATCGGCTACGCCCCCTGCGAGATGCACAGCATCAAGAAGGGCGGCATGACCAACTGCCAGGGCGAGATGAAGCGCGCGGTCGACTGCGGCTACTGGAACCTGTTCCGTTACGATCCGTCCGCTGAAAAGCCCTTCGCGCTCGACAGTAAGGAGCCGGCCGGCGGCTACCGCGACTTCCTCATGAACGAGGCGCGCTACGCCCGCCTGACCAACGAGTTCCCGGATCGCGCCGAGGAGCTGTTCGCGAAGTCTGAGGACAACGCCAAGGCCCGCTACGAGCACCTGCTCAAGCTCAAGAAACTCTACGACGAGGCATAAGTTTACCTACCTACGCAGGCGGGGCTGATCTCAGCCCCGCCTTTTTGCGCTTAAAAGTGCAAAAAGGCGCCACTCCATCCGCGGCGGGCCGGATAGAAAAGACGCGATCCTACTCGCGGCGGGCCATGCCCCCTCGAGCGCCCCTGCTGCTCTGAGAGCGGAAGTTCCCGCACTGCATTGAGATGCGGTGTTTTCGGACACCATGGCATGCATGCATCCTTCTCCAACACCCCGCCCGCCGGAATGTGTTGAAAACCGGCGGGGTATGGCGTATACTAAGCAGCAGATTACCCACGAAAGGGGAGACCGCCATATGAATACGGACACCTATCAAAATGCGCTCGAATCCACGAAAGACAGCATCGAGGACGTGAATAACGCCATCGGCTTCAGCCTCGGCAGTCTCACGCTCGAAAAGCTCATCACCTCCGCCATCACGCTCGTGATCTGTGTGCTCGTCATCTGGCTCGTTATGCGCGTTGCGCGGCGCATCTCGGCGCACTCGCGCCTGTCGGAGAGCCTGAGCCGATTCATCCTCAAGGTGCTCAAGATCGCGCTGGAGTTCATGGCCATCCTCATCGTGGCCGACAGTCTCGGCTTTAACGTCACGGCGCTGCTGGCGGTGTTCAGCCTGCTCGGCCTGGCTTTGTCACTCTCGGTGCAAAACTGCCTGTCCAACGCCATGAGCGGCATCACCATCCTGCTCACGCGGCCGTTCGAGGATGGCGATTTCATCGAGGCCGGCGACGTGAGCGGCACCGTCAAGGACATCGGCCTGATCTATACGCAGCTGCGCACGCTGGACAATAAGGACATTTATGTGCCCAACAGCGACCTCTCGGCGTCCAAGATCGTCAACTATAACCGCGAGCCGCAGCGGCGCGTGGATCTGACGTTCGGCGCGGACTATACCTGCCGTCCGGAGCAGGTGAAGGCGGCGCTGCACAACGCCGTGTCGCTCGTGCCCGGCATCCTGCCGGAGCCGGAGCCGTTCGTGCGCGTGTCGGGCTACGGGGAGAGCAATATCGAGTACACGGTGCGCGTCTGGTGCAAAACGGCCGACTACTGGACCGTATATTATGACCTCATGGAGGCCGTCGGCGCGGCGTTTGACGCCCACGGCGTGTCCATGTCCTACCCGCAGATGAATGTGCACGTGCTCGATACGCCGGAAAGTGCAAAAAAGGATTGACTTTCCCGGTTTTTCAGGTATAATAATATGGCCTGTGTGTTGACATGGGCGATCCTTGCTCTCATTTGAGATGAGGGCCACTAGACCAGAAGGAGGTGCAACTGAAATGGCAAAAACCACCGAAAAGTACGAACTGATGTATATCATCAACCCCAATCTGTCGGAGGAAGAGACTGCAGCAGTCGTCGAGAAGTTCAAGGCGCTTGTCGAGCAGAACGGCACGCTGGAGGAAATGGAGGAGATGGGTAAGCGCAAGCTCGCTTACGAGATCAACTACATTTCTGAGGGCTACTACGTGCTCGTCAAGTTCACCAGCGGTCCGGATTTCCCGGCCGAGCTGGATCGTGTGCTGGGCATCACGGACGGTATTCTCCGCTCCCTGATCACCCGTCGCCCGGAATAAGGAGGCACGGCAATGCTGAACCACATTGTGCTCATGGGCCGTCTGACCCGTGACCCCGAGCTTCGTTATACCCAGTCCCAGATCCCCGTGGCTTCGTTTACGCTGGCGGTCGACCGTGATTTCGGCGGTCGTGACGGCGGCGAGAAGCAGACGGACTTCATCGACATTGTCGCCTGGAGAAGCACGGCGGAGTTCGTCTCCAAGTACTTCACCAAGGGCAGCATGGCCGCCGTGAGCGGCCGCCTGCAGATCCGCGACTGGACCGACCGTGAAGGCGGCAAGCGCCGCAGCGCGGAGGTCGTGGCGGACAATGTCTACTTTGGCGAGAGCAAGCGCCGCGACGGCGGCGATGCGCCTCGTCCGGCAGCGCCGAGCACATCGGCTCCGGCTCACCGCGGCAGCTATGGCGGATATGACAATGTCCCCCAGGGCGGCAGCGCGTTTTCCGAGCTGGACGACGATGACGGCGATCTGCCGTTCTGATTTTGATAAAGGAGGATTACAGTCTTGGCTTTTGACAGAGATAAGAGCAAGAACCGCAAACGCAGAAAAGTTTGCCAGTTCTGTGTGGACAAGTGCACTTATATCGACTACAAAGACACCGCGAAGCTTCGCCGCTTCCTGTCCGAGCGCAGCAAGATTCTGCCGCGCCGCACGACCGGCACCTGCGCGATGCATCAGCGCGAGCTCACCGAGGCTATCAAGAGAGCGCGTCAGATCGCCCTCCTGCCGTACGTGACCGACTGAGTTTCTGTTCACAGACGCAAACAGCCCTCATCGAATGATGGGGGCTGTTTTTTGTATGCATTTGTGCCGCGTCAGTCCTCGAGATGCAGCGGTATTTTTTCCACCTGCGCAATGCAGGAGACCATGGCGCGGATCTGCGGCGTGAGCACCTTGTCGCGGTGATGCACCAGCTGGCTCCACTGCTCCATGTGGCAGTCCGCGACCGGCAGAATGACGAGCCGGCCCTCTTCCGCGCGGCGGCGCGCCGTGTAGCGCGGCAGCACGGACAGATAGGGATTGTGCTCGAGCAGCTGCATGACCATGCTCGTACTTTCCAGCTCCAGAAACGGCCGGATCGACAGCTTCTGGTGCGCCAGCTCCATGTCGAACTGGTGGCGGTAGCTGTTGAACTGCGGCATGAGCACGAACGGTTCGTTGACGAGGTCGGCCAGCTTGAGCTGCTTGACGGCAGCAAACGGGTGCTTGGGGCTTGCGACGATGACGATCTCCTGCGGGCACTCGAAGAGCTTGACGCGCTGCGCGTCATAGCCCATGTCGTCGAGCGTATAGATCAGGTCGACTTCATTGTGCATGAGCATATCTGAGAGCGTTTTGGTGTCGCCCTCGACCAGTTGTGTGTTCACATGCGGACAGTGCTCATGATACAGCGGCAGGATCTCACCGAAGCTGGCCGTCATGATCGATTCGATTGTGCCGATGCGCAGCGTGCCGGTCAGATCGCGTTCCTGCACCGTGAACGACACGGCGCGCGCCGCGGCCGATACGACATCGCGTGCGTAGGGAATGAATTCCTGCCCGTAGTGGGTGATGGATACGGTTTTGCCAATGCGATCAAACAGGCGCACGCCCAGCTCGTTTTCAAGCTGCTGGACCTGTACCGTAACGGCGGACTGGGAATAACCCAGGGATTCTGCGGCCTTGGAGAAGCTCTGCAGCTGCGCGACCTTTAAAAATGTGGTCAGCAAACGAAGTTCCATAGGCAATGCCTCCTTATCCCGATCTGGATCCGTTTTTTTCTCAAATTTATAATACGTCGCAAATCCAGCCTGCGTCAAGCTTTTTTTCGGCTATCCAACAGATCGCAGGGACAGATCGACAGAAAATTATCATTTTTGAGAAAGAATATCATCAGATTTTTGAATTGAATCGAAAACGCAAAACGTTCCTTTCAAAATTGTGAATTTTACAACAGGCGGACGTTGTGCTATTATGCAACTGTAAATAGAGGGATCGGAAAACGCCCTCGGAACCCCAAAAACAGGAGGTAGCTGCTATGAAAAACATCTGGCTGAACATTCTGGCATTCGCTGCGTTTCTCGCGATCGAGATCACCGCTGTCTCCTTTATGAGCATGTACTCCGCCCGCTCTGCCGCGATGGCGCTGCTGGGTGTGCTTGCGCTCGTGATCGGCGGCCTTTACACGGCTCTGCTTGGCAGAGACATCGTGCGCATCCGGCGCTGATCCCGTTTTCCTTTGCTATTTTTCATCCATTTCTGTTTTTTCTCCATGGTTTCCGGGAGTAACCGCCTCCCGGTGACCGCCCCCCAATGTGCGGTTTCCCCGCACGAAAAAATCTCCTCCCGTAACCGCCGGGAGGAGATTTTTTTAATTTCTGCACATGTCGTGCCGGAGCATTTACAACCGCGCCGTGCTGTGGTACACTACGCTCAGAACTGCATACTGCGCAGTCTTCGCCGCTTCGGGCGGCAGGGGGAATGTGGGTGCAAAACCCCGCGAGTCGGTCACTGTGAAGCCGCCGAAAGGCGGATCAGTCAGAATACCCGAAGGCTGCAGGCATTTCTGCCGGAACCGGAAACTGCATGGCTGAACGAAGAGATTTCGTTTGGCCGGTTTTGCTGCAGCTGTCTGCCGGTCCCGGCGGGCAGAAATTTTTTGTTTCAGGAGGAAGCAACATGAAAAAACGGTTTTTGGCGCTGCTTCTGGCGCTGACGCTGGTCTTCAGCCTCATGCCGGCGGCGCTGGCTGTGGGACCGGACGTTCCGACGGACGTGACGGCTCCGAGCGGTGTGACGGCCCCGACGGCTCCGACGGCCCCGACGGCCCCGACGGCTCCGACGGCCCCGACGGCCCCGACGGCCCCGACGGCTCCGACGGCCCCGACGGCTCCGACGGCCCCGTCGAGCCCGTCGAGCCCGTCGTCTCCATCGGCTCCGTCGAGCCCGACGGAACCCTCGAGCGTGTACACCGTCACGTTCCGGCTGCACACGGACACGGACGATTGGATCCAGCCGACCACGGTTGCCAATCTGCCTGAGGGCGCAACGGTATTCGATGTGTTCCGGCAGATGCTGGCCGCCGAGGGCTATACGTATGAATGCGCGGACCAGTACTGCTATGTGCAGGCGATCACCGCGCCGGATGGCACCAGAGTCGCCGAGCTCAGCAAGGGGCAGAACTCCGGCTGGCTCTTCCGCGTCAATGGGGATATCCCGGAAGTGGCTATGGACGCCTACCGGCTCGAGGACGGGGATGAGATCGAGGTGTTCTTCACTGCGGATTATCTGCTCGAGCCCGGCATGGTCCTGCCATTCACCGATGTGTCGTGGGATCACTGGGCGTACACTGCCATCAAGCGCATGTATACCCGTAACCTCATGGTCGGCGTGGACGACAAGACCTTCGCGCCCGACCTGACGCTCACCCGCGCCATGCTCGCGGTCATTCTCTATGCCAGAGCCGGTGAGCCGGCGGTCACGGCGGAAAACAAGTTCTCGGACGTTCCGACCGGCCAGTGGTATACGAACGCGGTCATCTGGGCGGCTGAAAATGGCATCGTTGCCGGCTGCGGTGACGGCACGTTCCGGCCCGACGCTGCGGTCACGCGCGCACAGGCGGCTGTCATGCTCTGCGGCTTTGCGGCTTTCTCCGGTGACGACGTGACGGCGCGCGCCGATCTCTCAGCGTTCGGCGACGCGGCGGACGTTCCGTCCTGGGCGCAGGCTGAGCTGCAGTGGACCGTTGCCAGACAGCTCATTGTCGGCCGCGACGGCAAGCTCCTCGCGCCGAACGACGCGGTGACCCGCGCCGAGATGGCCTCCATCCTCAGCGCTTACATTCGCAAATAAGCATTCCATCAGTGCACCCCCGGACTTCGGTCCGGGGGTGTTTTGCGTGTTCGGCGCCGGTGTGCGGCGCTTTGCGGGCCGTGCGCTTTGCCCGCGAATGCGGTCGGAAAAAGGATTTACAACCGCGCCTGGCTGTGATACACTACGACCGAAACTGTATATTGCGCAGTCTTCGCCGCTTCGGGCGGCAGGGGGAATGTGGGTGCAAAGCCCCGCGAGTCGGTCACTGTGAAGCCGCCGGAAGGCGGATAAGTCAGAATACCCGAAGGCTGCAGGTATTTCTGCCGGAACCGGAAGTTGCATGGCTGAACGAAGGAATTTCGTTCGGCCGGTTTTGCTGTACCTGTCCGCCGTTTCCGGCGGGCAGAATTTTTTGTTTTGGGAGGAAAGCACATGAAAAAACGGTTTCTGGCCCTGCTGCTGGTGCTGACGCTGCTCGTCGGCCTCATGCCGGCGGCACTGGCCGCGGACACGGTGGACGTGTCCGCACTGCCGGAGTATACGGCGGGGGCGGATACGAGCGCCGGTGCCGCGTATAAGATCAGCACGGAGGAGAGTCTGCGGGCTTTCGCCGCCGCGGTCAAGGCGGATGACGGAAACGGCACATATGCGCACGCCGGCGTCACGCTCTATCTCGCCGGCGACATTGCCCTCACCGGCACGTGGAAGCCGGTCGGCAGCACGGCGACGTATGTCGGCGATTTCTTTGCCGGTACGTTCGATGGCTGCGGCCACACGATCAGCGGCCTGAATGTGCAGGGCAGCACGGCCAATCAGGGACTGTTCGCGGCAATCAACAAGGCGACGATCCGCAACCTAAACGTCTCCGGCACGGTCAACTGCGGCACGAAAAACTACGTCGGCGGCATTGTCGGCAAGGTGCAGGACGGAACGATCGAGAACTGCAGCTTTTCCGGCAGCGTGACCGGCGGCGGCCACACCGGCGGCATTGCCGGCGGCCTGAACGGAAACGATGTCACGATCAGCGGCTGCGCGAATCTTGCAGCCGTGACCGGTACGACTGCCGGCGGCATCCTCGGCTACTGGAAGAAGACCGCTTCGATCCGCGATTGCTACAATACCGGCAGCGTGACCGGCTCCGCCAAGGCGGGCGGCATCGTCGGCCAGCTGAACAAGGGCACTATTGAAAATTGCTACAGCATCGGCGACATTGGCGGTAAGGCATCGCAGAAGGGCGGCATCTTCGCCTTCAGCAGTGCCACGGTCAAAAACTGCTATTATACGCTGCCGGAGGCGGAAACGCTTGGCGGCACAGCAGCGGCGGCTGCGCACATCACCTCCCCGGAGGGCCTTGCGGACGAGCTCGGCAACGCCTTCCAAGAGGACACGGCGGGCGCGAACAACGGCTACCCCATCCTCGTTTGGCAGGCGGGCGAAGTGGTGCAGCCCGACCCGCGCATCGAGCTGACCGGCCCGGACACGCTCTGGCGCACGGCGAATGAGCCGCAGCCGCAGGCGACGATCACAGCCGCCTGCAAGGACATGGGCAAGGACACGCACGTTGACTGGACGCTGACGGAGGGCGAGGGCATTGTCACGCTCGAGACGCCGGAGGGCGCGGGCGCGGCCAACCAGTCCGTGATCGTCAAGGCGACGGCTGACGGCGCCGGTAAGGCGGTCATCACGGCCAGCACGGCCAACGGCATCACGGCGAGCCTCACGATCTACGTCATCCCCCAGATCACGACCGTGGAGCTCGAGGGCGTTGTCGCCGTGGGCGAGACGGTGCGCGCCAAGATCAATGTCCTCGGCGGCGGCGAGTACGACTACGAGAATTTCCCGAAACTGAAGATCGAGTGGCGCTATCTCACGGCCGCGGACTACAGCGCGGGCAACACCGGCACCAGCTCGTATAAGGAGATCACCGGCACGACCGGCCGGGAGTACACCATCCCGGAGGACATGGCGGGCAATTACCTGTCCTTCCTGCTCTATGACACCGTCTCCAGAGAATATAAAACGCTCAGCAGCCCCGTGCGCATCGCCACGGCGGAAGAGCGCCTGCTCAAGGCCGACGCCTCGGCCCTGACGCTCGATACCTCCGACATCCGCGCGGCCACGACGCTCACGCTGCCGGCGGCCGGGGCCGTGAACGGCTCTGCCATCACGTGGGCGAGCTCGGACAGCAGCATCATCGACCCGGCCACCGGCGTCGTGACGCTGCCGGCCAGCGGCATCCAGACCGTCACCCTCTCGGCGACGCTCACGCGCGGCGATGCCACTGCGCACCGCAATTTTGATATCCGCGTCTGGTCGCAGGCGGAGCTGGATAAAGAAGCCGCCAAGAGTGAGCTGCGCAAGCTCGTCGAGCGGCTCGACGGCACCATCACCCTGACGCCGGAATACGGCCAGGACACGAACGTGAACACGATGCTCAGCGCGAAGCTCGACGACAGCAGCATCGCGGTCAGCGTCTCCAAGGTCGAGGAAGTGTACGGCGGTGCGGGCATCGCGGCCGACGGCACCATCACGTATTTCTATGCAGACCCGAACACCACGCCGCTCGTGCACAACGGCAGCTATAACGTCACGTTTGCGCTTAGCAAGGCCGGCGCGACCGAGACACTGCAGGTCCCGGTCGTCATCGGCTGGGACGTGCAGCACGTGCGCGATGCGATCTCTGCCGAGATCACGAGCCAGCTCACCACCGAGGGCCTGTGCGCCGCCGGGGATGACCCGAACCTGCTCACGCAGGATCTGACGCTGCCGAAGGTCATCGACGGCAAGCGGTGGGCGCTCATCTCCTGGACGTCCAGCGACCCGACGGCGATCGCCGTCAGCGACAAAAACCAGCAGACGCCGGACACGCTCTTTGACCCCTATGTCGGCGTGGTCAAAACGCCCGCACAGGACAAGGCCGTCACCCTCACCGCGACTGTGACCTTCCAGCTCACGGACACGCAGGAGCAGACCATTACCGTGAGCAAGGTCTTCTATGTCACCGTCAAGGGGCAGGAGACGACCGTGCGCGAGGATCTGCTGGCAAAGCTCGACGCGGGCTTTGCCGCCTATGGCGGCCTGCGCGACGCCGTGACGGGTCTGCCCCTTACGCAGCGCGACGGCAAGTATCTTGCAGCCAATGATATTCATTTCCCGACCACGCGCGACTTTGGCGTGGACGGCAAGTACACCCCCGTGACCATCACGAGCAGCGATGAAGACACCATCGTGCCGCCGGATGTGAACAACGCCGCGCGTGCGGAGGTCTACCGCCCGCTGCCCGGCGAGGCGGCAAAGGACGTCACCGTCACGGTGACGCTCACGGATGCCGACAGCGGCGTCGCTGCTTCGCGTGATTTCGTGATCGAAGTCCAGCCGCTCACGCAGGCGGAGATCGACGCGGAGCTCGCGCTCATGGCCGAGGTCAAGGCGCACTACTTTGACGGCATCCGCAACGCCAACACGGACGCAAAGAACATTCTCACCGACCTGCACCCCTTCCAGGAGGCGTATCTGGATGCGGACGGCCAGCTCGTCTGGGTGTATGACCATGCAGACCTGACCGGCAGCGGCATCGTCCCCGTGGCGATGGACGGCTGGACGGAAAGCGAGCAGTGGCGGCTGTTCCGCTCGTCCAATTCCCGCGTGATCAGCCACGAGAACCTGCTCGTGACCCGTCCCGCGGAGGACAAGACCGTCACGATCCGCAGTGAGCTCTCGAGCGAGACGCTCGGCAAGTACGCCGCACGTTATCCGGACAACGCGGACTTCCAGGCGCTGAGCCGTCAGGCGGTGTCCGCGAAGGTCACGGTCGTCGGCACGAACACGCCCATCCGCGCCCAGCTGCAGGCAAAGCTGGACGGCGGCTTTGCGGCGGCCGGCCTGCGCGATGCCTATACCGGCAGCGCGCTCACGCTCAGCGACGGCAAGTATCTGACCACGGAGGATATTCTCTTCCCGACCCTGCAGGACTTTGGCGTTGACGGCAGAAACTGCACCGTCACCGTCACCAGCAGCGACCCGGAGACGTTCGCTGCCCCAGACCTGAACGACACCGTCTGCGCGGCCGTCTGGCGTCCGCTGCCCGGTGCATCGGCGAAAGACGTCACCGTCACGGTGACGCTCACGGATACGGCCACCGGCGTGGCGGCGGAGCGCAGCTTTGTTGTCACTGTTCAGCCGCTCACGCAGGCGGAGATCGACGCGGAGCTCGCGCTCATGGCGCAGGTCAAGGCGCACTACTTTGACGGCATCCGCAACCAGAACACCGACCCCGGGAACGTGATGACCGATCTGCATGCCTTCCAGGAGGCGTATCTGGACGCAGACGGCCAGCTCGTCTGGGTCTACGACAGCAAGGATGTCACCGGCAGCGGCATCATCCCTGCGGAGATGGACAACTGGCAGTCGGTCAAGCAATGGAGCCGCTTCCGCTCGTCCGACCCGGCTGTGATCAGCCATGAGAGCCTGTCCGTGACCCGCGCGGCGGAGGACACGGTCGTTACCATTTTCAGCGAACTCACCAGTGAGCGGCTGGGCAAATACGCCGTGCACTATCCGGACAATGCCGAGCTCCAGAAGCTGAGCCATCAGGCGGTGTCCGTGGAGCTGACGGTCACCGGCACGACGCCGGTAGAGCCGACGCCTGTGGAGCCGACACCCGTGGAGCCGACGCCGGTAGAGCCGACGCCCGTGGAGCCGACGCCTGTGGAGCCGACGCCCGTGGAGCCGACACCTGTAGAGCCGACGCCTGTGGAGCCGACGCCTGTGGAGCCGACACCCGTGGAGCCGACACCTGTGGAGCCGACACCCGTGGAGCCGACACCCGTGGAGCCGACGCCTGTGGACCCGGATCCCGAGACGATCACGGTCACGTTCCAGCTGCACACGGACACCGAGGCCTGGATCCTGCCGACCTTGATCCGTGATCTGCCCGAGGGCACGACGGCATTTGAAGTGTTCAAGCAGGTGCTTGCAGCCAACGGCTATACGTATGACGCCAAGGGCAGCTATGTCAGGGCGGTCATCGCGCCGGACGGCACGAAGGTGGTCGAGCTGAGCAAGGGTCAGTATTCCGGATGGATGTACCGTGTCAACGGCGAGTTCCCGGACACCTACATGGGTGCGTATGAGCTCGAAGACGGCGATGTGATCGAGGTGCTCTTCACCGCGGATTACACGAAGGAGCCCGGCGCGTTTCTGCCGTTCGTGGATGTGACGAACCACTGGGCCTACACGGACATCAAGCGCGTGTACAACCGCGGTTGGATGGTCGGCGAGAGCGCGACGATCTTTGCGCCGGATCAGGACCTGACCCGCGCAATGCTCGCGGTCATCCTCTACGCGATGGCGGGCGAGCCGGAGGTCACGGCGGCCAATCCGTTCTCGGATGTGCCGGCCGGCGAGTGGTACACGGACGCCGTCATCTGGGCGGCAGCCAACGGTATCGTCGTCGGCTGTGGCGACGGGACATTCCGGCCCGAGATGGCCGTCACGCGCGCGCAGGCTGCGGTCATGCTCTGCGGCTATGCGGCCCTTGCCGGCCGGGACGTGACGGCGCGCGCCGACCTCTCCGCCTTTGGCGACGCGGCGGACATTCCGGCCTGGGCGCAGGCCGAGATGCAGTGGGCCAACGCGGAGAAGCTCATCCTCGGCCGCGACGGCAAACTGCTCGCGCCGAACGCCGCGGCGACCCGCGCCGAGATGGCCTCCATCCTCAGCGGCTACGCAGCTGCATAAGCGCAAGCCGGAAAGACAGGAAAACACCATCATCATAAGGAATGCCCCCGGACGATGTGTCCGGGGGCATTTTTGCTCGTAAAAGCGTCGCTGCGGGGCAATGCGGCAGAGCAGCGGGGGAGCTCGAGGGGGCGAAGTGCCCGCCTCGAATGAAATGCGCATCAAAAGCCTGATCTATCAGGGCTTTGCAATGCCCCCGGACGTCTGTCCGGGGGCATTTTGCGCTTTTGGGAAAGAAGAGGGAAGGGATTCTTTTATTTTTTTGCGCCGCAGACCTGATACATCCGGTCGTCCGAGATGACGACGTCCACGTCGAAATACGGGGCCATGAGCGCGGCGAGCTCCGTCTCGCTCATCAGCGAGATGGAGACCGTGCTGGCCGAGCCGGCGTGGTGCCGGTCGAGCATGGCGCGGCTCATGCCATGCGCGATGGACAGGCGGCCGCCGGTTTTGAGCAGTGTTGCCAGGTGCGCGATCAGGCGCGCCGGGTCGGGGAAGTGCGGGAAGGCGTTGTAGACCATGCAGCAGTCAAACGGCTGCGGGAGCGGCACGGTCTCAATGTCGCCGCAACGCACGGTCACGCGTGCATCCGGGAACTTTTCGGCAGCACGCCGGGCCATTTCCGGGGAAATGTCCACACCGGTGACGCTGTGTACGTCCCGCGCCAGATAGTCCGGGAAGAGCACGCCCGTGCCGCAGGCTACGTCGAGCACGTCCACGCCCGCGCGGATGCCGGCGTTGTCAAGAATGGTGCGGATGACCGGCTCATTGCGGATCATTTCCGCGTCCCAGTTCGGGGCGCAGCGGTCGAAAAACGAAATGACGTCCTTTTGCTCAATCATGCTCAGGCACCTCTTTCGGATAGCGCTCGGGGATGAGACGCGCTTTCATGAGCGCGAACACGATGCTCGGGATGAATACGAGCTGGATAATGGTGCCGGGCCAGCTCTTGACGATGCAGCCCGCGACCCACGTCGCCATGGAGTAGCTGCCGCGCGCGAAGATGAGCGCATTGACCAGACCGTTGACGACGCGGCCGGCGACGATGGCGACGATGAGACTGATGTAGAGGTCGGCGTAAACGTGCCGCGTGCGCACGCAGCGCATCATGATGCCGGCAATCAGGCCATAGACGGCCAGCTCAATCATCATCGACGGCAGAATGCTCACCGGAGGCATGCCGCACAGCGCGCTCGAGAGCGCGGGACCGGCCAGACCGCACAGCAGGCCGAACTGCCAGCCACACACGAGGCCGCACAGAAAGACGGGGATGTGCATCGGGCAGAAGATCTGGCCCGCGCCCTGAATGCCGTGAAACAGCAGCGGCAGCACATAGCACAGGGCAATGCACACGGCGGTGATGATGGATTTTTTGACGGTAGACATGGTTCGCATTGGACTTCGGTTCCTTTCTGATTTTGGATTTACAGGAGTATTTCCGCTGCGCACACAAGGGCGCACAGCGCAAGCGCGCCCCAGCCGCTCAGGGGCAGGGGAACGGACTTTTTCCGGGTGCGGCCGCGCGCGCCGCGGTAGCCGCGGGCCTCCATGGCCATGGCGAGCTCGTCGGCACGCTTGAAGGCACTGAGGAAGATCGGCACGATCAGCGGCAGCATGGCCTGCGCGCGCTCATGCAGGCGGCGGCTTTCAAAGCGCGCGCCGCGCGCAATCTGCGCCTTGCGGATGGTGTCGGTCTCCTCGAGCAGCGTCGGGATAAACTGCACGGCGACGGACAGGATCATCGCGATGTCCTCGACCGGCAGCCGCACGAGCCGCAGCGGGCTGAGCAGCGTCTGGATCGCGCCGGTGATCTCGAGCGGCGGCGTCGTACATGTGAGCACGTTGCTCATCACGAGAATGAGCGCCAGCCGCACCGTCACCTGCGCGCCCTGTACGATGCCGGGCACGGACAGCGTGAGGATCCACCAGTGCCAGATGGCGTCGTCCGTGGCGAAAAACAGGGCGTTCATCACAAAGATGAGCAGGAAAAACCAGCCCATGCGCGCAACGGACGCGAGCGCGGTGCGCAGCGGCAGGCCGCAGACAGCCACGACGGCGGCCGTGACGGCGAGCAGCAGCGCGTAGCCAAGCCAGGAGTTTGTGCACACGGTGGCGGCGATGAGGAGGAGAAAGCCGAAAAACTTTGCCCGTGCGTCCAGCCGGTGCAAAATCGAGCTGCCGGGGGTGAACTGCCCGCTCAGGTGTTCCCTCATGGGCGGCCACCGCCCTTCGCGCGCAGCACGGCCGCGAGCAGCGCGTCATAGCTTGCAATGTCCTGCGGAATGTCCAGCCCGCCCTGTTGGAGCAGAGCGGCGGCGGTGCGGCTCTGCGGTACGCCCAGCCGGTGCGTGCGCATCCAGTCGAGGTCGGCGTAGATCTCCTCCGGTGTGCCGTCGCGCACGAGCTGCCCGTCCTCCAGCACGAGCAGCCGCCGGGCATACGCGCCCAGACAGTCGGCGTTGTGCGAGACCATGAGGATGGTCATGCCGCCGCGGTTGAGCTCGGTGATGAGCTGCAGAAACGCCTCGCGTCCGAGCGGGTCGAGCCCCGCGATCGGCTCGTCGAGAATGAGATACTCCGGCTTCGTCGCCAGCACGCCCGCGATGGCCACGCGCCGCTTCTCCCCGCCGGAGAGGCCCATCGGCGGCTGGTCGTGGACTTTCTCGAACGAGAAACCAACGGTCTCGAGCGCCCAGCGCACGCGCGCCTGCTTTTCGGCGGCGCTCAGGCCGCTGTGCTTCAGGCCGAAGGCCACGTCCTTTTCCACGGTCGTCTCAAAGAGCTGACACTCCGGGTACTGGAACACGATGCCGACCTTGCGCCGCAGGATGCTGCGGTCATAGCGGCGGGCGTGGATGTCCTGCCCGTCGAGCATGACGGTGCCGGCCGTCGGCGTGAGCAGACCGGCCATGATCTGGATGAGCGTGGACTTGCCGCAGCCGGTGCGGCCGAGGATGCCGACGAAGCTGCCGTTTTCGACTGTGACGGATACATCGCGCAGCGCAGTGACCTCAAAAGGTGTCCCCGCGCCGTAGACACACGTCAGATTCGTTACTGTGATCGGCATAGTTCCTCCGCAAGCTCCTCAAGCGTCAGCGGGCAGCGGGCGAGCGTGATCCCGGCCTGCTTCAGGTCATGGTACATCTGCACCGGCATCGGCGGCGTGAGCCCTGCCGCGGCCAGCAGCTCCGGCTGCGTGAGCATCTCGCGCGCCGTGCCGTCGGCGATCATTTTGCCGTTGTGGATGAGATAGACGCGGTCGGCGCCGATGGCTTCTTCGATGTAGTGCGTGATCATGACGACGGTCTTGTGCTGCTGTGCGTGCAGGCGGTGGATCGTGCGCAGCACCTCTTGCCGGCCGTCGGGGTCGAGCATGGCGGTGGCTTCGTCGAACACCAGAATGTCCGGGGACAGGGCCAGCACGCCGGCCAGTGCCACGCGCTGCTTTTGCCCGCCGGAGAGCGTGTGCGTCGCGCGGTTTTCATAGCCCGCCATGTCCACGGCTGCGAGCGCCGCGGCCACGCGCGCGGGGATTTCGGCTTCCGGCACGCCGTAGTTTTCCAGTCCGAAGGCCACATCCTCGCCCACGATTGTGGACACGAACTGGTTGTCCGGATTTTGAAACACCATGCCGACTTTGCGCCGCAGCGCCCAGCGGTTGTCGGGGTCGGCGGCGTCCATGCCGTCGACGGTCAGCGTGCCGTGCTGCAGCGGCAGCAGAGCGTTGAAGTGCTTGACGAGCGTGGATTTGCCGCAGCCGTTGTGCCCGAGCACGGCCACGAACTCGCCGGGTGCGACGTGCAGCTGCGCGCCGTTGAGCGAGCGGCGGCCGCCCAGCCCGTCGTAGGAAAATCGAATGTCGTGTGCATCAATCATGATCAGATCGTCCATACTCTTTATCGTGTATTTGACACAAGTATAACAAAAAACAACGGCCGCGCAAGCCCGGTGGGGGGATATTCGCGCAAAAACACCGTGTTGTGCAAATCCGCGCCACTGGTTGACGTGCGCGCGCTTTGGCGGTAAAATAGCAGCACGAACCAGAAAGGACCGACTGCCATGTACCATGGATATTATTATGGCTTTGATACCACGTATCTGCTGCTGGTCGTGCCGGCACTGCTTATCGCGCTCATCGCGCAGATCCAGGTCAAGAGCGCGTTTTCGCGCTACGCGCGCGTGCGCTGCACGAGCGGCCTGACCGGCGCGCAGGCGGCGCAGCGTATTCTGCAGGCCAACGGCATCGCGGATGTGCGCATCGAGCACATCTCGGGCAAACTCACCGATCACTTTGACCCGCAGGCGAAGGTCATCCGTCTCTCGGACGAGGTCTATGGCGTCGCGTCGATCGCGGCCGTGGGCGTCGCGGCGCACGAGGCGGGCCACGCCGTGCAGTACGCCACGGACTATGCGCCCATCCGCATCCGCGCGGCCATCATCCCGGCCACGCGCATCGGCTCGAATCTGTCGTGGCCGCTGCTCATCGCGGGGCTGATCTTCAACTGGTCGGTGCTCGTCTGGGCGGGCATTCTGCTCTTCGGCCTCGTGACGGTGTTCCAGCTCGTGACGCTGCCGGTGGAGTTCAATGCTTCCCGTCGTGCGCTGGCCGCCATCGAGTCGCGCAACCTGCTCACGGACGACGAGCTGCGCGGTGCGCGCAGCGTGCTGCGGGCGGCCGCCATGACGTATGTCGCGGCGCTGCTGGTGTCGTTTGCGCAGCTGCTGCGGCTCATCATTCTCTACGGCAACCGCCGCCGGGATTGACACAGCCGTTGCAATCGGCGCCGAATTATCGTAAAATAGCGGGTGCAGGGGTCACTGCGCCTGCTATTTTTCTGCCCGGGAGGGGATCGCATGCACCGCATTTTTATCGTGGAGGACGACGCGGCCATCGCCGCCGCGCTGCAAAAGCACCTGACGACGTGGGGCTTTGACGTGCGCTGCGCGGAGGATTTCCGCAATGTGCTTGCCGAGTGCACGGCGTTTGACCCGCAGCTCGTGCTGCTCGACATCACGCTCCCGTTTTATAACGGCTATCACTGGTGTCAGGAGCTGCGGCGCGTGTCGAACGTGCCGGTCGTGTTCCTCTCCTCGGTGTCGGACAATATGAACATCGTCATGGCCATGAACATGGGCGGCGACGATTTCATCGCCAAGCCCTTTGACCTGAATGTGCTGCTGGCGAAGATCCAGGCCATTTTGCGCCGCACGTATGATTTTGCCGCGCCGGCGCCCACGCTCGAGCACCGCGGCGCCGTGCTCAACACGGCCGATGCGAGCCTGACGTATCAGGGGCAGCGCATCGAGCTGACGAAAAACGACTATCGCATCCTGCAGACGCTGCTCGAGCGCAAGGGCAGCGTCGTCAGCCGCGAGACACTCATGGAAAAGCTCTGGGAGACGGACAGCTTCGTGGACGAAAACACGCTCACGGTCAACATCGCCCGCCTGCGCCGCAAGCTCGAGGCCGCCGGTCTGCCGGATTATATCACGACGAAAAAGGGCCTCGGCTATCTCATCGAGTGAGGGAGAAGGGTATGTTTGGCGCTTATGTGAAGGAAAACCGCAAGGCGCTCATCGCGCTTGCGGTCTACACGGCCGTGTTCGCGCTCGTGTTCTGGCTCTACCGGCTGCCGCTGGGTGCGGCGGGGTACGCGGCGCTCGTGTGCCTGTTTGTGCTGGCGCTGTGGTTCGCGGTCGATTACCGGCGGTTTGCCGCGCGTCTGCGCTTGCTGCAGCGGCTGGAGCAGGAGATCACGCTCAGCACCGAGCAGCTGCCGGAACCGGACGGGATGCTCGAGGCACAGTATCAGGCGCTCGTGCGCGCGCTCGATGCCGACCGCCGCGCGCAGATGACCCGCAGCCAGCGCAGCTATCAGGACTTAGTTGAGTACTACACCGTCTGGGCGCACCAGATCAAGACGCCCCTCGCCGCTATGCGCCTGCTGCTGCAGGACGCGGAGACGGATGAGCAGCGCGCCCTGCTCGAGCAGCTGCAGAGCGTGGAGCAGTATGTGGAGATGGTGCTCGGCTACCTGCGGCTCGAGAGCACGTCGTCGGACTATGTCATCCGCAACTATGTGCTGGACGATATTGTCCGGCAGGCGGTGCGCAAGTTTGCGTCCCAGTTCATCCGCCGGAAGCTGCGTCTGGAGTACGCGCCGCTGAACGTGAATGTTATCACGGATGAAAAGTGGCTGCTGTTCGTCATCGAGCAGGTGCTCTCCAATGCGCTCAAGTACACCCGCAGCGGCTCGGTCTCCATCACACTCGAGGAACCCAAAACGCTCTGCATCCGCGACACGGGCATCGGCATTGCGCCGGAGGATCTGCCGCGCGTGTTTGAAAAGGGCTTTACCGGCTGCAACGGCCGCACGGACAAGCGCGCGACGGGCATCGGCCTGTATCTCTGCCGCCGCATTCTGGAAAAGCTCGGCCACACGATCGCCATCACATCGGAGGTCGGCGTAGGCACAACGGTGCGCATCGGACTCGAGCAGGACGCGCTCGAGGTCGAGTGAGCCTTACAGAATCGTAAGTTTCCGCCGGGAAAATGTAAGCCGGAAGTATGGCAGCCATTTTCCTGGCGGTTTATACTGAGCCTGTCATTACACAGGAGGTAACGGTCATGTCGTTTTTGGAAGTTCGTCATGTTCAGAAGATTTACACCACCCGCTTCGGCGGCACGAAAGTGCAGGCGCTCACGGACGTGAATTTCACGGTCGAGAAGGGCGAATACGTCGCCATCATGGGCGAGAGCGGCAGCGGTAAGACCACGCTGCTCAACATTCTTGCCGCACTCGACAAGCCCACCGGCGGCGAGGTCGTGCTCGACGGCCGGGCGCTGGGCACGATCCCGGAGCGGGAGATCGCGGCGTTTCGCCGCTCGCAGCTCGGCTTCGTGTTTCAGGAGTTTAACCTCCTCGATACGTTCTCCGTGCAGGATAACATCTTCCTGCCGCTCGTGCTCGCAGGCAAGGCGTATCCGGAGATGGCCGCGCGCCTCGCGCCCATCGCCCGGCAGCTCGGCATCGCGGAGCTGCTGCAGAAGTTCCCGTATGAGCTCTCCGGCGGACAGAAGCAGCGTGTAGCCGTCGCCCGTGCGCTCATCACGCAGCCGAAGCTCGTGCTGGCCGATGAGCCGACCGGCGCGCTCGATTCTCGTGCGACGGATGAGCTGCTGCGCTTGTTTGAGGATGTCAACCGCGGCGGCCAGACCATCCTCATGGTCACGCACTCGGTCAAGGCGGCCAGCCACGCCTCGCGCGTGCTGTTCATCAAGGACGGCGAGGTGTTCCACGAGATCTATCGCGGCGAGAGCACGGATGAGCAGCTCTATCAGAAGATCTCCGACACGCTCACGATGCTGGCAACGGGCGGTGAGCGCCATGCGTAATCTCTACCCGCGTCTGGCGGCGACGAATCTGAAGAAAAACCGCCGGTTCTACCTGCCGTATCTGCTGGCGTGCACGGTGATCGTGGCGCTGTTTTGCATCATCCTCACGCTCGCGAGCGATCCGTATCTCGGTCAGATGCAGCACGGCGGCAGCGTCAGTCAGGTGCTCGGTTTCGGCGTGTCGATCATGGCGCTGTTTTCCGCCATCATCCTCTTTTATACAAACAGTACCTTCACCAAGCAGCGCAAGCGCGAGTTTGCCATCTACAACATCCTCGGCATGGAAAAACGCCACATCTCCTATGTGCTCTTCTGGGAGTCGCTGTACACGGCGGCCATGGCGCTGTTTTTCGGCCTCGTGGCGGCGGGTGTGTTCTCCAAGCTCCTGCAGCTCGTGCTCATGCGGCTCATCGGCGGGGAGGCCACGTTCGGGCTGAACATCCGCCTGATGAGTATCGGCTGTACGGTGGTGTTCTTCGGCGCGCTGTTTTTGCTGCTGCTGCTCAATACCATCCGCATCATCCATCTGTCGAACCCCGTGCAGCTGCTGCGCGCCGGCAGCGAGGGCGAGCGCGAGCCGCGCAGCAAGTGGATCCTCGCACTGCTCGGCGCGGTGTGCCTTGCCGCGGGCTATATCATTTCCCTGCGCACAAACGTGGCCTTGTACGCCATCCAGAATTTCTTCCCGGCGGTCATCCTTGTCATCATCGGCACGTATCTCACGTTCATCGCGCTGAGCATCGTCGTGCTCAAGGCGCTGCGCAAAAACCGGCGTTACTACTATAAAACCAGCCACTTTGCCACCGTCTCCGGTCTCATCTACCGCATGAGCCGCAATGCGGCCGGCCTTGCGAGCATCTGCATCCTCTCGACGATGGTGCTTGTGACGGTTTCGACCACGGTGAGCCTGTACAAGGGGCTGGATGCCTACGCCGACGTGCGCTGGCCACAGGATATGACGCTCACGCTCATGACCGACCCCCAGACGAATACGGTGCCGGACGTCGCGCCGGTTTTGCGGGTGGTGGATGATGCCATGACGCGCTCGGGGCTCACGCAGAGCAATGTGCACGGCTATCGCACCGTCAGGTTTTCCGCGCAGCGCAGCGGCGATGCGCTCGATCAGTTCACCGGTTCGAGTGCCAATGAATACACCGTCATGGTTCTGGACACGGAGGGCTATGCCGACCTGACCGGTGAGCAGGTGACGCTTGCGCCCGGCGAGGCGCTCGCATGGACGGACGGCGCAGCCTTTGGCGACACGCTCACGCTCGGCGGCGATACGCTGCGGCTGCGGCCGCTCGACAGCTTCTCGCTCGTCAGCGGCAGCTCCATCATGGGTCAGCACACGCTGTATCTGGTCGTGTCGGATCTCGACAGCGTGCTCGAGCTGCGCGCGCAGCAAAACGCCTATACTAACGAGCACGGCGGCACCCGCAGCATGCTCAATTACACATACCAGTTCGACCTCTCCGGCACGGACGACGAGCAGCTCGACGCGCTGCACGCGCTTCTCAGCGACCCCGCGTTTGAGTCTGCTGCCGAGGCGGCGAACGTGCATTACACGACCGATATGCGCGCCGACGGCTATCCCACGCTGCGCAGCACGTACGGCGGCTTTTTGTTCCTCGGCTTTTTCCTCGGGTTCGTGTTCCTGTTTGCGACGGTGCTCATCATCTACTACAAGCAGGTCTCCGAGGGCTATGACGACCGCGGCCGCTTCCGCATCATGCAGCAGGTCGGCATGACGCCGAAGGAGGTCAAGGCGACCATCCGCACGCAGGTACTGCTCATGTTCTTCCTGCCGCTTGTGACGGCGGCGATCCACATCGCGTTCGCGTTTCCGCTCATCAAGCAGATCGTGTTCGCCTTCGGGCTGCAGAACGTGCATCTGTTTTTACTGTGCACGCTCGGAACGTTCGGCGTCTTTGCGCTGCTGTACACCTTTGTGTACCTGCTCACGGCGCGCACGTATTACCGCATCGTGCGCATGACGGATTGAATCAAAAAAGTCCGCACAGGCAGTGCCTGTGCGGACTTTTTTGTATATGCGGCCTCAGCCCCAGAGGGCGGTCAGCATGGGGATGATCTGTTTTTTGCGGCTCATCACGCCGGGCAGGAACACGGCGCTGTCCTTCGGCTCGACCGAGAAGGCGGCGCGGATCGTGTCGTCACTGCCGATGTAGAGCAGGTTTGTGCCCTCCAGGAGCACGTCCGTGACCATGAGCGCGATCATGTCATAGTGCTGCTGCTCGAGCTTCGTGGCCATGACGGCCAGCAGCTCGTCCTTGCGCTCGAGCACCGCGGCCGAGTCGAGCGACGTGACCTGACCGACGCCGAAATAGTGGTCGGCGATGTGGAACTCCTTGAAGTCGGTGAAGCACAGCTCCTCGGCCGACTTGTCGCCCGCGCTCGAGGCGGCAAAGAGCAGGTTGCCCAGCTCCTTGAGCGGGACGTTGGCGATGCGGGCCATGCGCTCTGCCATGGCGATGTCGCGTTTCGTGCACGTGGGGGACTTGAACATGACCGTGTCGGACAAAATGGCGCTCGCCATCAGTCCCGCCATGTTCGGCGACGGCATGACGCCGTGCTCCTGATACATGTTGGTGATGATGGTCGTCGTGCTGCCGACGGGCTCGTTGCGCACGCGGATGGGCTGTGTGGTCTGAATATCGGCCAGACGGTGGTGGTCGATGATCTCGAGGATCTCGGCCTGCTCGAGCCCGGGCACGGCCTGTGCCATCTCGTTGTGGTCGACGAGTACGACGCGCTTGCGCCGCGGCCGCAGCAGGTGATAGCGCGAGAGCGTGCCGACGACCTTTTCGTTCTCGTCGAGCACGGGGTAGCAGCGGTAGCGGCTCTCGAGCACGACCTCACGCACGTCGTCAATGTAATCATCGAGGTGGAAGCTGACCAGATCCTCCGTGTTGCACGGGCGGGAGATCGGGATCGCCTGATACACCAGCCGCGCCACGCGGCTGGCATCGAGCGGGGTGGAGATGACGCAGGTCTTGCCGGCGTTTTCAAGCCACGCGGGGTCGACGTCGGTCTGGCACAGGATGATGCACTGTACGCCGATGTCGAGCGCGCGGCGGATCATATCCGGCTGGTTGCCGCAGAGAATGATGCTGTCGGGGTCGGAGAAGAGCAGGTTGTCGCAGCTCTGCGGCAGGGCGATCGTCACGACGCCGGACACGCGGTCGACCTGCTCGGCGCCGTCGTTGAGGATGCGCCCCTCGATGACGCTCAGGAGGTTGAACAGCGGCAGCGCGTCCACGTGCCGGTCGCTGATCGTGCGCATGCTGTAGGCCGCGATGTCCCCGGCGGAGAGCATGCCGTAGAGCGTGCCGTCCTCGTTGATGATGGGCATGGCCGAGATGTTCTGGTCGCGCATGATGTGCCAGGCGCGGTCCATTGTGACGGTGGAGTTGAGCGCCGGCGGCGTGTCGTAATCCAGATCGCGCACCTGCGTGCGGACGTTGCTCAGCGTCCGCGGCGCACGAAAGCCGAATCGGTCGAGCAGACGCTGCGTCTCATCGCTGATGTGGCCGAGGTGTGCGGCCACATAGTCGCGGTCACCGAGCGCGTTGCGCAGCGCGGCATAGGAGATGGCGGCCACGACGGAGTCCGTGTCCGGGTTCCGGTGGCCGGTGACGTAAATTTCATTCATGAAGTGAGGCTCCTTTGATTTCATGATTGGACAGACAATACTATAATAAGCCGGCCTGTCTTGTCAATGATTGTTTGCAAAAGCGCAAAATCTGTCCGGCTTGTTGGCGATACAATGGCTGTGGTTAGACCAGTTCCATTGTGCGAAGCACTGAAAAACAAAAAAATGGTGGGAAATCCATTGCACATTGTCAAAAAATATGCTATCTTTGGCTCATGAAGCCGCTGGTTGAACCAGATCGTGTTCCGACCAGCTGCCGCACCCGTAATGAAAAGTGAGAGGTGGAAGCAAACCATGAAAGACCTGAAGCATCTGATCTATTTTGAGAATCTGCTGCAGGAGGCCAACAACGAGCTGGTACAGCAGGCCAGGGCGGAGGGGGAACACGCCCTGGGCTACACCTGCTATTTCGTGCCGGAAACGCTGCTGAACCTGCCCGGCTGCTTCTCGAGCCGCCTGCGCGCGCCGAACACCGGCAGCATCGACGTGGGCACGTACTACATGTCGAGCAAGATCTGCTCATACACCCGCAGCATCCTCGAGCGCGGCATCGAGGGCGGCTATGACTATCTCGATGCGCTGCTCTCGTCCGAGACGTGCCAGATGATGCACCGCGGCCATGAGCATTTCGAGATCCTCGGCCTCGTGAAGGAGAAAAATCCGCAGTTTTTCATGAGCATGATGGACGTGCCGTTCTCGGACGAGGACTTCGCCGTCGATCACTATGAAGAGCAGCTGCGCATCAAGGTGCTCGAGCCGCTGCACGAGACCTACGGCATCGACATCTCCGACCAGGCGATTCTCGAAGCGATCCGAGATCACAACGAAATTTCCCGCATCATCACCGAGATCGGCGACCTGCGCAAGGCGGCCAATCCCGTCATCACGGGTTATGAGTTCCATGTCATCCAGCTCGTGAGCCAAGTGTGCCCGCACAAGCGGATCCTGCCGTATCTCAAGCAGACGCTCACCGAGCTCAAGCGCCGCAAACCGGGTCCGCAGCCGTGGTTCCGCGTGCGCCTGGTCGTGACCGGCAGCGAGATCGACGATCCTGCGTTCACGAAGCTCATCGAGGACTGCGGCGCCATGGTCGTGGCCGACCGCTATTGCTACGGCAGCCTGCCCGGCCGCGAGCAGATCGAAATTCTCGACGGGGAGACGCCGCTGCGCGCCGTTGCCCGCCACTATCTGCGCACGAGCCAGTGCCCGCGCTTCATGGAGCGCGAGCGTTCCGACGGCCGCCGCACTTACATCCGCGACCTGTGCAGGGAATACAGCGCCGACGGCGTACTCTACGAGCAGATGAAGTTCTGCGAGTTCTGGAGCTATGAGCGTGTGCTCGGCGTGCACATCCTGCAGGAGGAGCTGGGCATCCCGACCGTCGGCATCGAGAAGGAGTATACCCTCGCCGGCGCCGGCCAGCTGCGCACGCGCATCCAGGCCTTTGTGGAGAGCCTGGAGATCAAACACATTCAGGGAGGGAATTCGTGATGGCTGACAAGAAGGTCAAAGGCGCCGGGAACCGTTTTCTCCCCGGCAGCAACATTGCAAAGCACCGTGAATGGCGCGGTCTGAAAGATACATGGTACGACTATACCGAGTGGGTCAAAGTGCTCGGCGTCATGGGCGGCTTCGTGGCCAAGAGCCCGGTGCGCATCATGCGCGGCATGCTGACCTACCGCTGGATGGGCTCGTACCTCGCGGCGCTGAATATGATCGACCGCTGCGTCGAGGGCCTGCGCGGGCCGGCGCTGCGTGTGGCGCGCCTGTACCTCAACACGATCATGAAGGGGTCGACCAATTCCATTGCCGAGATGATGATGGGCGACCGCCGCTTTGGTGACAACGCCTTCGGCCGCACGCAGGTCGTGCTCGAGCAGACCATGTGCCCCGAGATCCTTACAGGTTTTCCGAACCTGCGCCCCGCGCAGCTTGAGCCGTTCCAGGGCCTGCTGCTGTGCTACATGGATCAGAGTGCGAACCCGTATTATATTGACGCCATGGAGAGCGTCGGCCTGCCGGCGGATTCCTGCCGCCTGTCGAACAATGCCGCCGGCGTTGCCATCCTCGACGAGTTTCCGAAGATCGGTGCCTGCTGCATCTCCAACAACGCGCCGTGCGATTCCTCGACCATGAACAGCCAGCTCATCGAGCGCCACCTCGATGTGGACACGCTGCCGGCCGCCATCCCCATGCGCTGGGAGGACCCGCACACGCGCAAGTACGCCCGCGCGTCCCTGCGCCGCGTCATTGACTTTGTCGAGCGGCACACGGGCGAGACCTATGACTGGGACGCCTGCCGCGCCGTCATGGAAAAGCACAACGACGAGGTGCGCAACGAGCAGGAGAAGTGGAACTTCATGGCCACGCCCTATACCGCCGCCGCACTCACGGTGCCGAACCTGTTCCACACGTTCTATTATGCATTCTCCGGCGGCCGCAATCCCGAGATCATGAAGGCAGAGCGCAAGGTCATGAAGATCCTCGAGCAGGCGTACGAGAGCAAGACCAACTGCTTCCCCAAGACGCGCTATCGCGCCATCACCTGGGGCGGCCCTCCGTGCTACTGGCTGCAGTTCCCGAACTGGCTGTATAACTGCTGGGGCATCCTCGTGATCGCCGGCATGGATCTGTTCTCCGGCAACGTACTCATCGACACGACGGACGAGGACACCATGCTCGACGGCATTGCCCGCAATTATGAGACCGGCGTTATGCGCCGCCACCTGACCGGCGGCTGGCAGCACCTCGTCGAGTTCTGGGACGAGGCGGAGAAGTTCCACTGCGACATGGTCATTCTGCACGATGACATCACCTGCAAGGGCGCGCTCGGCCTCACGGGTGTCATCCTCGACCAGGCGAAGGAGAAGAAGACGAAGCTCATGATGGTCTCCAATGACATGTTCGACCACCGCACCGTCTCCCGTGCCGACATCCGCCAGCAGGTCAACGACTACATGTACTCCGTCATGCAGGCCGAGCCGCTCGATGCGTCCCTGCTGCAGTATGACGACTACGAAGGCTGGTAAACAGGAGGAAATGACGATGAAAAAACTGCTGCCAAAGCTGCTCCTCGGCGCGACCGGCGTCTGGGTGGGGAGCATGCTCATCTACTGGTTCAATCTCGATAACAAGGCGATCTATTTTCTCGTGCGGCCGCTGCTCGATCGGCTCTACGACCGCAGAAAGGTTGACGGGAAGGTCTGATGGGATTTCGGCAGATCCAAGCGCCGACGCTCCGGGAGCTGTTCGTCGACCAGGTCATCGGCATGATCTTTTCCGGCGAGCTGAAGGTGGGCGACCGGCTCCCGTCGGAGCGCGAGCTGTCCGAGCAGATGCACATCAGCCGCTCCATGGTGCACACCGGGCTCGAGGACCTCGAGCGCATGGGCTTCATACGCATGGAGCCGCGCCGCGGCAACTACATCGAGGACTATGCCCGCCACGGCAATTTCGAGACGCTTATGGCGCTCGCCAAGTACGGCGGCGAAATTGACCGCGCCATCGAGAGCTCCCTCGTCGAGGCGCGCGATGCGATCGAGGGCGGGGCGATGCTCCTGCTCGGTGAGCACGGCACGCCGGAGGATATGCAGCAGCTGCGTGCCATCACCGACGGGTTGCGCGCATCCGTCGCCGCGGGCGAGGGCATCACTGCCTATGCGCAGTGGATGCGCAAGTTTGACACGACCATCACCGAGCTGAGCGGGAACCTTATCTTCCCGCTGCTCATGAACAGCCTCGCGGACGTGAGCGGCGTTCTCTGGGAGCGGTGCGTGACCTTTTGGGGGCCGGAGACGGTCATCGAGCAGGAGACGCGCATCACCGCCATGCTCGCTGAGGGCCGCGGCCGCGATGCTGCGCTGTATATCGAGAATATCTACCATCACTACTGTGATGCACATCCGGACGCGTGACATCCTTCCACCCTATAAAAAATCCGCCTGACGGCTGCTGCCGTCAGGCGGATGATTGTTTTGGCTGTCAGGACCGGCTCAGGTTGCCGAGATAACCGAGAATGTTGTCGTTGATCTCGCCGGTGAGCGCCTGATTGTAATTGCAGATGAATGTGCCGGCGATGAGGATCATCATCGCCTCGGCCTCGTGCATGCCGACCTCCTCGCCGTAGATGCGGATGAGACACTGCTCCATGAGCGTGCGCCACGCGCGGAACTCTTCCTGCACGAGCCGGCCGATCTCGGGGTCGTAGCGCGCGAGGACGTAGGTCTGCGTCGTGGCATTCGGGCGCTGCTCGTGCGACGGGGCATTGGCCACGTAGTCCATGAAGGCGTTCATGTATGCGAGGTTGGAGTCATAGTCCGCGCGGTCGTGTTCAGCAAACCACTGGCTGCATTTTTCGCACATATATTCGCGTGTATAGCGCACATACGCGAGGATGAGGTCGTTTTTGCTCTCAAAATAGTTGAGCAGCTTGGCGTGGCTCATGCCCGCCTCGGCTGCAATGTCGCGCAGGGACACGTTCATCATGGGCTTGCGCTCGATGCAGCGCTGAAACGCCATGAGAATGTCCCGGCGGATCTGGTCACGGTCGACAATGATCGGCATCTTGATCGCCTCCGGGGTACTGGAATGCTCCGATTATACAGCGATTTTCAACATCCGTCAAATGGGCAGGAAATCCGGCCCCAACTTGACAAAAATGTGGCGGTGTGCTATCTTTTTACTGACCAGTTGGTAAATTACGAAAGGCGGCGACAGAAATGACGGACGTGATCCTGCGTATTTCGGGTATGGACTGCGGCGCCTGCGCGGTGCGCATCGTGCGTGCGCTGCAGGGGCTGCCGGGACTGCGCGAAGTATCCGTGAGCGACACGGCCGGCTGCGCGTGCCTGACTTATGACGAGATGGCCGTGGACCTCGGCGAGATCGCGCGCCGTGTGCAGCGCGCGGGCTTTGACGTGCCGGTTGAGACGGCGGAGCTGCGCTGCCCGGGCGCGGACGCCGGGGCGGAGGCGCGCCTGCGGGCGGTGTTCGGCGTGCGCAGTGTTGCGCGCGCGGGGGATACCTTCACGGTGACGCTCTGGCCAGTCGGCACGGACGCCGCGGCGCTCCCGGCAGTGCTCGGCCCGGGCACGGAACTGATGGCACAGCACGGCGGCGAGGAGACTCTGCAGGGCCGGGCGCGCCAGCGGCTGGCGCGCTGGTTGGGGCTCGGCGTGCTGCTCACGGCGCTGATGCTGTGGCGGCCGCCGGTGCTTGTGCAGCTCGTGCTTGCGGCGGCGGTGCTCTTCGGTGTGGGTGCGGCACTCTGGCGGAGCACGTGGCGCGCGCTGCGCGGCGGCAGCCTCGGGCCGGATGCGCCCGGCCTGCTTGCGGCGCTCATTCTGTTTGCGTACAGTACGTATGCGGCCTTCGCGGGCCTGCGGCCGTGCTTTTCCGCGCTGTGCGGTATCGCCTGCGCGCAGCTGGCCGGAAAGTGCGCGGCGCAGCTGGTGCGCGGGACACTTGCGGCGCCGGTGCAGAGGCTCAGGCATCTGCGTCCGCGCACGGCGACGGTCGTGCGCGATGGTGTGCAGGCGCAGACGGATGCCAGCACGCTCACGCCGCATGATGTGGTGCATATCCTGCCGGGTGAGCGCATCCCGGTCGACGGTATCGTGCGCTCCGGCATCTGCACGGTCGATGAATCCGCTCTCACGGGCGCGTCCCGGCCGGTGGAAAAGACAGTGGGGGACGCGGTCCTGGCCGGTACGCTCGACCGCGCGGGCAGCGCGTCGGTCACGCCCACGGCGGTTGGCGACGCGACGGTGCTGCAGCGAACGATCGCGGCCCTGCAGCGCGCGCAGACTGTGCGCACGCCGGAGCAGGAGCGGCTCGAGCGGGCGGCGTCGCGCATGACTGCATTGCTCATCATTCTGGCTGCCGGTGTTGGCGCCGTGTGGCTTTTCCGGCGGCAGCCGGGTGACTTGACCCGCGCACTGACCTGCGCGTGCGGCGTGCTGGCCGCCGTGTGTCCCGGCGCGGCCGGACAGGCTGCGGGCGTCGCTGCGCTGGCGGGCATCGGCCGTGCGGCGGAGCGGGGCGAACTGCTCATGCACGGCGCGGAGGCCCCGGCTGCGCAGAAGACGGCGCGCACTGTGCGCCGGTGTGGCTGGCTGCTGCTGGCGTACCATGCCGTGTGTCTGCCGCTGGCTGCGTGCGGGGTGATCGGCCCGGCCGCGGCGGCGGTGCTCGCGTGCGGCGCATCCGGCGGCGTGCTGCTGTATGCACTGCATGGAAAAGCGACCAGGGAGGAGTGGCCATGACGACCGCGGTTCTGGAACTGAATGTGTCCGGCATGATCTGCCGGGCGTGCGAGGACGCCATCGCGGACGCGCTGCTGCACACGCGCGGCGTCATCTCCGCACAGGCGCACTACTGGCGCAGCCGCGTGACGATTACGTATGACCCGGACATCGTCACGGAGGACGCGCTGCGGCAGGTGCTCACGAATGCCGGCTATCCGCCGGGCGCGCACGGCATGGGCGGCGTGACGGTCGACCTGATCTGCCTTGCGCTCGTGGGCGTGCTCTACTGGGGGCTGCCGAAGCTGCTCATGCTCGTGCAGGTCCCGGCGCTTGCCGAGAATGCTTCGCTCGGCCTCGTGTTTCTCGTCGGCCTGCTCACGAGCACGCACTGCATCGGCATGTGCGGCGGCATCCTGCTCGCGCAGACGACGGATGCGCACGGTGTGACCGGCCGCAGCAAACGCGGGCTGATCGCCTCGGCCGCATATAACGGCGGGCGCGTCGTGTCGTACACGGCGGTCGGCGCCGTCTGCGGCGCGCTCGGCGCGGTCATCACCTATACGCCGAACATCAAGAGCATGGTCTTTACCGTCGCGGGCGCGCTCGTGCTGCTCATCGGTCTGCGCATGGCGGGCATTCTGCCGGGCCTGCGTCCGTCAGAGACAGAGCTGCCCGGCGCCTGCAGCCTGAATGCACGCACGCGCCGCCGCTTTGCGGGGCAGCCGCTTATCATCGGCCTGCTCACGGGCGTCATGCCGTGCGGCGCGCTCAGCGCCATGTGGCTCTACGCCATGAGCAGCGGCAGCGCGGTGCGCGGCGCGCTCGTGATGCTGGTGTTCTCGCTCGGCACGGTGCCGCTGCTGTTCCTCTTCGGCGCGCTGCAGTCGTTTCTGCCGCGCGGCTGGATGAAGTACATCGTCAAGGGCAGCGCCGTGCTGGTCGTGACGCTGGGGCTGTCGATGCTCGTCAAGGGCATCCGCCTGTTTGGCATGTAAAGAAACCCCCGCACAGGACGGTGTCCTGTGCGGGGGTTTCTGTGTCCGATATCAGTCCAGCTTCAGGTCGCCCTCGCGAATCCAGCCGAGGCGGCGGCACAGCAGGCCGATGGCCCAGCAGATCACGGCCGGGAGCACGAAGCAGACCATGATGAGGCCGATCCAGTCCATGGCCCCGGGCTGGATGGCCACGGCGCCGTTGGCGATGGCGGCCTCGCTCGGCGCGACCCAGCCGGTCCACACGCCGATAGGGCCGCACAGGCCGCATGTGCCCATGCCGGAGTTGACGGCCGCGCCGTTCATCTGCAGCTTGAACACGCACGTGGCGATCGGACCCGTGATGGCGGACGTCACGATGGCGGGGATCCAGATCTTCGGGTTGCGCACGATGTTGCCCATCTGCAGCATGCTCGTGCCGAGACCCTGGCTGACCAGGCCGCCCCAGCCGTTTTCGCGGAAGCTCAGCACGGCAAAGCCCACCATGTTCGCGCAGCAGCCGGCCACGGCCGCGCCGCCCGCGAGTCCCGTGAGCGAGAGCGCCGCGCAGATGGCGGCCGACGAGATCGGCAGCGTGAGTGCGATGCCCACGATGACCGACACGAGAATGCCCATGACGAACGGCTGCTGCTCGGTTGCCCACATGATGAGCGTGCCGACCCAGTTGGCACCCTTGCCGATGGGCGCGGCCACGAGCATGGCCAGCCCGATGCCGACGAGGATCGTGACGATGGGCGTGACGAGGATGTCCACCTTCGTCTCCTTGCTCACGGCCTTGCCGAACTCAGCCGCGACGATCGCCGTCACGAGCACGGCCAGCGGGCCGCCGGCACCGCCCATGGCGTTGGTCGCATAGCCGACCGGGACGAGGGAGAAGAGCACCATCGCCGGTGCGTGCAGTGCGTAGCCGATGGCCACCGCCATCGCTGGGCCGACCATCAGCGATGCGCAGCCGCCGATCGTGTAGCCGACCGCGGCGTCGCCCTTGCCGAGGGTGAAGATGATCGTGTTGAGAAAACCGATGTGGAACTGCTGACCGAGTGTGTTGAGAATCGTGCCGATCAGCAGCGAGCAGAACAGACCCTGCGCCATCGCGCCGAGCGCGTCGATGCCGTAGCGCCGCAGAGAGATCTCAATATCCTTTCGCTTCAGGAAGTCCCGGAACCGCTGCATAGTGCATTCCTCCAGAAAAATAAGTATGCTTTACATGTGTCATGACACCTGTAAAGCATACTATAAAGACTTCCTGTGCACTTGTCAACTAAAATAAACTTCTGTCAATCGTCCAGCAGCAGACCGGCCGCTTTCAGTGCGGCGCAGGCGCGGTCATACGCGGCCTCGTCCGGGCAGCGCAGCGTGTGCAGATGGATGCCGCCGGTGAGCATGCTCAGCGGGGCGGCGTCGTGCGCCTGCACGCGTGCGAGGAACTGCTGCACATCGTAGCGGCTGCTGATCTGCAGCTGGCCGGTGAGCTGGCCGTAGACCGGGTGCTCGACGATGACATCGAGCACGGTGCAGCCGTTGTCGACGAGAATATCGAGTTCCTGTCCGGTCTGCGCGAGCGTGTGGCGGCAGGCAATCGTGCGCTTGATGCCGTCCGTTGTCTGCGGCAGCACATAGCCGCGCGGGGTGGCGGAGATCTCGGCGCCGCCGGCGCGCAGGATCGCAATGTCGCCCACGATAATCTGGCGGCTGACATTCTGCTCGGCGGCAAGGCTCGACGCGCTCACTGGCCGGTCGGCTGCCCGGAGCCGGTCGAGAATGGCCTGACGGCGGGATGCGGCGTCCATGGCTCAGCCCTGCGACTTTCCGCCGGCGTTGAGCAGATCGAGCTTGATCTTCAGCAGCTTTTCCGACAGGTCAACGTAGTAGTTGTGCGGATAGTCAAAGCGCAGCACCTCCGGCCAGAGCGTGGTGAGCTGGTCGGCGCAGTAGGCGCGGATGTCATCGAGCGCGGGCTTTTGATATACGAGCTGGCCGCCGCGGAAGATGGGCACTTGCAGCTCGCGCGCCGTGAAGTCTGTGAGCACCTTCTTCTTCCACGTCGCGTCGGGATCGCAGATCTCGAGCGGCTGCGTGTCGTCCACAACTTCGTCGTGCAGGCAGATGTAGTCCGCCTCGGCCATGCCGGAGTCCTTGCTGTAGAAGCGGTAAACTTTCTTAAAGTGGGGGTTGGTGATCTTGCCGACGTTTTCGCTGATCTTGATCTTCGGGATGATGTTGCCGTCCTTGTCCTCAATGGCCGCGAGCTTGTACACGCCGCCGAACACCGGCTCGCTGCGCGCGGTGATGAGCCGCTCGCCCACGCCGAAGCTGTCGACCTGCGCGCCCTGGCGCAGCAGACCCGCGATCAGGCGCTCATCGAGCGCGTTGGACACGGTGATCTTGCAGTCGGGCCAACCGGCATCGTCGAGCATTTTGCGTGCCTTCTTCGTCAGGTAGGCAATGTCGCCGGAGTCGAAGCGGATGCCGCAGTGCGTGATGCCCTTCGGCCGCAGCACTTCGTTGAATGCGCGGATGGCGTTCGGAACGCCGGACTGCAGGCTGTTATAGGTGTCCACAAGCAGGGTAGCGTTATTGGGATACGTCTGGCAGTAGGCGCGGAAGGCGTCGAGCTCGGAGTCAAACATCTGCACCCAGGAGTGCGCCATCGTGCCGCCGGCGTACACGCCGTACAGCTCGTCCGAGATCGTGCAGGCAGTCCCGGCGCAGCCGCCGATGTAGGCAGCGCGAGCGCCGAGAATCGCGCCGTCAGCGCCCTGCGCGCGGCGGGAGCCGAACTCGAGCACCGTGCGGCCATTCGCTGCGCGGCAGATGCGGCTGGCCTTCGTGGCGATCAGGCTCTGGTGATTGATCTGCAGCAGAAGGTAGGTTTCCACGAGCTGCGCCTGAATGGCGGGCGCGCGCACCGTGATGAGCGGCTCGCGCGGGAACACGGGCGTGCCCTCCGGCACGGCCCAGATGTCGCCGGTGAAGTGGAAGTTTTTCAGATAGTCCAGAAAAGCCTCGCTGAACAGCTTCCGGCTGCGCAGATAGGCAATGTCCTCGTCGGAGAAATGCAGATTTTCGATGTAGTCGATGATCTGCTCGAGACCGGCGGCGATGGCGTAGCCGCCGTCATCCGGTACGCTGCGGAAGAACACATCGAAATACGTGATGCGGTCCTGCATATCGTGCTCCAGATAACCATTGCCCATCGTCAGCTCATAGAAGTCGCAGAGCATGGTCATGTTCAGCGCTTTGTTGGGGTCCATTGACCTCGCCTCCTGAATGGGTCTGCGGTGGTGCAGACAACAAAATATATTCCCATTGATTATAACGTTTGTCACCCGGTAAAGCAACGATTATAAAATTAACAAGGGAAAACGCGCGAAAATTCGTTTCGTGCCGTTGACATCAAAAAACGGGCGTTGTATCTTTATTATGTAACACAAAACAGGAGGACAAACCACCATGTCTTTGACACCGGAACGCACGGCCGAGCTTCAGGAGCTCTGCCGTCAGTATCGGATCGACGTACTCACCGCCATCCACGGCGCGCAGTCCGGCCACCCGGGCGGCAGCCTGTCCGTTTGTGAGATCCTCACGCTGCTGTACCAGCAGCGTATGCATGTTGACGCCGCGCACCCCGATGATCCGAACCGTGACCGGCTCGTGCTCTGTAAGGGCCACGCTGCCCCCATGCTCTACCGCAACCTGATCGGTAAGGGCTTTCTGCCCCCCGAGAGCATGAACACCCTGCGTCAGACCGGCAGTCCCCTGCAGGGCCATCCGTGTATGCGCACACCGGGTGTGGATATGCCGTCCGGCCCGCTGGGCATCGGCCTGGCCGCCGCGCAGGGCATGGCCATTGGCCTGAAGCTGAATCATTCCGATGCGCGCGTGTACGCCGTGCTCGGCGACGGCGAGCTGGATGAGGGTGCCGTCTGGGAGGCGGCCGCCTCGGCCGTGAAGTTCGGGCTCGATAATCTCACTGCCATCGTGGACTGGAACAAGGTCCAGCTCGACGGCACGACCGATGAGATCATGCCGCTGCGTGACCTGCCCGGCAAGTGGAAAGCCTTCGGCTGGAACGTGCTGCGCTGCGACGGGCACGATCTCGCGGCGCTCGATGCCGCGCTCGATGCGGCTGTGGCCTGCAAGGGCGTACCGACTGTGATCCTCGCCGATACGGTCAAGGGCAGGGGCGTGTCCTTCATGGAGGGTAAGTCCGCCTGGCACGGCAAGGCCATTCCGGATGCGGAATTCGCGCAGGCAATGCAGGAACTGGGAGGTAACGTCTGATGGGAAAGTCGATTCGTGAAGTTTACGGCACCGTGCTCGCCGAGCTCGGCGACACCAATGAGAACATCGTCGTGCTCGACGCTGACCTGTCCGGTTCCACCAAGAGCGGCATCTTTGCCAAGGCGCACCCCGAGCGCCACTTCAACATGGGCATTGCCGAGTCGGACATGGTCGCCACGGCGGCAGGCCTTGCCACGACCGGCAAGATCCCGTTCGTGAACACGTTCACGGTCTTTCTGACCACGCTGGGTCTTATCTCCGCGCGCGCGCAGGTGTGCTACGGCAATCTGAACGTGAAGTTCGGCGGCGCCTACTGCGGCATGTCCGACGCGCTCGACGGCGCGACGCACCACGCCACGGAAGACATCGCCGTCATGCGCGCACTGCCGAACATGACCGTGCTCGTCCCGTCGGATGCGGCCAGCACCCGCTGGGCAACGAAGTACGCTGTGGACACCTACGGCCCGATGTACCTGCGCCTGTCGCGCGATGTGTACCCGGATCTGTATGATGAGAACACGAAGTTCGAGTGCGGCAAGGGCGCCATCGTGCGCGACGGCACGGATGTGACCGTCATTGCCTGCGGCATCCTCGTGCACAAAGCGCTCGAGGCGGCCGAGCAGATGGCTGCGCGCGGCGTGTCCGTGCGCGTGGTGGACATGTACTCCATCAAGCCCATCGACCGCGAGCTTATCCTGCGCTGCGCGCAGGAGACCGGCGCCATCGTCACCGCCGAGGAGCACAACATTTACGGCGGTCTCGGCAGCGCCGTGGCGGAAGTGCTCGCCTGGGGCGGCGCGGCCGCGCCGACGGAGTTTGTCGGCATCCCCGACACGTTCACCGAGACCGGCAAGTACACCGACCTGCTGGCAAAATACGGCGTGGACGCAGCCGGTGTCGTGCGCGGCATCGAGCGGGTGCTTGCGCGCAAGCACTGAGTTTTTTGCACTGGAGCCGGCAGGCAGAACGCCTGCCGGCTTTTTTCGGAGGAAGATCATGCAGCGATTCTTTGCCCCCGGCCGCACGGAACTGGCCGGGAACCATACCGATCATCAGCTCGGCCGCGTGCTGGCGGCGTCCGTGGACGTGGGCATTACTGCGCGCGCGACGCGCCGGCGCGACCGCCGCGTGTGCATCCACTCGAAGGGGTTCCGGCCGTTCACCGTCGCGCTCGACGATCTGGCCGTGAACCCGCGCGCCTATGGCAAGCCGTGGGCGCTCGTGCGCGGCATGGCGGCGGCCATTCTGGACGCCGGCGGAGAGATTGGCGGCTTTGAGGCGTGGGCGTCCTCCGCGCTCAAGCCGGGCGGCGGCCTGTCATCCTCGGCCGCGTTTGAGATTCTTGTCGGCCGCATTTTCAATGCGCTCTACAACGGCGGCACGTTCTCGCCCAAGCAGCTCGCGCGTTTCGGCCAGCAGGCGGAAAACCGCCACTTCGGCAAGCCGTCCGGCCTCATGGATCAGCTCGCATGCGCGCTCGACGGCGCGGTATATATCGACTTTGCCGCCGGGGAGATCGCCCCGGTCGCGGCGCCGTTTGCCGATATGGGTCTCACGCTCAGCCTGACGGATACCGGCGGCAGCCACGCGGGGCTCACGGCGGCGTATGCGGCATTGCCGGCCGATATGTGCAGCGTGGCGCGGCGCTTCGGCGCCGAGACGCTCTCGCAGGTCGACCCGGCAGATTTCTATGCCCACCGGCAGCCAGGCCTTGCCGACGACCGCGCGGCGCACTTTTTCGAGGAGAACGCGCGTGTGCCGCTGATGCGCGACGCGCTCGTACACCGGGACGCTGCGGCCTACCTGCGCCTGATGAATGCTTCCGGCCGCTCGTCGGAGCAGCTGCTGCGCAACATCCGCGCCCCGGGCGGCGACGACCGGCTCGCGCGCGGTCTGGCGCGCGCGGCCGACCTGCTCGACGGCGTGGGCGCATGGCGCGTGCACGGCGGCGGCTTTGCCGGGTGCGTGCAGGCGCTCATGCCGTGCGATGCCTTCCCTGCGTACAAAAAGGGAATGGAGGCGCTCTTCGGCCCCGGCTCCTGCCGGGAGCTGCACATCACCGGTGCAAAATAAAAATCAGCCCGCTTCCGATCGGAAGCGGGCTTTGCTGTCTGCATTATTTGAGCCGGATATTCAGCAGCACGGGGTTGTGGTCGGAAAACCGGAACCCGTCGTCCTGCGTCTGCACGCTCGTGAGCTCCACGTTCGGCGAGAGGATGAAGCCGTCGATCACGTAGTGCTGCGTGGCGTCGCTCCCGGCGTCATAGGGCTGGTTGTCGAGGCGGCAGGTCGGCGCGGCCGTGTCGTAGGCAAAGCGCCAGCCGTCGGGCAGCATGCTGTCGTCGAGTGTGCCGGGCGTCCAGAGGTCGTCGTTCTTGATCGGGTACTTGTCCAGCCCGCCGGGGAACGTCTGGTTGAAGTCGCCGCCGGCGATGACGTAGTTGCCCTTGGCGTACTCCTGCTCGAGGAACGTCTTGAGCGCGGCGGTCTGCGCGGCCTTGCCCTCGCCGTCGTCATAGGCTTCCAGGTGGAGGTTGACGAGTACAAGCTGCGCGTCCGTGCCTTCGAGATCAATATATACCGGCATCAGGCAGCGCTTGAGGTTGGCCACCGACACCGGCCACTTAAACGGACTCGGCAGGGCAATGCGCTCGGCCGAGGCGATGGGCGCGGTCGAGAGCGTCATGATGCCGGAGCTCACCTTGCCGATCGGCGGGATGGGGTAAGGCACGAAGGCACATTTATAGTTGCGCGCGTGCGCGGTGTCGAGTCCGGTCTCGGTGCGCATGCGTTCGGCCTCTTCGATGCCGTAGGAGCGGGTCGAGGGGTCGGCTTCGATCTCCTGCAGGAAGGTGAAGTCGGCGTCCAGTTCCTTCACGGTGCTGACGATGCCGTCCATATTCTTTTCCACGACGGCCTTGCTCGGTGCGCGAACCTGTTTGCCGCCGTCCATGAAGAAATCGGACTCCTCGCCCAGTCCGGCGTAGCCGACGTTCCACGTCAGGATGGACACGCTGTCGCCCGGGGCGAATGCAGCGGTGCTGTTCTCGCCGTGGGTCACGACGGCAGTTTCGGTCTTGACATTCAGCTGCGTGGCGGTCAGCCAGATGAGCAGTGCGGCAATCAGGCCGACGATGACGGCCAGAATGATCAGAATGATCTTGAGCGGTTTTTTCATGGGACAGTTCCCTCCTCGAGGGCAGTGTATCACAATCTCCTGCACCATGCAAACACAATCTTGACGTGTTTTTTACCCAAACCTTACCGATTGAGCAGCCAGATGCCGAGGTTCAGATAACCCGCGAACAGCAGCCAGAGCAGATACGGCGCGCTCAGCCATGCGGCTGTGGCATTGCGGCGGGAAAAATCCGCGATCATAAACAGCACGAGCACGATCAGCCCCACCAGCCAGAAAAACGCCGGGCCATGGGCTTTGAGCAGGAAAAACAGCACCGGCCACAGACCGTTGACGGCCAGCTGGATGCTCCACAGGGCGGTGGCCTCCTTGCGCGCGCGTCCGGAGCTGCTGCGCCAGACGAGCCCCATGGCGATGCCCATGAGCAGGTACAGGATCGTCCACGCGATGGGAAACAGCCAGTCCGGCGGCGCGGCCGGCGGCTTCACCAGCAGGTCAAAGTCGGCCATGCCCGCGCGGGTGGCGAAGCTCGATGCGCCGCCGACGGCCAGCGCGATCGCGCAGAAGGCGACATATGGGCGGATGCGCTTCCATTTGTTCAACTTGCATCACCTCGGACAGGATCAGGATGCTTTAGTTTATGTGCCGCCCTCTTGTAAAATACGTGCCAATCGTGGTAAACTATTTGCGCTATTTTGACACAAACGGAGGTTGCCGATATGAATTACGAACACCTGATGCAGGCAGACCCGGAGCTGTACGCCTCCATGGAGCGGGAGCTTGGGCGCCAGCGCGACCATCTGGAGCTGATCGCGTCCGAGAATTTCACGAGCCCGGCCGTCATGGAGGCCGTGGGCAGCCACCTGACGAACAAATACGCCGAGGGCTATCCCGGCGCGCGCTATTACGGTGGCTGCGACTACGTCGATGAGGTCGAGCGCCTGGCGATCGACCGTGTGACGCGGCTCTTCGGCGCCGACCATGCCAACGTCCAGCCGCACTCCGGCTCACAGGCGAACATGGCCGTGTATGCGGCGCTGCTGCAGCCGGGCGACCGCATCCTCGGTATGAATCTCTCCCACGGCGGGCATTTGACGCACGGCAGCAAGGCGTCTTTGTCCGGGAAATATTTCGAGGCGCATTTTTACGGAGTGGACCCCGAGACCGAAACCATCGACTACGACGCGCTTGCGCGTGTGGCTGAGGAGGTTCGCCCGAAGATTATCATTGCCGGGGCGAGCGCCTATCCGCGTGTGATCGACTTTGCACGCTTTCGTCAGGTCGCCGATTCCGTCGGCGCGTACCTGATGGTTGACATGGCGCACATCGGCGGCCTCGTCGCCGCGGGCGTGCACCCGAGCCCGGTGCCGTATGCCGATGTCGTCACCTGCACGACGCACAAGACGCTGCGCGGCCCGCGCGGCGCGATCATCCTCTGCCGGGACGAGCTCGCCAAAAAGATCGACAGCGCCGTTTTCCCCGGCACGCAGGGCGGCCCGCTCATGCACGTCATCGCCGGCAAGGCGGTCTGCTTCGGCGAGGCGCTGCAGCCGGCCTTCCGCGCCTATCAGCAGCAGGTGGTCAAAAATGCCGCCGTGCTCGCAGAGACGCTGCAGCAGGGCGGCGTGCGCCTTGTCTCCGGCGGCACGGACAACCACCTCATGCTGGCCGATGTCTACAGCCGCGGCCGCACCGGCGCGCAGATGCAGGATCTGCTCGACGCGGCGAACATCACCGCCAATAAGAACACCATCCCGTTCGACACGCAGTCCGTGCGTGTGACGAGCGGTGTGCGTCTCGGCACGCCGGCCGTCACGACCCGCGGCATGGGCG
>ERZ835051.240-NODE-240-length-61652-cov-3.438593_pt1 | contig 61652 bp, 41 predicted proteins | sample MGYA00519575_ERZ835051 | MGnify/ENA primary metagenome ERZ835051 (study PRJEB31850, sample SAMEA3708769) | human gut metagenome | biome: human gut; feature: human-associated habitat; material: faeces | place: China | collected 2014 ... | reverse complement strand
CGGGCGGCGGCCTGGATGTTCCGGATCAGGGCGCGCGACGAGAACGTGGCGCCGCTCACGGCGTCGACCTTCTTCGCCTCGGCCTGCGCGGGCGTCAGGCCGATGAACTGCTGCACTATGCCGCTGCGCTCCACGCGCTGGAAGTACGAGGGAGTCTCGTGGTTGGGCAGAAGCTTGATGCCGCTTATCTTGCCGTTGGTGAACGTCACCGATACGGGTACCGGGCCCCGGTAACCCTTGACGTCGCGGCAGAGCTCCGCCGTAGAGATGGTGAAGCTCGCGTTGGCGCGGGACTTGCGGGGCTGCTTGGCCTGCAGGGCGCCGCAGGCTATCAGCAGAGCCGCGCCTGCAATGGCTATGATTCTCTTCATCGTTTCAATATGTTTTTCGGGCGCAAAATTAGTGATTTGATTTTTTATTTCAAAAAAACGTCTTCGGTTCGGGAGAAAAGCACTACCTTTGCGACATGAAGCTGAGAGTTGAGAGCCGAGAGACTCTTGCGCTCGGGTGGCATCGCCTATTCTCAGCCCTCAGATATAAAACCTGAACTCCCATGCCTAAAAACGCCTATTCCTACACCCGCGCCGAGATCGAGAAGCACCGGCGGCTGCTGGAGCTGCTGTCGCAGAGCTTCCGCACCATCCAGAGCGCGTCGACGGAAATCATAAACCTCGAGGCGATCCTCAACCTCCCCAAGGGCACCGAGCACTTCGTGGCCGATATCCACGGCGAGTACGAGGCATTCCGCCACATCCTCAAGAACGCCTCGGGCAACATCAAGCGCAAGGTCGGCGAGCTCTTCGAGGCATCCATGCGCGCCGACGACATCAACCAGCTCTGCACTCTCATCTACTACCCCCGCCAGAAGCTCGAGCTGCTCCACCGCACCGAGCCCGACATGGAGAACATATACCAGATCACGCTTCACCAGCTGGTGCAGGTGCTCCGGCGCGTGTCGTCCAAGTACACGCGCTCCAAGGTCCGCAAGGCCCTCCCCAGGGAGTTCGCCTACATCATCGAGGAGCTGCTGCACGAGGCCCCCTCGGGCGAGAACAAGCACAATTACTACCGGGGCATCCTCGACACCATCATCTCCACCGGCCAGGCCGAGCCATTCATCGAGGCCATCAGCGAGGTCATACAGCGCCTGAGCATCGATCGCCTCCACATCCTCGGCGACATCTACGACCGCGGTCCCGGAGCGCACATCATCATGGACACCCTGGCCCACTACCGCGACTACGACATACAGTGGGGCAACCACGACGCCCTCTGGATGGGCGCCGCCGCCGGCAACGCCTGCTCAATCGCCAACGTGCTCCGCATATCCCTGCGGTACGCCAACATGGAGACCCTCGAGGACGGCTACGGCATCAATCTCGTGCCCCTGGCCATGTTCGCCATGGAGACATATGGCGACGACCCCTGCGAGGTCTTCCTTCCCAAGGTCAAGGCCGAGGACTCCTCCATCTCCGCCAAGAACCGGCGCCTCATCGCCCAGATGCACAAGGCCGTCTTCGTCATGCAGATGAAGCTCGAGCACGACCTAATCGGCCGCCACCCGGAATGGGACATGGACGACCGCAACCTGCTCCACCAGATCGACCGCGAGCGCGGCGTCGTCACCATCGACGGCCAGGAGTACCCCATGCCCGACCTCAACTTCCCCACCGTGGACCCCGCCGACCCCTATACCCTCACCGACGAGGAGCAGGCGCTCGTCGACGGTCTCGTACACTCCTTCCGCGTCAGCGACAAGCTCCGCCGCCACATCGACATCATGCTCCAGCACGGCTCGATGTACACCATCGTCAACTCCAACCTGCTCTTCCACGCCTCCATTCCGCTCAACGCCGACGGCTCGCTCAAGGCCGTCGACATCCGCGGCCGACGCTACTCTGGCCCGGAGCTGCTGCGCCAGACCGAGATTCTGATGCGCGCGCCGTTCGCCCGCGACGTCTCCGAGGAGGTCGCTGATTTTGCCCGCGACTACTACTGGTACCTGTGGTGCGGACCCGACTCGGCCCTGTTCGACAAATCGAAGATGGCCACCTTCGAGCGCTACTTCCTTACCGACAAGGGCGTGCGCCACGAGGAGAAGGGCTTCTACTACACCCTGCGCGAGGACGAGAAGGTGTGCGACATGCTGCTCGACGCCTTCGGCGTCGAGGGCAAGCACCGGCACATCATCAACGGCCACGTGCCCGTCAAGGCCGGCAAGGGCGAGCGGCCCGTCAAGGCCAACGGCAAGATGATGGTGATCGACGGCGGGTTCGCCAAGGCATACCACGACACCACGGGCATTGCCGGCTACACGCTGGTCTACCACAGCCGCGGCTTCCAGCTCGTGCAGCACGAACCGTTCTCGAGCGAGGAGGAGGCCGTCAACAACGGCTCCGACATCGTCTCCACCGTCGAGATCGTGGAGCTCAACTCCAGGCGCGTCTGTGTGCGCGACACCGACATAGGCCGCGAGCTGCAGGGCCAGATCGACGAGCTGCGGATGCTCCTGGCCGCCTACCGCAAGGGCATCATCAAGGAAAAGGGCTGATTCGGGGGGGCGGCCCTGTCGCCGCCCCCGGTCAGATTTCGCGGATTACGCGTGCCGGCACGCCGCCTGCAACGGTGCGTGCCGGCACGTCCTTGGTCACCACGGCCCCTGCCGCCACCACGGCATAGTCGCCTATGCTCACTCCCGCCAGTATGGTGGCGTGCGAGCCTATCCACACGCCGCGACCCACGGTGATGGGGGCGCCGTGGGTGAAGCGGCGCCGTTCCGGCTCCAGGAAGTGGTTGAGGGTGGCGAAGACCACGTTGTGGCCTATCTGCGAGCAGTCGCCTATGGTGACGCCTGCGTGGTCCTGGAACTGGCAGCAGGCGTTGATGAACACGCCCCGCCCGATGTGCAGGTTCTGCCCGAAGTCGGTGTAGAGGGGCGGGAAGACCTTCACCGACTCGTGCACGTCCTCGCCGGTGAGCTCCCGGAGCATGGCGAGGATGTCGGCCTGCGGCCAGTACTGCCCGTTGAGGCGGAAGGTGATGCGGCGCGCCCGCTCGCTCATGGCGTCCATGAACCTGTACACGCCCGGGGTGTCGAGGGCCTTGCCCTCCGCGATATGCTGCTTGAACTGTTGTAGTGTGATCATCCCGCTTTTTTTAATGAACAATGAAAAATGAACAATGAACAATAAGCTTCGCGCTGACCGGTTCGTCGCTGTTATTGTTCATTATTCATTGTTCATTATTCATTGTTCATTGTTCATTGTTTAAGTTGTTCATTAAGATTGTGAAATTGTCCGAGGGCTTTTGCCTGTGGCAGGGCAAGCCACAGGAGGGTTTCGGTGTCGGCCAGGTCGGCGGGGATGGCCGTGGCGGTGATGGCGGTGCCGGAGAGGATGTGCGCGGCGTCGAGGGCGGCGCGGGCCCCGGCGCTGTCGGCGCAGACGAGCAGCAGGCGACCGCCGTAGCCGCTGACGTGCGGCCAGTCGAGCCGATGCCGGCGCCAGCGTTCGAGCAGGCCCGGCAGCAGCGGCGAGGAGGCGTCCGCGAGCAGCAGGTCGAGGCCGTGCCAGTCGCTCAGCAGGCGCCCCGGCCACTCGGGACCGCAGGCCGGCCGACAGAGGCGCAGGCCGGTGTCGGAGGGTATATCCGCGTCGGTGGCCAAGGCCGTGCGGACGCCGAGGCGCACCAGCCTCAGGGCAAAGTCCGCATATGCCTCGCCGACCACCAGTGCCCGCCTGGCGCCTAATCGCATCTGCACGTGTCCGGCGGCGGTGCGGCCGCGGGGAGCCGCCGCCGTCCTGCCGCGCCGGAGCTCCTCCATTTTCTTTTCCAGGTAGTTGTCCGCCATTGTAATAGATGGTTCAGGGTCGTGGACCGGGCGTCCCGGTCACTTGCCGACATCGGCAAGCCGTGTGCCGGGGTAGCAGAAGCTGAGGACTTCGCGGAAGCCCTTTGTCGCATGGCCGCAAAATTAACAAAAAAACCGGACACCGACCGCAATGCCACCCTTTGGAGCAATTCAGGCCCCGTTCAATAAAATTTGTTGACAGGGCCTTACCCGGCCACTATTCTTTGACGTCCGAGCTAATGTTGAGCTGATTGCCGGCAATTATCGCAGCATCTGCGGGAGGAAGGTCTATGGTTTCAATCACCCTTTCCCCGCATATCACATTCGAGATGAAAGTCACCCGGTCAAGGTTGATGGCCTGGCCTGAATAATTGGCAAAAACAGTGCAATAGTACGGCCCTGTGGTTTGGGTGGCCGAGGGTTCAATCCGAGTGTCCCAGACATTGAGAGAAGCCCACAGGGAGCCTGCGGGGGAGAATTGCTGCGCCAGGAGCTCATAGGATGTGGTGCGGAAGAAATTACGTTCCAACCGTAGATTCACTTCCGTGGGAGCAGCTTCCGCAGTCTGATCTTTCAGTTGGAAGAAAAATTTCGATGCCCCTTCCACATAGTTGTCCGTCAGTTCAATGTCCGCTTTAAATCCGACAGAATAAGCTTCTTCGCCAACACTGTCGCAGACACGGTTGCTGACAAGGTTGGACATTTCGATACGACCCAACATGCAGACCCCGGTGCAGGTGTTGCCGGAAAATACCATTCGCGACTCAGTGTCTTTCACTTGCATCACAAGACTGCCCTTAGGTCGTCCGCTATGTTGTCCAGTCTGAGGTCCATTCCATGCAAAGCCCGAACTGTCAAAGTTATTGTTTTTCACCAGAACGGAGCCGCCTTGCAGATCAACATTGATGTGGCCATGGGTTGACTCGTACAGTTTCTCCGCCGCAATCACAGTATTATTGAATATCTCGACCGGCTCCGACGATGCCAGCCCTTTGCTTATGTTAGAATAGGTGAAGGAGAAATCAACCACCATCCCCACCTCCGCTATTCCCAGGGTTCCGCAGTCGTAGAAGTGCGTGATAGTGTTGTCATGCACTTTCACATTGAGGTTCTTCTTTGCACATTCGAGATTGCCGAACCCTATGACACGACGTACCGGAAGCTTACACTCTATCGTGTTGAAAGAGAAGTCCACATTCTGCAGATAATTCTGCAAATTACCCTTATCATCTCCATTAAATGTAATCAGCACATCGCATTGGGCATACGAGTCCGGCCGGGTATTGTATTTCGGATAGCGGTAAGTAAAGGTGTTGTTGGTCACCTCCACATTACGCCGGGGGATATAATTCTGCTTCCATTCGGGAGTTTTGTCAGCATATTTATCAAACATTATCGAATTCCCGAAAAAAGCCAGTGCCTCGTCGTTGCCGTATTTCTCAAACTTATTGTTGCTGATTCTCACATTGTTGACCTGTCCGCGTATCTGTATGATGCAGCCATAATCATTGGGCTTACTCTTTCCCGGGATGTGTTCATCCGAGACGAGGAACAATCCGTTTTCATTGATGAAATGGCATTTGTCGATGGTGATGTCATCGGCCACGCGGATATCGAGATTCGAAATATTTCCGTTGCTTAGGGTGGAGTCACAGTTATATACCACAACCTCCTTAGCATACCAGATTTTTATGAAATTGGTATAATCGGAAAAATTACATTCTTTTGAGGCCTCAATTCCAGGGGTCAGTCCTACCGTCATGAATTCAAGATTTATGAGCTTCACGCTGATGCGATGGTCGAAGTCTTCTCCCGTAAAACACATTACGGCATCGTCCCCTTGCGACGCAATAACACCGCAGGTAAAATATATTTTGGATTTTGAATCCTCTCCTTTGTCGGATTTTGAATCCGACCCTTTGATGGTGATGTTGCATCGGATATGGTCAATCCTCTTACTTATCGTCGGAGAATAACCCTCTGCTATGGTAATCTCCCAAGTGTCGCGATACCCGTAGCGATACTCATTATTATCTTTACCTGCTATCCAGTCCAGCAAACCAGCAAGTTCATTATCCCCACTTGCAGTCGCCTTGAAGATGCGACGGCCATCAGGGGTGATTTGCTCCTCAAAGAGAGGGGATGTAATCCGAGTGGAATCATTTGAATCAGTCATACTGTCATTTTTTTTGGTTATTACAAATCAGTCTACTTGGAGGCCGCTTCTGCCGAATCGCATCATCAACAGGCTAATCAAAGAAGGCTGCTTGACTAAAATCTCTACCCTAAAAACCGGGCTAATAAAGAAATGTTTAAAACTTAACAATGTTTAACTTTGAGTTAATAGTATTTAACTTTGCGAGGTCCGAAGAATGACAAAAAAGCTGTAACTTTGCAACAAATTCAGTTCCTACACAGATAACAGGATACTGAAAGAGAACACCTGATTTCAAACTTCACCAATATGAAAAGACTCCTCACTGTCTTGCTGATGGCAATGGCCTGCTCAATGGCTTGGGCCGAAACTTTCACTATTTACTCACCGGGTGGCTATTCTTATATGAGATACACCACGTTGTCAGACACGGAAGTGGCTGTGGTTGGGTATTTTGACAAACTTGATAGTGGCACCGTCACTGTACCTTCGGATGTAACCTCTTCAGCAACTTCAAAAAGATATAAGGTTGTCAGAATAGGCATTGGGGCGTTCTCGGGAAGATTGTATATAAATGAAATCATTTTGCCCTCTGAAATACGCAGTATCGGAGCCAAGGCATTTAAAGACTGTATAAGGCTTGAAAGACTGACAGTGCCGAAGGAAACGACGGAGATTGATCCGACGGCTTTCGATAACTGTCCCGCCCTGGAATCCGTTTCAGTCGCCGAGGGCAACACTTCATACTGTATCTGGGCCGGAGCGCTGATGGATATTGACAAAACCATTCTTATAGTATGTCCTAAGCGGTCGCAGACCCAGACACGATTTATATTTCCGAAGACAATCAAGGAAGTGACTTCGTACGCATTTACCTACTGCCCCAATTTCGAGGAATTCAGCATCGAACCGGGAAGCACCACGGCAAAAGTGGTGGACGGAGTGCTCTACGACTTCGCGTTGACAAAATTACTGGCCTTCCCGAGAGCCAAGAAAGGGAATTTAGTCATACCCTCCACCGTCGCCGACCTGGAGCCCAAAACCTTCTACAAGGCTTCCGGACTTGTGGACGTCACACTCCCGGATGGATTGGATACCCTGAAAGAAGGCATGTTCCGCGAGTGCGCGAATTTGCGCACCGTCGGGCTTCCCGCCGGATTGCACAGCATAGAGAAGGAAGCCTTCTACGGATGCGGGAACCTGACCCAAGTCACCTGGCCCGACTCCCTGGCGGTCATTCAGGAAAACGCATTCTACGAATGCTCGAAACTTAACGGCAGCGTCAATCTTCCTAAAGTGCAAAGCATCGAAGACTATGCTTTCTACCGTTGCTACTCAATCAAATCATTGAACCTTGGGGAAGAGTTGTATTATCTTGGGGACAATGCGTTCGCATACTGCATCGGTATCAAATCGCTGAAAATCCCCGGGTCGCTTAAGGCCGTGGGCCCCTGTGGAGGCTGCTTCGAAAAATGTACCGACATTGAGAGCGTGGAGCTTGGTGATGGATTGACAACCATATTCGCAGAGATGTTTGGGTCTCTCAAGTTTAAGAAAAATAGAGATACCTGCCTCTGTTAAATCAATCAAATCCCATGCTTTCGCTTACAGTGGGCTTGATTCCATATTTATTCCTGACAATGTCACGGAGATGGGAACGGGCGTTTTTGACAACTGCAAGAGTTTGAAGACAGTCAGACTGTCGGCAGCGAGTGAAATAAAAGCCTATACATACAGAGACTGTTCCAGCCTTAAGAAAGTGATATGGCCAGGAAAAATCACATCGCTCGGCAGCAGCGCATTCCAGAACTGCAGTGCTTTTGATTCCATTATTCTCCCGGAAGGAATAACTGAAATCGGCAAAAATGTATTCAAAGGATGTACCGGAGCCAAGAAGCTATCGCTGCCCTCCACGCTTGCCACAATCGGGGATGGGGCCTTTTCGGGCTGCGACTCACTCGCCTATGTCGTGAACTACGCTGCTGTCCCGCAGACGATAACCGATAATGTCTTCACCACCTACAACACCCTCTGTGTACTTGACGGCTCACTCCAGGCATATAGGTCGGCCTACGGATGGTACAATTTCTACATAATCGGCGGGGCCGACAACGGAGTGGATGGCATAGACGGCGGCGAGGAAGCGTATCCGGTGGATTATTACACTCCCGCAGGGATGCGCGTGGACGAGAACTGCCGAGGCATCGTCATTGTGCGAATGTCGGACGGCACCACCCGCAAAGTCCTCCGCTAAGCGGCCGGAATCCTAACCAAGAGGGCGTATCGGATTTTCCCGATGCACCCTCTTTTTCTTCCCCCGGCCCCCGATCTGCCGAATGCACGATTGACCTCATGGGCTGAAAAAGTTGCGCATATCGGGATTTTTCATTACTTTTGCGGTGGTGAATTCTTTTCTTGACATAATCTATGAGCCGTCCGTCTATACCGGCGTCCTTGCAGGGATGGCACTCATTGCGATTGTAGTGTGGTGCGCCCTGACTCGCATCGAGGCTCCCTACGGCATTGCGTATCGCGGCGGATGGGGCTGTTCGCTTCCGAACAAGGCGGGATGGGTGCTGATGGAATTTCCGGCTTTCGCAGGCATGGCGCTGCTGATGTGGCTCTGTCCGGAAGGATCGGACACCGCCGCCGGTGCCTACGTGTGCGGAGCGCTGTTCCTGCTGCATTACTTCCGCCGCACCTTCATCTTCCCCTTGCTCATGCGCGGAAAAAGCCGCATGCCGCTCGTCATAGTCCTCATGGGTGCGGTGTTCAACTCCATAAACGCCTATCTGCTGGGTGGATGGCTCTTCATCCTCCATCCGCTCGACTATCCCCTCGCCTGGCTGCTGTCATGGCAGTTCATGGCCGGAACGGCAATCTTTCTGGCTGGAATGGCGATGAACTGGCAGGCCGACAGGACAGTGAGGCATCTGCGTCGGCCCGGCGACAGCCGCCACTACATACCCCGAGGCGGCATGTTCCGCTACGTCACCGCCGCCTCGTATCTGGGCGAGATAACGGAATGGTGCGGCTTCGCGCTGCTCAGCTGGTCATGGGCCGGAGCGCTGTTCCTGCTATGGACTGCCGCGAACCTGGTGCCACGCGCCGCAAAGCTCCACAAACGCTACCTGAAGGAATTCGGACAGGAATACGCCGCTTTGCGCCGTCACCGCATAATCCCGTTCCTCTATTGAGCAATTCCGGGAGGTGGCAATGTCCCCTCCCACCGAGACAACCAACATCTATAAGCCAATAAAACGCATCATGAGCCGGAACCACATATTCAAACCTGGAAACATAGGTCCCGTAACGCTGCGCAACCGCACCATCCGCAGCGCCGCCTTCGAGGGCATGGGGCGCGACAACGGGCCCACCGACATGCTGCTCGACTACCACCGGCGCGTGGCCGAGGGTGGAGTGGGCATGACCACTCTGGCCTATGCCTCCGTGTGCCGCTCGGGACTGTCGTTCACCTCTCAGCTGTGGCTGCGTCCCGAAATCGTCGACGGCCTGCGCCGCATCACCGACGCCATACACGCCGCCGGCGCCAGGGCCTCCATCCAGATCGGGCATTGCGGCAACATGACCCACCGCTCCACGGCCGGCTGCATTCCCGTGGGTGCCTGCACCGGCTTCAATCTCTATTCGCCGACACCGGTGCGCGGCCTGAAGGTCAGCGAAATCGAGGAGATAGCCCGCGACTTCGGCCGCGCGGTGCACACGGCCCGCGACGCCGGGTTCGACTGCGTGGAGGTACACGCCGGACACGGATACCTGCTCAGCCAGTTCCTCTCGCCATACACCAACCGCCGCCGCGACGACTTCGGCGGCTCGCTCGACAACCGCCTGCGCTTCACCCGCCTGGCAATGGAGAACGTCATGCAGGCCGCCGGCACCGACATTGGCGTGCTGGTGAAGATGAACATGGACGACGGCTTCCGCTCCGGCATGCACGAGGAGGAGTGTCTCGAAGTAGCCCGCGCCCTGGTCGACACGGGCGCGCACGCCCTGGTGCTCAGCGGCGGTTTCGTGAGCAAGGCCCCGATGTACGTGATGCGCGGCGAGATGCCCATTCACTCCATGACCCACTATATGCGGCAGGCGTGGCTCAAGTACTCCGTGCGCCTGTTTGGCCGCATGATGATACCGCGCGAGCCCTTCCGCCCCCTCTACTTCCTGGAGCAGGCGCGCCGATTCCGCGCCGCCCTGCCGGACGCCACGCTCGTCTACGTGGGGGGCGTCACGCAGGCCGCCGAGCTGGAGCGGGTGCTCGGCCCGGAGGGCTTCGACTTCGTGCAGATGGGCCGCGCCCTGCTGCGCGACCCGGCGCTGGTGAACCATATCGCCGCCGGTGCTCTCGGCTGCGACTGCGACCACGTCAACTATTGCATCGCCCGCATGTACTCGCGCGAGATGGCCTGTCACAAGGATGTCTACGACGAGCTGACCCCCGGCATACGCCGCGAGATAGCCGCCATAAAACGCCGCGCCGCCAAGCCATGAGCCGAATCAGCCTGAAAGGTCGCTGGGCCGTGGTGACGGGAGCCGACTCCGGCATAGGGCTCTGTTTCAGCCGCGAGCTGGCGTGCCGGGGCTGCAACGTGGTCATGGTCAGCAACATGGCCGAACGTCTCGACAAAGCAGCCGCCGACGTGGCCCGCGAATTTGGTGTGGAGACCCTGCCTCTCTTCTCCGACCTGACCCGACCGCAGGCTGCGGAGCAGCTATACGGACGCCTCGACGAGGCCGTGCCTGATTGGTCGATACTGATAAACAACGCCGGCATCTTCACCTTCCGCGAGCTAATAGACACCCCGGCGGCCAAGGCCGACGCCTTCGTAGACCTGCACTGCCGCGCCGTGACGCAACTCAGCCGCTTAGCCGCGCAACACCTTGCCCGGCGCGGAGAGGGGTATATCCTGAACATGAGCTCCATGTCGTGCTGGACGCCGATGCCGGGTCTGTCGCTCTATGCGGCCACCAAAGCCTACATCCGCGTGCTGAGCCGCTCGCTGCATTACGAGATGCGGCCGCGCGGCGTGCGCGTCATGGTCGCCTGCCCCGGCGGCATTGCCACCGACCTGTTCGGTCTGCCGGAGAACCTCAAGCGCCTTGCGGTGCGCATCGGCGCCCTCGACACCCCGCAGGGCTTCGCGCGCCGTGCCGTCAGCCGCCTGCTGCGCGGGCGCATGCAATATATCAACGGGCCCCTGAATCGCATTGGCATAGTGGCCGTGGGACTAACTCCCACGCCGTTGCGCATGATGGTCAAGAGCCGCCTGCTCGACAAAGGGATAACACGATGAACGACCATGCCACCATCATCCTGACTGGCGCCGGTGGCGCCATAGGCCGCGAGCTGGCCCGCGCCCTGAGTCCCCGATTCCCGCTGCTGCTCGGCTGCCGCGACACCGCGCGCTCCGAAGATCTTGCCGCCACGCTGCCCGGAAAGGTGAAAGTGGGCCGCCTCGACCTTGCCGACCCTGAATCGGTGCGCGACTTCGCCGCCTCGGTGCCGACGCACACCCTCGGCCCGCTGGTGCTGCTCAACAATGCCGGAGTGATGCAGCGTCGCTATGCCGCCGACGCGCAGGGCCGAGAGCTGTCACTTGCGGTCAACTACCACAACACGCGCCTGCTCACCGACCTGCTGCTGCGCACCGGCCGCCTGCGCCGCGTGGTCTTCACCACCTCCCTGACACGCTTCTATTACCGCCCGTGGCGCTACCGGGCCGAGGCCACGGCCGACACCTTTCACCAGCTGCGCACCTACGGCCTTAGCAAGCGGGCCATCACCGATTATGCCGCCCGGCTCCATGCCTCGGGCCGGGTGGAAGTCACCTGCGCCGACCCGGGCGTGGTCGACACCGGCATGATAACCATGCAGCGGTGGTACGACCCCTTGGCCAACATCATCTTCCGCCCCTTCATCCGCTCCCCGCGCCGTGGTGCCATACCGGCCCTGCGCGCCCTTGCCGGTCCCTCCGGCTACATCTACTGCGCTCATCTGCGTCATCCGCTGCCCAAGCCATCGACACCGTAGCCCCGCGACTTCATCAAATTTCCACACCCTTTCATCAATATTATCCATCGTCCTTTTGGAATCCACGCAGAATCTCTGTAAATTTGCAACAAGAAACGATTTGATATGAAAACAGGCAATTCCTTGCCCGCCGGCTTTCAGCTTAAGGGTAACGAGCGAACATACACCATTGCGGAGACCTTGGGCCACGGAGGCTTCGGCATCACCTACCGCGCCAAAGCGGAGGTGAAGGTCGGCGGCATTCGCATGAAGGTGGATTTCGCGCTCAAGGAATTCTTTATGCGCGACGATTGCGAGCGGCAGGCCAACGCCTCGATAGTATATTCCAACCCGGCGCGCGACCGCGTGGAGAACTCGCGCAAGGACTTTATCAACGAGGCCCTGAGGCTTAAGAAAATCGGATTCTCGCACCCCAACATCGTAGGTTTCGACGAGGTCTTCGAGGCCAACAACACGGCCTATTACGTCATGGAATACCTGCGCGGGAAGAGCCTGGGCGACTATGTCAAGGAGCACGGGCCCCTGACCGAGGCCGAGACCGTAAGGCTGATGCAGCCGGTGATGGAGGCCGTGGAGCTGCTGCACCGCAACCGCATCTGCCACCTCGACATCAAGCCCGACAACATAATGCTCGAACAGGAGGAGAACGGGAATATCCGTCCGGTGCTGATAGACTTCGGCCTGAGCAAGCACTACGACGACACGGGCCACGCCACCTCCACCATCAACACCTTCGGCTACAGCGAGGGGTATGCCCCGGCCGAGCAATACCGGGGCATCACCACCTTCTCGCCGGCCGCCGACATCTACGCCTTGGGCGCCACCCTGTGGCACTGTCTTACGGGCAAGACCCCGGCCCCGGCCCTCGACCTGCGTGCCGGAGAGCTTGCCGCCACCCTGCCCGCCGACGTCTCCGAACCTATGCGGCGCACCATCGCCACCATGACCCTCGACCAGCACCAGCGCCCCGACTCCCTCGACACGCTCCTCCCCCTCGCCGCCGATCCTGAACCTGCCGACTCCGCCGCGACAAAGATAGTCAACGCGTCCTCCCGGGAGGTTACCCCCTCACCCGCTCCCGTCAGTCCCGCACCAATAGAGCCGGAAAAGAAAAGCAGACCATATCTTAAAACGGCCGTCATAACTTTTCTGAGCGCCGCAGCCGTCACCGCTGTCATACTGCTGACAGTCGGCTCGCACAAGGAGACCTCTTCCACGAGTTCCGAGGAGGAGACGATGGAACTCGCTTCGGCGCTGACCGTTACCGACTCCATGGCGCAGGAGGAAGCCCCTGCACCCGCAGTTGAAAAGAGTGTCGCCGAAGAGAAACCGGCACCCGCACCCGCCGCCAACCCCGTGACCCCGCGACCGGCTGCCCGAACCGCCGCCCCAAAACCGACCCGCAGCACCTCGGCATCGCAGGGTCGCAACAACAACTCGGCCGGCGCGCAAAGCCCGAGCCAGAGTCCGGCACATACTACTCCGATCACTCAGCCCGCACCCGCTCCCGCACGCACCACTCCAGCGCGTCCCGCTCAGGAGCCCAACCGCCCGACAAAGGTGGAAGATTTCTAATCCGCAAAACGCGACCGCCGTCTGCCGGACACACCTAATCGACCCTGCCGTCGGATAATGATTCCCCATTGCAAAATTGTCAACTGCCATTCTAAACCCAACTTACTGAAATGAAAAGATTTACATTACTGAGCATCCTTGGCTGCATGCTGACGGCCCTCCTCTGCCTTCCCCTGACCGCCACCGCCAAAGGCGGTTACAAATCCGTCTCCGTCGGAGAAAAGCACGTTATGGTGCTGAAGGAAGACGGTACGCTGTGGGGCTGGGGACGTAACTTATACGGTGAGCTCGGCGACGGCACTACAACCGAACGCACTCGTCCGGTTAAGATTCTTGACGGAGTGAGGCAGGTTTCAGCTGGAGACTTCTGTACAATGTCCATCTTTGACGACGGTACGCTGTGGGGCTGGGGAAGTAATGGGTATGGTGAGCTTGGTGACGGCACTACAACCAAACGCAACCGTCCGATAAAGATACTTGACGGAGTGAAGCAGGTTTCAGCAGAAGGAGCCTATACGATGGCCATCCTCAACGACGGCACGCTGTGGGGTTGGGGATATAATAACTATGGTCAGCTTGGCGACGGCACTGCAACCAAACGCAAACGTCCGGTAAAGATACTTGACGGAGTGAAGCAGGTTTCAGTAGGAGGATCCCATACGATGGCCATTCTCAACGACGGTACGCTGTGGGGTTGGGGATATAATGGGCATGGTCAGCTTGGCGATGGCACTACAACCGAACGCAACCGTCCGATAAAGATACTTGACGGAGTGAAGCAGGTTTCAGTAGGAGAATTCTATACGATGGCCATTCTCAACGATGGCACGCTGTGGGGTTGGGGATATAATGACTATGGCCTGCTTGGCGACGGCACTACAACCGAACGCAAACGTCCGGTAAAGATACTTGACGGAGTGAAGCAGGTTTCGACTGGAACATTTCATACCATGGCCATCCTCAACGACGGCACGCTGTGGGGATGGGGAGTCAATAATAAAGGTCAGCTTGGCGACGGAAGCATAACCAATCGCAATCGTCCGATAAAAATAGCGGAGGGGGTGAGGGATGTAGCCTGCGGTAACAGCTACACAATATATATTACCAAGGACGGGGAACTGATGGAATGTGGGGAATTATAAAAGTAGTAATTTTGTCTCCGTAATCCGCATCCATAATGTGAACGCATGAACGATTTGTGCATTTCAGCGCGCGGTTACAATGTAGGGATGCACCCCGGTGCATCCGCCCAATCGCGAACGTTACAACCATTCGTGTAGCGGATGCACCGGGGTGCATCCCTACGTCAGAATCGCACAAATAATTACCGTTTGTCAGAGACAGAGATAAAATGAAAGGAGTGAAGAGAATAATCGGATTGTTGCTGACGGTGTTGGTGGGCGTCGGCGGACGGGCGCAGGTGACGGAGAGGGTGACGGTGTTTGCGGCGGGCGACGAGGGGTCGCGGCATTATCGTATCCCGGCGTTGGCGGTGGCCGCGGACGGCTCCCTGATAGCGGTGGCCGATCGGCGCGGCGCATCGCAGCGCGACCTGCCCAATATTATCAGTGTGGTATGTCGCCGAAGCACCGACGGGGGACGCACGTGGGACCCGCAGACCATTATAGCGCAAGGCGACTCGGCAACGGGCGCCACTTACGGCGACGCGGCTCTGATACGCGACGCGCGCACGGGAGCGCTGGTGTGTGTCTTCACGGGCGACCATGGTTTCTTCGACTCCACGCCGGAGCATCCGCAGCGCATCTATTGTTCGCGCAGCTTCGACAACGGTCTGACGTGGGAGGCGCCGCGCGACATCTCGGCACAGTTCCGCCTGCCCGGATGGCAAGGCTTCTTCGCCGCGTCGGGAGCGCTGACACAGACTAAGGAGGGGAGGCTGCTGTTCGTGGCCGACACGCGTCTGTCGCCCGAGCGGCGTCTGCGCGACATCTATGAGTATGTCATCGCCTCGGACGACGAGGGCGAGACGTGGCGCGTGCTGAACCCGGAAGCTCGCGTGCCCTCGGACGGCCGGGGGAATGAGTCGAAGGTGGTGGAGCTGACGGACGGCCGTTTGCTGATGAGCATACGCACGCCCGGATGCCGCCGCTTCTCTTACTCGGCAGACGGGGGGCGCACCTGGTCGGAGGCGGATTCGGTGCCGCAGCTGGTGGAGCCTGACTGCAACGGCGACATCATAGCCGTGGAGCGCGGCGGGCGCCGTCTGTTGCTGCACTCGCTGCCGGCCGACGCGCAGGAGCGGTGTAATGTGTCGGTGTATGTCAGCGCCGACGAGGGGACCACATGGCCGCTGTGCATCCCGCTCAGCGACGCACCATCGGCTTACTCGTCGCTGGCCGGGCTACCCGACGGCACCATCTGCTGCCTGCTTGAGGAGGAGGACCCGGCAGACCCGGCCGCCTACCGCATCCTCTTCGTCCGCTTCACCCTCCCGGACATCTCGGACAATTGTATGAATGCACCGGGTTTAAAAGCGGATGCACCAGGGTGCATCCCTACATCAAAACCACCTCGTAAATTGCAAATAAAAATATGAAAACTAATAATATACAACCGACATACGCAAAGCAGAGACAAAATGTAGGGATGCACCCCGGTGCATCCGCCTCCGACATGTCATCCAATACAAACTTATCCGACAATCCTGACGCAACAGCGACTTCAACTGACGCCAATATGTCCGATACAGGATTGCCACAACGAAAAAATATCCGTGCGACATTTCATGATTATTCCGGGGGTGAATATTTTATAACAATTTGCACGCAGGGCAAACGCGGGTATTTTGGCTCTATAACCGAGGGCATAATGAACTTTACCACTTTAGGCAAATATGCCCACGATGCCCTTGAAACATTGCATACCCATTATTCGTATGTAGAAGTTCCCATGTTTGTCATTATGCCGAATCATATACATGCGATCATCAATATCGCCGAACCTAAGGATAAGGGAATAAGCATTCCTGAAATTCGCATGATACTTGGTGTCGTAGTAGGCGGATACAAACAATCTGTCACAAGATTTGCACGCAGAAATAATATAGAATTCGGTTGGCAGAAACGCTATCACGACCATATAATAAGAGGTGTCAAAGACAGGGATTTAATAGCTGCGTATATTGAGACCAACGTACAACGATGGGATTCCGACTGCTACCATGAGCAGCGAAGTGATGTTTGGCCTAAAGATAAATAACCGGCAACACCCTCTTTCTTTATATAGGGACAGCTCGAGATGTAGGGATGCACCCCGGTGCATCCGCCAACACCTCAAATAAAATGAATATACGCAGACGTGAGGCGGATGCACCAGGGTGCATCCCTACATCTGACGATATGATAAACCTTGCGGGGATGCGGATGCACCGGGGTGCATCCCTACATCGGACGATAAATCGCGGGGGTAATGACATATATTTGGAGATTCGGAGAAAATGCATTAACTTTGCAGTCGCATACGGCAGCCGGCTGCGTCCGAAAGGGTTAGGCCGGCGGAGCTGACATCCGTGCATCCCGCGGCCGCCGCGTCGCGCAGGGCTCGCAGGCCGGCCCGAGGGATGTGCCGACATGGGCGAATACCAGAGTGGCCAAATGGGGCAGACTGTAAATCTGCTGGTTTATACCTTCGGTGGTTCGAATCCATCTTCGCCCACACTCATTAGCTGCTGTAGAGCCAGGGCCTGCGTCCTTGGCTCTTTATGTAGTTTGAGAGTCCGGTCCGGCAGGCGAACCGCAGGCAGTATGCTGGCGTTAAGCCTCCGGCAACGATAATATTATGGTACAGGCATCTGACATACGCACATTCGTGGAGGGCCGGCTGGCCGGTTCCCCGTACTTTCTGGTCGCCGTCGAGCAGCCGGAGGCCGACAGCTACGCCGTGGCCATCGACTCGGCCGCGCCCGTAGACATCGACTACTGCGCCGAGCTCACCCGCTCCATCCGCGATCACTTCGGCGCCGAGCTCGACGACTACAACCTCGAAGTCGGCTCCGCCGGTCTCACCGCACCTTTCCGTGTGCGCGGACAGTACATCAAGAACCTCGGCAAGGAAGTCGAGGTCCTCACCCTGGCCGGCCGCAAGCTCCGCGGGCCCCTCAGCGCCGTCGACGCCGACACTTTCACCGTCGACGTCACCGAGAAGCGCCGCGTAGAGGGCGAGAAGCGTCCCGTAGACTTCACCGAGCAGGTCGTCATCCCATTCGCAGATGTCAAGTCGGCCAGGCTCATACTCAAATTCTAAAATCCAAGCCCACACACATACACAAATGGCAAAGAAGACAGAGAGCGTAGACATGGCGAGCCGCTTCGCCGAGTTCAAGGAACTGAAGAACATTGACAAGGCCACCATGATCAACGTGCTGGAAGAGTCCTTCCGCAACGTGCTGGCCAAGATGTTCGGCTCGGACGAGAATTTCGACGTCATCATGAACCCCGACCGCGGCGACTGCGAGATTTACCAGAACCTGCAGGTGGTGGCCGACGGTACAGTCGAGAACCCCTCCACCCAGATCTCGCTGACCGACGCCCGCGCCATCGACGACGAGTGCGAGCTGGGCGAGGAGGTGGCCAAGCCCATCATCTTCGCCGACTTCGGCCGCCGCGCCATCCTCACACTGCGACAGACACTACAGTCCAAGATCCTCGACCTGCAGAAGGACGCCGTCTACTCCAAGTTCAAGGAGCAGGAGGGCGAGATCATCCTCGGCGAGGTGCGCCAGATCTGGAAGCGCGAGATGCTCCTGCTGGACGATGACCAGAACGAGCTGCTCATGCCCAAGGACGAGCAGATCCCCGGCGACTTCTTCCACAAGGGCGACATGGTGCGCGCCATTGTCAAGACCGTCGACAACCCTAACAACAACCCTAAGGTGATCGTCTCCCGCACCGACGACCGCTTCCTGACCCGCCTGTTCGAGCACGAGGTTCCAGAGGTGCACGACGGCCTGATCACCATCCGCCGCGTGGCCCGCATCCCCGGCAAGCGCGCCAAGATAGCAGTGGAAAGCTACGACGACCGCATCGACCCCGTAGGCGCCTGCGTCGGCGTCAAGGGAAGCCGAATCCACGGCATCGTCCGCGAGCTCCGCAACGAGAACATCGACGTCATCAACTTCACCGCCAACACCCCGCTGTTCATCCAGCGCGCCCTCAGTCCCGCCAAGATCTCCTCCATCCGCGTCAACGAGGAGGAGCGCAAGGCCGAAGTCTTCCTCAACCCTGACGAGGTCTCCCTGGCCATAGGCAAGGAGGGCCTCAACATACGCCTGGCATCCATGCTGACGGGCTACACCATCGACGTCTACCGCGACATCGAGGGCGAGGAGGACATCTACCTCGACGAGTTCAGCGACGAGATCGAGCAGTGGATAATCGACGCCCTGAAGAACATCGGCCTGGGTACCGCCAAGTCCGTGCTCAACGCCGCCCCCGAGGTGCTCGCCCAGGCCGACCTCGAAGACGAGACCCTGGCGCAGGTCATGGACGTGCTCCGCGCCGAATTCGAGTGAGAAATACAGGTCGCCGGGGCGATAAGTCGGCGGCCACGCTAACGATATAAAGATACAGAAATAATGTCCCACGTACGCTCGGTCATACCCTCCCCCGCAAGGATGCGCCCTGGTGCATCCGCCCACACGGGTTGCCTCCGCGTGCGCATGGACGAGATGTTCACGATGCCACGGTCGCGCAACCTGTGGATTGTGGATTGTGGATTGTGAATAAATAAAACGTATGCCCAAACTTAGCAAAATAGCCAAAGTGACCAACATGGGAGTGTCGACGCTGGTCGACCTCCTTGCCAAACAAGGCATCACCGTGGAGGCGAACCCCAATGCCCGCATCGACAATGCGGCCGTGGAGACCCTGGCCTCCCAGATTCGCGATGCCGGCAAGCGCGAGCAGCTGCAGAAGCTCATCGCCGTCCCGACATCCAGGCCGGAGCCGGAGACACCGGCCGAGGCACCCAAGCCTGAGCCGCCCAAGCCCGAGCCGGCTGCCGACCCCGTCGTAAAGGGTCCCAAGGTAATCGGCAAGGTAGAGCTCGACAAGCACGGCAACGTAAAGGTCGGCAAGCCCGAGCCTAAGCCGGAACCCCAGCCGGAAATAAAGCCCGAGCCCAAGCCGGCGCCTAAGCCCGAAACTCCGTCGCCTGTAGAGCCGCACCCTGGTGCGTCCGCCCCCTCCGAGCCCAAGTCCGAGCCTAAGCCCGCACCTAAGCCCGAGCCTAAACCCGCACCCAAATCCGAACCTAATCCCGCGCCCAAGCCGGAGTCCAAGCCCGAACCCAAATCCGAGCCTAAGCCGGAACCCCAGCCGGAAGTAAAGCCCGCGCCCAAGCCCGCGCCCAAGCCCGAGGAGAAGGCGGAGCCCAAGGCTGAGGAGGCTCAGAACGAAGAGCCCAAGCCAGTCGACGAGGCTCCCGCCTCGACCCCGCGCAATTACGTCGAGGCCCGCGAGGCACAGGACACCGAGGTGTTTCGTCCCGCCACCAACGCCGAGAAGCCCGGCCTCAAGGTCGTAGGCAAGATCGACCTGTCGGCCTTCAAGGAGCCGGCACGCGGCAAGAAGAAGAAAGGTGGCGCCAAGAGCGCTCCCGGGGCCAATGGCCAGCAGCAGGGCGCAAACCGCCGCAAGCGCATCGGCCAGAAAGTCGACATCGAGCAGGCCGTCAAGCAGCCCGGGTTCGGCAACGACGCCAACCGCAACAAGCCCGGCGAGCGCAACGGCCAAGGTAGCGGTAACCGCGGTGCCCGCGGCGACCGCAACAACCAGCGCGGCAACCAACGGGGCAACCAGCGCGGACCACGCGGCGCCAAGCCCGAAGTCAGCGCAGAGGACGTGCAGAAGCAGGTCCGCGAGACCTTGGCCCGCCTCACCAACAAGACTACCAAGCGCAGCGTGAAATACCGTCACGAGAAGCGCGAACAGATACACGACCGCGAGCGCAACGAGCAGCTCCGCCAGCAGGCAGAGGCCAAGGTGCTCAAGCTTACCGAGTTCGTCACCGCCAACGACCTGGCACAGATGATGGACATCCCCGTCAACTCCGTCATCGCCACCTGCATGAACCTCGGCGTGATGGTCAGCATCAACCAGCGCCTCGACGCCGAGACCATCAACATCGTGGCCGAGGAGTTCGGCTTCACCACCGAGTACGTCAGCGCCGACGTCAGCGAGGCCATCGCCACCGAGGAAGACAATCCCGAAGACCTGCTGCCGCGTCCGCCGATCGTCACCGTCATGGGCCACGTCGACCACGGCAAGACATCGCTTTTGGACTACATCCGCCAGGCCAACGTCATCGCCGGCGAGGCCGGCGGCATCACACAGCACATCGGCGCCTACAGCGTCAAGCTCGCCAACGGCCGCCACATCACCTTCCTCGACACCCCGGGCCACGAGGCCTTCACCGCCATGCGCGCCCGAGGTGCCAAGGTAACCGACTTGGCCATCATCATCGTCGCCGCCGACGACGCCGTCATGCCGCAGACCGTCGAGGCCATCAACCACGCCTCCGCCGCCGGAGTCCCCATCGTCTTCGCCATCAACAAGATAGACAAGCCCCACGCCAACCCCGAGAAGATCAAGGAGGAGCTGTCGGCCATGAACTACCTGGTGGAGGACTGGGGCGGCAAGTACCAGAGCCAGGATATCTCGGCCAAGAAGGGACTGGGCGTCGACGAGCTCATGGAGAAGGTGCTGCTCGAGGCCGAGATGCTCGACCTCAAGGCCAACCCCAACCGCAACGCCATCGGCTCCATCATCGAGTCGAGCCTCGACAAGGGCCGCGGCTACGTGGCCACCGTGCTGGTGCAGAACGGCACCCTCCACGTCGGCGACGTGGTGCTGGCCGGCACCCACTACGGCAAGATCCGCGCCATGTTCAACGAGCGCAACCAGCGCGTCAAGGAGGCCGGACCGGCCACCCCGGTGCTCGTGCTCGGCCTCAACGGCGCTCCCACGGCCGGCGACACCTTCAACGTCATGAACACCGAGCAGGAAGCCCGCGAGATCGCCTCCCGCCGCGAGCAGCTCCAGCGCGAGCAGCTCCAGCGCACCAAGAAGCTCCCGGGTCTCGACGACATCGCCGACCGCATGGCCAAGGGCGACTTCCACGAGCTCAACCTCGTCGTCAAGGGCGATGTCGACGGCTCCGTGGAGGCACTCAGCGACTCCCTCATCAAGCTCTCCACCCCCGAAGTGCGTGTCAACGTGCTGCACAAGGGCGTGGGTGCCATCTCCGAGAGCGACGTCACCCTGGCCGCCGCCTCCGGCGCCATCATCATCGGCTTCCAGGTGCGCCCCAGCGGCGCCGCCCGCCGCGAGGCCGAGAAGGACGGCGTCGAAATTCGCCTCTACTCGGTCATCTACAAGGCCATCGAGGAGGTGCGCGACGCCATGGAGGGCATGCTCTCGCCCGAAATCAAGGAAGAAATCACCGGCACCGCCGAAGTGCTCCAGACATACCACATCTCCAAGATCGGCACCATCGCCGGATGCATGGTCCGAGAGGGCCGCATAAAGCGCGGAAGCAAGGTGCGCCTCATCCGCGACGGAATCGTCGTCTACACAGGCGACCTGGCAAGCCTCAAGCGCTTCAAGGACGATGTCAAGGACGTGGTGGCCGGATACGAGTGCGGCCTCAGCATAGCCGGATACAACGACGTGCGCGTAGGCGACATGGTAGAGGGCTTCGAGGAAATCGAGGTCAAGAAGACACTCTCCGCACCCGCACAGGCGTAAAAATAGCGAAATGTAGGGACGCACGGCTCGTGCGTCCCTACATTGCTAACTATATGATCGCTATCGTAAACATCGGCAGCAACCTGGGCAACCGGCGCCTGAACCTGGCGCGGGCCGTGGGTGAGCTCATCAACCGCTTCGGCACCGACTACCGCCTCAGCCACATCGTCGAGACGTCCGCCTGGGGGTTCGAGTCCGTGCACCCGTTCCTGAACCTGTGCATGCTCTTCCCCACCGACTTGTCGCCGGAGGCGCTGCTCGATGAGCTGCAGGCCATAGAGCACGGCATCTCCCCGGCAAGCCACCGCAACCCCGACGGCTCCTACGCCGACCGCCTCATAGATATAGATTTAGTGGACGTGGACCGGCAGGTGATCGACACGTCGCGCCTGCGGCTGCCCCATCCGCACCTGGCGGAACGCCGCTTCTACCTGGAGCCTCTCGCTGAGATAGCCCCCGGCTACACGCATCCCGTCACCGGTCTGACGCCCTTTCAGATGCTCTCCGACCTCCCAGCTGCCGACGAATAGTCGCGCAGGGCGGTGAGGTCGGCGGCGAGCTGGACGCGCAGGGCCTCCAGGGAGGGGAACCGGCGCTCCGGGCGATGGCGGTGCAGAAATTCCAGTTTGACTTGTTGGTCGTAGAGGTCGCCGGAAAAGCCGTCGAGGTGCGCTTCGACGCTGATTGGCGCGCACTCGCCGTCGACGGTCGGCCGGCACCCGATATTGACCATCGCCGGCCATGCCGCCCCGTCCTCCAGCCAGGCCCGGCAGAAATACACCCCCGTCTCCGGCAATAAGAGCTGCGACTTGCAGGGGCGCACTGCCCGTGCGTCCGCCACATCGCTGACTTGGGTGTCCGCCACCAGGTTGGCCGTCGGGAATCCAATAGTCCGCCCCAGCCGCTTACCCCCGATAACACGTGCCGTGTACGTAAAAGGCCTTCCGAGCATCTCGGCGGCACGTTCCATATCCCCAGCGGCGACGGCCTTTCGCACCGCCGACGATGACACGCCCGGCAGTCGGGGCGCCTCCACCACTTCCAGGTCGGGACAGAGCGAGCCGTACAGCTCCACTGCCGGATGGACGGTGGAATATGCCTCGTCCGGGGCACGGTAGCCGAAGCGGTTGTCGTGGCCGAGCAGCAGCAGCCGGGCGTCGAAGCGGTCGCGCAGCAGCTCCAGGAACTCCTTGGCCGACAACCGCCTGAGTTCATCTGTGAAGTCGAGGGCGATGACCTGCATTCCGGCCTGTTCCAGCAGTATCTTCCGCTCGTCGAAGCCCTGCAGCAGTCGTGGCGCCCGCTCGGGAGCCACCAGCGCCAGCGGGTGCGAGGTGAAGGTTACGACGGCCGGGTCGAGGCCGCGCTGCCGGGCCAGGCGCACCAGCTCGTCGAGCACCAGCCGGTGCCCGCGGTGCACTCCGTCGAAATTGCCTACCGCTATGGCCCTGCCGCTCATTCCGCCACCCTGTCGTTAAGCGCCTCCTCGATGATTGCCAGCATGTCGTGCTCCGGGGTGACGCGCACGGCCTGCAGGCCCACCGACCGAGCGGCCTGCACGTTGGCGGGGGCGTCGTCGAGGTAGAGCACACGGGCCGGGTCGAGTCCGTAGCGGTCCGCCAGCACCTCGAAGATGCGCGTGTCGGGCTTGCAGACGTGCTCCTGGAAGGAGGCGATGATGCCGTCGAAATAGTCGCCGATGGCCAGGCCCTCGGCGCGGAAAGCTCGGTCGATCCAGCTGTTGTACATCACCGGGTTGGTGTTGCTCAGCGCGAACGTGCGGCAGTGGCCGCGCAGGAGCCGTATGGCCCGCAGGCGCTCCACGGGCAGGTCAACCAGAAACTCGTTGAACGCGTTCTGAATAGTGACATCGTCTTTGGCGAGCGGGCAGCGAGGCCTCATGCGGTCCATGAACTCGGCCTGCGTCATCAGCCCCGACTCGAGCAGGAAGAAATCCCCCTTCTGCGTGTACTGGTCGAGGTCGGCGACTATGCCGCCATAGCCGAGGGCCTGGAAGGCGCGTATGCAGCGCTCCCGGTCGAGGTCTATGACCACGCCGCCCAGGTCGAATACTATTGCATCGTATCTCATCTCTCTTCTGAAAAACGCTGCAAAAGTACAAATAACCCCTCAACCCACAAAATTTGTGGGCCGAGAAGGGACCCGAACCTTTGTGGTCTCAAATAAAAACGCTAAATTTGCAAGAGAGAAAGTTTTAGGAAGTATGAGCAATATCAAGTCTATCGGCATCCTGACGTCTGGGGGCGACGCTCCTGGCATGAACGCGGCCATACGTGCGGTGACGCGCGCCGCCATCTTCGCTGACTTTAAGGTCTACGGCATATACCGCGGCTACCGCGGCCTCATCACCGATGAGATAGAGGAGTTCTCTACCCAGAACGTCAGCAACATCATCCAGCGCGGCGGCACGATCCTCAAGACGGCCCGCTGCCAGGAGTGGACCACCAAGGAGGGCCGGCAGTGCGCTTACGACGTGCTGCGCCGCCACGGCATCGACGCCCTGGTGGTGATAGGCGGCGACGGCTCCCTGACGGGCGCCCGCATCTTCGCCAACGAGTACTCATATCCCATCGTGGGCCTGCCCGGCACCATCGACAACGACCTCTACGGCACCGACTCCACCATCGGTTACGACACGGCGCTGAACACCATCATGGAGTGCGTGGACAAGATCCGCGACACGGCCTCCAGCCACGAGCGCCTCTTCTTCATCGAGGTGATGGGGCGCGACGCCGGCTTCCTGGCCCTCAATGGCGCCATCGCCTCCGGCGCCGAGGCCGCCATCATCCCCGAGATCGCCACACAGGACGAGCAGCTCGCCGCCCTCATCAAGACCGGTTTCCGCAAGTCCAAGAACTCGTCGATAGTGCTGGTGGCCGAGAGCCCCGTCACCGGCGGCGCCATGGGCCTGGCCCAGCGTGTCAAGGAGGAGTACCCGGAATACGACGTGCGCGTGACCATCCTGGGCCATCTGCAGCGCGGCGGCTCCCCCACGGCCTACGACCGCATCCTCGCCTCCCGCATGGGCGCCGCCGCCATCGACGCCCTGCTCGACGACCAGCGCAACGTGATGATCGGCATCAAGAACGACGAAATCGTCTACGTCCCCTTCACCAAGGCCATCAAGAACGACAAGCCCATCAACGCCGAGCTGCTAAGCACTCTGCGCCGTCTCAGCATCTAATCCTACCCCGGCAGCTGACGCTGTACATTGTACATTAACCTCGTCCCACTATGCCCACCAAGCAGCTCCCGCAGGACACGGCCCTGGAGGCCCGCGAGCAGGCCCGCTACAACGAGCGGCTGCGCCACTCCCGCATCATCGGCGGCATCGCCCACTGGGTGGTGCTCGCCCTCTCGCTCGGCCTGATAGTATTCATCAGCTACGACACTTTCGCCGGAATACCCTTCCTGCGCAACTCCACGTACATGACATTCCAGCTCTGGGTGTGCGTGGTGTTCATGGCCGACTTCATAGTCGAGCTGGCGGTGAGTGTGGACCGCCGCCATTACCTGGCCACCCACATATTCTTCTTCCTGGTCTCCGTACCCTACCTCAACATCATGCAGATGACGGGGATGCTCGATGACATTTCGGCCCAGCAGCTCTACTTCCTGCGCTTCATCCCGCTGGTGCGCGGCGCCTACGCTCTGGCCATGGTGGTCGGTGCCCTGTCGCAGAACCGCGCCACCAACCTGCTGACCAGCTACGCCGCCATACTCTTCTCAATAGTCTACTTCCTGTCGCTGATCTTCTACGAGCAGGAGAAGCCCATCAACAGCGACGTCACCGAGTACTGGGACGCTCTGTGGTGGGCGCTCATGAACGTCACCACCATCGGCTGCGACATCAACCCGATGTCGGTGGCCGGGCAGATAAGCGGCGTCATCCTGGCCGCCTCGGGCATGCTGATGCTGCCGCTGTTCACCGTCTTCGTCACCTCACTGGTGAAGAACCACTACCAGCGCCAGGAAAAGCGCAACGCCGAAATAGAAAAAGCCTTCGAGCACACCATGCTCCACCACGACGAGCAGAAACTCGACAAAGAAAAAGCTGAGAGCTGAGAGTGTAGGGGTGCACCCTGGTGCATCCGTATAGTCGAATGAATTGACACAAATGTCTGACGATAACCGACCCGAGAGATTGCTGCTGGGCTACGACCCGCAGGTGACTGTGCACGTGGTGGCGGACACCAGGGCGCCGCTGCCGGCCGTGGCCGACGACGAGGAGCTGGAGGCGGCCGAGGAACGCCGCATCGACGAGGCATACCGCGGCGTGGCGCAGGCGTACCTGCACTCCAACCACCGCAAGAAGATTGAGATCATAGAGCGGGCCTACCGCTTCGCCCGCCACGCCCACGCCGGCGTCCGCCGCCGCAGTGGCGAGCCTTACATACTCCACCCCATCGCCGTGGCGCAGATCGTCATCTCCGAGCTTGGCCTGGGCTCCACCTCCATCTGCGCCGCACTGCTCCACGACGTCGTCGAGGACACCGAGTACACCCTCGAGGACATCGAGGCCAGCTTCGGTTCCAAGATCGCGTCCATAGTCGACGGACTCACAAAGATCTCCGGCGGCATCTTCGGCAACAAGGCCTCGCTGCAGGCCGAGAACTTCCGCAAGCTGCTGCTGAGCATGAGCACCGACGTGCGCGTGGTGCTCATCAAGATGGCCGACCGCCTACACAACATGCGCACCCTCGGCTCCCTCCGCCCCGAGAAGCAGTACAAGATCGCCGGCGAGACCCTATACGTCTACGCGCCACTGGCGCACCGCCTCGGCCTGTTCAAGATCAAGCAGGAGCTCGAGGACCTCGCCTTCCGCTACGAGCATCCCGGCAAGTACGCCGAAATCATGAGCCTCATCGAGCAGAGCGAGGAGGCCCGGCAGCGAATGGTCGAGGAGTTCGTCGCCCCCGTGCGCGAGAAACTCGACGCCGCCGGCTTCCGCTACGAGATCAAGGCACGCGTGAAAAGCGCCTACTCCATCTACCGCAAGATGGAGCGCAAGAAGCTGCAGTTCCAGGACATCTACGACGTCTACGCCGTGCGCGTGGTCTTCGATAACGACGACGACGACCGTGAGACTCTGCGCTGCTGGCAGATATACACTTTCTTCGCCGAGGGGCACCGCCTCCACCCGGAGCGCCTGCGCGACTGGACCGTCACGCCCAAGCCCAACGGCTATCGGGCCCTGCACCTGACCGTCATGGGTCCCGACGGGCGCTGGATCGAAGTCCAGATACGCTCCCGCCGCATGGACGAGATAGCCGAGCTCGGATATGCCGCCCACTGGAAGTACAAGACCGGCGAATACGACGAGGAGCCGCGCCTGGAGGCCCTCATGCGCAAGGTCAAGGATATCCTAGCCAACCCCACCCCCAACGCCATAGACTTCCTCGACACGGTGCAGATGAACCTCTTCTCGGCCGACATCTACGTGTTCACGCCCAAGGGGGATCTCATCACCCTGCCGCAGGGTGCCACGGTGCTCGACATGGCCTTCGCCGTCCACACTCAGGTGGGCGCCCACTGTGTGGCCGGAAAGATTCAGCATCGCCTGGTGCCCATGGACCACCGCCTTACCTCCGGCGACCAGGTGGAAATCATCACCGCCGAGGCCCAGAAGCCCGAACGCGCCTGGCTCGACCGCTGCCAGACGGCCCGCGCACGTAACTACCTCCGCTCAGTGCTGAAGAAGGACAAGAAGTCGCTGGCAGCACATGGCCGCAAGCTCTTCGACGACTTCATGGAGAAGGAGGGCGTGGTCGTGGATTCCGAGACGATGGCCCGCATCCTGGGCTACTACCACCTGCACGACCCCGAGGAGCTCTTCCTGATGATGGCCGACGACGAGATCAACCTCGCCGACACCTCCGCCCTGCGCAAGGAGGCGCAGAAGGCCAGCCCCTCCATGCTCTCGCGCCTGTTGCGCAATCCCTTCACCCTGCGGCGACGCTCGGGCCACGACAAGGAGCCGGAGCCGGTCAACCGCCGCGAGGTCTATGTGCTGCTGCCCAACGCCACCCCGCCCAACTACCGCCTGGACACCTGCTGCTCGCCCCTGCCCGGCGACGACGTGCTCGGCTTCGTCACCGCCGACGAGCACGTGGTCGTGCACAAGGCCGACTGCCCGGTGGCCCGCAAGCTCAAGAGCACCTACGGCTCCCGCCTGGTGGCTACCCGCTGGGAGGGAAAGGCCGACCGCTTCGCCGTCTCCGTCAGCGTCGACGGCATCGACCGCCGAGGCATGCTCTCCGACATCGTCAAAGTCGTGACCCTCGACATGGAGCTCAACGTCCGGTCCATGAACATACGCGCCAAGAACGAGGTCTTCCACTGCGAAATGCAGCTCATGGTCGACTCTGCCCGCACCGTGGAGGCACTCTGCAAGGCGCTCAAGAAGGTCAAGAACGTCCAATTCGCAAACAGGACATCATGACGCCGCCTTGTAGGGACGCACGGCCCGTGCGTCCGCACCCCTCAACCCATTCGGACGCACGGCCCGTGCGTTCCTACACTGCTATACCATGAAAGAAACCAAAGCCCGCAAGGGCCTGTCGAAGATACTGTTAGTGCGCGTGGCGCTGCTGGTCGGCGCCGTGGCCGTGATCCTGGCCGTGATGCCCCGCGCCGGCCACCAGTCGTTCAGCTACGAGCTCAACCAGCCCTGGAAGTACCACCTGCTCACTGCCGAGTTCGACATCCCCGTGCAGCGCGACCGCGCCAGCGCCGAGCTCATGCGCGACTCCATAGAACGCTCCTTCGTGCCCTTCGTGGTTTTCAACCACACCGCGCCGCAGGAGGGCCTGGAGCGCTTCGCCAAGGCCGTGGAGGGGAAGGCCGATGCCGCCCAGGCCGACTTCGCCACCGGGCTGCTCCGCCAGGTCTACGCCGACGGCATCCTCACGCAGGCCCTCTATGACAGCGTCCGAGCCAGGTCCATGACCCAGCTCCACACCCTGGAGGACAACAGCGACAACCCCACCACTGCCACTTTCATCGACGTCAGCGGCATGCGCTCTCCGGCCACCGCCCTGCAGCATATCGACTCCATGTACCGCGCCGCCCACGGCGGCGAGCTCATGACCGCCGACCTGGCCCGAGCCCTCAGCGTCGCCCTGATGCCCAACGTCGTCCCGGACTCCGTCACCAACGACAAGTTCCGCAGCCAGGAGATGCTACAGGTCAACGCCGCACAGGGCGTGATAAAAAAGGGCCAGCGCATCGTCGACCTCGGCGAGATCGTCACCCCGCAGGTCTACACCAACCTGCAGACTTACGAGGAGCAGCTGCGCCTGCGCCAGATGGAGCTTCGCCACACCTACTTCTATGTAGGCCAGGCGGTGGTGGTGCTGCTGGCACTGCTCATATTCTACTACTTCCTGGCCAACTACCGCCCCAGGCTGTGGCGGAGCATGCGCGTCATGATCTTCCTGGTGAGCTATATCACCCTCTTCGGCGTGTTCGCCATCCTGCTGTTCGAGCGTTTCACCTACGGCATCTACCTGGTGCCGTTTGCCGCCGTGCCGATCGTGATAATGGTCTTCTTCGACGCCCGAACCGGCGTGATGGGCCTCGTCACCACCTTGCTGATAGCGGCCATGGTGGCCACGTTCCAGTACCAGTTCCTGTTCATGGAGATACTGGCGTCGCTGGCCGCCACCTACTGCCTGCACCAGCTCAGCAAGCGGTCGCAGCTGCTGCTGTCGGCGCTGATGGCCTTTGTGGTCTATGCCGCCTCCTACGCCGCCATACTGCTCGTAGAGGGGGGCAACTTCGAGGCCTTCTCCCTGCGTGCCCTGGGCATGCTCGGCATCAACTCCCTGCTGCTTTCGCTGAGTTACTTCCTCATATTGCTTATAGAGAAGATTTTCGGCTTCACCTCGTCGGTGACACTGGTTGAGCTGAGCGACATCAACAACCCGCTGCTGCGTCGCCTGGCCGAAGAGGCGCCGGGTACGTTCCAGCACTCCATGCAGGTGTCGACTCTGGCGGCCGAGGCGGCCCGGAGCATCGGCGCCAACGTGCAATTGGTGCGCACCGGGGCTCTGTACCATGACATCGGCAAGCTCGACTCGCCCGTATTCTTCACCGAGAACCAGCACGGCGCCAATCCCAACGACGGCCTGCCGCCGCAGGTGGCCGCCCGCAAGATCATAGGTCACGTCAGCGCCGGCCTTCAGCTGGCATCGAAGGCCAAGCTGCCGGCCGTGATACGCAGCTTCATCAGCGAGCACCACGGCCGCGGCCGTGCCAGGTACTTCTACACGCAGGCGCTGAACGAGGCGGCGGAGGGGACCGCCGTGGACCCGGCACCGTTCACCTATCCCGGCCCGAACCCGCGCAGCGTAGAGACCACCCTGCTGATGATGGCCGACGCCGTGGAGGCCGCCTCCCGCTCCATGCACGACTACAGCGAGCAGTCCATCTCCAGCCTCGTGGACCGCATCATCGACGGCCAGGAGGCGGACGGCCTCTACGACATCACTTTCCGCGACGTGCAGCTGGTGCGCGACACTTTCAAGCGGCGCCTGGCCAGCATCTACCACTCCCGTGTCACATACCCCGAGCTGAAGAAAAGCTGAGAGGCATCTTCGCGCTATGTCGGGTCGTGGGAGTAAAAGGAATCGGCAGTCCGTGCGGGGCTGCCGATTCATCTTTTAGACTTTTTCTTATTCCGAACTCGCGTTCTTATGATATCATTGCATAGCTGCTTCCCTCGGATAAAATAAGCGCTCCGGCCTGCGACAGGTCGGAGCGCTCTATCGATAAATCAACAATAATCCAAAGATGGATTCACAAAAGGACTATCGCTGGAACTTGAGTGTGCGTCCGTCGTCTGCGCGGAAGATGTATGTTCCGGCGGGGAGGGCGGCTACGCTGGTGTCGGCTGCGGGGATGGGCAGGAGAGACCGTCCGGCGGCGTCGTAGACGGTTCCGGCGCAGTCGGTGACGAGGGTGCGCGTGGCGGCGTCGTAGTAGATGGCGGCGGTGGCGGTGATGCCGTCTACTCCCGCGAAGAAGGTGGCTTTATTGGAGTGGGCGGACTCCACGCCGTTGCGCACGGCGGTGACAGTGAAGACATTGTCGCAGGAATGCATTTCTGGCTTGGCTGTGGTGGTGGTGGTAAGACCTTCAAGCAGCTTGGAGCCGTCGCGGTAGACGTTGTAGGTCAGGCCCTCTGTGTTGCGTGGTGCCGTGAGACCGCCGTAGATGTCCGGGTGCTTGAGGGTGGCGTAGATGCGCCAGTTGCCGTCCAGACTGGAGTTGAGGCTCTTGAGGCTCTTCCACGAGGTGTGGCTGGCGGAGGCGGACATGAGGTTGCCGAGGTTGTCGTCGGCCGGGCCGGCATCGAAGAGCATGGGCTTCTCGCCGGTCGGGTAGTCGATGCGGTAGCCGATCATGTAGTCGTGGCCGGCCTGCAGCTCGACGGGTTCGTTGAGGCGTACCTGGTTCCAGCCTTCCTGGATCTTCTTAAGATCGGCGACTGGCACGGGCTGTTCGTAGATAATGTTGAGGTCCTTGAGGATGACTACGGAGGCGTAGGTGAGGTTGGTGGAATAGAGGCCGAAGCGGACGTGGCTGATGGAGTTGCCCACGTTGGCGGCGAGGCTGTCGGCGGGGAACTTCTGCACGGCGTAGGTGGTGCGGGTGGTGCCGCCGGTCATGCCTACGCCGTAGCTGGTCGGGTCGGCGGTGCAGTAGCTCAGCACGGGAGCATCCTCTGGAGCCTCCCACACGAGATTGAAGTTGTCGCCGAAGCGCAGGTTGTAGGGCGCGGGCGCCAGCTGGCTGATGTCGTTGGCCACGACGAGCGGGTTGGAGAGGGGCGACTCCCAGGTGTCTTGGTACTGGGCGCTCACCTGGTAGGTGAAGGCGTCGTTGCGGGTGAGGGTTTCGGAGAACTTGCCTTCCTTGGTTTCTGCAATCTTCTCACCGTTGCGGTATACGTTGAAGCGGGTGAAGAGGGGGTAGTTGGTGGGATTGCTCATGGCCTGGGCCATGGAGCAGGCTCTGTCGGCCTCGATGCCGAAACCGCTCTTCAGCTCGGATGCTTTCAGCTCTACGGGCACGAGGTTCTCGGCCGTCCCGATGGAGCCGATTTCGCGGCTCTGGGCGGGAGCGCCTGAGAGCAGAGGAGGCAGGGCTTCGGCGCCGATTACGATGTTGTAGTTGTTGTATGTGGCGTTGACGGCTCCGAGGTTGAGCCAGGTGGAGAGGCCGGGTAGCTTGACGATGGCGCCATCGGTCTTGAGAGGGCCTGCGTCGAGGACGAGTGCCTTGCAGCCGGCCGGGAGCGTGGCCTTATAGCTGAAGATGAGACCGTCTTCGGGGTTGATGTGGATTTCCTTGTTGTCGTCGAGGGTGAGGGAGTAGAAGCCGAGGGGACTGACCTCGTCGGCGCCGATGTCGTAGGAGCCGAGCAGTGTGCCGTCGGCCTTGTGCACCTGGAGGGAGAAACCGGCGGGCACCTTGTCGCCGATGATGAAGTTGAGCTTATTGATGCGCCAGCTGAGCAGGTTGTCGAGGTCGGACTGCGAGAAGCGGGCGCCCCAGTTGAGGGTCATTTCCTCGTCGAATCCTGCCTTGTAGGTGGCTTCGCCGTAGTGCTTGATCATGCGGTTGATGGTCATGCCGAAGGACACCTCTTTGGTGGTGTCGTTGAAGGCGGCGTCGACGATGGAGGGGGTGAAGCAGTAGTGGTCGTCTTCGACGTCTACGGTGGTGTAGATGATGTCGGACTTGAGGTCGCCGGAGAGGGCCTGGACGCCGATTTTGTACTTGCCGCGGTTAGGTACGACCCAGCCTCCGTTCTGGCGGTCGGCAGGATAGGTTGACGGGGTTGGGGAGTCGTTGTAGTAAACGTTGTAGCCGGTAAGCGTGCGGGTGTCGGCGGAAGCTGGAGCGAGCTCGGCCACCATCATCCAGTGTCCGGGGATGTTGCCGGACGCCAGGGTCTTCCACGAGGGCTTGGAGGCGGCGAAGTCCTTGGAGTTTGGCGAGGAGGTGGAGAAGGAGTTGTCCTTGCTGCCGCATGGGTTGCCGCCTGCCACGCTCACGGGGTGCGTCTTGGGGGTGTGGATCATGTAGTAGCCGTAGGCGAGGCTGTGGCCGGCACGTATGGTCACGGGCTGGGAGAGGGGGAAGGTGACCCACTGGTCCGTTGCGATGCCGTCGATGACGGACTTGGGCACGGTGTCGTGCTGCACGATTACGCCGTCGACCATCACCCATGCGATGATGCTCTGGGCTGTCTTCTCGTGGAACTGGGTGCGGATGCCGGTGAGCTGGGCGCCGTCGAAAGAGAGGAGGTCGGAGGCGGCGAACTCGTTGCGTACCCATACCTTGGTGTTGGAGGAGGCGGTGCCGCCGATGGAGTTGGCCAGGGTGTCGGACATTGAGATCCAGCGCAGCAGGTTGTCGTCGGTGCGGAACAGTGGGGACTGCCATTCGACATCTGCGGTATTGGCGCCTCCCTGGTATCCGCGCACGTGGCGCGGGGCCGGGATGAAGTTCTTGGGTGCCAGGGTTGTGGCGGTCTTTGACACTCCGTAGCGGGCGGAACCGTATTCAGCCTCCACGCGGTAGTCGCGGGTGCCGTCGGGCTGGTTGCCGATGCTCAGGGAGGTGGCCTGCAGGTTATCGGCCACCAGGGCGTCGCCGGCGTAGACGGTGTAGCCGGTCGGGGCCTCGTCGACGTCGTTGCGCAGGTTGGCGGTGATGAGGTAGGTGCCGCGGCCGTTGTGCTCCCAGGTGCGGCCGTCGTAGCTGCGGAGGTCGCCGCGGGAGTCGCAGGCGTTGTCCATGATGGCCACGAAGTCGAGGTTGGAGCCGTGGTCGATGCGGAAGCCGATGCGGATGTCCTTGCCCTCGGGGATGGTGTATGGCTGCTCGAAGGCGACGGTGCGCCACTGGTTGGCCTTGTAGCCGCTCAGGTCGCCGGGTTGCTGGCGCACGAGCTTGCCGTCCTCGTAGATGAGGGCCGTCAGGCCGACCACGGGGCGGTACTCGAAGTAGTCGAGCGAGGTGATGACGTCGCCCGGGGTGAGGTCGGTGGCGGGGAAGTCGGCGGCGATGTAGATGACGGCCGGATGCTGAGTGGTGGTTACGCGTCCGGCGTCGCCGTCGTAATCCTTGCCGTTGTGGCGCAGGAGCTGCTTGGGGGCGTCGGGTGCTTTCCACGACAGGTTGATGGTGGAGTAGCTGGGTTCGGCCACGAGGGAGTGCGGCGCGCCCTTCTTTGCCATCAGGCCCAGGGGCATGGCCGCTGCTAACAAGGCTATGCCCGCAAAGGAGGTAAGGGTTTGTTTCATGTGAGGTTGGGGGTTGGTTTTCGAAAATGGTAATTCCCGGGGCTTGTCAGAAAGGTGCAGGTGTGGCGCTTCGGGGTTCCGGGCAGGAGGGCGTGTGCTTTAGTGCTCAACCGACTGCGAGAGGTTCCCAAAGCACCGCAGATGCGCCTTTATCACAAGCCTAATCCCGGCTGCCGCCGAAGATGCGGAGCAAGAATATAAACAGGTTGATGAAGTCGAGGTAGAGGTTCATGGCGCCCATGGTGGCGAGCTTGTCGCTCAGGGCCGGGTCGGTATTGAGGCGGGCGAGCTGCTTGACGGTCTGGGTGTCCCAGGCGGTCAGGCCGAGGAAGAGGAGCACGCCGATGATGGAGATCCACCACTGCATGGCGCTGGAGGCCACGAAGATGTTCACCACGCTGGCGATGATCAGTCCGAAGACGCCGAACAGACAGAAGGTGCCGATCTTGGTCAGGTCGGCCTTGGTGAAGTAGCCGTAGAGCGACATGGCGCCGAAGGTGCCGGCGGTGATGAAGAAGACGTAGCTGATGGTGCCGATGTGGTATACGAGGAAGATCGGCGCCAGCTGCACGCCCATCAGGGCCGAGAAGAGGCAGAAGAGGCCGAGAACGGCGCCCGACGACATGCGGTTCATGCGGGCCGGGATGACGAAGGCCATGATGAGCATGCCGATCCATATGCCGAAGTATACGATGCGGTTGCCCAGGAGGGCCATGCAGAGTGTCGGGCTGCTGGCGATGCCCAGCGAGCAGAAGGCGGTGATGAGCAGGCCGATGAACATACGCACGTAGACTTTGCGCATCACGGCGTTGGTCTGGGTCTGCACGGCCGCCTGCTCCGGGCGGTAGGGGGGCGGTGTCTGCGGTTGCCGGTAATAGTTGTTGTTGTAGTTGTCCATTGTCGTTATTCAGTTTCTACAATATAGTAATGTGCAAAAGGTGTGCCCGGTTACCGGACATACACTTAAATATTGTTAACGTCACATTCGCTCGGGCATTTCCATGCCGAGCAGCGATGCGGCGGAGCGGAGGGTGCGTGCCACCACCTGCGACAGGAGCAGGCGGAGGTTGCGCTTGGCCTCGTCCTCCTCGCGGAGCATGGGATAGTCGTGGTAGAACTGGTTGTACTCCTTGGCGAGGTCGTAGCAGTAGTTTGCCACCAGGGCGGGGGAGTAGGTGCGTGCGGCCTCGGCCACGACCTTGGGGAAGTCGCCGACCTTACGGATGAGCACGGCCTCCTTGGGCGAGGGTACGGCCAGCTCTGCGGCGGCGTAGTCGCGGTCGCCGGCGCGGCGCAGGACGCTGCGGATGCGGGCGTAGGTGTATTGCAGGAAGGGGCCGGTGTTGCCGTTGAAGTCGATACTCTCGGCGGGGTTGAAGAGCATGTTCTTCTTGGGGTCGACCTTGAGCAGGAAGTACTTGAGGGCGCCCATGCCGACCATGCGGGCCGTCTCGCGGGCCTGGGCGGGCGTCATGTCCTTGAAGCGGTCGGCGGCGGTCTCGGCAGCCTGCTGCTCCATGGTGTCCATGAGGTCGTCGGCGTCGACGACGGTGCCCTCGCGGCTCTTCATCTTGCCGCTGGGCAGCTCGACCATGCCGTAGGAGAAGTGCACCAGGTCCTTGCCCCAGGCGAAGCCGAGGCGGTCGAGCAGGATGCTCAGCACCTGGAAGTGATAGTTCTGCTCGTTGCCCACCACATAGACCATCCTGGAGATGGGGAAGTCGCGGTAGCGGAGCTTGGCGGTGCCGATGTCCTGTGTCATGTAGACGGAGGTGCCGTCCTTGCGCAGGAGCAGCTTCTCGTCGAGGCCGTTTTCGCGCAGGTCCGCCCACACGGAGCCGTCGTCGCGGCGGTACATCTTACCCTCCTCCAGGCCCTTGAGCACGAGGTCCTTGCCTTCGAGGTAGGTCTGGGACTCGTAGTAGATCTTGTCGAAGTCCACGCCCAGGCGGCGGTAGGTCTGGTCGAAGCCGGCGTACACCCAGGAGTTCATGGTCTCCCACAGGTGGCGAACTTCGGGGTCGTTCTGCTCCCAGCGGCGGAGCATGTCGCGGGCCTCGAGCATGAGCGGCGCCTTGTCCTTGGCCTCGTCTTCGGTCATGCCCTTGGCCACGAGGTCGGCGACCTCGGCCTTGTAGTGCTTGTCGAAGAGGACGTAGAAGTCGCCGATGAGGTGGTCGCCCTTCTTGCCGGTGGACTCGGGGGTGCATCCGTCGCCCCACTTCTGCCAGGCGAGCATGGACTTGCAGATGTGGATGCCTCGGTCGTTGACGATGTTGGTCTTGACGACGCGGTTGCCGGCGGCCTCCAGGATGCGGCTCAGCGAGTATCCGAGCAGGTTGTTGCGGACGTGGCCGAGGTGGAGGGGCTTGTTGGTGTTGGGCGAGGAGTACTCTACCATCACCAGGGGAGCGTCAGGGGCTGGCGTGAGGATGCCGAAGTCCGGGTCGGCGGCGACGCGGAGGAGCTCTCCGGTCCAATAGGCGGGGTCGATGGAGAGGTTGAGGAAGCCCTTGACGACGTTGTAGGCGCCGATGCAGTCGACGTTTTCTACGAGCCACTGGCCGATGGCCTGGGCGGTGTCTTCGGGCTTTGCCTTGGAGGCACGCAGGAAGGGGAAGACGACCACGGTGTAGTCGCCATCGAAGCCCTTGCGGGTGGCGCCGGGCATGGCGCTCTGTATGTCTGTGTCCGCGCCGTAGAGGGCCTTCACGGCCCCGGCGACGCCTTGTGCTATCTTATCTTCTATCTTCATTTTCGTGTCAAAGATCCAATTCCATGAATTGCAGGGTACAAAGATAATGCCAAAATCGCTAACCGCCAAGGGAATGCCGGAAAATTATAGTGCGGTACTCCCCATTTTTCGACAGGGGAGTGAATTTCAAAAATTTCAGGACAAAGAGAGAAGCGTCGGAGACCGTCTCCTCCTCTTTGCTCCGACCTTGACAAGTCAGGTTTTTCGGTTTCTTGTCCACCACAAAGTTAGACCTTTTGCCATTGTCCGCCAAATTTTCAGGCGATTAAACCGCAGGGGCGGTTGGCCGGTGAACACGGCCATGGTATTCTCTTCGGCATCGATCTGATAACCTTGTATTTTGAATTTCATCGTTTCGATCTTTTTTGGGGAGATAAACAAGCCTCAAATGACTTGTACCCGATTTGAGGTTTTCGGGTACACGTTGAAACCGTTATGTACCCGATTTGAGGCTTTCGGGTACATATCCATTTTGTCATGTACCCGAATCCTGCTTTTTAGGGCACATTAGGATTAACCGATTCGATAGCTTCCACCGGAATACTCGATTTCTCTCCTTGTGATAAAAAAAGATTCATGAGTCCGTGTTGATATAGTAATCTTTTAGGGTCAGCAACTTGTGGTTACGTACCATGCTGAACCCTTTTTGCATGGATTGGCGATAGGATTCTGATAAAGGCCGGTATCCTCCTGAAGCTCAGGACGGCGGACAGGCTAATGCTTACCAACATCCTTTTGAGGCAGAAGAAGGCGGTCAAGGAGGCTATGGCGGCGGCTGCGCAGCAGAACCGGGTCGTGGAATCGGGCAATTTGGCTCTGACGGGCTCTGTTTCGGTGTCGGTCAGTGTATAGTCATCCATAGGTAGGGATTTTGTGCAAAGATAAAAGATAGTGATACAAATGCAAACGGCGCGCCGGGGATGCCGACGCGCCGCGGAATCTTGTGCTTATGGGGTTCCTGGGTCTACTGGGGCCACTGAGGCGCAGCCTGCTTTTTGGCCACATTGACCCTATACAGACCCTATACACCCGGGTCGTTGCGCTCTTAGCAGCCGAACTTGGAGAAGTCGGTCTGGGACATGTCGCCGGTCTGCATGAAGGTCTCGTGCATGGCGAAGGCGGCGGGCAGGGTGTGCGGGATGTGGAGCTTGTTGTGGCACAGGTGCAGGTAGTCCCACATCATCTCCTTGTACATGGGGTGCACGCAGTTCTCGATGATGCACTCGGCACGCTGCATGGGGTCCTTGCCTCGCAGGTCGGCGACGCCCTGCTCGGTGGCCAGGATCTTGACGCTGTGCTCGGAGTGGTCGAGGTGGCTGACCATGGGCACGATGGCCGAGATCTTGCCGCCCTTCTGGATGGAGGGGCAGGAGAAGATGCTCAGGTAGGCGTTGCGGGAGAAGTCGGCGGAGCCGCCGATGCCGTTCATCATCTTGGAGCCGAGCACGTGGGTGGAGTTGACGTTGCCGAAGATGTCGGCCTCCAGGGCGGTGTTCATGGCAATCAGGCCGAGTCGGCGCACGATCTCGGGATGGTTGGAGATCTCGCCGGGGCGCATGATGATCTTGTCGCGGAAGTAGTCTATGTTGTCCATGAAGCGGAGCATGGCTTCGTCGGAGAAGGTCAGTGCGCAGGTGGATGCGAACTTGCACTTGCCCTCTTCCATGAGCGTCAGCACGGCGTCCTGGATTACCTCGGTGTACATCTCGAACTCGGGCACTTCGGGGTTCTCGCCCAGGCCGAAGAGTACGGCGTTGGCCACGTTGCCGACGCCGGACTGGATGGGCAGGAACTCCTTGGGGATGCGGCCGAGGCGCATTTCGTCGACCAGGAAGTGGCATACGTTGTCGCCGATGCGCTGGGTGATCTCGTCGGGCGCGGTGAAGGGCTTGATGCTCTCGGAGGCGTTGCTGGGCACGATGCCCACGATCTTGGCCGGGTCGATCTTGAGGACGGTGGAGCCGATGCGGTCGCTGGGCTTGTAGATGGGAATCTCGCGGCGGTGGGGGGGATCCAGGGGCACGTAATTGTCGTGGAAGCCGCGGAACGAGGTCTTGTAGTAGGAGCTGTACTCGATGATGACCTTCTTGGCCATCATGGCCAGGGTGGGGGCCATGCCCATGCCGGCGCCGAGGATGAAGTCGCCGTTGGGGCTCATCTCGGTGACTTCGATGACGGCCACGTCGATGTCGCCGTAGAAGCCGTAGCGCATGTCCTGGCTCAGGTGGCTCAGGTGCGTGTCGAAGTAGTGCATATGGCCCGTGTTGGAGAGCTTGCGCGAATCCGGGTGGCTCTGGTAGGGCGTACGCAGGTTGATGGCGTCGACGCGGCTCAGCTCGCCGTCCACGTGGTCGTTCGTCGACGCGCCGGTGAAGAGGTTGATCTTGAACTCTTCGCCTTTCTCATGGAGTTCCTTGGCCATCTGGGCCAGGGCAACCGTTACAACTTTCGGCGTGCCGGAGGCGGTGAAGCCCGAAAAGCCCACATTGTCCCCGTTTTTGATGACGCGGGCCGCCTCTTCTGCCGTGATGAAAGGTATGCTCATTTTGTAACGTTAGATTTTAATGGTAATTTTGCGCAAAATTAGGTATTTTTTGTGGAACTCAAGTATGAACGGACCGGAAAAATCATTGAGATTTGAAAAAAAATGCACACCCTCGCTGAATGTGCGCATTGAAACTTATGGTTGCCAGATGAATGTGGCCGACTCCGAGCTGGTTGCATCTCTCTTGTATTCAGCTGGTTACGAACTGCTCGGCGCTGACGCGCCCGACGATTCGGCCGATGCGGTGGTCATTAACACGTGTTCCATCCGCGATAATGCCGAGCAGAAGATTTACGGGCGCATTTCGCGCTGGAAGGCTCTGAGCCGCCGGCTGGGGCGCCGCATCATCGTCGCGGTGGTGGGGTGCATGGCCGAGCGGCTGCAGCGGAAGCTCATCGAGGACTACGGGGTGGACGTGGTGGCCGGCCCGGACGCCTATATGTCGCTGCCGGAGCTGATGGACAGCGCCCGCGCCGGACGCGCCGCCATGGACGTGGAGCTTAGCCTGACGCAGACTTACGCGGGCGTGATGCCCCGCCGCGTGGGCGGAAACAGGATTTCGGGATTCGTCTCCATCATGCGCGGCTGCAATAATTTCTGCACATACTGCATCGTGCCCTACACGCGTGGTCGGGAGCGCTCGCGCGACCCGCAGAGTATCCTGGCCGAGCTGGCCGACCTGCGTGCCAAGGGATACCGCGAGGTCACGCTGCTGGGCCAGAACGTGAACTCGTATTCGTATAAGGAGGGGGAGAGGGAGATCGGCTTCCCGCAGCTGCTGGCGATGGTGGCGGAGGCGGCGCCGGACATGCGCGTCCGCTTCACTACGTCGCACCCCAAGGACATGAGCGACGAGACGCTGCGCGTCATGGCCGCCCACACCAACATCGCCCGGCACATCCATCTGCCGGTGCAGAGCGGCTCGGACTCGGTGCTGAAGGCCATGAACCGCAAGTACACACGCGCCTGGTACCTGGACCGCGTGGACGCCATCCGGCGCATACTGCCCGGCGCCGGGCTGTCGACGGATATGTTTACGGGGTTCCATGGCGAGACGGAGGAGGACTTCGAGCAGACTCTAAGTCTGATGCGCGAGTGCCGTTTCGACTCGGCGTTCATGTTCAAGTACTCCGAGCGGCCCGGGACGTTCGCCTCCAAGCACTTGCCCGACGACGTGCCGGAGGAGGTGAAGATTGAGCGGCTGAATCGGATGATAGAGCTGCAGAACGAGCTGTCGCTGGCCTCGAACCGCGCCGACATAGGCCGGGAGTTCGAAGTGCTGGTCGAGGGGCCGTCGAAGCGCGACCCGGAGGAATACTTCGGCCGCACGCCGCAGAACAAGGTGGTGGTGTTCGCCCGGGGGGACGCACGTCCCGGCAGTCTGCTGCGGGTGCGCGTCACCGACGCCAGCTCCGCCACGCTGCGCGGCGAGCGGGTGTGCTGAGAAATGGCCCGTGCGTCCGTCCGGGAGCGGGTGATGCCCCGCGCTGAGGCGGTTGCCAAATGCAAAGGAAATGTTCCAGGAGGCCCGGCTGGCGTAGCCGGGTCTTTTACTTTGCCTGCACCTTACGGGCGACACCGCCACACCTAACTATATATAGGGCGGGTGAGAGGGGCAGGAAGTGGTCGTCGGAGGGGACGGCGAGGGTGGCGGTGCGAAGTCCGTCGGCGGTGTAGACTTCCACGCGCTGGCCGGAGAGGCCGAGGATGCGGACGCCGCCGGGCACCGCTTGGAGAGCTGAGTGCTGAGTGCTGAGAGATGAGAGACCGGTGGTGCCGGACGCATTGTCGGAGAAGGGAAGGAGGGCCGAGAGGCGCAGGCCGGTGCCGTCGGGAGCTATCTCCACCTCTGCCTGGGTGCCTGAGAAGCCGGGGCGCGGCGTGAAGCGGTAGGTAAGGGTACGGCCTTCGGCGGCGGGGATGGCCAGGGTGGACTTGGCGTCGTCGGGCTGCACGTCGATGGCCTTGGCGCCGATGGCCACGCTCATGGACGGGATGGTGAGCGAGACGGGCGCGGAGCCGGTGTTGACGAGCTCGGCGCGGAAGATGTACTCCCGGCCTACTGTCAGGGCGGCGGGGAGGCTGGACCAGTCGAGCAGCAGGGCGCCAGGACGCGAGGGGACGATGGCGTATTCGCCGATGCGCAGGATGCCGGAGCGGAGGGTGAGACGGAAGGTGGCGGCGTCGCCGGCGCGCACGAGACTGTCGGGGACCGGCACCACGACAGTATGCCACTCGTCGTCGGTGAACTGAGAGTCGCGACTTGTAGGGATGCACCCTGGAGCATCCGTGAGATTCAGGAGCAGCGATTTGCGTCCGTCGGTGAGGATTTCGAGGTCGGCCATGGCGCCTGGCGTGGCACGGAGGCGCAGGAGCAGCTGGACGGGCGTGGTGTGGGTGAAGGAGGGGAGAAGCAGGTAGCCGGTCTCTTCGAGGAGCATGGCGTGGCTGTGCGGGCGCGATGGGTCGATTCCCTCCTGCTCGTAGCTCAGCTTGAGGCTGTCGGAGGTGGCCACAGGGAACAGGTGCCGCACTTCTGGCCGGAACTGTTCGCGCAGGGGGGCGGCCAGCGGCTCTCCGGTGAGGCTGACTGTCTCCGTACCCCGACCCGCTCCGTAAGTGTTGAATGGCGTCACTCGCCAGCGGATAGCTGAGAGCTGGGAACTGAGAGCTGAGAGACAGGGAATAGTGGCGAGTTGAGAGGTAACGGTGTCGGCGACGAGCCACGATTTGCCATCGGGGGTGTATTCTATGGCGTAGCTGATGGTGGAGGGGTCGGCGTATGCGCCGTGGCGGCCGACGGTGTCGGGCTGCCAGTGCAGGTGCACTCCGAGATTGTCGGCGGTGGGGAGGGCCTCAAGCGAGAGGAGCCGGGTGGGGGCGTCGGTGCCGCCGTAGACCGTGTCGCAGCCCTCGGGGCCCCAGCCTACCCAGTTGCCGCAGGTGGCGCTGACGGGCGTCGCACCCTGCGGCACGCGCAGCCGCACGTTCAGCGTGTCTCCCGGCAGGCCGTAGGCGCTGACGGTGTCGACGGGGGAGGTCAATCGCACGCTCAACCCCTCGTTCTCCCACAGCCGCATGCCGGCCATGTTGACCTTGGGCAGGGCTATCTGGACCTGCGCCAGGCTCTTCGGAGAAGGTATGGGCACGGCTCTTACTGCCGGCGCGGCCGGACCGTTGGCGGGGTGGTCGGTCTCGCGAATCTCTATTCTTCCGACGCGCACCGAGTCGGCGAGCGGCACCACCGTCAGGTAGTGCTTGCCGAAGCCCTGCGGCACTGCGTAATAGCTGAGAGATGAGAGATGAGAGCTGAGAGATGTTTCAGACCCGAGGGCTGTGGAATCGCGGCCCCAGAGGAGGCGGTATGGGCCGTCGGCCTCGACGTCGATGGCGAGAGCGGGTATTTGGTTCTCCACCCACACGGGTCCGAAGAGGGTGGGGGAGTTGAGAGTTGATGGTTGAGAGTTTAGAATGGCTGGCAGGTCGGGAGCGTCGTGGTCCCGTAAGGTGTCTATCTCGATGCTCTCGATGACGACGCCGTCGCGGTTGTCGCCCTCCAGGCGCAGGGCCAGGAGGGTCTGTCCGTGGTCGTCGCCGGCGTAGAATGTGGCGGTGCGAGAGCGGGTGCCGCGGCAGAGCATCTCGTAGCAGGTGAAGAAAGGCTCGAAGAAGTCGGGCTGGTCCACGGGGCTGTGGAGCAGGGTGACGGTGGCCGGCGCCGGGCCGGTGCCACGGTAGTGCACTGCCACGTGGACACCCTTCTGCCGGGGCGTGCGGAAGGGCGCGTGGGAGAGTATCAGCGTGTCTCCCGACTGCAGCAGCGAGTCGACGGTAATGACGCACGGCAGCTCCAGCAGCGAGTCCTCGGAGGCGGCGATGTCGAAGCGGCGCACGTGCAGGCCGTCGCCGTTGGCGCCTACGTAGCGTATGGCAGCGCGGTAGGGCACGGTGTCGGTGAGCTTGATCAGGGCCCGTTCGCGTCGCCAGCCCTCCTTGCGGGCAGGGTGGGTGAGCACCACCTGCCAGAGGGCCGGGTCGACGCCGTCAGGTCCGTAGCGCACCTCGTACTTCTCGGCCAGGGACGGGTTTTCTGAGCGCACGTCGAAGTCGAGGGCGTAGCTGCTGGACTTGGCGCGGAACGGTGGCAGCAGCAGGTAGTCGTCGGAGCGTGCGCCGAGCGGACCGGCGACGGCGAAGTCGGCGCTGTCGGGGCGGTAGCGCCAGGAGATGCCGTCGCCGTCGGCGTCGAGGAGGGCGAACTCCGAGGCTTCGCCCGGCGTCGGGGCAAGCGTCAGAGGCAGTCGCCGTACGTCGCCCTGCGTCTTTTCTACGCGGAACTCGCGGCAACGCAGCTCCATGCTGCCCGCTTTCGAGGATATGTGTAAAACAGGATAATATATGCCTGCTTTGGAACAATGAAAGGTGGTGCCGAGCGTGGCGTAGGCATCGGCGGTCAATTGAGAGCTGAGAGTCGATAGCTGAGAGTTTACGATACCGGCCACGGACTGGGCGGTGGCGAATCCCACGGAGAGCACCTGCGGCTCGCGGCCGCGCATGGCCTGGAAGTGGAGGCGGTAGTGGCCGGTGTCCGTAAGCTCCACCGGCGGCAGGAAGAGATAGTCGTCGGCGTCGTTGTCGTTACCCTCGTAGACGACCGATGGCCCCTGGGCGGAGAAGTGCCAGGAGTAGCCGTCGGCGTTGGCGTCGATTACTCGGCAGCGCTGCATGTCAGGGGCCGCGTCCGGCCCGAAACGGTAAGTGGAGTCGGTGGTGCCGAGACGAGGAATGTAGGGACGCACGGCCAGTACGTCCGTGGGGGTCCCTGACAGGGCAGTGGCGTCCGCGCCCGAAGGCAGCAGGCACGCCAGCAGGCCGAGTAGAAGGCTCAGCGATGTATATCGTCGGGAATGGATTCCCAGGTCAGGTCTGTTCATTTTCCGCCGCAAAGATACGAATTTTTCGTTGAACGGTGACCAAGGAAAGGTGGATAATGTAGACGGATGCAAAAATTAATGTGCATTATTTGTTGTTAATCGCGCTTTTTTCATTATCTTTGCGGCGAGAAAAAATGCTTACCTTAGGAATCTACCTATTTTCGGCACACTTTTCAATAACTAACCAATACATTTCATTTACTTATGGCAAACCACTATCTTAGTGTGATAGCCCTGGCATTGGCCGGCACGCCATGCCTGGCTGCGGGCCCGAACCCGCTGGCGACACTACCCGTGTCGCCCCCGGCCAAGGCGTTCGCCGCCGACAGCGTCCAGGCGCCTGCTGCAAGGCAGGGGACCCGGGCTGTCCACGAAGCCCTCGAGAGGGAGACCTCCGAGATTCTCGCCGCCAAGGAGGCCCAGCTCGCCGGGCGCTTCCTGACACAGTTCGCCGATGCCCCCGAGGGCACCCGGCCCGACCGTATGGCTCCAGCAGCCAGCCTCGGCAGCCTCGCCGCAGGCAAGACTTCCCGCACGGCCGCGCCCTTGCAGCGCAAGGCCTTCCACATCTCCGGCGACTCCCTGCAGATGATCGCCAAGGACCACAGCTTCAACGGCTCGCTGTACATCGCCCAGGTCACCGCCAGGCAGGACGGCGACTCCATCGCCCTGGAGAACCTGTACAACTGGGGCTCCCAGGAGGGCTTCCGCGCCCCCCGTGCCTTCGTGGCCGACAACGGGGCCGTAACCATCCCGGCCCAGAAGGTCATGGACCACAAGACCTACGGCGAAATCTGGATCGCTCCCATGAGGCAGCAGAACGGGACCATCATATACTCCTTCGACCCCATCACGGGCCAGATGGACGCCTCCGGCAACATCACCGTGGGCGGCTGGGGCCTGTTCGTCCCCGCCGGCGACCGCAAGAACACGCTGTTCAACGCTTTCTCCGGCTCCGAGATCAAGCCGTGCAACGCCACCTACGCCTCCCGCCGTGCCAATAACGATGACACGGTGACGGGCTATGCCCTCATCGAGCAGACCTCGGCAGGAGAGCTGGCCCTCTACAACGTGGCCGGTGGCGGCTACGGCGAGGTGCTCTACGCCCGCATGACTCCGCAGAAGACCGCCCTCATCTCCCCCCAGAAGGTCTTCACCAATCCCATGCTCGGCGAGTTCTACTGCTACCCGGCGCAGTACACCTCCGACGGCAAGGCCCAGGTCGACACCAAGGGCAATATCACCCTGTCGGTCGCCGACGGCGGCTTCACCCTGTCACCGTGGGCCATCACCGCACGCGGCGCCACCAACTACGCCGCAGCCTTCTACCTCAACACCGTCATCACCAGCTCGTTCAAGCCCGCCTGGCCAGAGAGCCATGCCGTCACTTTCGCCGGCAAGGGTACTCAGGCCGAGCCTTACAAGCTCGCCTCGGCCAATGACTTTGCCGTGCTGGCCGAGAAGGTCAACGCGGGCGACCAAGGCTATGCATCCGCATACTACGAGTTGGGCGGCGACATCGACTGGTCGGCCCTCAGCTATGCATTCGTGCCCGTCGGCACCGAGGCTAATCCCTGGGCCGGACATCTCGACGGCAAGAACCACACCATCAGGAACTTTACGGTCAACGGACGCGGCTTCATGCAGGCCGCCCTGTTCGGTTATACCGGCCCCGGCTCCACCATCAGCAACCTGAACATGACCGACGTCAAGGTCGAGACCACCGGGCGCTATGCCGCCTGCGTGGCTGCCCAGTCTTGGTCGACCATGACCAATGTAAAGGCCGAGGGCACCGTCACCAGCCGCGGCGAGTGCGCGGGCGGCCTGACAGCCTGGTCTTCGGCACCCGTCAGCGAGGGTTCCTTCTCCGGCACCATCACCTCCGGAGGCACCGTCGGCGGCATTGCCGGCGAGGCTTACGCCTCCATCAGCCACAGCCGCGTCAACGCCAACCTGGCCGCCGTCGGCTACATGAGCACCATGTATAAATATGTGGGCGGCATTGCCGGCACCGTCATGTACAGCGCCAACGTCATGCTCCCTGTCTCCGTCACCGACTGCTATGTGCAGGGTCAGGTCAGCGACAACCTCGGCTATGCCAACGTGGGCGGCATCACCGCTCTGCTGGCAAACGGCGCCACCATAGCCCGCTGCTTCAACACCGCCTCCATCAGCGCCAAGCGCGTTGCCGGAAGCGAGTCCGACAACCCCGCCGCAGGCATCGTGGCCTGGTCGCGCGAAGGCTCCGTGACCGATTGCTATAACGCCGGCACCGTAGTCAAGTCCGGTAACTCTGAAATGGTCGGCGGCATCGTCGGCTATCTCAGCGTCGGTTATCAGTACTCCACCGATTCCGGCACCTCCATGCTCTATCAGACCGAGGTGCGCAACTGCTACAACTCCGCTCAGGTCATCTCCTCCGAGGCAGTGGCCGACAAAGGCGTGTTCGGCTCCACCTACTACCGCGAGGGCTTCGACCCCATCGGCGCCTGCATCTTCAACTGCTACACCGACTATCAGGTGCTCGGCCTGCGCGGCAGCAAGTATGGCCTCTCCACCGCCTCACTTACCTCCGGACAGCTCCCCAAGGATTTCAGCGCCGACGTGTGGCAGGCAGCCAAGGGGCATTATCCCACCCTGCGCACCATAGCCGACGACGTGGCCGTGCGCCTCTCCGGCGTAGCCATGACCATCGCCGAGGGTGAGACCTCCGCCAAGTTCAAGAGCCCGGCCGCACTGACCCAGGCCGAGGGCATTGAGTGGAAAATCGTCGATACCGAGACCAACGCATACGTCGACGCCACCGAAGCCCTTCAGATTTCCGGCTCCACCCTTTCGGTGCGCGACCATTACGCCAACGCTCTTGTCGTGGCCAAGACCCGCGAGGGTGGCAACGTGCGCATCTACCGCCTGGCCGTAGTGCCCAAGCTCTTTGACGGCGAGGGCACAGAGCAAAACCCCTACCTGGTCAAGAGCGTGGCCGACTTCCGCCTCCTCCACGAGGCTGTGGCCACCTATCAGCAGCCTCACGAGGGTGACTACTTCCGCATGACCGGCGACATCGACTTCGCCGTAGCCACCGGCTTCCGCGGCGTGGGTGCAGGCTATAACCCCGCCATCGGCTTCGGCGGCATCTTCGACGGTCAGAACCACACCATACGCAACCTGAAGATTCAGGCCGTGGCCTTCGACGGCGACGGCAAGGCCACAACCGACGGATCATACACCTACTCCGGCCTGTTCAACAATATCCTGGCCACCGGCGTGGTGCGCAACCTCAACATCGGCTCCGACTGCAGCTTCTCGCACTGGGGCCCCGGCGGCTCCGTTTCGGGCTACAACATGGGCCTTATCGAGAATTGCCGCAGCTATGCTCCGCAGTCGGCCATCACCGACTATGTGGGCGGCATCACAGGCTTCAACACCGGCACCCTGCGCGGCTGCTATAACGCGGGTGCCCTGACCCTGGGCCGCGTCTATGCAGGCGGCATCGCCGGCGCCAACACCGGCCGTATCGAGCTGTGCCAGAATGACGCCGACGTCACCGGCTCGGCCTTCAATGCCTTCATCACCTCCAAGACCCAGAATGCCATCGGCGGCATCGCAGGCGGCACCAACACCGATGCCAGTGTCATCATCTCCTGCCTCAACCAGGGAACCGTCACTGGTGCCCGTCAGGTGGGTGGCATCATCGGCGTCTGCAACCAGTCCGTCCTGCGCGGCAACATCAACACCGGTATGGTCAACTGCTGGCTCACCGACCCGACACAGGGTGCCATGGCCGGCAACCTCACCCGTCTGGAGGGTGAGAACAACTTCTTCGACGGGTCCGTAGTGGTGGCCGGCGCAGCCCTCTCTTCCGGCCGTCCCGGCTTCACCTCCCTCAGCACCGCCGAGCTCACCTCCGGCAAGGCTCCCGCCTCTCTGCCCGACGCCGACAAGTGGACCTTCGCAGCCAACGCCTATCCCGTGCTCAAGGCATTCGCCGACGAGCCTCTGGCCAAGTCCCTGCGCACCATGTACGTGGCCTTCGCCTCGGGCGAGACACGCGCCAATGTGCAGCGCAACACTCCGCTCTCGCCCGCTCAGGGCCTCACCTTCGCCCTGAAGGCCGACCAGAGCCTCTTCAGCGTCAGCGGCGGCAGCCTCAACGTCACTCCGGCCCAGGGGAACACCATCGGCCGCGACACCCTGAGCATCACCGCAGCCAATGCCGCGCGTCTGCTCCCGGTTCAGACCGTGCCCGTGCTCTTCGCAGGCGCAGGCACCGAGCAGAATCCCTATCAGATCAAGACTGTCGACGACATCAACCGTCTGTCGCAATTCATCTACGCCACCGGATTCGATTATGCCAATACCCACTTCAAGGTGATGAACGACATCACCTTCGCCGCCACCGATACCCTCAGCCCCATCGCCAAGGGGCAGGCGCATCAGTTCAACGGCGTCTTCGACGGCAACGGCAAGCGTATCTCTGGCTACAAGTATGAGAATACCGTCATCACCAACACCGCCTCCAAGCCGCACCCCATGGGCTATCCCGGCCGTTATATGGGCTTCTTCGGCAAAATCGGTTCCTCGGGCCGCGTCAGCAACCTGACCCTCGACGGCTCCATGAGCCTCTATGCATACGCAGGCGGCGTGGTCGGCGACCTGTACGGCACCGTCGAGAACTGTACCGTTTCTGGCAGCATCGCCTCCGTCAGCCAGGGCTATGCCGGCGGTATCGCCTCACGCGTATATGCCGGCGGCGTGGTGCGCGGCTGTACCTTCAAGGGTGCCATCACGGCCAAGACGGGCAATAACGGCGGCATCGTCTCCTACGCATACGCCGACGCCCTGATTGAGAACTGCACCATGGAAGGCTCCATCAGCGGCACCACCACCAACGGCGGTATCGTGGCCAGCCTCTACACCACCGTACGCGGATGTAAGACTACCAAGGATGCCAAGTTTACCGTAACCTCCACCTTGGGCGGCATCGCAGGGCAGGCCTACACCACCGCCCGCATCGAGGATTGCCACAACTATGCCGACCTGAAGGCTGCCACAACCTCTGTCAGCGACTTCTCCGGCATCCTGAGCAAGACCACAACCAAGGGTGTGGGTGTCTACATCCGCGGCTGCTCCAACCACGGCGACATCACCTCCAAAAGCTACACCTCCGGCATCGTGGGCCGACTGCTGCCTGGCAACTCCGTTGAGGATTGCGTCAACTACGGCAACATCACCTCCACCGGCGCCAGCCAGACAGGCGGCATCGTGGCCGGTTCCTCCAGCGCACAGACCGACTTCCCCGTAAGCATCAGCCGCTGCGTCAACTACGGTGAGATTCACGGCTTCGCCTCCTACATCGGCGGCGTGGCAGGTGAGGTCAACACCAGCTGTACCATCGACTCCTGCATCAACTACGGCAATGTCTTCTCCACCGCCACTTCGTCGCACATGGCAGTCGGCGGTGTTGCAGGCGTCACCCGTGGCCATGCCACCCGTTGCCTCAACGCAGGCACCGTTTCCACCGTAGGCCACGGCACCGGCGGTGTCACCGGTCTGGTACAGAGCGGCTCCATCGACCGTTGCGCCAACCTCGGCGATGTAGCCTCCACAGGCCAGTTTCCCACCTCGGGTAACAAGAACGGCATGGTCGGCGGCCTGATAGGCTACACCGTCACATCAGCCGCAGTGTACAACAGCTACTCCATGGGCGAGCTCAGCGGCCCCTTCAACATGGGCGGTCTGATTGGCCGTGCCGCCGCCAGCACCGGCACTCCCGACATACCCCTGGAGAACTGCTTCACCTTCGGCCGCCTCACCGTCACCGGCGAGGGCGACGACCTGGTAAGCGCCAACCTCTACGTGCGCAACTCCGGCGTCAATGTCGTCTGGAAGAACATCTACTACAACTCCGACGTCAACACCACCGTCTACCGCTATGACCCGTCCGGCCGCGGCCGCTCGGAGCAGCAGCTGCAGACCGTGGAGCTCGGCGACGAGTACACCCTCGACCGCGCCATGCTCCCCCGCCTCAACTGGCTCGTGGGCAACGACGCCGCAGACTTGGCGGCCATCTCCATGGCCTTCACCAAGGCCGAGGACAAGGCTTCCAACGTCAACGACGTCTTCTACGTCGGCTATCCCAAGGATGGCCTGCAGTGGGAGCTGAGCGATGGTCTCCGCATGTCCGTAAGCGACCCCGGCAAGGTATACCCCGTCAAGCTCGGCCCGGCCACCATCAGCGTCAAGAGCGCCGACGGCAAGTTCTCCCGCCTGTTTAACCTGACCGTCAACCGCACCAGTGGAGTCGACGAGTTCGGCATCGATGCCCCCGAGGCCGTCAGCACCGAGTACTTCGACCTGCAGGGCGCCCGTATCGTCAGCCCGGCACCTGGAGCCATTGTCATCGTCCGCACCGTCTACTCCGACGGCACCGCCACCACCGCCAAGCGCGTGGTACGCTAATCCATTATCCGGGAATTCCATACCCCGGGCGCCCGCCGCTGCATCTCACCGCCGCGGCTCCGACAAAAATCCCGGAAGCGAAAACGCTTCCGGGATTTTATGCTTATCCACATTTCTCCGTAGGGGATTGACGTTCCCGGTCAGGCGGTGCATTTCCTCGGTTACAGGAAGCGGTGGAGGTACGTACCCAGGGGCTCGGAGGGGTTCAGCTTCTTGGTGAGGCGGTATTTCGTGGCCTCGACGGTGCGTGTCGAGCGGTTGGTCATGGACGCGATGTCCTTGGTGGACAGGTTCATGGCGATGAATGCGCACATCCTCAGCTCCCCGGTGGTCAGAGGCGGGTGTGCTTGGCACAGGGTCGCCACGTATCTCGGATGCATCCGGGCGAAATATCGGTCGAACGTCTCCCAGACGTCCTGCTGCAGCCGAACGCCCAGGATGTCGCGGCGCAGTGTCTCCATCTTCTCGTCGGTGTCGGCGCTGTCGTCGCAGAAATGGTCGCGGATGGTGCGCAGCGCCTCGGTGGTCCGGGCCAGCTGGAGCGCCGTAGAAGTCAGCTCGCGGTTCAGTTCCGGCAGGCAGGCGTCCCCGTCGTCCGCGCTGTTTCCCGTCGCCGCCTCTGCGCGTTTCCGTCGTCGGCGACGCCACACGAGTACACCCGCCACGCTCAGGAGCGCCGCGAGAGAGGACGCCGCCACGGTCCATATAACATAGGCCATTATATCCTCAAAGTTAGTAAATCCGTCGCTAACGCCAAAATCCACGGGAGACTTTATCCGGCAGCTGATTCAATTTTTTCAGGGCGTTTCTTATCCCGGACTCGCGTTCTTGTTTATTTTGTGATTTGATTTATTGGACAATCGTCTAAAGTATAACTTAACGCTATAGGTAGTGATTTAACCATACTTGATAAAAGTGCATTAAAGAGGAGAAAAACGAGAGGCAAGGATTTTAAATAGTTTTAGGAAATGGGAGAGTTAAGGTCACCTTCCTATTGCTGCATGAAAGTGCGGAGATACTCGGCCATGGAGAGGTCGTCGCTGAGAGATAGTTTCTTGTTTAGGCGGTAGCGGGCGGACTCTACGGTGCGCTGCGAGCGGCACAGCAAAGAGGCTATCTCATTGGTGGAGATGTTCATTACTATAAACGCCGCCATCTTAAGGTCGCCCTGCGTCAGATGCGGATGCCTTTGGCTGAGGTTGGTGAAGAAGTGTGGATGTACTTTCTCGAAATGGGTACGGAATACTTCCCAGTTACGGTCGGAAATCGGGATTGCCTGCAAAAGGGTGCGAATCTTGTTTAACTTTTCGCGGGGTGAAGAGGCTGTCTCGGCCGTAATCTCGCGCACCGATGCGAGCATCCCGTCGGCCTCCGCTTTCTTCATGCTCAGCGACACAATGCGGCGGTTTGCCTCGTCAAGTTCCTTTCCTGTCTTAGATTCCTGGCGGCAATGCCTGAGCTCGGCATCGCTGAAGCGTTGCAGCATGACTCCACGATGCTTGTGCTTGCGTTCGTTGCGCCGCCAAATCATTATGCCGCTATATACTCCGGCACCGAGAATCACCGCGAGGAAAGCCGCTATTACCCACCAATAGACTACCCTGCTGCCCGATGACTGACGCGACTGTTCCAGCTCCGCCATGCGAATCTCGAAGTCGGCGGTGACATCGGAAAGATCCGTGCTGCGTTCGTTGCGCACTGAGTCGAGCGTGGACATGGAGAGAAAGAGAGCGTCGAAAGCCTCCTTATGCTTTCCCTGACCGTCGAGCGCGCGCCCCAACACCTCATACAGCAGTCCGCGGGTATTCTTCTGGCCGGTGATGAAAGTGTTCGGAATCTGTCGGCGGCATATCGCTTCCGAATCCTTGTATCGTTTCTGTTTCAACAACAGCAGGGCATAGTTGAACATTGCGCTTTCATAATTGATATTATAGATTATATCCTCGTCTTTCTCTTGCATGAATTGATTGTACAGCTCCTCCGCTTTTGCCGGTTCGCCCATATATTCCAGCAGATAAGCGAAGTTCATGTCGGCCATCTGCCTGTCGAGGGGAGTCACAGCCATTTGCTGTGTCTTCCTGCATTGCGCCAAAGCCTCGGGATACCTTCCCCGGCACAGGTAGAGAGCCGCTTTGTATAGTTCCACCGTAAGATGCAGATCTCCCCATTTCTTAGACTTTGGAGATCTGGACTTAAGCACACTGTCGGCCTTGACGAGATAGCGTTCGGCCATATTGTGCTGCCTCAGCAAATCGTAAGTTCTGTACACAAGCAGATAGGAATATGCATCGTGGTACCACAGAGAGTCAGGTTTCTCGGACGCAAAGATATTGAGTACGGTGTTCAGCGCCTTGGAATATTGCGCGGTGGCATTGTAGCACCATGCCTGCCAGTACAACGCTTTCAGACGTTCGTCGAGAGAGAGATTCTTTTGCTTCGCCAATTTCTCGAAGCAGCGCAGGGCATCGTTGAAGCGTGTGGCCTTCATATAGAGATGACCTTTCTTGTTCAGGTGACGCGAGGCGAAGGAAGGGTCGAGCCGCTCAAGGGAATCTATGTATGGCACCCTGCGCATTACCGGCAGTTTCTCGTTTTGCATCTTGTTGAGGAAATACTGGCTCTTGAGGTCTGTCGAGACGCTTCTGTCGGCTCTCAGGAGATAGGGACATGCGCAGACAAGGAGTAAACATAAAGAGACAGCGAGAGCGCGGCAGGTCTTTGCCGCCACTTCTGCCGCCATATGCCGCATCTTAAACGAGAGAGGTAACATAGTGCATATCAGTGTATTAGGATTCGTTGCAGTAGTTTATAAGTACACTTCATTTTGCAAAGATAGTAAATTTGCAGGATATGAATAGTGGTAGGAAGGAAAAATATAGGATAAATTTGCGAGCAAAGTGAAACAACAACATAACATCAATAATATATGCAGAAAAGCAAGTACCTCATTGCAGCGCTGATGACGCTGGGCGGACTGACTCTTTCGGCGCAGACCTTCCAGAGCGAGGGTCTGAGCTACAAAGTCCTGTCGGCCATAGAGCACACCGTACAGCTCACCGCCTCCAACGCCGCCAACCCTACTGAAGTGAACCTTCCCGACACCGTAGTATACGAAGGGATTAAGTATGCCCTGACCTCCATCGGAGAGAACGCATTCAGCAACAACAACAAGCTTGTCACGGTGACGTTGCCGGCCACCTTGCGCGATATACAGTACGGGGCCTTCTTTAAGACTCTGAAACTGCGCACCATCAACGCCCACAGCCCAAAGGCCCCGGACATCGAGGCTTCGCCTTTCGCCACCACCGTTTTGGCTGGCGCCACGCTCAACGTGCCCGCCGGGACATGGTTCGACTATCAGTACAACTGGCGTCGTTTCCAGCGTGTATATGAATACGGCACCAAGCAGGGTGTGGTTGCTGACGGGCTGAAATACAACATCCTCTCGGAACAGGACCGTCTTGTCGGCCTTACCGGCAATTCCTATACCGGCGACGTCAACATTCCGGCCACAGCCACAATAGACGGCAAGGAGTACAAGGTTGTGGAGATAGGCTGTTATGCCTTCGACGGCGCCACAGGCATAACTTCGGTGACAATACCCGCCACCGTGCTGGTGATAAACAACTACGCCTTCCGCAAGTCTTCCCTCCCGGCAGTGACCCTTCCGCAGGGACTCCGTATGCTCAAGGAAGGATGCTTCGAGTACACACCCCTCACCACCGTGACTATCCCCCAGCGAATACAGCGTGTGGAGAACCTCGTCTTCGCCTACTGTGACAAGATGACGGAGGTAACCCTTGGCGACAGCGTCAACTACCTCGGCAATTCCGCCTTCGGTTCCAGCCCTAAGCTGCAGAAAGTCCATGGCGGCGACAAGGTGACTCTCATCATGGAGTCCGTGTTCCTCAACGATACCAGCCTCACCACTGCGGTCTTCCCCAACGTAGTAACCATAAAAGGTGCCGCCTTCCGCAACACCGCCGTCAAGTTCACCTTCCCCAAGAGCCTGAAAAGCATTGACCTCCAGGGCTTCATGGAGTGCCGCGGACTTACCGAAGTAGTACTCCCCGACACCATGGATCTCGTTGGCTCTACGGCTTTCGCCTCTTGCCCGAACATGACTAAGATTACGTTCCCCAAAGTAGCGAAATGCAAGCTCGCCAGCTCCGGCATCCTGCAGAACAACCCGAAGCTCACCGAAGTGGTGCTTCCGCAGAACATCACCGCGATTCCTATGTCTTTACTGGCAGGCTGCACGGCGCTGACAACCTTCACCGTTCCCTCATACATAAAAGAGCTGAAAGGTTCCACCTTCATGCGCTGCACGGCGCTCAAGAGCGTCAAGCTGCCTGAGGGCCTCACCGCCATCGGTGGCGCCACTTTCTCAGGCTGCTCAGCCCTTACCGGCGTGGACCTGCCCGAAAGCATCACCTCGCTTGGCGGCACCATCTTCCTGAACTGCACAGCGCTCCGCTATGTCAAGCTGCCGTCCAAGCTCACAGCCTTAGGTGCCGGCACCTTCAACAACTGCACTGCGCTCGACTCCGTAACCTTCGGCCCGAACATTGCCACCATGGGACAGTCCACCTTCTTAGGCTGCTCAAACATCAAGAGGGTGATTCTGCCCGAAAAGCTGACCATGCTGCCCAACTTCACCTTCAAGAACTGCACCTCGCTGGATTCCGTATACATTCCCCGTGCCGTAGCATCGCTCGGCAACCAGGTCTTCAACGGCTGCTCAAAGCTGCCTTCCGTAACCCTGCGTTCCAACGTCTCCAAAATCGGAACGCTCTGTTTCGTAAGCTGCACCAACCTCAAGACCCTGCGTGTTAACGCCATCACTCCGCCCACCGTAGACTCCACCACTTTCGATGCCGATGTCCTCGCCAAGACCACTCTGGTAGTACGCCATGAGGCTGCCTCGGCTTACCGCACAGCCGACGTATGGAAACAGTTCAATTCCATCACCCTTGGCGTGAATGCAATCAGCGCCGAAGACGCCGAAATGCCCATTACCATAATGCCGGGTGCAATGGAAGTTCCGGAGGGTGCCGAGGTCTACAACCTCTACGGCATGCGCATGAACCCTGCTTCCTTAGCAAAAGGAATATACATTGTCCGCTACGGCCGTCTCACCTGCAAGGTGATGGTGCCGTAAAAGCCGACAAGACATACCATGAATCAACGCCACCGCGCTCCTTTCCGGAGCGCGGTGTTTTTCGTGGAAGCCGTCATTTTAAGAGCTTGCTTAATAACGCGAGTTCGGGATAAGGACCGCCCTGAAAAAGTTGTGTCCATTGCGCGGAAGCGTCCACAACGTTTTTCCGTGCAATGTGCATTGTGCTTTGTGCATTTTTTAGTAATTTTGCGGCAATGATTGAGATTATCAACTTCGAGGACCGTCCGAGCCTCGTCAACGTCTATATGGCGGAGCTGCGCGACGTGCGCATCCAGGCCGACCCGCTGCGCTTCCGCACCAACCTGGAACGCATCGGCCAGATCATGGCCTACGAGATCAGCCACCGCCTGGAATACGTGGAGAGCGACGTCGAGACGCCCCTCGGCACCGCCCGCTGCCGTCGTCCCGCCCAGGAACCCGTGCTCGCCACAATCATGCGCGCCGGAATACCATTCCACCAGGGCTTCCTGAGCTACTTCGACTACGCTGAGAACGCTTTTGTGAGCGCCTACCGCCGCTACAAGGAGAAGGGCGACACCTTCGACGTCCTCATCGAATACCTCGCATCCCCCGACATCGAGGGCAAGACGCTGGTAATCGCCGACCCCATGCTTGCCACCGGCGCCAGCATGGAGCTCGCCTACCGCGCGCTGCTCGGCAAGGGAGAGCCGGCCCACATCCACGTCGCCTCCGTCATCGCCTCCCGCCAGGCCGTCGACTACGTCGCCGGCGTCTTCCCGCAGGAGAAGACCACCATATGGTGCGGCGCCATCGACCCCGAAATCAATGCCCACTCATACATCGTCCCAGGTCTGGGCGACGCCGGCGACCTCGCCTACGGCAAGAAACTCTGACCTGTCATGGTACTGCGCGGCGCCGAGATTCTCAACTTCAAGAATATCGCCGAGGCGAGGCTCGACTTCTCGCCCAAGGTGAACTGTGTCCTGGGCCGCAACGCCATGGGCAAGAGCAACCTGCTCGAGGCCGTCCACTTCATGAGTTTCATGCGCGGATTTCGGGCTCTCCCGGACATCGAGTTCATGCGCCACGGCCAGGAGACGACCCTGCTCAAAGGTGACTACCTGGCCGACAGCGGCACCACCCTCAGCCTGTCGGTGGGCATGACGCGCGGCCGCCGCAAGTCCGTGCGTGCCGATGGCAAGGAGTATCCCCGCATCGCCGCCCACATCGGCCGCCTGCCCCTGGTGCTCGTCGCCCCGCAGGACACCGCCATAGTGCTCGGCGCCGGACAGGAGCGCCGCCGCTTCATGGACATGGTAATCTCGCAGGCCGACGGCGCCTACCTCCAGCACCTCATGCACTACACTCGGTCGCTGGAGAGCCGCAACCGCATGCTCCGCTCCGGCATCCGCGACGCTCTGCTTTACGAGAGCGTGGAGCAGCCCCTGTGCCAGGCCGCCGCCGCCATACACTCCGTCCGCCGGCAGTGGGCCGAGGCACTCGCACCCATCTTCAGCCGTTACCATCGGGCGCTCTCGGCCGGCGCCGACGACGTCGCCATCCGCTACAGGTCCGCCCTCAACGACGCCGCCATGCCCGAAATCCTCGAGAGTCACCGCCAGCGTGACGCCATCCTCGGCTACACCTCCCAGGGTGTGCACCGCGACGACCTCGAAGCCATGCTCGGCGACCATCCGCTGCGCGGAATAGGCAGCCAGGGGCAGCTCAAGACCTTTACGGTGGCCCTGAAGCTGGCCGTGTTCGACTACCTGCGCCAGGCTCGCGGCGAGACTCCCATCCTGCTGCTCGACGACATCTTCGACAAGCTCGACGCCTCACGTGTGGAGCACATCCTCTCCGTCGTCGGACCCGACTCCGGCTTCGGCCAGATCTTCATCACCGACACCAACCGCGAGCACCTCGACCGCATACTGTCAGGCATCGACGGCCATCTCCTCTTTCAGGCCGAAAACGGCGCCTTCGCACGAATCTGACACGGACATGAAACGTACTCACCCCGTAACGCTCGCCTCCGTGCTCGACGGCATCATGGACAGCCGTCGCCTCCGTTCGCGCCTGACGCAGCGCCAGGCCGTCGCCCTCTGGCCACAGATCGCCGGTGAGGCTGTAGCCCGGCAGGCGCAGGCCCTCGACATAGACCGCGGCACTCTACACATACATTGCGACATCCCCGTGCTCCGGCAGGAGATTCTCATAAACTCCGGCACCCTCATCGCCCGCATCAACGAGCAGTGCGGTGCCGAAGTCATCAAACACATACGCTTCGTATGACACAGAAACCCGATTTTCAGTTCGACCCATCGCTCTACCACGCACGTGCCGAGGTGCAGATTCGTTTCAACGACATCGACATCCTCGGCCATCTCAACAATGTGCAGTACTTCTCGCTGTTCGACACCGCCAAGGCCCAGTACCTGCAGCAGGTCATGCGCGGCGACATCGACTGGCGGAGGGTGGAGACCGTCATCGCCAACATCGACTGCGACTTCATAGCCTCCGCCTACTACGGCGAGCCGATAGAGATCTACACCCGCTGCATCAAGCTGGGCAAGCGTGCCTTCACCCTGGAGCAGGTCATGGTCAACGCCTCCAACCTGCAGGTCAAGGCCGTGTGTCGCACCGTCATGGTCAGCTACGACCCCGACCTGGGCGTCACCGTCGAAATCTCCGACCGCGCCCGCGACGGTATCAACGCCTTAGAGCGCAACCAGTGCCGCATCTGAAAGCTGTAGGGTCGCACGGATCGTGCGGCCGAAACATTTACTCTGCAATTGCCGTCGAGCTTCGGCTCGGCGATACCCCTCAAAATATGAACACCACCCACAACATAGACACCGCGGCCCTCTTCAGCCGCATCATCGCCGCCGAGAGCGCGGCCGTGGCTTCCATTCCCGCCTCGCAGGGCTATGAGCAGGCCCTGCGACTGATACTGGAGCACGTGCACCGCCGCCACGGCAAGCTCGTGGTCAGTGGCATGGGCAAGTGTGGCCAGATCGCCATGAACATCGCCACCACGTTCTGCTCCACCGGCACCCCGGCCGTCTTCCTCCACCCCGCCGAGGCACAGCACGGCGACCTCGGAATACTCCAGGCCGACGACCTGCTGCTCCTCCTCTCCAACTCCGGCAAGACCCGCGAGATAGTGGAGCTTGTGGACCTGGCACGCCGACTGAACCCTGACGTGCCCTTGATTGTTATAACGGGAAACGACCGCAGTCCGCTGGCGCTGGAAGCCGACGTGTGCCTGCACACCGGCGGCGCCCCCGAGGTCTGCCCCCTGGGTCTGACACCCACCGTCTCCACCACTCAGATGACGGTGATGGGCGACGTGCTGGTGGTGGCCACCATGACAGCCATCGGCCTGACCGCCCACGACTATGCCCTGCGCCACCACGGCGGATACCTCGGCTCCGCCGCCAAGAAAGCCGCGAACTGCTGACAACGGTAGAGGGATGTAGGGATGCACCCTGGTGCATCCGTCCACCTCTTGCGGATGCACCAGGGTGCATCCCTACAATTCAACTAAAGAAAAGAAAGATATATGCTTCTCAACGATCTTATACTGACCATGGGCGAGAAACGCGACAGCGAAGCCCATCGCGTTCTCAAAGAAGTGGAAGGAATACGCCGCGTCACTGCCCAGCTGGTGGCCGAGCAGCGCTACCGCGACGCTCTGGAGCGCGTAGTCGAAGGTCTCCGCGAGCTCCGCGCGCATCCCGACTACGAGTCCGACTCTTTCCGCCAGGCTCTCGTCGCCCTCCTCTTCGACCTTGCCGAAATACACTATACCCTCAAGGACTACCGACAGAGCGAGAAGGAGCTCGACATCCTCTTCAAGGTCCTCGGCGTACTGGTCAAGAAGGACTCCGAGAAATTCGGCTCCATGCATATCCTGGCCATGGACCTGAGCACCCGCATCCTCCGCTCCCGCCGCAAGGCCATGGACATGCTCGCCCGCCAGGAGCTCCAGACGGCCTCCCTGTACGAGAAAGTGAACTCCGGCATGGCCGCCGCCACCGAGAAGCTCGTCGAGTCGCTGCGCAAGGTCGCCGAGCTGCTTGCCGCCTCCGGCGACTACCGCGCCGCCCTCAAGTTCTACACCGAGGCCATCAAGTACTCCAAGCGCCGCTCGGGCCGCATCACCCGCAAGGAAGTCAAGATGAGCCTGGACATGGCCGAGATCATGATGCGCGTCCGCGCCATGCGTCCCCGCGCCAAGCGCCTGCTCGAGGCCCTGCTGCCTCACGCCATCGCCCTGGGCACCATCGAGCTCGAAGAAGACATCCTCGCCCTAATCGAGGTCATCGACGCCGACATCGAGCGCGAGCCTATCTGGAAGGCATTCCTCCACCGCCTCGGCCTCAAGGGCCGCAAGCCCGCCAAGGCCAAGGAACCAGAACCCAACAACGAGGTAATCGTAAGCAAGGACGAGACGATTCTCCCCATCGCCGACAAAAACAAATAGCTGAGAGCCGAGAGTGGGACAATGCCACCAGCGTATCGGCAGTCTCTCAGCTCTCGGCTAAAAAAATCATGTCAACTATTCTCAACACAGCCGGGCAGACGCTCGCCATGCCGTCGCCCAAGCCCGGATTCCGCTGTGCCGTAGTAGTGGCACGCTGGAACGACAACATCACCGATGCGCTCCTCGACGGCGCCATGACATCTTTCCGTTCCGTCGGCCTCGGACCCAACAGCATCGAAGTGGTGCGCGTGCCGGGTACCGTGGAGCTCGTCTACGCCGCCGCCCGCGCACAGTCGAACGGCAAGTACAACGCCGTCATCGTCATCGGCTGCGTCATCCGTGGCGACACCCCCCACTTCGACTACGTATGCCAGATCGCCGCCACCGGTGTGGCGCGCCTCAACGCCGCCGGCACCGTTCCCGTCATCTTCGGCGTCCTGACGGTCGACAACCTCCAGCAAGCCCTCGACCGCGCCGGCGGCTCCCTTGGCAACAAAGGCTCCGAAGCCGCCGCCGCCGCCATCGAGATGGCCAACCTCACCCTTTGAATCTACCGGCTGTTAACCGCAATGGGGGTGTGTCAAAATTCACCACAGATTAC
>ERZ835051.236-NODE-236-length-61961-cov-4.229848_pt1 | contig 61961 bp, 47 predicted proteins | sample MGYA00519575_ERZ835051 | MGnify/ENA primary metagenome ERZ835051 (study PRJEB31850, sample SAMEA3708769) | human gut metagenome | biome: human gut; feature: human-associated habitat; material: faeces | place: China | collected 2014 ... | reverse complement strand
ATTAGTGATTAATGGTGTGTCAAAACAAAAAGGTGATTATGGTAATATTATCTTATTTGTTGGTTTTTTAGGCACGGATTGACGGATTTACTTTATTTTGGGGTAATATTATCAAAACAGTTGGTATATTACCCCTTATTCTTTTTCCGTGAAATCCGTAAAATCCATGAAATGCGTATAGTCCGTGTAATCCATGCCTAAAAGAAATTATCAAACCACATCCCACTCTCATCACCAACCCTTAACCCCTAATCGTTAATCGCTAATCGTTAACCCCTAATCGCTAATCACTAATCGTTAATCGCTAATTTTAAAATCACTCCTGTTCCCACTATCATCAGCACCGTACAAAGTACAGAGCCTTCAAAGCCGAAGGCGCCACCGTTTATCAGATTGGCTTCGGGCAGCCGAAGGGCCAGCAAGCCGTTACAGAATTTATTTCCACTGACCTCATAGCCTAATACCGGGCCTTGTATCCAGTTCCAGAACCAGTGTAGAGCTATCGGGAAGCAGAGGTTGCGTGTGTATATATAGGATGAACCTAAAAGGATGCCTGCCAGAAGTATGTTGATAAAAGACAGAAAGTCGAAGTTCGGATTGCCTATATGAATCAAGGAGAACAGGGCGGCGGAGAGGAACAAGGCACAAAACTTATTCACCCCGCTTTGCAGCAGGCGTTCCAATACAAATCCCCGCAATGCCAGTTCCTCTGTCACGGCTACCAGCAGGAAGAATACAAGGCTGATCAGTAAGGAAGAAGGATTGAATGCCACTCCTGCAATCTCTACCGCACCTGCCCACAAGGATATGCCGAACCCTACCGCATAAAGAACGGTTGCCAGTAGCATTCCCGACAGCCAGTCCTTCCAACGCATCGTTAAAGAGCGTCCGAGCCCTTCCAGTGAAAAGCCGCGTAAATGCCATACTATCCATGCGGAAAGGAATACGCCTGCCAGCATCAGCGTCTCGCTCAATATGAAATAGGACATCGTATCGGCTTCTTCCTTTCCTAACTTCAGCAATACGGTTGCGAAAGGGACGCTTATTATTGTAATGATGATGACGGCAAGCGCGGCGAATGAAACAATGTCGATTGCCGCTTTTCCAAAACGTTTGGCTTTGGATTCATTTCCGATGGTTTCCATGAAAAAAATAAGTTCGGTTAATTAATATCCGACAAAAATAGCAATAAAAAGAGAAATCATTATTCACGGTTGGCGCTTTCTTCTTATATTTGAAAATTAAATCAATCTGACACAAAACATGAACCTGAAAAAGATACTTTTAGTAGCCGGACTGGGCATTATGATATCGAACGTCTCCGCCCAGACTTCCAGGAGATATACCGTTGCCAAACCCGGTACTTTGGTGGAAATGCTCACCGAAGAAGAAGCGAACGAGATTACCCACCTTGTCCTGCAAGGCAAGCTGAATGCAGTGGATTTCCGCCACCTGCGCGATGAATTCAAGAAACTGCAAATACTGGACATCTCCAATGCATCCATCAGTATGTATGCCGGAAAGAACGGTACGCATCCCGACCGCTTTTACATCTATCCCGCCAATTGCATCCCGTCCTATGCTTTCTGCAAGCAGCTTGGCGACAGCACTTTTGCCGGAAAAACATCCTTGACGGAGGTAATCCTTTCCGACAAGACCAAGAACATCGAAGACGGCGCATTCAAGGGGTGCACCAATCTGAAGATTTGCCGCATACGTAAGAAAACTCCCCCCAACCTGTTGCCCGAAGCTCTGGCGGACAGTGTAACGGCGATATTCGTCCCTCTGGGCAGCAGCGATTCCTATCGTCGCGGCAAGCGGTGGGAGACATTCGCTTTCATAGAGGGCGAACCGGTAGGAGCTTTGGTGCAGATAGCCACCATGGGCAGCCTTGCCAGCGAACTGCTTCGTGCAGGCATACAGCCCAAAGATGTGAACTTCCTTACGGTAGAGGGCAAGATGGACGAGGCGGACTTTACGTTGATACGTAACTACATGCCCAATCTGGTGAGCGTGGATTTGTCCAAGTGCAATGCCACAACTATCCCCGAATACACGTTTACCCAAAAGAAATACCTGCTCAATATCAAACTGCCCCATGGCTTGAAGAGCATCGGCCAGCGTGCGTTCAGCGGATGCGGACGGTTGTGCGGCACGTTGGAACTTCCTTCCGGTGTAACTGCCATAGAGTACGGTGCATTCATGGGATGCGACAATCTTCGTCATGTCCTTGCCACCGGCGATAAGATTACAACTTTGGGCGATAACCTTTTCGGCAATGACAAGGACAAGCTGATATATAGGGATTAGGGGTTAGTGATTAGGGATTAGTGCCTTGCGGTGTGAGTGCGCAGCCTGCTAATCACTAATCGCTAATCCCTAATCACTAACCCCTAATCGCTAACCGCTAACCCCAATCATCGTCAGTTGTATACGTTTCCGTTCGGTATCTACACTGAGCACCTTTACGCGTACCTGCTGATGGATGGATACAATCTCATTAGGGTTTGATACATACTTCTGCGCAAGCTGGGAGAGGTGTATCAAGCCGTTTTCCTTGATACCTATATCGACGAAAGCGCCGAAGTTGGTGATATTCCCCACGATGCCCGGCAGTTCCATGCCTATGCGCAAATCATCGATTGTGCGCACGTTCTTATCGAACTCGAACACCTTGATAGGTCCGCGCGGGTCACGCCCCGGCTTCTCCAGCTCTTGCAGGATATCCTTCAAGGTCGGCATTCCGACGGTGGGAGAGAGGTAGCGTTCCGGCTGTATCTTCCGGCGCAGTTCCTTGTCGGCAATCAGTTCGGCCACGCTGCATCCCAGGTCCTTTGCCATCTGCTCCACGATGTGGTAACTTTCGGGATGCACCGCCGTGTTGTCCAGCGGATTCCCGGCATCCGGTATGCGCAGGAAGCCGGCACACTGCTCAAAAGCCTTTGTACCCATGCGCGGAACTTTCATCAGCTCCTTGCGCGATGCAAATGCTCCGTTCTCGGCGCGGTAGTTCACGATGTTCTGCGCCAGTTGAGGGCCAAGTCCCGATATATACGTCAGCAGATGGCTGCTTGCCGTATTCAGGTTTACGCCGACCAGGTTTACACAGTTCTCCACAGTCTGGTCGAGGGATTTCTTCAGCTTGCTTTGGTCTACGTCGTGCTGGTATTGCCCCACACCGATGGACTTCGGGTCTATCTTGACAAGCTCCGCCAGCGGGTCCATAAGCCGGCGGGCGATGGATACGGCGCCGCGCACCGTTACATCATATTCCGGAAACTCATCCCTGGCTATCTTGGAAGCGGAGTAAATGGATGCACCCTGCTCGCTGACAATGAAAATCTGCACTTCCCGGTTGAACGTCTGCCGTTTCAGGAAATCTTCCGTCTCGCGGCTGGCAGTGCCGTTGCCCACGGCGATGGCTTCCACCTTATAGGCCTCTATCATCTTCTGCAGTTTGGCAAACGCCTCTTTGCTTTGGTTCACCGGCGGATGCGGGTAGATATTCTCGTTGTGCAGCAGGTTGCCCTGCGAATCGAGCGCCACGACTTTGCAGCCCGTGCGGAATCCGGGGTCGACGGCGATGATGCGCTTCTGTCCGAGCGGCGCCGAGAGCAGCAGCTGCCGCAGGTTTTCGGCGAATACCCGGATCGCTTCGTCGTCGGCCTTCTCCTTGGCCGCCGCCAGCAGTTCGGTCTCGATCGAGGGCCGGATCAGCCGCTTGAACGAGTCCGCGACGGCAGCTTCCATCCATTCGCGCGTCGCCGAGCCGTGGCGCACGAACTGGCGGCAAAGCCCTTCCGTAATGCGGTCGGCGTCCATCTCCACCGAGATCTTCAGGACCCCTTCGTCCATGCCGCGCCGCATGGCCAGAAAACGGTGCGACGAAACGGTACGCAGCGGCGACGCCGCATCGAAGTAGTCCGAATATTTGACGCCCTCCTGCTCCTTGCCTTTCACGAGCCGGGAGTGAACTGCGCCTTCGCGGGCCGCCGTGCGGCGCACGCTGTTGCGGGCGCGCTCGTCCTCCGACACCCGCTCGGCGATGATGTCGCACGCCCCGGCTATAGCCTCCTCCGGGGTCGGCACGTCGGCTGTGACGAAACGCTGCGCCTGCCGTGCGATGTCGTGCGAATGCTGCGCCATGATGCTGTTTGCCAGCGGCTCCAGCCCGCGTTCGCGCGCTATGGTCGCCCGTGTCCGCCGCTTGGGCTTGTAAGGCAGGTAAATATCCTCCAGCTCTACGGCTTCCCAGCACGCTTCGATGCGTTTGCGAAGTTCGTCGGTCAGTTTGCCCTGCTCCCCGATCGTCGAGAGGACGGTCTGTTTGCGTGCTTCGAGTTCGGTGAGTTTGTCCAGCTGCTCCTTGACGGCCCCGACCTGCAGTTCGTCGAGCGAACCGGTCGCCTCCTTGCGGTAGCGGCTGATAAAGGGGATCGTCGCGCCGTCGCGCAGCAGGCGTACCGTGCCCTGCACCTGCCGGAGGGCGATTCCGAGTCTTTGTGCTATGATTTGTTCGGTCATTGTCGGTGTGTGTCGATCGGCAAAGATAGGAAATTGTCGTGATTTCGGAAGCCGGAACCGCCGCCGGATTCGCTTTTTTGCCCGCTCCTATCCCGGAATGCGGATCAGTACCCGAACTTCGCGGCCGCCAGCCGCATATGTCCGATGATATCGACCCCGAACGGGCAGTTGCTCTGGCAGCGGCCGCAGGCGATGCACTCCGAAGCGTGGTGCGCCAGCAGGCTGTAATGTTCGCGCACGGTTTCGGGCACTTCGTCCTGCGCCAGCGTCAGGTTGTAGTATTTGTTCACGCTTGCGATGTCGATCCCCGTCGTGCAGGGGGCGCAGTGGCCGCAGTACATGCAGTGTCCTTCCCACGAGAACCGGCCGAGTCCGGTCAGCGCCTGCGTGTAGTCGCGTTCGGCGGCTGTTGCCGTACACCATGCGAGCGCCGCCTCGATTTCGGCCCGGCTGCGGCATCCGGCCATCACGGCGGCCACGCCGGGGCGCGTCAGGGCGTATTCGATGCACTGCACCGGTGTCATCGGCTTCCCGAACGGCGAGTTAGTCCCGCTCAGCAGGTCTCCGCCGCCGTACGCCTTCATCACGTCGATCGCCACGCCCTCGCGTTCGCAGAATTCGTAGAGCCGCTGGCGTTCGGGGTCGATGTTGTGCAGCTCCTGCGCATAGCTTTCGTCGGCCCAGAGCGTGTCCACGTCGTCGCTCGGCGGCAGCAGGTCGTAACAGGGGTTGAGCGAGAACATCAGCACGTCGATCAGTCCGGTTTGGGCCGCCTGCCGCGCCACGGCGGGGTTGTGGCTGCTGATGCCGATATGGCGCAGGCGCCCCTCCGACCGGAGCCGCAGTGCCAGTTGCAGGATCGGCCCGTCCAATACCTTCCGCAGGTCGGCCTCGGCATCGACGTAGTGGATCATGCCTATATCGACGTAATCCGTCCCCAGCCGCGCGAGCAGGTCGTCGAATGCGGCCTGCGCCTTCTCCGGATCGCGCGTGCGGAGATACTGCCCCTCTTCCCACACCGAGCAGAGGTGCCCCTGTATGACGAACCCTTCGCGCCGCCCGGCCAGTGCCGCGCCGATGCTGCTGCGCAGTTCGGGGTTCGAAGCGTAGAGGTCGAGGAAGTTGATCCCGTTTTCGATTGCGAAGTCGAAGTCTGCCCGCACCTCTTCCTCCGGCCGGTTCATAAATCCCTCGCAGCCCAGCGCCACGGCGCTGACGCGCAGTCCCGTGCGGCCCAGTGTCCTGTACTCCATGCTATTTCAGTTCCACGAGTCGGTACTGCTGCGAACCCAGCCCTATGGCTTCGGCGTGTTCGAGCGTGTGAATGCCGTGGCGCGACTCCATGCGCTCGATCAGGTGCGATTTCCCCGGATCGGGCGATGCGTACACCATGTCGACGCACGCCTTGTCCAGCGCTACGGGATCGAGCGAGGCGAGGATGCCGATGTCGCCCATCTTCGGCTCTTCGGGATGCGCGTCGCAGTCGCAGTCCACCGAGAGGTTGTTCATAACGCTGATGTAGAGAATCCGTTCGCCGCAATGGGCGGCGATCGCTTTGGCCGCTTCGGCCATCGACTCCAGAAAATCGTCCTGCGCCGGGAGGTTGCTCCACATTTCGGCGGCGTTTTTGGTCTTGCCCGCCGAGTGTATCCACGCTTTCCCGGCCGACGACGCGATGCCGATCGAGATGTTCTTGACCGCACCGCCGAAGCCGCCCATCGCATGCCCCTTGAAGTGCGACAGCACCACCGTGAAGTCGTAGCGGGGGTAGTGCGAGCCGACGAAGTTCTCTTTCAGGTGTCTTCCGCCTTTCACCGGCAGGCTCACCTCTCCGTCGGCGTCCATGATGTCCACCGGGGCGATGGCCGTAAAACCGTGGTCGGCGGCGGCCTTCAGGTGATCCTGCGTGCGTGCGCGTCCGCCGCCGTAGGCGGTGTTGCACTCGACGATCGTGCCGCCGACTTTGGTCACGATATCCTTTATCAGCTCCGGCTTGAGGTAATTGTGCCCGCCCGGTTCGCCCGTCGAGAGCTTGACGGCGACCTTACCCGTCGCGGGACGTTCCAGTGCTTCGTAGATGCGCACCATGTTCTGCGGCGTAATCTCGCGGATGAAGTATACTTCGGGGGCTTCGGCCTTTTCGCCGCCCTGAGCCGATCCGCATGCCGTGAAAGGCAGGACCGACAGCAGTGTGATCACATACATTCTATTGATCATGTTGTTTGAATTTATTTGCGTAAGAGATAGTTGATAATCAGGTAACCGCCCGCCGCCTGCGCGAGCATGCCGGGAATCCCGATGCGGAAATCCTGCACGGCGGCCGCCGCCGAACCCGTAAAGGCCCATTCGCCCAGCGCACCCGCCGTCTGGTAGAAGAGCACCACGCCCGCCAGCAGCGGCAGCGTAGCGCGCCCGAACCGCCGTGCGGCGAATCCGGCGGCTGCGGCCAGCAGTACGGACTTGAGCAGAATTGCCGGCAATGCCGCGGCGGCGGGCATTCCGAACAGCGCGGAGTTGACCAGCGGCGACAGCACGGCGGTCAGCAGGCCCACGCGCCAGCCGTATTTGTAGGCTCCGACGAGCGTGAAGAAGTAGATCGGCAGCCACCGCAGGCCGCCCTGCGGCACCGAGTGGCAGATTTGGGGCAGGACGATGTTGCCTGCGACGAAGAGCGCCGCTGCGAGGTAGGTTTTCGCATCGCGGTAATCGAGCGAATAGAGTTTTACTGCCGTTGTTTCCATTTTGTCTTTTGTTTGTTCATATTCAAAAACAGTGCTTTTCGTGCGGTTTTTAAAAATCGAGGTTCACACTCCCGAAGAGCGTCGTCCGGGGCATCGGGTTCCGGCGTCGATCCCGTTGCTGCGCCAGCGGAAAATCCCCGTGCCGGGCAGTGGCGAACCCTATCTATTCGTTTCGCTCCTGCATTTTGCGGATGAATCCTTCGATCAGCGGCAGACACTCCTCGGCCGTCTGCGCCTCGGCGCAGAGCCGCTCCACGGGACATATCCCGTCGCCCGCACGGTTGATGATATGGGGCACGGCGACCGTGTAGGCGACCGCTTTTCCCGCGGCGGCGAGCAGGTCGAGGGCCGCACGGCTCACCACGTCGGCGAAAAGCTCCTCCACGCCGCCCAGAATCATCAGCGCCGCCGCGCCTTTGCCGACCACCTTGTCGGCCACGAAAGCCCCGTCGAGCAGCTGCGGCTCCTCGCGCAGCAGCCTGTAGAGGTCCTTCACGCCCCGTTCGCGGAAAATCCGCACCTCGTCCCCGTTGCGGACGACGCACGAACACTTCTCGGCGAACAGCAGTCCGATCGTCTGCTCCTTCTGTTCCTTCGTCATAGCGTATGCCGTTTTTTCGGGTCCGCACCGCTTTTTGCGGTCCGCCCGTAATTCCACTTTGCAAAGATATCCGATTTCACGTTATTGCCGGCTACCCCGATTACGGTTCGTCATACCATTTTTACGGAATCGTACGCCGGCGGTCGCAGAAGGGGTATTTTCTCCGCCCGTTTCTGCCGCCCGTTCCCTCTCCTGCCGTTCGTTTCTGCCGTCCCTTTCCGGTTCGGCTTGTGCGTTTGTTGCTGTTCTTGCCGTCTGTTCCTGCTTTTGCTGTTTGTTTCTGTTTCTGTTGTTTGTTTCTGTTTCTGCTTCTGCTGTTTGTTCCCGTTTCCGTGTCTGTTTTTGTCCCCACCATCCGCTTTCGCTTCTGCCGTCCGCTTTCGCTTCTGCCGTCCGGTCCCGTCCCCGCCGTCTTTTCCCGCTTGTGCCGTCCGCTTCTCCGGCCCTTTGCCGGGCGACGAAAAAGCCTGCGGCCATAACAGGGCCGCAGGCTTTCCGGAGCAGGCGCTTCTCCCCTTCGGGGGAGTGCTATTCGGCTTCGAGCACGAATACGGCGCTGTCGTAAATTTTGTTCAGATTGGGATTGATGCCCGCATGGTTGAGGTATTCGCCGGTGAAGGTGCCGCCGTCGAACCAGAACCGTTTCTTGTCGACGTTCTGCTCCCTGATCTTGTAGCGGGTCTGCGCGTCGAGTCCGTAAAGCCGGTATTTCGGCACGAGCGTGCGGCTCTGGTAGAGGGTGCAGTAGGTGAACAGCACGGCCTTTTTCTTGTCTTTCGACACGTACATCACCCCGTAGTAACCCGTATCGTCGTAAGGCGTGCCGATGCGGTAGAGGTCGCCCTCCATGACGATGTCGCGGTATCCCTTGTAGCTCTCGATGGCTTTGCGCGCGAAGGCCTTCTCCTCGGCGTTCATCTGCTTGGGCTGCAACTCCATGCCCAGACGGCCCGCGCAGGCCATGTCGAAGCGGAATTTGATCGGCGTGATGTTGCTGGTCTGGTGGTTGGGCGTGGCCGAGACGTGCGAACCCATGACCGTCGCCGGATAGAACAGGCTGGTGCCGTACTGGATGCGGGCGCGCGAAAGCGCTTCGGTGTTGTCGCTGGTCCACACCTCGTTGAAATACTTCATGGCGCCGTACTCCACGCGGCCGCCGCCCGAAGCGCAGGCTTGGATCAGCACGTCGGGATATTTGGCGCGGATGCGCTCCATGACCTTGTAGAATCCCTGCACATAGTCGATCCAGAAGTGCGACTGCCTGTCTTTGGGCAGGAATTCCGATCCGGCGTTCTCCGCATGGCGGTTGGCGTCCCATTTGATGTAGTCGATGTTGGGCGAGAGCTTCATCGTGTTGTCGAATACTGAGAATACGAAGTCCTGCACCTTGGGGTTGGTCAGGTCCAGCAGCCACTGGTTGCGCATCCGGGGCATTTCGCGGTCGCCCGACCTGACGATCCAGTCAGGATGTTTCTCGGCCAGTTCGCTCTTGGGGTTGACCATCTCCGGCTCGATCCAGATGCCGAATTTCAGCCCTTTGCGGTGTGCGTGCGAAGCGATGTAGTCGATGCCTTCGGGGAGCTTCCTGACATTGACCTGCCAGTCGCCGAGTCCGGCGTTCGCATCGTTGCGCGGATATTTGTTGCCGAACCATCCGTCGTCTAGCACGAACATTTCCAGTCCCATGTCCGCCGCGTCGTCGATCATGTCCGTCAGGGTCTTGGCGTCGAACGTGAAGTAGGCGCCCTCCCAGCTGTTGAGCAGCGTCGGGGCGTACGTATGGCCGTGCCATACGCCGTAGTTGCGCGCCCAGTCGTGCAGGTTGCGGCTCGCGCCGCCTGCGCCCTCGAAGCTGTAGGTGTAGACCATTTCGGGCGTGGTGAACGATTCGCCCTTGGCGAGCGTGTAATCCGAAGCGTAGGGGTTGACTCCCGCGAGGATGTTGAGCACGTTGAATTCATCGACCTCGAAGTTGAGCCGGAAGTTGCCGCTCCATGCCAGTGCGCCGGCGATCACCTCGCCGTAGTTCTCGTCGAAGGCTTCGCTGTCGAGCGTGATCATGAAGGCCGGGTTCTCGGTGTGCGTCGTGCGCACCAGCTTGCGCGACTCGATGCTCTTCGAGCCGTGGGTGAGCAGCGTGTGGTCGGTCTGGCTCTCGCGCGCCCATGAGCCGTAGAGGTGGGTCAGCAGGTAGCTGCGCGCCTTTACGGGCAGCGACGACGAATAGAAGGCGTGCAGCACGGCGTCGCCCTTTTCGCGGTTGCGGATCACGGTGTGGGTCGTGATGACGTTCTCTTTGGCATAGGCCGTATAGACCAGTTCGACGTCCAGCGCCTGATCGGTGTCGGTGAGTTTGACGACCGTTTCGCTGACGTTCTTGTCGGCCAGCGTGCGCGTGGCGTGCGACACGTAACGCAGTTCGGTGTTCATGTCCCCGTCGGCGTGGGTTACGCGCAGCGCGGGTTCGCGGAAGTTGCGGCCGCCCATCGTCGAGTAGGCGAGGTTGTCGGTGCCGTGGTCCGTGCGGCGGTAGCTTTTGATGCCGGCGGCGGGCGATGCGTCGTCGATGCGTCCTCCGAAGTGGTGGAACAGCACTTCGCCGTTCGGAGCGACGCTCATGACCATCGAAAGGTCGTTGGTCCGGATGTTGATGACCTGCGGTTCGGCGGCCTTGGCGCCGGTGCAGACCATGCCCGCGAACAGGGCCGTGAAGAGCGGTTTCAGCAGTTTTTTCATAGGTTTGAGTCGGTTACGTTTAGGATAATACGTGCACACGCGTACAGCGCATTTTCGTTATGTGGGGATAAAGTTACGAAAAAATTGCGTTGCGGTCAAAAAACCGGCGCATAATCTTTCGTTGTGAAACTTCCGGCCCGACCGGAACTTTCCCGCTGTTTCGTATCGAATTCCAATGGTCCGCCGTGCACGGCGTGCGCGGTTCCGGTTCCGGCGGGCAATGAAAAATCCCTGCACGGAGACGTGCAGGGATCGTTTCAGGACGGGACCTCTCCTACTTGGTCAGGTATTTTCCCTGTTTTTTGAGGGCGTTGTAAACCGAACCTGCCCAGTAGTTGCGCAGGCCGAAGCCGCCGGGCTTGCCGACCATGTCCATCTGGGTGATTATCTCGTGCGTCGCGGGATCGAACAGCACGGCGGTGTAGTAGCCCAGACCGTTGCCCTTGTCGAGCGTCGTGGCGACCAGCACCAGCCCCTTGTTGCCCGAACCGTTGTCGTAGCGGGCGACGATCTGCGGCAGCTGCGTCTGCCAGTCGGTTGCTGCGCTGCGGGGCGTGAACTGCTCTGCGGCCAGTGCGCCGAGCGATTCGTTGGCCTGCTCTACGCCGGTCGAGAGGATGTCGATGCCGGTGAACCCTGCCACGTCGTATTTCTTCGGTTCGCTCAGGAAGAGCCTGTTGATGGCTTCGAACGCCTTGATGAAGGCGCCCGGTTCCTCGTCGGCGCCTTTGACGTTGACGCAGCTGTAATCCACGCCGTAGAAATCGGCTGCGATCTTCTCTTTTCCCTTCTGGGCGTAGCCGCTGACTGCGACGAGGCACAATGCCATGGCCAGTAACTTTTTCATTGTCGGATTTTTTATTTGGTTTGTTCGCGTAAATCTACGAATTTAATTTGTTTCCGGCTCATCTGGGGCATCTGTTTTTTCGCAATGTACTCCACGGGTTCGAAAACCACCTCCGGGGCGACGCGCACTTTCGAGCGGAACGTGTCCTTTATCTCCTTTTCGAAAGCTTCGTCGCGGCGCGCGCTGCCGATGCGCAGCACGATCTGGTCGGTGCCCAGACTGCCCGTGAAGACCTCGATGATGTAGTTGCTCACGCCCGGAATGTTCTCCAGTATGTCGTACAGCGCGGGCGGATAGAGCGTCGTGCCCTTGAACTTGATCATCTGCCCCTTTCGGCCGATGACCGACGAAAGCCGCATCGTGCCGCGTCCGCAGGCGCACCGCTCCGTGTATCCGATGCAGATGTCGCCCGTGCGGAAGCGCAGCAGCGGCATGCCCCGCACGCCGAGCGTCGTAATGACGACCTCGCCCTCCTCGCCTTCGGCGACGGGGTTGTTCTGCTCGTCGAGCAGCTCCACCAGAATCAGGTCGGCCGGCACGTGGCCGCCGCAGTGGTGCCCGCACTCGGTGATCGAGGTCTGCATCTCGGTCGAAGCGTAGGTCGAGAACAGCTCCAGTTCGGGCCACAGCTCGGTAATCTTGGCCCCCAGCGTGTTGTTGCCGAAGGCGGTGTCGCGCAGCGCTTCGCCGATGCAGATCGCACGGCGCAGCGACGAGCGGCGGTAGTCGATGCCGTGCTCCTCGGCATAGGCGACCAGTTTTGTCAGGAACGACGGCACGACGATGCAGCCCGTGGGACCGATGCGCCGTATGGTGTCCCACTGCAGTTCGGGAATGCCGTTCCCGACGCGGATCACGCCGCACCGGAGCTTCCGCGCGCCCAGAAAATAGGCCAGCCCCGCCATGAAGCGGCGGTCGATGGTGGTCATCAGCTGCAGCACGTCCTCCGGCGTGCATCCCGCCGTGGTGAAGGATTCGGCTTCGTTGTAGGCCAGCCGGTCGAGGTCCTCCTCCGTGAGGGCGAACGTCACCGGGTCGCCGAGCGTTCCCGAAGTGGTCACGTAGTCGATGATGTGGTTGCGGGGTACGCAGATGAAATCCTGCGGGTGGAGCTGCAGGTCGGTCTTGGTGGTCACCGGCAGCCGCCGCAGGTCCTCCTGCGTGCGGATGTCGCCCGGACGCGCGCCGCAGTGGTCGAACATGCGCCGGTAGTAGGGTGAATTTTCGTACAGATAGGCGATCTCTTCGCGCAGGCGTTCCTGCTGGAACGCGGCGATCGCATCTGCCGATGCGAATTGTATTTCCGGATTTCTTATCATGGCTTGCATTCCGATTTTAGTCTTTCAACCGCTTCCTGCTCGTCGGCGCGCGGGATTCCGCTCTGCAGCGCCTTGTCGAAGCATTGCGCCGCCCGGACGTCGTCGCCCTGCGAGCGGTAGTATTCTCCCAGCAGTTTCCATGTGTGGAAATTCTGCGGATTGGTCCGTTCGAAACGGTCGAGCGTCGCGGCGTCGGCGGCGGTCTCTTCCCGCATGGCTTTGCGGATTTCTCCGCCCAGCCGCCTGTATGCCACCACGCGCGGATAGTCGTGTGCGAGGTAGGCCGTGTCGGCGGCTATCTCCTGCGCCGCGTCGCAAAGCTCTCCGGCCGGATCGGGATCGCGCATGACGGCTCCCAGATCGTAGCAGATATAGGCGCCGCCCTGCCACGGCGAGGTCGAAACCCACATTTTCAACGCCGAGGGCCGGAATACCACCGAGTGGTGGGCGATCGACTGGTTGACCGAGCAGTCGTTTCCGACGCCGATGTCCGCGCCGCCTTCGCCCCGCTGGTCGCGCAGCATGGCTACGGCCGCTTGAGGTGTGAGCGGCGCGTTTGCCGCCGTCAGCTCCTCCAGCCGTGCGAAGCGGCAGGGGCTGTCCGTTCGGGCGAGGTTTTCGAGGTTGTGTTCGTCGCCGGCCAGTTCGGCCGACTGGTAATGGTTCGTGCAGACGAGGTATTCGCCGCCGCTTTCGTACAGGGCGGTTTTGCGGGGCGTTTTCTCGATGATCGCGGCCCTTCCGTCGCGCGCCGAGGCGACGAGCAGCGATTCGCTGACGAAGGTGTCGCGACGGCGGGCGATTTCGAGCGCTTCGCCGATCGTGGCCGCGTGCTGCAGGATTTCGCGCGCGAGGATCGAAATCGGTGTCGCCGCCGAGAGCGGGACGGGACCTTTGGCGGCGTTGATCGTCACGGTCAGCCCCTTGTCGTTCATGCCCGACAGTACGCCGATCATCCCGGCCCAGCCGATGCTGACGAAGGGGTGCCCGGCCTGCGGACGGCAGAAGGTGACGATTTTGTGGCGGGCGAAGTCGTCGCCCATGTAGAAGTCGAAATTGCGGCCTACCACCAGCTCCCTGTCGGCGCTCATGCCGCCCCATGCCGCGAACGAACTGCATCCGACGAGCATGTACTGGCTCATGGCGTGCCCGATGTCGTGCGCCGCATGGTAGTTGAGCTGACGCTCGTAAGGGGTGCCTATGGCGTCGAAGTCGTGCGAGCAGTAGAGCGACCGGGCGTATATCTCGCGCCGGTACTCTTCGGGGACGTGCCGTCCCAGATTGCGGTTGAAGATCACGATCAGGCCCCGCAGGAACTTCAGGTAACCGTCCGAAGGGATGAATTGGCGGATCTGGTCCACGAAAACCTGCTCCTGATAGCGCATCAGCCCGGCCGTGAGCGCTCCTGCCGCCGCTCCCGACTCTTCGGGCGACCCGGCCGTGTAAAGCTCCCAGAGACCGTATCTGTTATGGCGCAGGAAACTTCCGCGGCACGAGGTGTAGCCGCTGTGGTCCGCGACGCGGTAGGCCGCCGTGTCTACGGTCATCGCGGGCGGCTCCATGTCGGCCGTGAGGTAGAGTCCCCAGAGGAACGCCGCCGCCAGCAGCGGAAGCGCAAGGAGCGTGATGAGCGTGTATTTGAGAAATCGTTTCATGCGTTGCCTATTTTTTTAGCCAGATATTCCGTGCCCAGCAGCTCGGCGCAGGTCGCCGCCGCCGAGAGCGTCACCCCGATCGCGCCGTGAACCGTCAGGTTCTGTCCCGTGAGCAGCAGGTTCTCGAATTTCGTCCGTACGGGGATGCAGGTCGCCATGACGTTGTGGCAGTCTTTCTGCAGGCCGTAGGCAGCCCCGTGGGGGATTCCGGTGTAATGGCGGTAGGTGAGGGGCGTGGCCGCGTACGTCTGTTCGACCGCCGCCCGCAGGCCGGGCAGCCGCTCGCAGACGAAGTTCGTCAGATGCTGCGCGACGGCCGTTTTCAGGGCCGTATACGCTTCGGGACGGCGGCCCGGCGCCGATCCGCTCCATGCCGACCAGATGTCGGTGGCGATCGGGGCCATCAGCGTCACCACCTCGCTCCACGCCGGATCGGCGCACGGCGGCTGCGCGCTGAACAATACCATTTTCGGACGCATGGCTTCCGTGTCGAAGAGTGTGTCCCAGACGTCTCCGCCCTCGGCGTAATAATAGAGGTTGCGGTTGATATAGGGAAAACTTTGCGGCCGGAGCAGCAGGTACACCGAGAAAAGGCCGTACGTGCCCGGCATGCCGGCCATCCGGTCGCGGAACGCACGGCGGAGCACCGGCGTCGGCCCGATCAGGCCGAACGTCGCCGCGGGATGGATGGCCGAAATGACGCTCTTCGCCCGCAGTATCCTGCCGTCGGCGAGTTCCACGCCCGTGATGCGTCTGCCTTCGGTGTGGAGCGCGTTTGCCCGGCATCCGGTGAGGATCGTGCCGCCGTGCTCGCGGATTTTGGCCGCCAGCGCGTCGGCGATATGCTGCGTCCCGCCGGCGAAGCGGCAGGCGCCTTCGATGTTCGAATGGTTTATCATGGCGTGGTGGTAGAGCGGCGAACGCTCCCGCACGCCGCCGTAGAGGGGGTTGGTCCCGGCCAGAACGCTGCGCAGCAGCGGGTCGGCGACGCATTCGCCGATGAACTCCGCCGCCGATGCGCCGAGGTATTTCACCCCGCCGGACGACAGCCGTCCCGAACGGTGCACTTCGACGCCTATGCTGTCTCCTATCTCCCTGATTTTGTCGCAGTAGCGGGCGATTCCCGCCGCCTCGCGCGGGAAGAGGGAGGTCAGGTGTCGCCGGAATTCGTCGTAGCCGTGCATGTAGGCGAACTCTCCGGCTCCGCCCGGCGATACGATGTCGAACGCTTCGTCGAGCGGCCGTATTTCGAGCGAATCCCCGATGTCGAAATAGTCGAAATAGCGGCGCATGATGCCGCCCTGCTGCATGCTGCCCACGTAGTGCATCCCCGTGTCGATGGAATGGCCGCGGCGGCGGAACGACTGCAGGCAGCCGCCGGGGACCGCCGCCTGTTCGACTATGCAGACGCCCATCCCTTCGCGGCTCAGCATGACGCCGCATTCCAGTCCGCCCAGCCCGCTGCCGATGACGATTATGTCGAACTCCTCCTGCATCTTATTCCGGTCGGGTCAGTATGTAAACCGTATTTGACGTGTGCGCGTCCGTGTGCGCCGCGTGGATCTCCAGCCCCAGCCTGCGGGCCGTCTGCTGCAGTTCCGGCGTCGAGGTGAAGTGCAGCTCGCCGTCTGTCTTGTTGAATCCGACGATCTTCGTGGACCACACTTCGGTCATGGCCGTGGTCTTGTGCCGTTCGGCCTTCCCCGCGTCGCCGTCGCGGATGATGATCCGCCCGCCCGCCTTGAGCCGCGCCGCACAGCGTTCGATCAGCCCGCGCTGCTCTTCGGGCTGCATGTAGTGCAGTACGTCGAGCAGCAGGAACGCATCGGCTTCGGGCAGCTCCGCCGTGCGCAGGTCGGCGTGGACGAACTCCGTTTCGGGCCGCCGCAGGAAGCTGTGCCGCGCCGTTTCGATCTTCTCCGCGTCGTAATCCACGCCCACGATGCGGCGGCGGTCCGAGAGCATGGCGAGCATGTAGCTCAGCGGTCCGTATCCGCAGCCGAGGTCCACGACGGTCCCTTCGCGCGGCACGATGCGGTCGAAGAGCGTGTAGCACTTCTCCAGCCGTATCTTGACCCGCATGTACCACTCCAGCACGGGGCCTTTGTAGGTGTAGCTTTTGATGAGCATGTCGCGGAAATAGGGGTTGCAGGGCCGGTTGTAGGTCTCGTAGAGTTTGCGGTACTCGCGGCGCATCTGGCGGCATGCGGACTTGGCCTGCGCGGAGTAGTCCGCGGGGTCGCCGCAGGCCGTGCGCGGCAGTATGCGGCTTACGACCAGTCCGTGCTTGATGTAGATGGGCTGGCGTTTGGACGAGATCATGCCGTTGCCGTAGAGGCATATCGGCAGGATGTCCAGTCCTAACTCCGCCGCGAGATAGAAAGCGCCCTTGTGGAAACGCTTGATCCTGCCGTCGGCCGAGCGCGTGCCTTCGGGGAAGACGATGACGCTGTAACCCTCTGCGACCTTCTGCGCGAGCGCGGGAGCGAGGCGTTCGTACCCGTCCGCGGCGTGGTAGAAGCCCAGATAGCGGACGATGCGCCCGAAGACCGGCGAACGCCACACCCAGCCGTTGGTCACCATCACCGCCTTGGGGCAGATGCTCAGCAGTACGAGGATGTCGATGAACGACTGGTGGTTGGCGATCACCACCGCCGGTTCGGCGAACGTTTCGCCCGTGTCGTTCAGGCGTATGGTTTTGGTGGTGACCATCGCCCGCAGGAATCCCCGCGTCATATGGTGGATCGACCACTGCACGATGCGCTGCTTGCGGCGTCGCGCCATCGGCAACGGCCAGAGCGTGAAGATCAGCGCCTGCAGCAGCTGGCATCCCGTCACGAACAGCCCGAATGCGTAGAGGGTGTTGATGAGGCTGCCCAGCGTGTAGGGTGCGCCGCCTTTTTCGGTCTGCGACGAGACGAGCATCCGGAACAGCACGGGCTGTACGGTGTAGGATACCAGCACCACGGCGACGATGCCGAAGAGCGAGATCAGTGCCAGCGAATGGAGCGCCGGATGCCGCGCGAAGATCAGCGCTCCGAGCCCCACGACGACCGTGAAGGCCGAGAAGAAGATGGCCGTCTTGTGCGTGTCGAGCATCCTGCGCCCGGTTTTGTATTCGCTCAGCAGTCCGTCCATGATGAAGATGCTGAAGTCGTCGCCGATGCCGAATATGAAGGTCGAGAGGATGATCGTCACGATGTTGAACTCGATGCCCAGCATGGCCATCAGTCCGAGGATGATGACCCACCCGACGGCCATCGGCAGCAGCGACATGAGCGTCAGTTCGATCCGGCCGTAGCAGAGGAACAGCGCCGCAGTGACCAGTATCGACGAGATCGAGAGTATCAGGTAGAAGTTGCGGTTCACGCTCCGCGCCATTTTCCCGGCGTAGAACGCCCGGTCGGCGGCTACGATGTCGTCCGTCGCCGAGAACGCCGCGTATACCCCGTGCTTGCAGCTGTCAGCCAGCGTCACGTGGCTCAGGAAGATGGGGGACTTCTCCTGTCCGTCGATCCACTCGCGGAATACCTCGCGCGCCGCCGCGGACGCGTAGTCGAGCGGGGCGTACTCCTTTTCGGCCAGCTTCAGCGCGCCGTCGAACGCGCCGTCGGCGAAGCCGTAGCGTTTTTCCGCCTCCCGAATCCCCGCGCGCACCGCTTCCCGCCGCTGCGGAGTCCAGAACCGGCGCCACCGCTCCAGCCGCCGCTGCTGTTCGGCGCTGTCCACCACGAACGATGCGATGCCGGCGTGGGAGTCGATTTTCCCGGCCTGTTTGAGCGAGTCGAGCCGCCGGCCCATGCGCAGGTAGCTCGCGACGGCTTCGCCCGGCGTGTCGGCCGTGGTAATGAAGAGCACCTTCGACCGTTCGCCGTCTTCGTCGGTCAGCCTGCTCAGCCGCTGCTGCGCGGCGGCCAGCCGGGGCGGGTCGTAGTTCAGGTGCATCATGTCGCTGTCGAAGCCGATGCGGTTGAAGAAGAAGAGACATATGAACGTGAGCAGCAGGATCGCCGCCACCAGCGGGCGGTTCCGGTCGGGACGCATTCCCGTGAGCCGTTCCACCCGTTCCAGCACGGCGGACCCCCCCCCGCGTTTCTCCTTACGGATCAGGTGGGGAAGCAGCACCAGACTGAAAAGCGTCGTTCCGACCAGCGTCAGCGATGCGAACAGCCCGAAGTCGCGCAGCAGCTGCGAATCGGTGAAGAGCAGTCCCGCGAAGGCGCCGATGGTCGTTATGCTGCCGATAGTCAGCGGATAGGCCAGATCGCGGATGATCTGCCGCGGGTCGTGGCAGTGGTTCGCATGGCAGAGTATGTGGATCGAATAGCTCAGCGCGATGCCCATTACGACGGTCCCCGCACCTACGGCGATCGACGAAATCGTATGGCACGTCAGCGACATGAGCGCCAGCGCGAACAGCGCGCCGAGCGCCACGGGAATCAGGGCCAGCAGGACCGCGAACTTGTTGCGGAACGAGAGGGTGATGAACGTCACGATGATCAGGATGGCGATGTTGAGCGTCAGCATCATGTCGCGCTTGATCTGGCGGGCGTTGTAGGCCGCCACGGCGGGTCCGCCGTAATAGTCCGCCGTGATTCCTGCGGCGGCGTATTCGGCGTTCAGCTCCTCCAGCGCCGACTCGATCCGCTCGATCAGCCGGTCGCCGACGCCCGTGTCGCCGCTCTGGTAGTTCGGTGATATGAAGACCAGCAGCGTGGTCATGTCCTTCGAGAAGAGGTAGTCGTCGCAGAGCGTGTAGTTGCCTCCGATGTTCAGCTCCTGCAGCTTGCCCAGCGCGCCGAACGACAGCCCCAGCGGATCGTCGTAGATATATTCGTCGATAAATCCCCCGACGGGCGACAGCAGGCGGCGGTAGTTGCCCTCCATCGCCTGCGCGATGCCCCGCGGGGTGACGAGCGTGTCCATGCGGGCGTAATCCGCTTCCGAAAGCAGCAGCGGCAGGTTGCCCTGCAGGAACGACCGCATGCCGTCCGCCAGTTCGCTGCCGAAGGTCGCTTCGACTTCGGCATAACGCCTGAAAAGCGTGTCGGCGTTGAGCCGCGCCGCCAGCGAATCGGCGCAGGCCATCATCTCGTCGGTCTTGTCGGCCGCATCCTCGCCGGCATTTATCATCACGGCGATCTTGTCCTTGATCTTCAGGTTCGAGAACGCCGCGGCCGCCTTCCGCTCCCCGTCGGGGAAGAATCCGGTGATGTTCTCGCTGAACCGCAGCCGCAGTGCGGCTGAGGCCATCGCCACGACCAGCACTCCCAGCAGCGCATAGAGCAGCGTGCGGCGGGATTCGAAGAAGTCGTACAGGGCGATGAAGAACTTATTCATGGCGGGGCGTGCGTTTACAGAAGACGAGCAGGGCGTAGCTGACCGCCGCGGCCGCGACCGCGCATACGGCGGCCATGACGAAACTGCCCACGACGTACTGGAACATGTCGGCGGCGGCCCTTTCGAGCGTGATGTCCGACAGCGACAGCGGCATTGCGCGCCGCAGTACCTGCGCGCCGGTCCAGTAGCTGCCGTAGAGGATGAAGGGGATCATCGGCGGGATGCTGATGTTCGAGCTGAGTATCGCCACGGCCTTGTTGAGCCGTGTGAAGTGGGCCGTAACCCCCGCCGCGATCATTTGGTAGCCCCACAGCGGGGCGATGCCGAAGAAGATCCCCAGCCCGATCGAAGCGGCCAGCTGCGGATTCGAATCCCGCGAACGGGTGATGTTGTCCGCCACGAAACGCCGGATATTCTCTTTGGTGAGCGAGCGCAGGAACCGCCACGGATAGTAGAACAGCAGGGCGCCCAGCACGAGGAACGTGTTGAGGATGCTGATGCGCGTGAAATCCTTGCCCGGCCGGAAGTGCGTTACGCGTTCGTCCTTTTCGGGGTAGAAGACGTTGACGGGGATGTTGCGCACGGCGATTCCCCGCCATGCGGCCCGCACCAGCACCTCGACTTCGAATTCGTAGCGGCGCGTCAGGAACCGCATGCCCTTCATCCGCCGTACGGGATAGAGCCGGAATCCCGACTGGGTGTCGTCGAGCCGCATGCCGGTCTCGACGCGGAACCAGAAGTTCGAGAATTTGTTGGCGAAGGTGTTCTTGCCCGGCATGTTGTCCGAGCGGAGGTTCCGGGCGCCTACCAGCAGCGCGTCGGGCGTCTTTTCGATCTCTTCGACGAACTTCGGGATGTCCGACGCGAAGTGCTGTCCGTCCGAGTCGATCGTTATCATGTAGCGGTAGCCGTGTTCTTCGGCATAGCGCAGTGCCCGGCGTATCGCGTACCCTTTGCCGCGGTTCGGGGCGTAGGAGATGGTCCCGACGCCCTCGGCGGCCAGTATCTGCGCCGTCGAATCGGTCGAGCCGTCGTTTACGACCAGCACGTGCGCGCAGTAGCGGCGCACGTCGGCGATCACGCGGGCGACGGTTTTTTCGTTGTTGTAGGTCGGGATCACCGCCAGTATGTCGTTCCGGTCGTTCGTCATGGTTCAGGGGTGGCGGTCGCCTTGAGTTTGAGGACCGTTTTTTCGTTGTTCGTGACGACGCAGGTCACTTTTTTCGCCGCCGTGCCGTCGTCTGCGAGGCGGATGTCTATGTCAAGCAGAGTATCCGCCTGCGGAACGATCATGCCGAGGAACTTGCATTCGCGGATCGCCGTGAAGCGGTGCCTGCGTCCCGTGCCACGCTCCAGACACTCCCGGACGATCTGCAGCGTGCAGACGCCCGGCAGCACGGGGTTGCCGGGGAAGTGCCCTGCGTAGACCGGATGCGCCGCATCGAGCCGGACCCGGAACGCGAGCCGGTCCTCTGCCGAGAGGTAGTTGTCTATGTCGCTGAAGAGTTTCTGCATCTGAGTCGGGATCGGAGGTCAGGGGTTGAATTTCGCGGGATCGACCGCGAGGTTGAATCGTTTGTCGCGGAACTCGTAGACCGAATGTCCGCCTTCGGTTTCGTTCAGCTCCATCCGGTCGAGCGTCATGTTCTCCAAGTCGAAGCGGAGCGTGATCGAGTCGATGTATTTGCGGGCGCGGCGCGACAGGGGCGTCATCCGTACGGTCCCCGCGCCCTCCGTTTCGTCGTAGCCGATCTGCCACCCCTCGCCGAACTGCGAGAGGTCGCCCGTCATGCTGGCGCGGATCATCAGCGCGACCTGCTGCAGCATGGGATTGGCCGAGGTCGCGGTTTCGGTCACCTGCCCGGCGGTCCTGAGGATGATGCGGTCGTCGCGGATGATGACCTTGTCGCCCGCAGGCACGGTGTATTCGAGCGCCATGGCTTTGGCGTTGTCGTAGTAGAAACGGCCTTTTAGCTCGATTTCGCCCTTCATCCGGCGCACCTGCCGGTGTTGCGTGAAGTCGCACTGAATGGTCTTGTTCTCGCGGCTGGCTTGGGCGAGCCGCTCCCGGAACGAGTCGGGCAGCTGTCCTTGGGCCGTCAGCGCCGACAGCAGCGCAAAGGGAATTAGCAGGGAGGTTATTTTCATGGTTTTTCGATTTTAAACAGTTCGCATACGGTCGCCGTGCCGTAGCCGCGCCGCTTCAGGTCGTCGAGAACCAGCCGTAGCAGCCGATCCGCGCCGGGACGGTCGTCGTGCAGCAGGATCACCTTGCCGTCGCCCAGCCGGCGGGCTATGCGCTCCGCCACGGCTTCGCGGCTGCGGTGCAGAAGCGTGTCGAACGAGCGGACGCTCCACCCGATGCAGCGGCTCTGCGTCCGCTTCACGGCCCGCGCCACCATCGGGTTGGTGACTCCGAACGGCGGCCGGAAAAGGTGCGTCTCCACGCCGGCGATCTGCCGGAGCGACTCCCTGCACCGCAGGATGTCGGCCGTCATCGCCCGGCTGCTCCGCATCGGGAACCCGGCTGCGTGCTCCCAAGTGTGTATGCCTGTATCGTGCCCTTCGGCGGCGATGCGGCGCACCAGTTCCGGATGCCGCTCGGCCTTTGCGCCGACGAGGAAGAATGTCGCCCTTACGCCCCTCTCCCGGAGCAGGTCCAGCACGCGGGGCGTCATCTCCGGGTCCGGTCCGTCGTCGAACGTCAGCGCGACGACCCGTCCCGCGGCCCGATTGCGGCACAGCGTGCGGACGTACGCCCCCAGCCGTATCTGGTAGGAGCAGTAGAACAGGACGAATCCCGCGGCGATTATGACGGCGGCTACATACATGTCAGTTCCATGGCCGATTCGGTGCGGCCCGAAAAGTCGTTGTAAAGCGTGATCTTATGCCCGGCGTTCTCCGCGACCGCCTGCCGGAATACCTCGGCGATCGCTGTAAAGTGCGGCTTGACGCCGGTTTGCGAAGCCCGTATCGCCCGGCCTTCGGACGCTTCCGCGCCGGATTCCCCGACGCAGGCGTTTTCGTTTCCGTATGCCTTTCCGGAGGGGTTTTCGGTATGATCCTTTTCCCTGCCGCTCTCTCTTTCGTATCTCTTTTCGCAGGTCGCTCTTGCGTATGCTTTTCCGCCGGCTTCGCCTTCGTGTGCTTCCCCGCCGGGTTCTCTTTCGTGTGCCTTTCCGCCGGTTTCTTCGGCGCGGGACTTCTCTTCTCCGCCCGTCTCTCCGCCCGCCGGATATCCGCCGTCCGCCGCCGGAGTCCCGGCCGGGATGCGGATTCCCGTGATTTCGGCGACCGAACAGTCGAACCGCTCGGCCGTCAGCACGAAGAATACCGACGATTCGCCCCACGTCCCCTCCCGCGCGACGCGGAGCCGCTGCAGAACCTTCTCGACCGAAGGCGTCGTCTCGTCGAATGCGCCGACCAGCACGGCCCGCGACCATCCCGCGCCGATGCGCAGTGCGGCGTCCGTAAGCGCGTTCTCGAAACTCGTCCAGCGGTGGGCGTAGGTGGTGTTGTAACAGTGCAGTCCGCGCAGCAGGGCGATCTGCGCGCCGACCGTGTTGAAGGTCGACTGGATGAACGGCGTGGGGTTGAGCATCGTCTCATTGCCTGCGATCAGCCCGTCGAGGAATTTCTCGCTGTCGGCGATGCACCCCAGCCCCGTCGCGGTGATTATCGCGTCGATCGGCGCCCGTGCGCCGAATTCCAGCAGCGATTCGATGCCGGCGGCCACGCCCGACTTCACGACGCGGCTCATCCGCCGCCGCAGGTTCATTTCGGGAATCAGGACCTTGATGTCGCTGCGCAGCTCCGCGCCCGATGTTATGCAATTGACGTATACCTTCATTTTGCGAATATCAGTGAGGAACAGTTTCCGCCGAACCCGAACGAATTGGACAGCACCGAATTTACGGCTGCGGATTCCGTCTCCGCGACGGGCCGCAGCCCCAGCTCCGGAATCGGCTCCGCGAATCCGGGATTGCCGTAGCGCAGTCCGTGTCCAATGGCCAGCGCCGACAGCACGGCTTCGATGCCGCCGGCCGCGGCCAGCGCGTGCCCGGTGAAGCCCTTCGTCGAACTGAACGGCGGCACCTGCTCGCCGAACAGCCGCCGCAGGGCGATGCCTTCGGTCAGGTCGTTGTTCGGCGTCGCCGTGCCGTGTGCGTTGATGTAGTCCACGCGCTCCAGCCCGCTTCGGGCCAGCGCTTCGGCCATGGCGCGGTACGCTCCCTCGCCCGTCTCGGACGAAGCGGTCTGGTGGTGGGCGTCGTTGGCGTTGGCATACCCCGCAAGGCGGCAGTAGGAGCGCATGCCCGGCGCTTCGCGCGCAAGGACGACATATCCCGCCCCTTCGCCCAGATTCAGCCCTGCGCGCGTGGCGTCGAACGGGCGGCACCGATTTCGGTCGAGAATCGAGAGCGAGTTGAATCCGTTGAGCGTGAAGCGGCACAGCGCGTCGGTGCCTCCGGCTACCACGTAGTCGGCCATGTCGTTTTCGAGCAGCAGCGCGCCGGTGATGACGGCGTTCGCGGCCGACGAGCAGGCCGTGCTGACGGTCGCCGTGTAACCCGTGATGCCGCAGTACTCCGCGATCCGGCGGGTGCTGTCGGCGCAGTCGTGCCCCGCCACTGAGCGCAGGCGTCCTCTGCCGTTGTCCGACCTGAAGGCGCGGTAGAAATTCTCCGTGAGGTCCATGCCGCCGACCGAGGTCCCCGAAACGAGTGCCACGCGCGCCGCGGCGGGAATCGCCGCATCGGCCACGGCCTGCGCCGCGGCGATCATCCCCAGCAGGGCCGTGCGCGAAGGGGTCTCGCGCGCCGGGATGCCGAGCAGTTCGCCGAGCGCCCGGTTGTCGTGCCGGACCTCGCCGACGGGCACGTCGACGGCCGAACGGAAAAGCGTCAGCTTCCCGATCCCGCTGCGTCCGGCCCGCAGGGCCGCCAGCGTCTCCCCGGCCCCGTTGCCGAGTGCCGAGATGATCCCTATGCCCCGGACGGCTGTGTTCATTTGCGGTTTTTACGGATATAGTCGGCCAGCGTGGCGACCGAGTGGAATATCGGTTTGGCTTCGGCCGGGTTGGCCAGCCGGATGCCGTAGTGTTTTTCGAGCAGGAGCGTGATTTCGAGGGCGTCGATCGAATCCAGTCCGAGTCCTTCGCCGAACAGCGGCGCGTCGGTGGCGATCTCTTCGGCGGTGATCTCCTCCAGATTCAGCGCTTCGATAATCTGCTGTTTGAGTTGCAGTTCCAGATTTTCCATCGTATCTATTCGAGTTTTTCGGTTAATGTCAGTTCACAGTCGTACTCCCCGCCGCAGAGTTCGCACCAGCCCCACACGACGGCGTCCATGCGTCCTTGGGCGATCAGTCCTTCGGCGTATTTCCGGATAAAGTTACAGCTTTTGTCGGGGAACGCAAAAAAAGTGCTTTCGCCTTTCAGCCCGTGCTTGATCGCGATTTGCCCCAGCATGATGTTCGGGAGCGTGTAGACGAACACCGTCGGAGAGGCCCCGCCCCCGTCGTCGGCGTCGATGACGGCCTGATGGCGCATGTCGCTGTCGAGCGATGCGCTGCGGTTGGCCAGCACCACGCCGATCCGTTCGGCCGGGCAGTCGGGCCGTCGCCCGGCCAGCAGTTCGCACGATGCGACGTATGCCAGCTTGCAGAGGTCGTCCATCTTCGAAAACTTCATGTTCGGGTCTGCCAGCGCGCGGTATCTCTCGCGGATGAAGACGCCGAACGGCACCTCCGGATGCCGCGTTATGGCCACGTGCGCCGTGTCGCGGGCGGCGTGTATCCGTTCGGTCTCGCTGCAGCCTGCCTGCCCGGCGTTTGTTATGACGTTGTTTCCGTTCGCTGCGGCGCACTCTTTCTGTCCGACGTTCGCTGCGGTGCTGCTTTCGTCCGCTCCGGTGAATCCGGGTTGTCCGCCGGCTGTTTCCTGCCTGCGTTTGTTCTGTGCGTCGTCCCGGTCGGTTTCGGCGCCGTTTGTCCCGTCCTGACGGGCGGGATTTTCTCCGTCGCAGTATCGTCCGCCGAAAACGTCGCTTCGCTCCGCCGCGGCATTCTCGTCCGTGCTGCCCGTCTCCTCCGTGCCGTATGCGTTCCGGCCCGTCCCGCGCCGGAATACCGCCGCGGCGTTGCAGCCGCCGAATCCCGATGCCGTTTTCAGCGCGGCGTCCGTCCGGGTCGTGCGGTGTTCGGCGCTTATGTTCAGCGGATAGGGCACCCCGCACTCCGCATAGCCTTTGACGCCGAAGACGCTCCCTTCGGCCAGTCCGTGCACCGTGACGATGCTTTCGATGACGCCCGAAGCGCCGAGCGTATGCCCGAAATAGGGTTTCAGCGAGTTGCAGGGCGTGCCGCACAGTCCTGCGAGATGCAGCGCCCGGCTCTCCATCTCGTCGTTGTAGAGCGTCGCCGTGCCGTGGGGATTGACCATGCCGATCGCTGCGGCGCCGAGCGACGCTTCGCGGAGCGCCGCGCCGATTGCGAACGCGAGTCCGTCGCCCGTGCGCGACGGAGCCGATATGTGGTTCGCGTCGTTGGAGATGCCGCCTCCCGCCACGGTGACGCCCGTGGCCGAAAGCTCTCGATCGGTCGTGAGCAGCACCGCGCCGCCGGCTTCGCCCAGCGTCAGCCCGTCGCGCGCCGCGTCGTAGGGGCGGCAGAGCGCGGGACTTACCGATTTGAAGGCGTTGAATCCGCTGACGATGAAATCGCACAGCAGGTCGAATCCCGCGACGAAGACATGGTCGTACTCGCCGCTGCGGATCAGCCGCGATGCGACGACGATGGCCGACACGCCCGAAATGCAGGCGTTCGAGATCACCAGCGGCCGGTTCGCCGCCCCGAAATGCCTTCCGACGACCTGCGCCGTGTCGTTCAGGTCGCATTTCGCCGGATCGCCGTTCAGCAGGCCGATGTTGCCTTTGGTCGTGGAGAGCAGGATGAGCGTCCGCTCGTCCGCGGGCGATACGCCCGATCGGGCGATCACCTCGCCGAGCGTCAGCAGCGCCAGTCGTTCCGCGGGCGTGTATTCCGCCACTGCCCGCTCCGCTGCCAGCTGCGCAAACCGTTCCGGGTCGATCCGGCAGACGGGTGTGCCGTCGTGCCATGCCGAGAGATTCGTCCTCCCGGCGCGCACGGCCTCCATATTCTCCCGCGTGCCGAATCCGAGCGCTGACAGGATGCTGTCGGGTCCCCACCAGACCGCTACTTCACGTCCCATCTCTCCTTCCATTTGCGGTAGAACTCCGGCGCGAGCAGCTGCAGCTCGCCGCGGGCGTCGAGAAACACCTGCGTCGAGCTTCCCTCGGCAACGATTTCGCCGTCGGTGGCGCTGCGGATCGTGTATTCGAAACATATTTTCGCCGCTTCGGTGGCGATATAGCGGGTCTCGACCACGGCGGTGTCGTTTACGCGCAGCGGCTTTTTGTATTGCAGCTGCAGTTCGACGATCGGCGCGGTGTATCCGCTGGCATGGATGTCCATGTAGCCCAGCCCCGCGAATTCGCGCCCGAAGGCCTCGCGTCCGTCCTCGAAATAGCGCACGTATTCTCCGTGCCACACGATCTGCATCGAGTCCACCTCGCTGAACCTTACGCGCAGCGACGTCTTGCCGACCAGACTCGCCTCGGCTGTTTTTCTGCGTACCATCACTCTTCCATGTATATTTTCATCCGGCACTCGGCGACGGGCTTTCCGCCGCATTCGGTCCGTGCCGAAAGCAGGGTTACGTTCATTACCGCCTGTTCGACGGCGATCGTCGTGACGAGCCGGCTGCCGACCGGGGGCAGTGCGTGGACTTTCAGGTCGTTCACGGCCCCGATATATCCCAGCCGCACCTTTTCGCCGCGGCTGCGGTCCATGTATCCTGCGCGCAGGGCGGCCGACTGGGCGATATGCTCGATCAGGCCGCACTCGCTGAGCGCGCCCTCTTCGACGAAGATGTTGTCTTCGCATACGGTCAGCCCGCTGCGGGCGCATCCGTCTTCGCCGATGCCGTAGAAGGCATCCGCCATGACGATCGGCGGCCGCTGCGGAATGTATTCCACGATTTCGTCCGCCGCAATCAGGGCTTTCTCAGGTACTCCCATAAAGGTCCTTTTTTATTTCGTTTCAGCCGCAGCGTATCGACCAGCGCGCTCTGCGGGTCGTCGGGGAAAATCCACGCCTTGCCCGTCGCGGCGGCCGCGCTGCGGGCCTCTTCCAAGTCGAAGTCCGGGGCGATGTAATAGGCCGGCGCCAGCAGGTCGTCGTCCGGGGCGACGACGCCTTCGCGTGCGGCCAGCTCCGCCAGCCGGGTGTGCGGATAGATGCGCATGCCCGCATAGGGGAACATGACGGTGTATTCCAGCCGGCGCGAATTTTCGATCGTTTCGCGCACATGCTCCCGCGTGTCGCCGTACCCGCCCAGAATCAGGAAGTGGGCGTAGTAGACCCCGTTGTCCAGCGCCAGCCGGCTGGCCCGCACGACGTCGCCGAAGGTGAAGCGTTTGCCGTAGGCTTCCAGCGTCCGGTCGCAGAACGACTCGGTGCCGAATTCGATGTGGGTCAGGCCCGAAGCCCTGAAGAGCCGCATCTGCTCGGCGTCGATGCCCCGCGGCGAGAAGTAGGCGCCCCACGCGACGTTCGTCCCGCGCCGGATGAGCGTTTCGGCCAGCCGGACGTTGTATTCGGGGCGGATGTTGAACACCGAGTCGGTGAAGAACAGGTAATTTATGCCGTAATCGCGCTTGGCGCGGAGGATGTTTTCGGCGATGATTTCGGGGTCCATCGTGCGCACGCACCGCCCGTCGATATGAGGATACGAACAGTAAATGCACTCGTAGGGGCATCCCCGCTTGGTCTGGATGTTGAGCATGCCGCTCCGCTTCCAGTAATACCCGGTCAGCTCCGGCTCGAACTCCACTTCGATCGCCGGCAGGTAGCTGCGCCGTCCGTTTTCGGTGCGTTCGTTTCCGGTGGGGCTGTTGGTGCGTTCGTTTCCCGTGGGTGTGTTTTCCGTGAGACGGTTTTCCGTAGGTCTGTTTCCCGTGCGCCCGTCGCGGGTGTAGACCGCCGGAATGTCTGCCCCGGTTTCGCCCCGCTCCAAGGCTCCGATCAGCTCCGCCAGCGGCCCTTCGCCCTCGCCGTGAATGCCGTAATCGGCCCCCAGCTCCCGCATGAACGCCTGCGGATAGATCGAGAATCCCGCCCCGCCGATAATCAGGGGTGCGTCGCTGGCTGCGCGTATGACGTCGATCAGCGCCTTGTACTCCGGCAGAAACCCCCGCCGGTCGAGCGAATTGGCGCCGTCCACGTTGCGCAGCGACACCCCGATGTAGCGGGGCGCGAGCGTGCGGATGCGTTCGGCCAGCTCTTCGTCCGTGAGCAGGTTGCAGTCGGCCGTATCGACACGTATCCCGCTTATCGTGCGCTCAAGGTAGGTTTTCAGGTAGGAAATTCCGAGCGGATAAACGGGGTAGGGCGACGTGTGACGGTTTGCCGAAATGAGTAATATGCTACATGCGCTCACGACCAGAACCGATAGAAATTGAACCATTGCTGCGGATAGCGCCTCACCACGGCTTCGAGCGAGCGGACGTAGCTTTCGAGCACGGCGTTCGGGGTTTTGCCGTCCGGCGTCTCCGGAATGTCGAAGATGAAGCGGTAACGCCTGCCGCGTTCGCGCATCGCATAGTAGAATACCGCCGGCGCCCGGAACTTCTCGGCGACGACGAAGGGTCCCGCCGGGAAGAGGGCCTTGCGGCCCATGAAGGTCACCGGTGCCGTGGCGCCGCCTTCGACGAAGCGGTCGCCCTGAAAGCAGACGTACTCCCTGCTGTCGAGCACCTCCTTGATCCGCAGGATCGACTCGATGCCGCCCTCGTTCACGGGGATCACCTTGTAGCCCTCCTGTTTGCAGTGCTTGTCCATGACGTTTTTGATCCGCCGGTATTCGGCGTCGTACATCACGAGGTGCATCCTGCGGGCGTAGTCGCCGAAGAACCCGGCCCCCGTGCCCCAGCAGCCGACGTGCGCGCCGATGATCACCGCGCCGCGCCCGCCGTCGAGCAGACGCAGGAAAGCGTCGTAATTCTCGAATTCGAATTTATACCGGTCCGCCATGCCGCTGCCGATGGCCACCCGGTCGATGATGGTCTGCCCCAGCGCGTAATAGTGGGCATAGAGTTTGACCGCCGAGCGGAAGACGCCGTAACGGAGTATGCGGCGGTTATAGAACCAGACGGCCCGCGTGGCGCGGGGTGCGAAAGGGATGAAGTAGACGACTACCAGCGAGAGGAAAGCGTACGCGGCGCGTATTCCGAACACGTTCATCAGGAAGATGAAGAAACCGTATCCGAAAGATCCGCCGCGCGAGCGTCCGCTCCACCGTTTGTCGTTATTTGCCATTCGTTCGGCTGATGATCAGGTCGTAGAAGTCCTGAAAGGTCTTCAGCTCCTTGAAGTCGGGACCCGTGAGCGTCACGCCGAAATTCTTGTCGACGAGCACCACGACATCCACCAGATCGAGGCTGTCGAGGTCGAGCGTTTCGAGCAGCGGCGCATCGGGGGTGATGACCTCCTGCTCCACTTCGAATTCGTCGGCCAAAACGGTATTGATTTTTTCGATGAGTTCCTGTTGTGTCATTGTCTGCGTGGGATTTATTTGCATTTCTTGATAATGAGGGTCGAGTTGGTTCCGCCGAATCCGAACGAGTTCGACAGAAAGCGGTCGAAGGCGAGGTCCACCTTGCGGGCGGGGATGTTGAGCTTCGAGGTGGCTTCGTCTCCCTGCGCGAAATTGATGTTCGGGGCGATGAATCCGTGCTCCATCATCAGCATCGAGTAGACGATTTCGCTGGCTCCCGCCATCCACATTTCGTGGCCGGTCATCGACTTGGTCGAGGCGACGTAGGGCCTGTTCGCGCCGAACACCTCGTCGATGGCCAGCGCTTCGTTGTAGTCGCCCAGCGGCGTCGAGGTGGCGTGGGCGTTGACGTAGGGAATCTCTCCGGGCTGCATGCCCGCATCCGCCAGACAGCGCAGCAGCGAGCGGCGCGGTCCGTCCACGTTCGGCACGGAGATATGCTCGCCGTTCGACGAGAATCCGTATCCGGCCACTTCGCCCAGTATCGCCGCGCCCCGGCGCACCGCCGAGTCGTAGCTTTCGAGGATCACGGTCGCCGCGCCTCCACTCGGCACCAGCCCGTCGCGGTCCTTATCGAAGGGGCGCGATGCCGCCGCGGGGTCCGATTCGCGCTTCGAGAAGGCTCCCAGCCCGTCGAAACTGCCGACCGAATAGAGGTTCACCTCCTGCGCTCCGCCGCATACGATGCGCTCCTGCAGTCCCTGCCGGATCATCAGGTATCCCATGCCGATCGCGTGCGAGCCGCTGGCGCAGGCCGCCGAGAGGGTGAGGTTGACGCCCCGCAGGTTGAAGATCACCGAGAGGTTCATCGTGACGGTCGAGTTCATCGACTGGAAGATGTTTCCCGAACCGACCATCGCCGTATTCCGCTTGGCGCGGATGATGTCGATGCCCTCGATCACCGGGGCCGCGCTGCTGTCATTGCCGTAGATGATGCCGACCTCGTTGGCCGCCAGAAACGCTTCGTCCATTCCCGCGTTGCGCATCGCCTCGGCCGTGGCCATGTAGGCGTACTCGCCCTGCTGGGGCAGGCAGAGCCGCTTGCGGCGGTCGAGCGCCCCCTTCAGTTCGGGGCGCTTGACGATGCCGGTCAGCGCCGATATGTATCCCAGCTCCCTGCGCTCCGGGTCCAGCCCGATGCCCGAACGCCCTTCGCGCAGCGATTCGGTCACTTCGCCGAGACTGGTGCCGATCGAGGACCAGATGCCCAGTCCGGTGATGACTACTCTGTTTTCCATGGTGTCAGGTGTATAATCCTCCGTTGATCGATATCACCTCCCCCGTGATGTAGGAGGCCTTGTCCGAGATGAGGAACATCGCCAGATCGGCGACCTCCTCCGCCTCGCAGAAGCGTCCGGCGGGTATCTGTTTTTTGAGTTCCGCTTCGTCGAGGTCGGCGGTCATGTCCGTGCGTACGAATCCCGGCGCGATGGCGTTTACCGTCACGCCTTTCTTGGCCACCTCCTGCGCCAGCGCCTTCGTCGCCGCGATCACGCCGCCTTTGGCCGCCGAATAGTTGGTCTGTCCGGGCAGTCCCTTGATTCCCGACAGCGAGACGATGTTGACGATGCGGCCGAAACGTTTGACCAGCATGTCCTTCAGCAGCGGGCGCGTGACGTTGTAGAATCCTCCGAGGCCGGTATCCACTACCGAGTGCCACTGCTGCGGCTCCATCCACATCATCAGAGTGTCGCTGCGGATGCCCGCGTTGTTCACCACCACCTCGATGACGGCTCCCTTGTGCCGCTCCTGCCACGCCGCGATCGCCGCCGCGGTCTCTTCGCCCGCGGCCACGTCGAACCGCAGGGTCTCCCCGTCGCCGCCTGCGGCGCGGACGCCTTCGAGCGTCCTTTGGGCTTCGTCGGCGTTCGAGCGGTAGTTGATGAGTACGTAGTAGCCGCTCCGGGCCAGCTTGAGACATATCTCGCGGCCTATGCCCCGGCTTCCGCCGGTGACGAGCGCATATTTCGTCGGTTCGGTCATGCTTGCTGTTTGAGGAAGTTTTCGATGGCTGCGATCTCCCGGTATTTGGGCGTGTCGTCGATGAACTTGGGTACGATGCGGCGGATGTCGTCGTACAGCTGCCGGGTCTGGGCCGACAGTTCTGCGGCGCACTCCAGATAATCCGCGGCCTGCACCAGCGCGAGCATCTCGATCGCCAGCACCTGATACCCGTTTTCGATCACCTGACGGGTCAGCATCGCGGCGTTGGTGCCCATGCTGACGATATCCTGATTGTCGTTGTTGTTGGGTATCGAGTGGACGTACATCGGATTCGAAAGCGTCTGCGATTCGGCCGTGGTAGAGGTCGCCGTGAACTGCGCCGCCTGCAAGCCGTAGTTGAGCCCCAGCTTGCCGAGGTTCACGAACGGCGGCAGCGTCTCGTTGATGCGGTCGTGGAAGAGGTAGTTCAGCTGCCGCTCGGCGAGCATCGTCATCTTCGTGACGGCGATCTTGAGCTTGTCCATCTCCAGCGAAACGTAGTCGCCGTGGAAGTTGCCGCCGTGGTAGATGGTCCCCGTCTTGGGGTCCACCACCGGATTGTCGTCCACCGAATTGAACTCCTCGACGAGTATCTTCTCCGCCTGTTCGAGCGTTTCGAGCACCGGACCCAGTATCTGGGGCGTGCAGCGCAGCGAATAGTAGGGCTGCACCTTGTGCTTGAAGGTCGGAGCCTCTCCCGTGTCGCCGCTGTAAAGTTCCGTTTCGCGCTTGCGCAGGCGGCGGCTCGACGCGCATATTTCGCGCATCCGGCGGGCGATTTCGATCTGCCCGGCGTGGAGCTTGCAGGCGTTGAGCGGCTCGGCCATGAAGTCGTCGTACGATTCGACCACCTCGTTGAGCATCACCGAAGCCTTCACGGCCCAGTCGAGCAGGCGGCGGGCCTGCGCGAGGTTCACCATGCCGATTCCCGTCATCACGGCCGTTCCGTTGGTCAGCGCCAGCCCGTCGCGGATGCGGAGCCTGAGCGGCGTTATGCCGCACGCCTTCATCGCTTCGGCCGCGGAGACGGTTTCGCCGCGGAACGACACTTCCGATTCGCCGATCAGCGCCAGCGCGATATGCGCCAGCTGCACCAAGTCGCCGCTGGCTCCGACGCTGCCGTGGCGCGGCACGAGCGGATATATTTCGTTGTTGAGGAAATCGGCCAGAATCCGCACCACGTCGGGATGTACGCCCGATTTGGCGTTGAGAAAGGTTTGCAGGCGCGCAAGCATGGCCGCCCGCACGCAGATGTCGGGCAGCGTCTCGCCCGCGCCGCAGCTGTGCGAACGTATGATGTTGTATTGCAGGCTGTTCAGGTCGGCGTCGCCGATCCGGTACTGGGCCATGGGGCCGAAACCGGTGTTGATGCCGTATATTACTTTTCCCTGCTCGAAATCTTCGAGAAAACGGTAACATGCCTCGACTTCCCGGAGTTCCGCTTCGCCGAGCGAAACTTCTGTCCGGTTGAAAATCCGGCCGTTAATGGAGTCCAAGTCCGAATAGTGCATTTTTTGAACGGATTTATGGCTCCAAAAATACAAAAACTATCTCAATAAATCCTTTATATGGTCACTTTTTTGTTTCCATTGTCCACTCCGGCCGTGCTCTGCGGGCAGGGTGCCGGACCCGCCGCGCCCTTACGCATTCCGGACGCCGGCCATTCGCGGTGTCGCGGCGGCTTTCCGGATTTGCCGTTTCGGAGACTCTTTTGAACATTCATGGCGGATATTGCCGGGATTTTATTATTTTTGTCCGGACTTTCCTGCTTACCTATGAAATCGAAAGACATCTTCACTTTCCGCGACGCCGAGAAACAGGCCGGCCCCGTTGCCTTCTCGACGATGCTCAAGCCGGCCGGCTCGGCCTGCAACCTCGACTGCCACTACTGCTATTACCTCGACAAGGCGGTGCAGTACGGCGGCCGGCAGGCCGTGATGAGCGACGAACTGCTGGAACTTTACGTCAAACAATACATCTGCGCCAACGAAGTCGATACGGTCCAGTTCTGCTGGCACGGCGGCGAACCGCTGCTGCTGGGCGTCGATTTCTACCGCCGGGCCATGGAGTTCCAGCGGAAATACGCCGACGGCAAACGCATCGAGAACACCCTTCAGACCAACGGCACGCTGGTCGACGAGGCGTGGTGCGATCTGTTCGCGTCGAACAATTTTCTGGTGGGCGTCTCGCTCGACGGTCCCGAAGACATTCACGACGCTTTCCGCCTTACCAAAGGCGGCAAGCCGACCTTCGCGCGCGTCATGGAGACCGTGCGGATGTTCGAACGCAGCGGCGTGGAATTCAATACGCTGAGCGTCGTGAACCGCCGCTGCGAAGGCCGCGGCGCGGAGATCTACCGCTTTTTCCGCGACACGGTCCACAGCAAATACATGCAGTTCCTGCCCGCCGTGGAGCATGTCGTCGACAAGCCGGGCTTCCACCGTCCGCTGATCGTCTCCCCCGACCGCGAAGGCGCGCGGGTGGCCGAGTGGTCCGTCACGGCCGAAGGCTACGGGCGTTTTCTGTGCGACGTTTTCGACCAGTGGGTCGTGGGCGACGTGGGCCGCTATTACGTCCAGATGTTCGACGCCTCGCTGGCCCAGTGGTGCGGCGTGCAGCCGGGCGTCTGCTCGATGGGCGAGACGTGCGGCGACGCGCTGGTCGTCGAGCACAACGGCGACGTCTACTCCTGCGACCACTTCGTCTACCCCGAATACAAACTGGGCAACATCGCCCAGACGCCGCTCGACGAAATCTACCGCACGGCCAAACGCCGCGAATTCGGCCTGAACAAGCGCAATACGCTGCCCACGGAATGCCTGCGCTGCAAATTCTACTTCGCCTGCCGTGGCGAGTGCCCCAAGCACCGCTTCGACCGCGGCGCCGACGGAAGCCCGAAAAACTCGCTCTGCGAAGGTTTGAAAATCTACTTCCGCCACGTGGAGCCATACATGGAATACATGCGCGACCTGCTGTCTAAACAGCAGGCCCCGGCGTGGGTCATGCCCTTCGCCCGCAAACGCATGGGGCTGGAATAACCCTGCCCGGCATACGAATACGCCTGCATCCTTCTCCGGGTGCAGGCGTTTTATTTGTGTCCGGCGGACGCCGCCCTATTCGGGTTTTGTCCGGTAAATGGTTGTCTTGTCGGTTTTGCCGGAGACGGCCTCTCCCGGCGAAGGGGTTGCCGCACCTTTCACTCCGCTCTTTCCCGGCCGTTTTTTCCGGAAGACCCCCAGCAGCGGAAGCAGCGCCGCCAGCGTGATGACCGCCACCACGCGCAGGGCGTCCGTGATCCCTTCGACGTAGGTCTGCGCCGCGGAGACGGTCTCGTGTGCGGCGTGGTAGGAGGTTCGCGCCGAGAAGATCACCGTCAGGAGGGCGATTCCGATACTTCCGGCCAGCTGTTTGATGCTGTTCGAAATACCGGCCGCCGCGGCCATGTCCTGCTGGGTGAGGTTCTTGAGCGAGAAGAGGTTGAGCGGCGCGAACGTAAGTCCCATGCCGAAGCCGCGCAGATAGAGTATGAAGAGAATATGCCCGTGCGTGGTGTGGAGCGTGAAACGGCTGGCGAGCCAGAAACTCAGCGCCATGATCAGAATGCCCGCCGCGCTCAGCAGCAGTGGCCTGACATAGCGGGTCAGATAACCCGAAACGGCCGAGAGCACGCCCTGAATCACACCTACGGGCAGGAACATGCTTCCCGCCGCCAGTGCCGTGTATCCCAGTCCCCGCTGCATGTAGAGCGGCAGCAGATAGGTGCCGCCGAGCATGCCTATGGCGAAGAGCGTCAGCACGGCCATCGAAATTCCGAAGTTGCGTTCCGCGAGCAGCCGGATCTGCAGCAGCGGCGCGGGATTGCGCAGCTCCGCGACGATGAACCACGCCAGCGCCGCCCCAGCGACGATGAAACAGCCGATCACTTCGGGCGCGCTCCACCCGCCGGGATTCGACGGCGAATTGCCCCGCGCCAGCGCATAGATCGCCAGCGGCATGAAGAGCACGATGGCCGCGAACCCCTGCCAGTCGAACGGGCTGCGCGTCTGGTTCTTCCACTCCTTTTGGACGAATGCCGCGAGCAGGACGGCCAGCACTCCGACCGGCACGTTCACGTCGAATATCTTGTGCCAGCTGTACGCATCGACCAGATAGCCGCCCAGCAGCGGCCCGAACGAGATCGAAGCCGCCGCGGCCATCGACCACAGACCCAGCGCCAGACCGCGCTCCGCGGGCTTGAACTCGCGCGTCACGATCGCCAGTCCCAGCGCTTGTATGATGCCGCTTCCTACGCCCTGCAAGGCCCGCGCCCCGATCAGGAACGGGTCGCTCGAAGCCTTGCCGCAGAGCCACGAGCCGAGCGTGAACAGCACCAGTCCGAGGATATAGACGCGTTTGTTGCCGAACCGGTCCGCAAACCACCCTGCCGAAGGAAGCATGATCGTCATCGTAATCATGTAGGCCGTGATGACCCATTCGGCCGACGAGATGCCGATGCCGAAGGCCGACATGATCGCCGGCAGTCCGACGTTCACCACCGTCACGTCCAGCACGGCCATGAACGTTCCGAGCATGATCATGCCCAGAATCCACCATTTGTAGCCGCTGCTTTGCCGTATGTGTTCGCGCAGATTCGCCATTGCGCGGCAGTGCGTCAAAAAAAATGCCACCACAGCGGCGGCGGACCGAAGGGAGGGGAAAACCGGCGGCCTGAACAGCCGCCGCAGAGCAATCGGGACGACCCGCGTCCGGGGAATCGCAACGCGAGGCGGCCGGGCGGCAAAACCCGCGGATGCGGATAAGGCTGCGCCTGAAAAAGAAGGAACGTTCTCGAAAAGAGAACGTTCCGTACGTGCAGGTCCTGTAAGCCGGGTTCTGTTTCCGGGGCGAACCCCGGACCTCTGTCATTTATCTAGGGCGGCAGTCTCCTGCCGTCTCAAGCAACCTACCCCCCGGCATCGGGCGAGCAACCCTTAATTGCCGGTATACACGGTCTTGCAACCCGCGAGACGTACTGCCGGGCGACATCGCTGCCCCCGCGGTGGGCTCTTACCCCGCCTTTTCACCCTTACCCGCCGGGAAATCCCTTGTGGGCGGTTCTTTTCTGTTACGCTCCTATACCCTCACGGATATCAAGTCATTAGCTTGCGCGGCGCTCTGCGTTGCCCGGACTTTCCTCTCCCGGCCGGCGGCCGGCAGCGACAGAGCGGACCTGCACCGCAAAGATAATAAAATTCGGCGGTATTCCCGCTTCGGGGGCGCGATATTCGGAAAATGCGTTTTCCTCCTCCGTACGGGCCGTACCGATGCGGTGCATGCGAAGTTTTTTGGAAATATCGGATTAAATAGTACTTTTGCTAAAGGCTGATTCCGTCCGCAGCGGCGGCCGAATCGTGCGAATAACCCGGCTTATGACTGATAACGTGCAAACAATCAACATGCAAGACAACCGTACGGTTGTCGGCCTGCTGCGTGCCGGGGACGAAAAATGTTTCGACGCGCTCTTCCGCCGCTATTATAAACCCCTCTGCACCTACGCCACCCGTTTCGTCGCTCCGGCCCGCGCCGAGGAGCTGGTGCAGGATACGCTGATGTGGGTCTGGGAAAACCGTACGTCGCTGCTGCCCGAAATGCCCCTCAAGTCGCTGTTGTTCACCATCGTCAAGAACAAGTCGATCAACCATATGTCGCGCGATACGATCAAAAACCGCGTGATCCGCCAGCTCGCCGAATACTACGAGGAGGAGTTCGACGATCCCGATTTTTACCTCGAAGGCGAACTGGTGGAACGTCTCACGGCCGCGCTGCGCAAGATGCCGCCCGAATTCCAGCAGACTTTCCGCATGCACCGGCTCGAAGGCAAGACCCACAAGGAGATCGCCGCCGCGCTCGGCGTGTCGCCGCAGACGGTCAATTACCGGATCGGCCAGACCGTGCGCCTGCTGCGCGAAGAGCTGAAAGAGTACTGGCCGCTCGTCGTTTTGCTGTTGTGGCCGGACCTGCACTGAAAAAATACCGAAAATTCCCTATTTTTTTTGAATTCCGTTTAGCATCCTCTGCCGACGGATTGTATTACTATATAGATTAGCGAACAGATGACGAATTTACAGATCAGCGAAGAAGTATTGGCAGCCTACCTGAGAGGCGAACTGAATGCTGCGGAGGCCGCGGCCGTCGAAGCGTGGTACGACGCGTCGGCCGCCAACCGCAAACTGCTTGGGGAGGTTTATTACATATTATATGTCAACGACCGTATCAACGATACGGCCGGTATCGACGTCGAGCGTTCGCTCCGTCAGTTCAAGCGCCGCATGCACGCCGGACGCCGTATCTCCTTGCGGCGCATCGCGGTCCGCGCCGCCGCCGCTGCCGCCGTGGCGGTGATTCTGCTGGCCGGGGGCGTTACCACCGTGTCGCTTTCCAAACGCCTTGCGCAGCCCCTGACCGTCATCACCCATCTGGGCGAACGTTCGCAGGTGGTGCTGCCCGACGGCACCAAGGTCTGGCTCAACTCCGCCAGCAGCGTCGAGTACGTCGCTCCGTTCTTTTCGCGCGAACGCCGCGTGAAGATGGACGGCGAAGCCTATTTCGAGGTGCAGCACGACGCTCAGGCGCCCTTTGTCGTCTCGACCAACGGACTCGACATCAAGGTGCTCGGCACCCGCTTCAACATCCGCAACGACGACAGCGACCACCGCATCACCACCGTCCTGCTCGAAGGAGCGGTCAAGGCCTACGCTTCGGGCGACGAGAAGGCCGCCGTGCGCCTGCGCCCCTCGCAGCAGCTGGTGTTCGATACCCGGACCGGCGCCATGCGCCTGACCGACGAACCTTCGGCCGACCGGTCGATCAACTGGATCGACGGCCGCTTCTGCTTCGAGCACGACACCTTCGGGGAGATCGTCGCCGAACTCAAACGCTACTACAACGTCGATATCCGCTTTATGGACGAAGCCCTGCGCAGCGAACGCTTCTCCGGCGACTTCCGCGTCGAGGACGGCATCTACCACATCATGTCGGTGCTGCAGCTCACCTATAAGTTCACCTACAAGGTCGTCGGCAACGACATCGAAATCTACCCGAATCCTAAACGATAACCTAATACCAACCTGAAAACCACCGAACCGCCTATGGGAGAATAATACGTCAGTTTTCGCAGGCCGCTGTACGCAGCGGCGGTTTTTGACAATCTACTTTTCAAAATCTAACCTAAATTCAGATCCATGAAAAAAACTTACCTTGCAGCAGGCAGGGGAGTGCATGCCGTCTCCGCATGTTTCCGTTGTCTGTTTCTTATCCCGATTTTCGTATTGGGATGCTTCGGCGCTCATGCCGCAGCACAGACGCAGCAGTCCGTTTCCCGCGTCAGCCTCGACGTCCGGGACGCCGCTATCGTCAACGTTTTCCAAACCGTTCAGCAGCAGACCGGCTGCTCGTTCGTCTACAACACGTCGGACATCGACACCGACCGCAAAGTGACCGTTTCCGCGCAGGACGAGCCGCTGACAGCTCTGCTCGACAAACTTTTCGCAGGTTCCGACATCGCCTACACGCTTCGCGACAAGCACATCGTCCTTTCGAAGAAAACTAAAAATTCCCCCCCCCCACAACGCTCAGGGCGGAGTCAGCGGAACCGTTAAGGACGCTCAGGGCATGCCGCTGATCGGCGCCACGGTGCTGATTCAGGGCACGACGACCGGCGTTGCCGTCGATTTGGACGGCAACTTCTCGCTGCCGCAGGCCAAGGTCGGCGACACGCTCGAAATTTCGCTGATCGGCTATGCCAAGCAAACCCTTCCCGTAACCGGCTCCGCGCCCCTTCAGGTCGTAATGCTCGAAGACAACGAGGTGCTCGACGCCGTCGTGGTGACCGCCCTCGGTATCAAGCGCGCCGAGAAATCGCTGACCTACAACGTGCAGGAGGTAGCCGGCGACATCGTCACCTCGGTCAAGGACGCCAACTTCATGAACTCCCTTTCGGGTAAGGTCGCCGGCCTTCAGATCAATGCCAGCGCATCGGGCGCCGGCGGTTCGACCCGCGTGGTGATGCGAGGCGTCAAGTCGATCAACGGCGAGAACAACGCCCTCTACGTGATCGACGGTATTCCGCTTCCGAGCCTGCGTTCGAGCCAGACCTCAGGCACGTATGAAACGCCCGACGGCGGCGACTTCGAAGGTATCGCCAACTTCAACCCCGACGACATCGAGTCCATGTCGATCCTTTCGGGCGCCACGGCTTCGGCCCTCTACGGTGCTCAGGGCGCCAACGGTGTGATCCTCATCACCACCAAGAAGGGCAAGGAGGGCCGCGTGCGGGTCAACTATTCGAACTCGACGACCTTCTCCCATCCCTTCGTGATGCCCAAATTCCAGAACACCTACGGCACGAGCGAAATCGAGCCGATGATGAGCTGGGGCAGCAAACTCGCCACGCCGACTTCGTACGATCCCGCGGATTTCTTCCAGACCGGATTCAACGAGACCAACTCGGTGGGCCTTTCCGCCGGTACCGGACGCAACCAGACCTATGCGTCGGCTTCCGCCGTCAATTCGCGCGGTATCGTACCCAACAATGTCTACAACCGCTACAATTTCTCGATCCGCAATACGACGATGCTTATCAAGGACCGCCTGACGCTTGACGTGGGCGCGACCTACATGAAGCAGTACACCCGCAACCAGACCATTCAGGGCCAGTACCGCAACCCGCTGGTGGGCATCTACCTCTTCCCGCGCGGCAACGACATCCGCAAATACGAGATTTACGAGCGTCCGGGTTCCGACTCGCGCTATATGGAGCAGTTCTGGGACCTCGAATTCCTCAAGGGCGTCGAGAACCCGTGGTGGATCACCAACCGCGAGCTGAACGAAAACCGTCAGCACCGCTACAGCTTCAACGCTACGATGAAGCTCGACATCACCGACTGGATGAGCCTGACGGGCCGTATCCGTACCGATAATGCGACGATCAACTACACCCGCAAACTCAGCGCTTCGACCAACACGCTCTTCGCTTCGAAGTACGGCAGCTACCTGAACCGCACGATGACGCACAACAATCTCTACGGCGACGTGCTGCTGAGCATCGACAAGAGCTTCTTCGACAACGCCTTCTCCCTGCAGTTCAACCTCGGCGCCAGCATCATGGACGACAAGAACCAGCTGACGGGTTACGAAGGTTATCTGGCGGGAATCCCCAACAAGTTCACCTACAACAACATCATCTCCGACAACTCGCAGAGTTTCCCGACGCAGGAGAACTACCACGACCAGATTCAGGCCGTGTATGCGACCATGCAGCTGGGCTGGCGAGGTATGCTCTACGTCGACGTTTCGGTCCGCAACGACTGGGCCTCGATGCTGGCCTTCACGCCCAAACAGAACATCTTCTATCCTTCGGTGGGCCTTTCGGCCGTGATTTCGTCGATGGCCGACCTCTCGAAGGCGAGCATCTCGTTCCTCAAGGTGCGCGGATCCTATGCCGAGGTGGGCAATGCTCCCGAACGTTACATCACCGGTCCCAACTACACGCTGACCAACGGCGTGGTGAGCACGGCGACCATCGCCCCGGCCAAGCACCTCGAAGCCGAGCGCACCAAGTCGTTCGAGGCCGGTCTCGACGTCAAGTTCTTGGGCAACAAGATCTCGGCTACGGCTACCTACTACAATACCAACACCTACAACCAGCTTTTCCTTTACGACGCTCCTCCCAGCTCCGGCTACAAACAGAAATACATCAACGCCGGCAAGGTCAATAACTGGGGTATCGAGGCTTCGGCCGGATACAAGAACACATGGCGCGATTTCTCGTGGGCCACGACCCTCAACTTCTCGATGAACCGCAACAAGATCAAGGAGCTGGTTCCCGAAGGCACCCGCGATCCGGATACGGGCTCGCTGGTCGACATCAAGGAGGTCAATAAGGATTACAACGGCTACCGTGTCAAGCTCGTCGAGGGCGGTTCGATCGGCGACTTCTATGTCAAAGGTCTGCTGACCGACGACAAGGGCCATATCTACGTCGATCCCAACTCCAACACCGTGCTGCTCGATCCCGATCCCGAAGCCTACATCTTCGCCGGCAACACCGAAGCCCGCTTCCGCTGGGGCTGGAACAACCAGTTCTCCTACAAGGGCGTTTCGCTCGGCGTGCTGATCGACGCACGTATCGGCGGCCGCGGCGTATCGGCCACGCAGGCCCTCATGGACCGCTTCGGCGTTTCGCAGGATTCGGCCGACGCCCGCGAGAACGGCGGCGTATGGATTTCCGACGACCAGCAGGTTCCCGACGCCAAGACCTTCTATGCCAACAGCGGCGACGGCATGGCGATGCTTTCGCACTACGTCTACAGCATGACCAACGTCCGCCTGCGCGAGCTTACACTGGGTTACGACCTGCCCTCCAAATGGTTCCGCAACAAGGTCAATATGAGCGTATCGTTCGTCGGCCGCAACCTGTTCATGTTCTACAACAAGGCTCCGTTCGACCCCGAAGTGACCGCTTCGACGAGTACCTACTATCAGGGTGTCGACTTCTTCATGCAGCCGAGCGTCCGCACCCTCGGATTCAGTGTAAAACTCCAATTCTAAAGCTCAACCGACTATGAAACGAAACAATATCAAACAAGGATTCCTTTCGCTGGCGGCCGCCTGTCTGGCGTTCACCGCCTGCACCGGGGACTTCGAGCGCTTCAATACCGACCCCAACTCCGCGCAGGAAGTGGATCTGAAGATGTTCATCACCACCATGCAGATGGACGCCGTCTACTCGTGCAGCGGCTCGGATACCGATCCCAACAACCGCTATCAGGCTGCCTATAACCTGATCGGCGACGTCTACGCCGGCTATATGTCCGGTACGAACAACTGGAACGGCGGCACCAACACCCAGATTTATGCGCTGAACGGCACCGATTGGTGCAACGTACCTTTCAGCGAGTCGTTCACCAATGTCATGCCCGCTTGGCTGCAACTGAAGTATGCCCATGCCAACGGTTTGCTCAACGATGACATCTTCGCTGTGGCTAATATCCTGAAAGTCATGTCGCTTCATCGCGTGAGCGATATCTACGGCCCGCTGCCCGTGCTGCATTTCGGCGAGACGGAGAACCCTTACAATTCGCAGGAAGAGTGCTATATGCACTTCTTCGAGACGCTCGACAGCGCGATCGCGGTGCTGAAGGACGTCGTGGAGAACAATCCCGACGCCAAACCGCTCGAAGAGGTCGACGCCCTCTACCACGGCGATTATTCGAAATGGCTCAAGCTCGCCAACTCGGTGAAGCTGCGTCTGGCCATGCGCATCTGTTATGTGAAGCCCGACCTTGCGAAGCAGTACGCCATGGAAGCCGTCCGCGACGGCGTGATGGAGACGGCCGACGACAGCGCGCTTTTCCAGAGCTGGGGATCCATTACGATCATCAACCCGCTCGAAAAGATCTGGAACGGCTATAGCGACACCCGCATGGGCGCTTCGATGGACTCCTACCTCAACGGTTACAACGACCCGCGTCTTCCGGTTTATTTCCAGCCCGTTACCGACGGTGACAACAAGGGCGAATACCGCGGTGTCGCCAACGGAATGCCCAATCCCCAGCAGGATGATTACAAGGTCATGTCCGCGCCCAACGTACAGGAGAAATCCACCGATTCGCCCCTGCGCTGGATGATGGCATCGGAAGTCGCATTCCTGCGCGCCGAGGGAGCCATGCGCGGCTGGACGGCCGAGATGGGCGGTACCGCCGAGGAGTTCTATAACAAGGGTATCGAGCTGTCGTTCCTCGAAAACGGCCTGAGCGCCGATGCCGCCGCAAGGTATGCCGCCGACGAAACGAGCAAACCGACCGACTTCACCGACGTTTCGGCCGCCAATACCAAGTATAATATTTCGGCCTTGGGCAAGATTACGATCAAATGGAACGCCGGCGCTTCCGAAGAGGAGCAGCTTGAGCGCATCATCACCCAGAAATGGATCGCCATGTTCCCCAACGGCACCGAGGCGTGGTCCGAGTTCCGCCGCACGGGTTATCCCCGGCTTTTCCCGGTGCGTTACAACTATCCGAGCAGCGGCGTCGATACCAACAAGCAGATCCGCCGCATGGTCTTCCCGCAGTCGGAATACTCCAACAACGGTGCGGCCGTGCAGGAGGCCGTCAAACTGCTCGGCGGTCCTGACAACGGCGGCACGAAGCTGTGGTGGGACAAAAAGAATTAGTAACCTGAAACTATACCTGAGTAAACTATGAAAAATATATTGAAACATGCAGTAGTTTGTCTCGTGCTGGCGGCCGCGGTGGCCTCCTGTACGAAGGAGACGACGCCTGAGCGGATCAATATCCAGCATCCGGACCAGCAGTCGCCCATCCTGCGCGACAATGCCTATTACCAGAACCTCCGCGCCTACAAGCAGACCAAACACAAACTGGCTTTCGGCTGGTACGGTTCGTGGACGGCCGTCGGCGCGTCCTATCAGTCGCGTCTGATCAGCGCCCCCGACTCGATGGACATCATCTCGATCTGGAGCCAGTGGCACACGCTCACGCCCCAGCAGAAGGCCGATAAGGAGTTCGTTCAGAAAACGTTGGGTACGAAAGTGACCTATACGATTTTTTCGGATAAACTGCCCGAACCGTTCCTTGAAATCGGCAACGGTGAATATACCGACGAGGCCATTGAAGCTTATGCAAAAGCCTATTGCAAAGACTCGATGGACAAGTATCAGTACGACGGCATCGATATCGACTATGAGCCGGGCTATGGAGCATCAGGGCCTTTTGTCGGACATGACAATGCTCTGTTTACCAAGTTGATCAATGCCATGAGCAAGTATGTCGGTCCGAAATCTGGTACCGGACGCCTGCTGATAATCGATGGCGTGCCTTATGCGGTGGATCGTTCGGTTGTGGATTGTTTCGACTATGGTATCGTGCAGGCGTATGCTTCTTCTGGTTATACCGATCTGCAAAATCGCTTCAATAATGCCGATGCAAAAGGCTGGAAGCCTGAACAGTATATCTTTGCCGAGAATTTTGAGTCTTATTGGAAAACTGGCGGTGTGAATTTTACGGACCGCGAAGGTAATAGGATGCCGTCTCTTTACGGTATGGCGACCTTTAATCCCACGCAGGGTGCCGGCGCCGGATTCGGTGCATACCATATGGAGTACGAATACGGTAATTCGGCCATGCCGTACCAATTTATGCGCAATGCGATTCAGATGGCCAATCCTGCCGGAGGCTGGAAAACGCCTATCGATGTGGCTTTTTCGAGTAACCAATCTTCCAACTTTTCGTTCGTTGTCGAGGACGATGGTTCGGTGACCGGAACGATGCAGGATAAAGTTTCGTTGTCGTTCTCGCGTCCCGTTGTAAGCGGTATGCAGTTGACGCTGGGTGTGGATAATTCGCTCGTAGCCGTTTATAACGATGAGAACGGTACGGAATATGAGACCGTCGATCCGTCGTTGGTTAAGATGGAGCCGATCCAGTGCGCCGAAAATCAGGTGTTCTCTCCCGATGCGACGATTACGCTTGATCCTAAGTCAATCGAAAAGGGGTATTATTTGATTCCGGTGGTGATCAGTCCTATTTCGGATGCCGGATATGCCGTCAAGGAGGGCTCCGTACATTATATCTTCGTTACGAAGGTCGCGATGGATGTCGAAATCGGCGCGACGACGCTCGACGGCTCGAAGATCGCTCCGACCTCGGCATGGACGATCACCTGCTGTCAGGGTACTGCGACGAGCGGCGCCACCGGTGTTTGGAACTGCGACTCCGCCGCGCAGAAGGCGGCCATGTTCGACGGCAAGCTCGACGCCAACTGCTGGTATGCAAGCAGCGCTTCCTATTCGTGGGGCAACGGCGGCAACTTCACCATCGACATGGGCGAAGTCAACGACGTGACCGGCCTGCGCTGGCATATCTACTATCAGGATTCCGAACCGCAGTGCACCGACCTCACCTACAGCGAAGACGGCAATGTCTGGTACAGCCTTTCGGCCGGCGTTCCCTTCACTCCGGTGCTGTCCGACAACTGGAAGTGGTTCAAATTCAAGAGAACGGTCAAAGCCCGCTATATCCGGGTTTACGTGGGTCGTGTAACAGGCCATACGAGCATGAACGAAGCCGAAATCTACGGCCCGGCCAATTAGCGATTTATTAACCAGAAAAAAATGTATGTTATGAAACTGAAATATTTAATCGCCCCCTTCGTCCTCGCTGCGGCTGCTCTCTGCGGCTGTCAGGAGACGGCGGAAATCCATCCGGTGGCCTACATGACCGATGCGCAGAAGACGGTTTCCAAGTCGGTTACCATCGATACGCCCCCGGCCGGAACGGAGATTTCGGTCTCTTCTTCGGTGCCTGTGAATAAGGATACCAAAATCAAGATTTCGTTGCGCCCCGACCTGCTGGAGGAGTATAATGCCAAATACCAGAAAAATTATGTTGTGCCCCCCGCAGACAGTTATACGCTCAGCGGTGACGAAGTGGTGATCTCGGCCGGTTACAGTCGCTCCTCGGAGGTCGATTTTACCGTCACGTCGCTCGATGACTTTCAGGAGGGTACGACCTACTGCATGCCCGTGAGCATCGAGCGGATCGAAAACAGCGGTCTTGCCGTTTTGGAACCTTCTCGGACACTTTTTATAGTATTAAAAACTCCGGTTATCAGTAAGGCTATCTACCTCGGATCAAGTAACATTTATAAAGTGCCGTCGTTTCAGGAAGACGCCAATCTTGCTGCACTCAAAGCCATAACGCTTGAAGCCCGTGTCTATATGGACGGATTCCAGAATTATGATCCTTATATTAGTTCGATTATGGGTATTGAGGGCGAGTGCGGTGTCCGCTTCGGAGACGTGAAGGTCCCCAAGAACGTTCTTCAGATCTGCCATGGCGATTATCAGCCTGCTGCGACCTCTAAACCTTTTGATACGGGCAAGTGGTATCATGTAGCTGCCGTATGGTCGGGGAAGAGTTGGGATATTTTTATCGACGGCGTGTATGTTACTGGTGTTGCGACACAGGGGGAGACCATCAACTTGTCGAGCGATAATTCGGGCGGTTTTTATCTCGGCGCTTCTTATGGCGGTGGACGTCCGCTCAATGGTTATGTCGCTGAGTGCCGGGTCTGGACGCGTGCGCTGACTGAGGCCGAGATATCGAACAACATGAATTATGTCAATCCGGAATCGGACGGCCTGCTGGCTTACTGGCGTATGAACGCTTGGGAGGCCAAGGACGGCGGCGGCAACATCGTCAAGGACCTTACGGGTCACGGCTACGACGCCGTGGGCGGAAGCTCCAACCCGACGATGATGGACACCAAGTGGATGTAATCCGCCTTTCGGATATCGTTCCGATCCGCTGAACGGAAGCCGTGCGGCCGGTGCAGGAGACTGCCGCCGGGGCACGGCTTCTTTTTATTCCGCTTTTTATTCCCGGCGGACCGGTCGCTTTTGGCGGAGCTGAATCCCGGCTTGGCGATACTCTCTTCCGTCGGCGGCAAATTTATTTGACGCGGCGCCGGATTGTGCTATCTTTGTACGAAGAACCAAACCGATCACCCATAAAACTTACCGATGAAACTACGACTTTTGCTTTTCACCGCCGCATGCCTGTTTTTCGCGGCATGCGGGAACTCCCGCGGCGATCTCTCGACGGGCATTATCCCCGCTCCGCAGCAGGTGGCGTGGGGCGACGGCGCCTTCCGGATGCCCTCGACGCTGCTCTTTGCGACCAACCTCGAAGGAGAGGACAAGGCCGACCTCGCGGCGTGGATGCGGCGCTCCGGCGACGGCTTTTTCCCCGTCTCTTTCGCCGAAGCCGCCGGGGACGACATCCCCGTTCTCTACCTGCTGCTTGCCGAGGGCGGCGCGCCCGAAAGCTACCGCCTCGACGTCGCCCGCGGAAAAATCACCGTCACGGCGCCCGATGCCGCCGGACTCTTCTACGGACTTCAGTCGCTGGGCCAGCTGGCCGAACGCTGCGGCCGCCGGATTCCGGCCGTTGTGATCGAGGACGCTCCGCGTTTCGGCTACCGGGGCTTCATGCTCGACGTCTCGCGCCACTTCCGCGACAAGGAGTTCGTCAAGCGGCAGCTGGACCTCTTGGCCCGCTACAAATTCAACCGCTTCCACTGGCACCTGACCGACGGTGCCGGCTGGCGCATCGAGATCAAGAAATACCCCGCCCTTACCGACATCGCCGCATGGCGGCCCTATCCCGACTGGGAGGGGTGGAACTTCGGCGGCAAACGCTACTGCCGCCGCGACGATCCGGCGGCCGATGGCGGCTACTATACGCAGGACGAAATCCGCGAGGTGGTCGAATACGCCCGCGCCCTGCATATCGAGGTGATCCCCGAAATCGAGATGCCGGGCCACAGCGAGGAGGTGCTGGCCGTCTTCCCCGAACTTTCGTGCAGCGGGAAACCCTATCTCAATTCCGACTTCTGCATCGGCAACGAACAGACGTTCGAATTCCTCGAAAACGTCCTTTCCGAGGTGATCGGACTCTTCCCCTCGGAGTATATCCACATCGGCGGCGACGAAGCCTCGAAGCAGGGCTGGCGCACCTGCCCCAAATGCGCCGCGCGGATGCGCAAAGAGGGGCTGAAAGACGTCGATGAGCTGCAAAGCTACATGATCCGCCGCATCGAGACCTTCCTCAACGCCAAGGGCCGCCGCCTGCTGGGCTGGGACGAGATTCTCGAAGGGGGGCTTGCGCCCGACGCCACGGTCATGTCGTGGCGCGGCACCGAGGGCGGCATCGCCGCTGCCGCCGCCGGACATCATGCCGTCATGACCCCTTCGAATTACTGCTACCTCGACTTCTGTCAGGACGATCCCACGACCGAACCGGTCGCCGCCGCGGCGTTCCTGACCCTCGAACAGGCCTATTCCTACGATCCGGCTCCCGATTCGCTCGGCGCTCAGGTCGTGCCGATGATCCTCGGCGTGCAGGGCAACCTCTGGTGCGAGCACGTCCCGACCGCCGAGCATGCCGAGCATATGATGTGGCCGCGCCTGCTGGCCGTCGCCGAAGTGGGGTGGAGTGCGCCTGAAAGGAAGGATTACGACGACTTTTATGCCCGTGCGCTCGACGCCGTGGCATGGCTTCAGGAGCGCGGATACCACCCCTTCGATCAGAAGAACGCCGTGGGGCCGCGTCCCGAATCGCTCGAACCCCTCCGCTGCCTTTCGACCGGCAAGACCGTGATTTACCATACGCCCTACAGTCCCAAATACGCCGCTGCGGGCGACGGCTCGCTGACCGACGGACTGCGCGGCGGCTGGAACTACGGCGACCGACGCTGGCTGGGCTGGCTCGACACCGATGTCGATCTGGTCGTCGATCTGGGTGAGCGGCAGCCCGTGCGGCGCATCGCCGCCGATTTCATGCAGGGCTTCTACGCCGATATCTGGATGCCCCGTGCGGTCGAATTTTCGGTCTCGGACGACAACGAGCACTTCACGCCCCTCGCCACGGTCGGGAACGACATTCCGGTCGAATTCAAGCAGGACTGCTACAGGGAGTTCGGCTGGACGGGCCAGACCGAGGCGCGTTACGTCCGCCTGAAAGCCCGTCACAACGGCCGTCCCGGCGGCTGGATCTTCACCGACGAAATCATCGTCGAGTAACCGTCGCGTTGCGTCCGTTTTGCGAAAAGGGATGCGGCCGTCAGGCCGCATCCCTCTTTTTGACGGGTCCCTGAGGACCTTCAGTGTGTCGTTACTTGCGGATCAGCCGCTGTACGCCCGTCGGGGTTGCGGCTTTCGGCATCTCCGTTCCGGCGAGCGGTGCGATGCCGGTTTCGGCCTTGACTTCGGACTTCGTTACGGACGCCGAATTTTTGGTCATCGTGTAAGGCCCGATCGCATAATCCTGCAGCGTATATCCGGCCTTGAAGAGATCCGGCCAAATGACATACTGACCGCCCGAATAGATGGCGTAGTCGATGCCGCATACGGTGTATTCCGTATTGTTGTGGGGGAACTTCTGGCCCTCGAACCGTACCGAACCGCCGGCTGCGTCGTAGCTGCCCTTCATCAGCTCTTGGTCGGTGGTGTAGATCGGGTAGGGCGGCGTCTGCGCCGGATCGTAGAAGTGGTATTTGAGGTATACGTATGCCGTCAGGCCGTACATGCCCTGCGGGTCGAACGTCGGAATCGTGACGTTGCCGTCCTCGTTGTATTTGAGCAGGAAGGGGTAGTCGTCGCCCAGCGTGGTGATGCCCCAGCCCTTGACCCTGAAGCTTTCGTTGGTGCGGTAGGGCGTGATCTCCACGGTGTATGTCTGGGGCTGTTTGTTGATTTCCGACGAGGTCGAGGTCACGGTCCAAGTGCCGATATAACGCTCGTAGTCGGCCTCGCCCGTCGGTACGGCCGGGATCTTCACCTCGGTCTGTTCGATGGTCGTGCCGTGGGCGTTGGTGCCCGATGCGAGGAAGATGTATTCGGTGTCGGCTTGGACGTTGAAATTGAAGGTGGCCCCGGCTTCCGAATTGGCCTGCGTCACAGCCGCCGAGCTGATGGGGTTGCCGTAGCGGTTCATCACCTTTTCGAGCGTCTCCATCTGCTCGATCAGTTCCGGGAGCAGCGCTTTCGTCGTGCAGAGAACCTTTCCCGATTTCATCTCCGTACTCTTGACGGTGCCCGACAGCTGGAAGTACTCCTTGCCTTCGGCGGGCGCAGCCGTCAGCGTGAGCGTCGGCTTGGCCTTCGTGCCGTCGCTGATGCCGCCCCACGGGATCGGAATATCGGCGTAATCGGCCATCTGCGTACAGCCCTTGAAGGTATCCTTGTAACTGCTGGCCGAGGTGAAGATCTTGGCGCCGAAGATGTCGGGGTAATTCGTGCGTTCGTAGAGGTGCACCTTGACCTGCTGCTCGCCGTCCTGCACCATCGTATAGGGCGATTCGCCGGTGAAGGCGGTGCAGCCGCTGAATGCCGCGCCTGCCGAATTGATCTTCTTCATGCCGTCGAAGATGTCTGCGGGCAGCGATTCGAGCGACGTGCAGTTGAGGAACATCTGGCTGATGGTCGTAACCGACTCGAAATCTTTGAACAGCCCTTGGGGAACGGTCTTGAGCGCCGTACAGCCGCTGAATATGTAAGCGGCCGATATGCCTTTTTTCACACTTTCCGGGAAGTAGTCCGCAGGCGCCTCCACGAGCTGCGTGCAGTCTTTCCAGATCGCGGGGACGGCCTCCAGCGAGACGCAGTTTTTCAGCGAGGGGAATTGGGTCATGCTGATACAACCTTCGTAGAGATAGCCGCCCGACTTGGCCTTGGCCATGTTCTTGAAGATGTCGTCGGGCAGGTCTTCCAGCATTTTGCAGCCGCTGAACAGGCTTGTCATATTGGTAACCTCCGTGAAGGTGTCCAACAGTCCTGCGGGAACGCTTTTGAGGTTTGCACACCCCTTGAACAGCGACGCGACGTTGGTGAGCTTGGTCATGTTCTTGAACAGCTCTGCGGGCAGGGTTTCGAGCGCCGCGCAGCCGAAGAATCCCGACGTGAGGCTGTTCGCTTCCGTCTGGTTGGTGAAGAATGTTTCGGGAACGCTCTTGAGCGATGCGCAGTTGTTGAAGATGCTTCCGAGGTTGGTCAGGGCGGGCATGTCGGCCAGCAGTCCTGCCGGAACGCTTTCCAGCGCCTTGCAGCCGCTGAACAGGCCGGATGCCGAGGTGGCTTTTGTCGTCTTTTCGAAGAGTTTTTCCGGGACGCTCTTTAGCGCCGTGCAGTTGTAGAACATCGAGGCGACCGAGGTGATTTCGGGCGCGCCGGCCAGCAGCCCTTCGGGCACGGTTTCGAGCTTCGTACACCCTGAGAACATGTTTTCGACCGAAGTGACGGCGGCGAAGGCGTCCTCTTCGGGCTGGGGCACGGTTACGAGCGAGGTGTTCGCGAAGGCGTAATCCAGCGTCGTCATGCCGAGTTTGCCCCATTGTCTGACTTCGAGAATGGCGGGAGCCACGGTTTTGTTGGTGAGTCTTCCGGAGAGTTTCTCCGTGGTTCCGCTTATGGTTACGTAATAGATGCCGGATTCGGCGTAGGTGTGGTTCACCATCGCGGCCGCGGTCGAGATCGTGGCTGCGACCGGCTCGCTCTGGCCGTCGCCCCAGTTGACCGTGACGTCCACGGCGCCGTAGAGGGGCAGGTAGACCTTGTTGTTGTAGGCGCTGCTGCTGTATTCCTTCGCTTCGACCTTGAGCACCATCTGGGCCGGGTCGTAATAGGCTTCCTGATAGATCAGGATGGTTTCGATCACCGTTTCTCCCGCCACCAGCTCGATGTTGGCGCTGCGGGACTGGGTTTCCGTGTTGGCCGCGACGTTAAAGGTCAGGGTTTCGGTCCGAATCTCCCCCCCCCTCGTTTCTGCCAGCGTAATCCATGCTTTCGCGGCTTCGGGAATCGCTACCGTGTAATCCAGATCGGTCTCCACCTCGACCGTTACGGGGCCTCCTGCGGCCGTCGCCTCCTTCGAGGAGGTCGAGACGTTCAGCACGCCCGACACGAATGTCAGCGTGCGCATCAGCGTCTTGGCGTCGCCGTCGCTGACCAGCACGATGACCTTGCCGGTCGAGCTGTCGCCGGGAGCCGTCACGGCGATCGTTCCGCCTTCGTTGCCCGTGCGTTTCACTTCGGCCTTCCATGCGCCGTCAGCGAGGGCCTGAATGTCGGTTTTGGCGTCGGCTCCGGTCAGCGTGAAGGGAATTTCCGCCGTTTCGCCCACGCGGATCGTCGCCGAGGCGGTGTCGAACGCGATGCCGAACTGCACGTACAACTCGAACGTCAGCACCGTTCCGTCGGCCAGCGTCAGGTAAACCAGCTTGCCGTCCTCGCTCGTGGCGACAGACTTGAACAGATTCTGGTCCGTCTGGGCCTGTCCGCAGTCGGTCCACGTCGCGCCGTTGTCGTAGGATACCCACCAATGGCTGTTTTCGATCTTGAATTCGGGGGTGACGCCCGATACGGGAAGTTTTTTGCCGTTGTCGAGGATAAAGTCGCCGTTGAGCGTCCAGTAGTAGACACCGTCGGAATCCTGTTTCACCCCGATGACCGACGAAGTCCCGTCTTTTCCGTCGCTGATGGTGATCGTCGAGGTCTCGCCGGCCGCGGTGACCAGCGTGATGACGTAGCCGCCGTCTTCACCGGGCTGTACGTCCGAGATGAACCGTTTCCCGGCGACAAGCTCCTTGAGTGTTGTGACGTCGGAGTTGAGCGCCTTGACGAGCGCCTGCAGTTCGGTGAGCTGGCCGTCGAGGTCGTCCAACCGTTTTTGGATGTCCGTATCGTCGTACGAACATCCGATCAGTGCCATTAGCGGCACAATCATCAGAAGAATTTTTTTCATGGCAAGGCTTTTAAAGAAATTGGTTTAAAAGAACTGAGTGATCGCTTCAAATATAGTAAAATTGATGATTTCTGCTGCATTTTCTCCGGATTTTTTGTTTAAAATTGCCCTGTAAACTCTTCTGAAGGGGGTAAGTCGGGGGTGCAACGGGTGGTGTAAAGTCCCTTGTCCGTTTGTTTTATTGTTAAATATTGACACGACGAGCTGTTCCGCCGTCCGGGATTCACGCTTGTCTTTTATTGCTCCGAATGCGGCAAACGGCAAAGGGGGAGACGCATCATCGTCTCCCCCTTTTCCGTCGGGTTCGTATTTTTTCCGGATGAACTTCCGGAGTCGTTATTCCCTGAAGATGTTGAGGTGCGCCAGCAGCGGATTGCGGCGGTCGAGCAGCAGGAACTCCGCCAGCAGCAACACGATTGCCGCGAGCAGCAGGTATTGGTACTGTTCGTTGAACTCTTCGAAGCGCATCACCGACAACTCGCTCTGCTCCATTTCGTTGATGCTCTTCACGATCTCGTCGAGACCGATCGACTGCTTGCTCGAACGGACATAGGCGCCGCCCGTGATATCGGCGATCTGGGCCAGCATCTCCTCGTTGAGCTTCGAAACGACCATGTCGCCCTTCTCGTCCTTGATGAATTCGCCGCCGATCTGAATCGGGGCGCCTTCGGGCGTGCCGATGCCGATGGTGAAGATCTTCACGCCCATCTGTGCGGCGCGTTCGGCGACGGCGATGGCGTCGTCGTCGTGGTTCTCGCCGTCGGTGATGAGGATGACGACGCGGCTGTGATTCTCCTCGGTTTCGCCCGAAAACGACATCAGGGCCTGCGACAGCGCCTTGCCTATGGCCGTGCCCTGCACCGGCACCAGCGACGGGTCGATGCGCTTGGCGAAGGCCTTGGCCATGCGGTAGTCCGAGGTGATCGGCAGCTGCACCTTCGGCTCCCCGGCGAAGACGATCAGCCCGACACGGTCCTGATGCAGACCGTCGAAGAGCTTGTTGATGGCGTATTTGGTCCTCTCCAGCCGGTTGGGTTCGAAATCTTCGGCCAGCATCGAGTTCGAGACGTCTACGGCCAGCATCATCTCGACGCCCTGCGTCTTCTCTTCGCGGAGTTTCGACCCGAACTGCGGGCGTGCCGCCGCCAGTATGAGCAGCGTGACCGCTGCGCAGAAGAGGATGAATTTGAGCGTCACGCGCCCGGTCGATACTTCGGGCATCAGCTCTTCCAATACCTGCATGCGCCCGAAGCGCTCCAGCCGCCTGCGGCGGTTGCGCGCCGCCAGCCAGAAGAGCAGGATCAGCGCGGGTATGACCGGCAGCAGCCAGAAATATTGCGGATTTGCGAATCTAAACATTGCAAATTACGTTTTACGGTATTCTTTTCAGCACCAGATTCGAGAACAGGAACTCCAGCACGAGCAGCCCCAGACCCGCCAGCGCCCAGAGCAGGAACTGCTCGTGGTAGGTGACGTGTTCCGTAACTTCCACCTTGCTCTTTTCCAGTTGGTTGATCTGGTCGTAAATGGCCTTGAGCTTGGCCTTGTCCGTGGCGCGGAAATATTGTCCGCCGGTCTGCTCGGCGATCGACCTGAGGGTTTTCTCGTCGATCTCGACCTTCGCCATGACGGTTCCTCCGGTCGGCGTGCCGTAGATGTCCACGGCGGGGTAGGGGGCCATGCCCTCGGTGCCGACGCCGATGGTGTAGACGCGGATGCCCTGCGCTTTGGCGATCTCGGCCGCCGTCTGGGGCGCGATCTCACCGCGGTTGTTCACGCCGTCGGTCAGCAGGATGATGACCTTCGACTTGGCTTCGCTCTCGCGCAGGCGGTTTATCGCCGTGGCCAGTCCGTTGCCGATGGCCGTGCCGTCCTCGATCAGTCCGCTGCGGATGCGTGCCAGCAGCGTCTGGAGCGTTCCCTGATCCGTCGTCAGCGGGCTTTGTGTGAAGGCTTCGCCCGCGAAGGCTACCAGTCCGATGCGGTCGCCGTAACGGTCCGCGATGAACGATCCGGCCACCTCCTTGGCCGCCGTGATGCGGTCGGGGCGGAAGTCCCGCGCCAGCATCGAACCCGAAACGTCGATGGCCAGCATGATGTCGATACCTTCGGTGTTCGTGCGCGAAAGACGCTCGACGTCCTGCGGGCGCGCCAGCGCCACGATCAGCAGGGCCAGCGCCGCCAGCCGCAGTGCGAACGGCAGATGCCGCAGCCAGTAGCGTACGGTCTTCGGCGCGCGCACGACCCCTTCGACGCTCGAAATCTGGATCGACGCGCCGCCCTGCAGCGTACGCCACACGTAGTAGGCGATCATCGGCACGAGCGCCGACAACAGCCACAGATAATATGGTGATGCGAAATGCATAGTTCCTCTTTTTTACCAGTTTTTCGATCCGCGCACCACCACGCCCTGCTTCTCCTTGAGTTTGTCCTGCGTGCGGTCCTCCTGCGCCTGAATGGCGTCGAGCATCTGCTCCTGCTCCTGCGGCGAAATGCCGGCCGGAACGGGCTGCGGCTCTCCCTGCTGATCGCCTTCCTGCTCCTTGTCGGGCTGCGCGGGGTTCTGCTGCGGGTCGCCCTGCTGCTCCTTGTCGTCGCCCTGCCCCTTGTCGTCCTTCTGTTGGTCGTCTTTCTGCTGATCGCCGTTCTGCCGGTCCTGACCGCCCTGCTGCTCCTTGTTCTGGTCTTTGTCCTGATTCTTGTCGTCACCGCCGCCACCGCCGCCGTTCTCGTCGTCGTCGATCAGACGCTTGGTGTAGGCGTAGTTGTATTTGGCCTCCTGATCCGAGGGATTCAGCCGCAGCGACTGCTTGTAGCTTTCGAGCGCTTCCTTGTATTTCTGCTGCTTGAACTGCGCGTTTCCGAGGTTGTAGAAGGCTTGGGCGCGCTCGTCGTCCGTGCGCAGCGTATCGGCCGCCGCCTGCCGCATGGTCTGCTCGGCCTTGTCGAACCGTTCGGCCTTGTAGAGCGCGTTTCCGAGGTTGTAACGGGCCTCGAACGATTCGGGTGCGGCCTCCAAAGCCCGCTCGTAACGCTCGATGCTCTTTTCGTAATTGCCCTTGTTGTACTGCCGGTTGCCGCGGCGCACCTCGCTGCGTTCGGGCATGTCCTGCGCCGAAGCGCCGAGGGCGGCAAAGAGAAATACGATATATAGGAGTCTGTACATCTTGTTACGCATTTTGGTTTTGCATCGGGTCCGGCTGCTCCGGCTCCTCCTCTTCGACGACGAGCTTGGTCTCCTCGACGAAATAGAACGCCTTCAGGTAGTCGGCTTCGTTCTGCTCGCCGTCGGGCGTCGCCTTGGCGAACTTCACCAGATCGGCGTCGCGCAGGATCGCCGTAAGGTCCATCCGGGCCTTGTCGGGCAGCTCTTCGCTGCGCATCGCCTCGATGATCTCGTCGGAGGTCATCTCCATGGCGCCCACGCCCCAGCGCGCCGCGATGTAGGTGCGCAGGATGTCCGTCAGTCCCGAATAATACTGCTTGTGCCTGTTGTTCTGCCATAGTTTCTGGTTGTGCAGCGCTTCGAGGGCCTTGATCGCCACCACGTGGGGCGGCTGCGGCGGCGCGGGCTTGAACAGGTCGCCCAGCCCCTTGCCGTAACGGGCCAGAATGCGCTTGAGCGCATAGAGCGCCACCAGTATCATCAGCAGGGCCAGCACGCCCCATTTGGCGTATCCGCTGACCTCCGCGAAGCGGAACGGCAGGTTGCGCTGGGGTTTCAGGTCGTAGATCGACTGCGAGGTCGAGTCGATCTGGAACGTGGCCACCTCCAGATAGAGCGAGTCGCGCGCCCGGAGCGTGTCGACGATGTTCTTGTCGGCATACAGCACGGCCGGCAGTCCGAGGTTCCACTTGCCCTCCTCGAACGCCGCCAGCGTGTAGCGCTTGCGCAGCCTGAGGTGGCGTCCGTCGCGTTCGAGCGTGTCGATCGGGTGGTCCTTGACCAGTTCGAGGGGGCTTCCCTCCTTGTTTTCGAATTCCGGGAACTGCACCACCTGCACCAGATCCTTGTCCACCTCGACCGTCAGGTCGAACCGGTCGCCGATCATGATGCTGTCCGGCTCGATGCGCGCCGTGACCGTCGGTGCGTTCTGCGCCCGGACGGCCGCGCCCGCAAGGAGCAGTGCTATTGCAAAAAGTCGTTTCATCGCTGTTTGAACAGTTTTAACAGTTCGGCCACGTAATCGCCGTCGGTCGAGATCATCGTCGAATCGATGCGGTTGTGCTTGAGCGTCGAGTCGATCTCGGCGCTGCGTCGCTCCCACGTCCGGGCGTAGTGCTCCCGCACGGCCCGCGACGAGGTGTCCACCCATACCTTGCGGCCGCTCTCGGCGTCCTTCAGCTCGACGATGCCCACGTTGGGCAGCTCCGTCTCGCGGGGGTCGTATACGCGGATGCCTACCAGATCGTGCTTGCCCCCCGCGATCTTCAGCGCGTCGTCCAGCGCGGCCTTGTCCTTCGACGAATCCATGAAGTCCGAGAGGATGAAGGTCGTGCAGCGTTTCTTGTTGACGTTGGTCAGAAACCGCACCGGCTCCGAAAGCTTCGTGCCCGTCGATTCGGGCCGGAAGCCCACCAGCTCGCGGATGATCATCAGGATGTGGCTGCGCCCCTTCTTCGGGGGGATGAACTTCTCGACCTTGTCCGAGAAGAAGATGCAGCCCACCTTGTCGTTGTTCTGCGCGGCCGAGAAGGCCAGCACGGCGGCGATTTCGGTGATGATGTTCTTCTTCAGGCGGTCCGTCGATCCGAACATGCGCGATGCGGAGACGTCCACCAGAAGCATCATCGTCAGTTCGCGCTCCTCCTCGTAGATTTTGATGTGGGGTTTGCGCGACCGGGCCGTCACGTTCCAGTCGATGTCCCTTACGTCGTCGCCCGCGCGGTACTCCCTGACTTCGGAAAACGACATGCCCCGTCCGCGGAAAGCCGTATGGTACTTTCCGGCGAAGATCTCGTTCGAAAGACCGCGGGTCTTGATCTCGATCTTACGGACGCGTTTCAGAATATCGTTCTCGGTCTGCTGCATCGTTAGGGTACGATTACGTTGTTGAGAATGTCGGTGATGATCTCCTCCGAGGTGATGTTCTCGGCCTCGGCTTCGTACGTCAGGCCGATGCGGTGGCGCAGCACGTCGTGGCATACGGCGCGCACGTCTTCGGGAATGACGTACCCGCGGCGGCGGATGAAGGCGTAGGCGCGTGCGGCCTTGGCCAGCGAGATCGACGCACGGGGCGAACCGCCGTATGCGATCAGGTTCTGGAGCTTCTGGAGGTTGTACTCCGCCGGTTCGCGCGTGGCGAAGATGATGTCGATGATGTATTTCTCGATCTTCTCGTCCATGTAGACGTCCTCCACGACCTTGCGGGCCTTGACGATGTCTTCGGGCGAGATGACCTTGTTGACGGCGGGGAGTCCTCCCCCGGCGAGGTTCATGCGCACGATGTCGCGCTCCTCCTGCTTTTTGGGGTAGGATATCTTGGCTTTGAGCATGAAACGGTCCACCTGCGCTTCGGGCAGCGGGTAGGTTCCCTCCTGCTCCAGCGGGTTCTGCGTGGCCAGCACCAGAAAGGGCTGCGGCAGCGGATAGGTGTTGTCGCCGATGGTCACCTGACGCTCCTGCATGGCCTCCAGCAGTGCCGACTGCACCTTGGCCGGGGAGCGGTTGATTTCGTCCGCCAGCACGAAGTTGGCGAATACGGGGCCTTTCTTGACGACGAACTCCTCGTTCTTCTGCGAGTAGATCAGCGTACCGATCAGGTCGGCCGGCAGCAGGTCGGGGGTGAACTGTATGCGCGAGAAGGCGGCGTCCACGGCCTTCGCCAGCGTAGTGATGGCCAGCGTCTTGGCCAGTCCCGGCACGCCTTCCAGCAGAATGTGGCCGTTCGACAGCAGGCCGATCAGCAGCGTGTCTACCAGATGGCTCTGGCCGATGATGACCTTGCCCATTTCCGTACGGAGCGTATCCACGAAGACGCTTTCGCGTTCGATGCGCTCGTTGAGTTCCTTGATGTTGATGACTTCGCTCATTGTTTTATATTGTTGAATTTCATTACCTCTTTTCCGCGGCCGGCAAATCCGGCTCTGCGTGCTCTGCCGACAAATCCGGTTCCGCATATTCGGCCTGCATGCTCAGCCCGAAAACCCCGGCTCTGCACATTCTGCCGACAAACCCGGTTCCGCACACTCTGCCCGACAAACCCGGCCCCGCACATTCTGCCCGCAGCCTTTGCGCCTGCACGGCGAAAACCTCGCTGTATTGCCGTCGGATTTAGTTTTTTAACGTTTGCAATGCAAAGATATTATTTTCTTTGAAAAAAACTTATTCAATTCTTATTAACTTTGCCGTCATGGAATCCAAAGAATCACCTATTTTACAAGGTCTGAACCCCGCTCAGCGCGCCGCCGTGGTGAATTACGACGCCCCGTCGCTCATTATCGCGGGTGCGGGTTCGGGCAAAACGCGGGTGCTGACCTCGCGCATCGCCTATATGATCGAGCAGGGCGTGGCTCCCTTCAACATCCTCGCGCTCACCTTTACCAACAAGGCCGCCGAGCAGATGCGCGAACGCATCGCGCAGATGATCCCCGACAACCGCAGCCGCTATATCCGCATGGGAACCTTCCACTCGGTTTTTTCGCGTATCCTGCGCGAGAACGCCGACCGCATCGGTTTCCCCGATTCGTTCACCATCTACGAACCTTCGGACTGCAAGAACCTGCTGAAGACCATCGTCCGCGAGCTGAACCTTCCGGACGAGAAATACAAGCCCAACCTCTTGGCTTCGCGCATATCCTATGCCAAAAACTGTCTGGTGACCCCCGGCGCCTACCTCGCCAATTCGGTCTACGCCGCCGAGGACCGTCAGGCGCAGATTCCCGAATTCGGCAACATCTACAACATCTACTGCCAGCGCTGCAAGCGCAACGGCGCGATGGATTTCGACGACCTGCTGCTGCAGACCAACATCCTGCTGCGCGACGCTCCCGACGTGCTGGCGCGTTATCAGGAGCAGTTCAAATATATTCTGGTGGACGAGTATCAGGACACCAACTACGCCCAGTACGTCATCATCCGCCGCCTTTCGCAGCTGCATTCGAAGGTCTGCGTCGTGGGCGACGACGCGCAGTCGATCTACTCCTTCCGCGGGGCCAAGATCGAGAATATCCTCTCGTTCCAGAAGGATTTTCCCGACGCCATGGTCTTCAAGCTGGAGCAGAACTACCGCTCGACCCGCACCATCGTCGATGCGGCCAATTCGGTGATCGTCCGCAACTCCAAACGCATGGAGAAACACTGCTTCTCGGAGGGCGACAAGGGCGAGCCGATCCGGATTCTCAAGGCCTATACCGACCGCGAGGAGGCCGAAATGGTCGTCTCCGACCTGCGCGACAAGATCCGCCAGACGGGCGACGAGTGGTCCGAGGCGGTGATTCTCTACCGCACCAACAGCCAGTCGGCCGTGCTGGAGGACAACCTCCGCCGCCGGGGCATCCCCTACCGCATCTACAAGGGCAGTTCGTTCTACGACCACAAGGAGGTCAAGGATATGCTGGCCTATATCCGGCTGGTGATCAATCCTCGCGACGACGAGGCGTTCAAACGCATCGTCAACTATCCCGCGCGCGGCATCGGCGACACGACCGTCCAGCGCATCGCCGAGCTGGCCGCCGGGCGCGGCGTCTCGATGTGGGAGGCGGTCGATACGCTGGTCGCCGAACCCGCCGCCGATCCCGTGCAGAAGACCATCGCCCGCAAGGTGTCGGATTTCGTCGCCATGATCCGCGGCCTGTCTCTGGCCCGCAACGAAAAGAGCCTTTACGACTTCGGTCTGGAGATTGCCACCCGTTCGGGCATCATCGCCGCCTACCGCACCGAGAATACCCCTGAGGCGACCTCGGCGCTGGACAATATCGAGGAGCTGCTCAACTCGATGCAGCTCTTCAAGGAGCAGCGCGACGCCGAGATCCGCAGCGGCGAACGGCAGGAGGACGAGGAGGCGACCATCGACGAGTGGCTGCAGAACGTCATGCTGATGACCGACATGGACAAGGACGATCCTGAGGACCGCAACAAGGTGACGCTCATGACCGTCCATTCGGCCAAGGGGCTCGAATACAAATACGTCTATATCGTCGGTCTGGAAGAGAACCTTTTCCCCTCGCAGCGGGCCGCCGAGTCGCCCGACGGCATCGAGGAGGAGCGCCGCCTGTTCT